>Ga0209056_10000649_pt1 | contig 38517 bp, 33 predicted proteins | sample GraSoiAngelo_114_FD_185876 | JGI IMG/M metagenome (GOLD analysis project Ga0209056, IMG submission 185876) | Grasslands soil microbial communities from the Angelo Coastal Reserve, California, USA - 14_0903_13_40cm (SPAdes) (version 2) | ecosystem: Environmental > Terrestrial > Soil > Grasslands... | reverse complement strand
CCCATGGGATTCTTCACCGACACCACGGTTTGCATCGGGTGCAAAGCGTGCGAGGTCGCGTGCAAGGAATGGAACCAGCTCCCGGCCGAGAACGGCGGCATCCGGGAGCTGAGCGGCGACAGCTACGACAACACGCGCCGGCTGGACGGCATCCACTGGCGGCACGTGCGCTTCATCGAGCAGTTCAAGGGCCCCTACGACGGCCGCTGGTTGATGATGAGCGACGTATGCAAGCACTGCGTCCAGGCGGGATGCCTGGAAGTGTGCCCGACCGGCGCCATCATCCGCACCGAGTTCGACACGGTGGTGATCCAGTCCGACGTCTGCAACGGATGTCGCGCGTGCATCGCCGCCTGCCCGTTCGGCGTCATCGACATCAATCCGGTGTCCGGGACCGCGCAGAAGTGCACCCTCTGCTACGACCGGCTCAAGGTGGGGCTCGAGCCCGCGTGCTCGAAGGCGTGTCCCACGGACTCGATCCAGTTCGGCTCGATCGTCGAGCTGCGGACGCGGGCGCAGAAGCGCGTCGACCAGCTCAAGTCGCAGGGCGTCAAGGCAGAGCTGTATGGCGCCGACCCGAATGGCGCGCTGGGCGGGCTCAACTCGTTCTACCTGCTCGTGGACCAGCCGGAGGTGTACGGGCTGCCGCGCAACCCGCAGCTGCCGACGCGCAACCTCGCCAAGAGCTCTTCGTTCTCCCTGGCGAGCGCGGCCGTCCTCGGGGTGCTGGCGCTCGTCGGCCTGCGCAAGCGCCGCATGGACGACATGGGCGGGCCGGGAGCGGGGGGATCGAACTAATGTCCGACACCTTCTTCAGCGGCGCACCGCACTGGGCCTGGCTCATCATCCTGTACTTCTTCGTGGGCGGGATCGCCGGGGGCGCCTGCTTCCTCGCGGCCGTGGTGGATTGGTTCGGCGGGCCGGAGGACCGGCCCGTCGTCCGCACCGGGTACAGCGTCGCCGCCTGGGGCGCGATCCTCTCTGGCGCGCTCTTGACGATCGATCTGGGACGGCCGCTGCGGTTCTGGCACATGCTGTTCCAGTCGGCGAACGTCCCAGCGCTCATGTTCAAGGGATGGTCGCCCATCTCCTTCGGGGCCTGGGCGATTCTCGTGTTCGGACTGTTCGCGGTCCTGTCGGCCCTCGGGGGCATGGCAGAGGAGGGGCGGTTGCACAATCCGGCGCTCCGCGCGGTAGGCGGCGCCGTGCGGGGACGGCTCGCGAAGGTGGTCGGGGGCGTGGCCGGCTTGCTTGGCGTCTTCATTGCCGGCTACACGGGGATCCTCCTCTCGGTCACGAACCGCCCCATCTGGGCGGACAGTCCGTGGCTGGGGGCCCTGTTCGTCGCGTCGGGGGCCTCGACGGGGGCGGCCGCGTTGATCCTGCTCGCTCCTGGGCGCGGGGCGACCGAGCAGTCGCTCGCCCGCTTGTCGGCGTTCGACACCAAGGCCCTCGTAGTGGAGCTGCTCGTGCTCGTTCTTTTCGTGGCGTCGCTTGGCTCGGTGAACCGGGTTTGGATCGGCTTCTGGGGCTTGGTGCTGCTCGTGGGTGTGGTGGGACTCGGGATCGTCGCACCGCTCCGCCTGCACCTGCAACGCCGTCCACTCGCGAGTGCCGCCAAGCTGGTGCTGCTGGGTGGCTTCCTGCTGCGGGTCGCGACGATCCTCGCGTCCGAGGGAATCGAGCGCTACCGCGTGGCGGCGGGGATGTGACATGAACACCAGACATCGCTGGTGGACGCCGTTGCTGCTGGCCGGGCTCGCGGGTTGCGCCAGCCCCGAGGCCACGCGCGTGCGGGGCGGCGGACCGGGCGGCGATCCGGGCAACCACGACCGCGTTACCGAGCTGCACGCGGGCGCGAGGATGTATTACCGGACGCCCTGCCGCACCGTGAAGGTGAAATGCTCTGGGCCCATGCCCGCTTTCGGCACGCGCGGAACGTAGAAACCCAGACGCGGGTGGCCGAGGTCCGCCGCGCACGCCCCGAGTCCGAAGCATGGCTCGGGCTGCTGGAGGCGGCGCTGGGCGAGAGCGAGGACGGCGCTCGATGGGAGGCCGCCGTGCCGAAACCGGCGGCGGACCGACCCGTCAAGGCGCCGTTGCTGTCTCGTGCCGAGATCACGGTGGACGGCCGCGCCGCCCGGGGCTGGGTGCGCCGTCTGCTCCGGCGCGCCGTCCCGGTGGCGGCGCGACGCCTCGACGGGCTCGCATTGCTCGAGGCCGCGGTATGCCAGGACGACACGCGCGTGGACGCGCTCGCCAGGACGGCGGGCGCGGAGCCGCAACCCGTCCGCGTGGCTGGACAGCTGGCGGCCCTGCCTCTGCTCCAGACGTGCGGCCGCGGCTTGGCGCCCGAGCTGCCGGCCGCGTGGTGGGAGGGGTACTGCCCGCTGTGCGGCGCCTGGCCCGTGCTCGCCGAGTACACGGGCCTCGAGCGCACGCGGCAGCTGCGCTGCGGCCGCTGCGGCACGGGATGGGCGGTCCCGGCGCTGCGCTGCGTGTTCTGCTCCGAGACCGACCACGAGAACCTCGGTTACCTGGCGCCAGAGGAAGACGAGCGGATGCGTCGGGTCGAGGTGTGCCAGACGTGCAAGGGATACCTGAAGGGGCTCACCACGGTGCGGCCACTCGCGCCGTGGGGGATCCTCCTGGACGATCTGATGACGGTCCCGTTGGACGTCGCCGCGCTCGAGCGCGGCTTTCACCGGCCCGAGCGGCCGGGATATGCGCTGGAGGCCCGAATCGCCGAGCGGCGGCGGCCCCTGCTGGGGTTCGCGTTCGGTGTGCGAAAGGGGGGAGCGTGAGCGACAGCCCACTGACCCGCCCGAGCGCAGTCTGCCGCGAGCTCCTCGCCGCCCTGGAGGCGTCGGAGGGGAGGCGCCAGCGGCGCAAGCGCGATACGACCCCCGACGCAATCGGCCTCGCGATCAAGCGAGGGCTGCTCGAGCAGGCCGTCGCCGCCGACCCCGCGCCGCACGAGTTCGAGGCCTGGCTGCAGCAACAGTGTTTCGCGGCGGGCCCGGGCGAGGGTGGAGTGCGGGCGATGGCGTTGTCGATCTTCGAGGAATGGCGTCTGGCACAGGATGCGGACTCGTTCCGGGACTGGCTCGCCCGCGGCGCACCGTCGGACGACGCGCCCGCTGGTCGGGCGGGTCGCGAGCGAACCGGTACGCCCGAGTCGAACTCGAGTGATTAGCGAGGGGGAACACATGCACGGCAGCGCGCGCGTACGGGTCGCGGCAGTTCTCGGGGGCGCCCTCCTGACGCTGGTGGCCTGCGGCGGCGGTGGGGCCGCCCGCGGCCGGACGTCGGCGGCAGCCGGCCCACCGCCGGAGGTGCTGAAGCCACTCCAGGTCCCGCCGAGCCCGTACTACATCATCTACTCCCCGCCGGTGAACCTGGCGAAGCAGGCGGATACGACGGCCCACGCCCGCAAGCCGCGGAGGTAGCGGCCCGACGGTGGCTGGCGTCGAGATCCGGAATCTGAGAAAGCACTTTGCTGAGCTCCACGCGGTCGACGGGGTAGACCTCTCGATCCGCGACGGAGAGTTCCTGGTCCTGCTCGGCTCCTCCGGCTCGGGCAAGACGACGCTGCTGCGAATGATCGCGGGGCTCGAACGCCCCACGTCGGGCGAGATTCACATCGGGGGCGAGCGGGTGGACGGCGACGTGCCGCCCAGGGCCCGCGGCATCGCGATGGTGTTTCAGAGCTACGCGCTCTACCCCCACCGCACCGTCTTCCAGAACATCGCTTTCCCTCTCGAGGCCGTCCGGACGCCCCGTCAGCAGATCGAGGAGAAGGTCCGGTGGGCGGCCGAGATGTTCAGCATCTCCCGCTACCTCGACCGCTACCCGCGTCAGCTCTCCGGCGGCGAGCGCCAGCGCGTGGCCCTGTGTCGCGCCCTGGTGCGGGACCCCAAGGTCTTCTTGCTCGATGAGCCCCTGGCGAACCTCGACGCGAAGCTGCGCAATACCGCCCGGGACGACCTGAAGCGGCTGCAGCGGCGGATCCAGACGACGACCGTGTACGTGACGCACGACCAGGTGGAGGCCATGGGCCTCGGCGACCGCATCGTCGTGATGGAGCGCGGGAAGGTGCGGCAGGTGGGGACGCCCCAGGACGTGTACGAGGATCCCGTCGACACGTTCGTCGCGACTTTCGTCGGCCAGCCGCCCATGAACCTGCTCGACCTGCGCGACCCGTCCCTGCCGCCCGGCACGCTGCTGGGGTTCCGCCCCGAGCATTTTCTGCCACGCAGCGGCTTCGGGCCGGGCGAGGACGTGCGGGGCTTCCGCTTCTCCGTGCGGCGCGTGGAATACCTGGGCTCCGATCGCTATGTGTACGGCTCGGTCTCCGAGAGCGACACCCCGGATGCCACGGTGATCGCGAAGCTGCCGGGGACGATCGCGCTGGCCATCCCGGAGGGAGAGACACACGAGTTTGCCGTGCCGCGGCGGGCGCTGCGGTATTTCGACGCCGCGACCGGCCTGCGGCGCCGGCTATGATGCGCCGAAGGACGCTGGCGGACCGCGAGGACGTGCTGGGCGTCGCGCTGCTCGCCCCCGCTCTCGGCTACGTGATCCTGCTCGTCGGGGTGCCCTTCGTGCTCGCGATCGCGCTGAGCTTCAGCAACGCGACCGCCGGCAGTCTGCGCTTCGGGTGGGCGGGCCTCCGGAATTACGCCGCCATCCTCGCCGATCCCGTCTTCCTGAGGGCGCTCCGCAACAGCGCCGTGGTGACGGTCGGATCTCAGGTGCTCGTCGTCGTCCTGGCCACCGCCGCCGCGCAGGTGTTCCGCGCCACGTTCCGGGGTAAGCGCCTCGCCCGACTTGTCCTTCTGCTGCCGTGGGCCGTGCCGGTGTCGCTCGCGGCGATTGCGTGGACGTGGATCTTCGATTCCACGTTCAGCGTGATCAACTGGACGCTCAAGGCCGCCGGCCTGCTGCACGGCTGGCTGTACTGGCTGGGAGAGCCCGCCCTCGCGCTCGTCGCGATCATCATCGTCCAGGCGTGGCGCATCCTGCCGTTCGCCACCGTGATCGTGCTCGCCGGTCTGTCTTCGATCCCGCAGGAGATCGTCGAGGCGGCGATCGTGGATGGCGCCGGCTTCTGGCGGCGGCTGTTCCAGATCGAGCTGCCGCTGCTCCTGCCTGTCGTCACGGTCGCGGTGCTGTTCGGCGTGGTCTACACCGCGACCGACTTGGGCGTGGTGTACATCCTCACGGGCGGCGGGCCGGCCAATACGACGCACGTGCTCCCCACCCTGGCGTTCCAGCGCGGAATCCTGGGCGCCGATCTCGGACAGGGAGCGGCGATCGCGGTCTTCCTGCTTCCCTTCCTCGTCGTGGTCGCGGTGACGATGCTGCGGTTGGCCCGGCGCGCGGAGGTGGGCGCGCGATGACCCGCCGCGACCTGCGCCGGGCTCTCAAACGCACCGGGCTGTACGCGGCGGCGCTCGGCTTCATGCTGTTCGCCGGGTTCCCGTTCTACTGGATGCTCATCACCGCATTCAAGCAGAACCGTGACCTCTACGTCGGGGCGTCAGATCTGAGCCACGTGCCCTGGATCTTCAACGACCCGCCCACGCTCGAGCACGTGCGGCTGCTCTTCGGACAAACCGACTTCCCGCGCTGGGTCCTGAACACACTGGTGGTGGTTGTGGCGGTCGTCGCCATCACCGTGGCCGTGGCGGTGCCGGCCGGCTACAGCCTGGCCCGGCTCGCCGGCCGCTGGGGGGAGCGGATGGGGATGGGCATCTTCTTCACCTATCTCATCCCCCCCACGCTCTTGTTCGTCCCGTTCTCGCGGCTCATCTCCCTGCTCGGCCTCCAGAACTCCCTGGGCTCGTTGATCCTGATCTACCCGACCATGACGATCCCGTTCTGCACGTGGCTCGTGATGGGATTCCTCCGCTCCGTGCCCTGGGAGATCGAGGAGCAGGCCATGATCGACGGCTACAGCCGCCTCGCGGTCATCCTGAGGGTCGCGCCCCGGCTCATCGTGCCGGGGATCCTCACGGTGATCGTGTTCACGTTCACGCTGGTGATGCAGGAATTCGTCTACGCCCTGACCTTCATCAGCTCGGTCGAGAAAATGACGGTGAGCCTGGGAGTCCCGATCGCGCTGGTGCGGGGTGACGTCTACCACTGGGGGGCGCTGATGGCGGCCGCGCTGTTCACGAGCATCCCGCTCGCCGTCGTCTATAACCTCTTCATCGACCGCTTCATCCAGGGCTTCACCATGGGCGCAGTGAAGGGATAAGGGGGCTCTAGCGGAGCCGCCGGACGGGGGTCAGAATAAAGCCCCAAGCGGCACGGTAACCACCATTCACAGGAGGGGGATCTCGTGAGAACGCGATTGGCATCGTTCTCGGGGCTCGCTGTCGCTGCGGCCGTGGTCCTCGGGGTTGCGTCTCCCGCCACGGCTCAGCAGGTGGTGAAGTTCGGGGAGGGGCAGACCCTCACCATCAGCGGCTTCGTCAGCGCAACCATCTTCACCGACCATGGGCTGTTCGGCGGGTTCGGCCAGGGGCAAAACGCCGAATGGGCGGCGTCGACCGCCAACCAACCCACGAACGACAAGCTCTTCACCGACGGCGACGTGCGGAACACGCGCATCAACTTCACTTTCAGCGCGGGGCCGGTGCTCGGTAAGTGGGCACCGAAGGCCACGCTCGAGGCCGACTTCTTCGGGGCGTTCAACGGCAACCCACCGTTCGGGGACGAGCAACCGCAGATGCGCATCCGCTTCGCGTACGTCGACCTATCGAACGGCCGCACGACGGTGAGGATCGGCCAGTACTGGTCGCCCCTGTTCGGCGAGACGCCGGTGTCGCTGACACACCTCGCGTTTCCGGTGGGGTACGGTTCCGCGGGCAAAATCGGGTGGCGCTACCCGGGGATCTTTATCTATCACGACCTCACGGTGGGAAAGCCGGTCAACTTCCAGCTCCAGCTCGCGGCGTTCAAGGGCTCGGGACCGTTCGCCGCAGGGAACGCCCGCGATAGCACTAACCTCATCGGCAACGGCGAGGCCTCGGGACTGCCAGAACTCGAGGCGCTCCTCAACTTCTCGAAGAGGTCCGCGACGCTCAGCTGGAGCGGCTACGTCGTCGGCCATCTCGACTGGAAGGACACGACGGGCACCGGCGTCGCCGGTGCCAACGCGACCTCGTGGGGGGTCGAGGCGGGTCTCAACGTGGCGCCGAGCAAGCTCACGCTGCACGGCAACGTCTACTACGGAAAGGGGCTGGGACAACAGTTCGGGCACATCTCGCAGGACGGACGACCAGTCGCGACAGCGGGTGGGGCTGCCGCGGCGGTGAGGATTCGGGGCTGGGGCGCGTGGGCTCAGGCGGGCTACGACTTCGACCCCCACTGGGGCTTGTGGGCCTTCTACGGCATGGACCAGCCAGACGCGGCGCGGTACACCAATGAGACGGGCCTTACCCTCACCCGCCAGCTGAATCACGTCAGCGACGCCCTGTTGCGCTACCGGGCGGGGCGCTACGCGCTCGGCGTGGAATGGTTCCGGGCGGTAACCCGGTATAGCGCGGGTCCGGCCAGCGCCGACCAGGTCGCCCTCAGCGTGCTGTACACGCTGTGATCGATGCCGGGTGTCAGGTGCCAGGACCCTGACACCTGACACCTCCTCTTTGAGCCAATGGAGGATAGGTCCATGACTAAGCAGAACGGGATGGATCGGCGCGAGTTCGTGAAGACCACGACCGGGGCAGCCGCAGCGGTCGCGCTCGGGCCGACCGTGTGGATCAAACGTCCGCAGAAGTCGCTCAAGATCCTCCAGTGGAGCCATTTCGTCCCGTCGTACGACGCCTGGTTCGACAAGTACGCCAAGGATTGGGGGACGGCCAAAGGGGTGGAGGTGACGGTCGACCACATCTCCCTCGCCGACCTGGGGACGCGGGGCAACGCCGAGGTCGCGGCGCAGCAGGGGCACGATCTCTTCCAGTTCCTGTCCCCGCCCGGGGCGTTCGAGCCGCAGGTGCTCGACATGGCGGACGTCGTCAAGGAAGCCGAGCACCAGCACGGGCCGCTGCTCGATCTGTGCAAGCGCAGCACCTACAACCCGGTCACGCGCAAGTGGTTCGGCTTCAGCGACAACTACGTGCCCGATCCGGGCGACTACCTGAAGACGATCTGGGCCGAGATCGGGATGCCCGACGGCCCCGTGACCTGGGAGGACCTGGTCAAGGCCGCGCCGTTGATCAAGGCCAAGCATCCGGAGATCCAGATCCCCATCGGGATCGGCATGTCGCAGGAGCTCGACTCCAACATGGCGGCGCGCGCCATGATCTGGTCGTTCGACGGCTCGGTGCAGGACCAGAACGAGAACGTCGTCCTCAAGTCGGATCACAGTCTCGAGGCGCTGGAGTTCGGCGTGCGCCTGTTCAAGGCGGGGATGAACCCCTCGGTGATGAGCTGGAACGCCGCGTCGAACAACCAGGCGCTGAACGCCCGCCAGACGGGCTACATCCTCAACTCCATCTCCGCCTACCGCACGGCGCAGGACAACAAGCTGCCGGTGGCGGACGACATCTTCTTCGTCCCGGCGTTGAAGGGCCCGCGGGGGACGGGATGGGCGAGCGAGCACGTGATGGGGATCTACGTCATCTGGAAGTTCGCCCAGAGCCCCGATGTCGCGAAGCAGTTCCTGCTCGACCTCATCGGCCACTACCGTGACGCCGTTCTGGGAAGCAAGCTGTACAACTTCCCTTCCTTCCCCGGCTCTGTCGCGGATCCGGGCGCGGCCGTGGCGCAGAAGCCTGCGGCAGGGAACAAGTGGCTCGAGCAGGCCACGGCGAGCGACCCATTCGGCTCGAACCCGCCGTCCAAGCTCAAGCCGATCGCCACGGCGCTGCAATGGGCCACGAACATCGGGCACCCGGGACCGGCAAACCCGGCGGAAAGCGAGATCTTCGACACGTTCGTGCTGCCCACCATGTTCGCCAACGCCGCCACGGGGCGCATGAGCGCCAAGCAGGCGCTCGACGACGCACACCAGCAGGCCAAGAAGATTTTCGAGAAGTGGCGTAGCAAGGGACTGGTCGCCGGCGGCTCGGGCGACCGGGCGTGAAGCTTGCGGGCACAATATGGCCACGCAGCTTCTTAGCAACGCATTCGTGAGGCCGTTGCGTCTACGCAACGCTTCGGAGTGAAACTCTGGGGCGCATTCGCAACGCGCTAGCACCGGCAGCTCGAACCTCAACCACCGACCAGAGGGAGATATGACTGCGCCCCCGCTCGCCGTGAAGGACCTTCGCCGCGTCGTCATCGCCGCGGCAGTCGGGAACGTGATCGAGTGGTACGACTTCTACATTTTCGGGAGTCTGGCCGCACTCCTGTCGGTCAAGTTTTTCGCGGCAGGCGCCGCCGGAAGCGCGCTCATCAAGACGGTCGGAACCTTCACCGCCGGGTTTCTGATCCGCCCGTTCGGAGCCTTCGTCTTCGGCCGCATCGGCGACATCGTGGGCCGCAAGTACACGTTCCTCATTACTCTGAGCGGCATGGGTCTGGCCACGGCTCTGATCGGCGTTGTACCGAGCTACGCCAAGATCGGCGCCGCAGCGGGGATTATCCTGTTGTTCCTTCGCCTCATCCAGGGCCTGTGCCTCGGCGGGGAATATGGCGGCGCCATCACCTACGTCGCCGAGCATGCGCCGGACGACAAGCGGGGCTACTACACCGGCTGGCTCCAGACATCGCCTACGCTCGGGATCGTGGTGTCCCTGGTCGTCATCATCGTGACGCGCGAGACGCTGGGGACCGAAGCGTTCAACGCGTGGGGCTGGCGCATCCCGTTCCTGCTCTCGCTGCTCATGGTCGCGATCGCCATCTACATCCGACTGCAGCTCCAGGAGACGCCGATCTTCCAGGCCATCAAGGCGAAGGGACAGACGGCGGCCAATCCGTGGCGCGAGGCCTTCTGGAGTCAGAACATCAGATACGTGCTGATCGCCAGCGTCGTCGTGATCGGCGAGGGCGTGGTGTGGTACAGCGGTCAGTTCTGGGCGCTCTACTTCATCCAGCAGGTGCAGAAGCCCGACGTCCTGCACCCCGCCCTCATCACGGGCGCGGCGCTGCTCCTCGCTACCCCGTCACTCATCTTCTTCGGCTGGCTCTCGGACAGGATCGGCCGGAAACCGATCATCCTGGCCGGGTTCTTCCTCGCGGCCGTCACGTACTACCCGCTCTACAACGCCCTCGGCAACGCCGCCAACCCGGCCAACATCAACTACCCGCTGGCGATCCTGATCGTCGCGATCATGGTCTCCTACGTGGGCATGGTGTACGGCCCGATCGGCGCGTTCCTCGCCGAGTACTTCCCGGCGCGCATCCGGTACTCGTCGGTGTCGGTGCCATATCACATCGGCAACGGCTGGGGTGGGGGGCTGGTGCCCGTCATCACGACCGCGGCGTACGTGACCGCGCAAGCGGGGGGGCTATCCATGTCCCAGAGCCTGGGCCGCGCGCTGGTCTATCCCATTGCGGTGCCGGCCGTGGCGTTCCTGCTGAGCCTGTTCCTGATGCCGGAGACGCGCAAGATCAGCATCTGGCAGCCGGCAGCGGTGCGGGCAGGCGCCAGGGGTTGAGCGAACGGCAGGGGCGCAGCATGAACGGTAGGGGCGCAGCATGCTGCGCCCCTACTCGCATGCACCATCACTTCACGATCGTCAGCCCGTGCGGCACCGCGCCCGGGAAGACGTAGGCGTACAGCAACACGATCACCCCGACGACCGCGCCCAGGGCGACCGAATGCCAGAACACCCACCGAAAAATCGTCCCCTCGTTCCCCACCTGATTGGTGGCCGACGTCGCCACGGTGATGGACTGCGCGTCCACCATCTTGCCCATCACGCCGCCGGCCGAGTTCGCGGCGCACATGAGCACCGGGTCGAGGTTGAGCTGCTGCGCGGTGATCCGCTGCAGGCTGCCGAACAGCGCGTTCGACGACGTATCGCTGCCGGTCAGCGCTACGCCCAGCCAGCCCAGGTACGTGCCGAAGAAGGGGAACAGCCAGCCGGTCCGCGTGAACGCCAGCCCCAGCACCGCATCGAGCCCCGAGTAGCGGGTGGTGAACCCGAGACCTAACATGAAGGAAATCGCGAGCACGGCGAGCTTCATGCGCTTCAGGGTGGCCCAGAAGATCTTCGCCAGCTGGGCCGGCCCCACCCCGAGCAACAGCCCGGCGACGATCGCAGCGAAGAAGCAGCCGGTCCCGGTAGCCGAGAGCCAGTTGAAGTCGTATCGCGCCGCTTCCGGCGTCAGCTTGGTCACGACGGGGGCCGCGCGGCTGACCGCGTTGTGCAGAAATGGCACCTCCCAGACCGGAGTGGTGGCTCGGTTCATCGCCCCCTTGACGGCCGGTAGACCCCACACGAGCACGAAGACCGACAGGATCGCGAACGGCATCCAGGCCTTGAGGATCTGAGCCGCCGTGTGCCGACGCACGCCAGGCACAGCAGCCGTCGCTGCGCGCTCGTGCTCGAGCCGCCAGATCCGCTTCGGTTGCCAGAAGCGCAGGAAGAGCACCGTTGCGACGAGGGAGATGACCCCGCCCGCGATGTCGACGAGGTTCGAGTCCACGTGGTTGGACCACAGATACTGCGTCACACTGAACGACACCCCCACCACCAGGATGGCGGGCAGCACCTCGAAGGTTTCGCTCCACCCCACCATCGCGCGGACCAGCCAGAACGGCACGATGATCCCCGTGATGGGAAGGATGCGGCCGATCATCGCGCTCAAGTCCGATTCCGGCAGACCCGAGACGGCCGCCAGCGTGTGCACCGGTGTCCCAATGGCGCCCCACGCTACCGGCGACGTGTTGGCGAGCAGGTTGAGCGCGGCGGCGTGAAACGGCGCGAACCCGAGCCCGATCATGAAGGCGCCGGCGATCGCCACCGGAGCGCCGAATCCCGCTGCGCCTTCGATGAAGGCGCCGAAGCAGAACGCCACGAGCAGCACTTGCAGACGCCGGTCAGCTGTGATCCCCGCCACCGACTCCTTCATGATCTCGAACTGCCCCGTGAACACGGAGACGTCGTACAGGTAGACCGCCGCCAGCACGATCCAGGCGATCTTGAGGACGCCGAATCCGACCCCGTAGACAAAACTCATGCCCGCCAGCGACAACGGCATCCCGAACACCGTGACGGCCACCACGACCGCCGTTCCGGCGCCGGCCATGGCGCACCAATGCGGCTTCACCCTCAGCCCGGCCAGCAAGCCGAACAGCACCAGGATCGGTAAGGCCGCCACCAGAGTGGAAAGGATCCAGCTGTGCAACGGGTCGTACGCTTGGGTCCACGCCATGGGTCACCTCTGGGGTGTGGTGCGGCGCTTACTTCACCGTGAATCGGACCGTGTCGACGACGAGTGGCTTCAAGGGAACGTGCTTCCAGTCCGCGACGACTGCGATCACCCGGTGGGGACCGGGCTTTAGCGAATCCAACACGAACTCGGTCTGCCCCCGGCCCAGGTGGAGGATCCCGGTCACGCCACGTGGAATCGTATCGTTCGTAGGCGTCAGGTCGCGATCCACGAACAGGTGATGGTGTCCCGTTCCCGGTCGCTCATCGGTCGCCGGAACGATCTCGACGCCGTTCGCCTTGAGCGTGATCTTCACCGGGCCGGTGACTGTGGCCCCGTTGCTGGGCGTCGTGATCTTCACGGTCGGTCTGGCCGTCTGGGCGAGCGCGGCGCTACACAGTAGTGCCGCGGTGCCGAGTGCCAGCGTCAGCCGCGTAGTCCAGGTTCTCACTTTGACTCTGCCTCCTGTGGGGATCGTCAGGTGGTGCTGTGACGCGGCCGGTCAACCGGCGCCGACGCCGCGGGTACGGTGTAAGCGACGTCTCCTGGCCAGCGCAGTCAAGACGGCCTGCGGCGATATACCTTAGATATGGCAGCCGGGACGGCCCCGATAATGGGCCTCCCGGACTCCGCTGGCAAGGAGGCTCGGTGGCCGTGCCTGTCGCCGCTGCATCGACCGCGCGCGCGCGCGACGAGGGTCGCGCGTGGGGCGTGCCCTGGTACGTGGCCGCAGTCCTCGTCGCCGCCACCAGCGCCGTGGTCGGGGTGATCTGGGACATCTCGTGGCACCGCACCATCGGCCGAGACACCTTCTGGACGCCCGCCCACCTAGCGATCTATCTCGGCGGCGCGCTCGCCGGCGCTGCGTGCGGCTGGCTCGTCCTCAAGACGACGTTCGCCGGCACACCGGAGCAGCGCGCGGCGGGCGTTTCATTCTGGGGGTTCCGCGGACCCCTCGGCGCCTGGGTCTGCATCTGGGGCGCGATCGCCATGATCGCCTCCGCCCCGTTCGACAATTGGTGGCACAACGCCTATGGGCTGGACGTCAAGATCATCAGCCCGCCGCACACGCTCCTCGCCCTCGGCTTCGTCGGCATCGAGCTCGGCGCCCTGCTGATGGTACTGGCGTTGCAGAACCGCGCCGCAGGCGAAGCGGGAGCGACGGGGACGAGGACGGGGACGGGCCGCGCCTTCCAACTGCTGTATGCCTACGCAGCGGGGATCATCCTCCTCAACGGGGTGACGATGGGGATGGAGTACGTCGGCTTCCCGAACCACGCGCACAACGCGCTCTACTACAAGATCGCCGCCGTCGGCGGGCCCTTCTACCTCGCCGCGTTCGGCCGGGCATCGCGGCTCCGCTGGCCCGCCACCGCCGCGGCCGCTGTCTACATGGGCGTCACACTCCTGATGATCTGGGTGCTGCAGCTCTTTCCCGCGACGCCGAAGCTCGCCCCCGTGTTCAACGCCGTCACCCACATGACTCCGCCGCCGTTCCCGTTGCTGCTCGTGGTGCCGGCGGCCGCCCTGGACCTCCTGATGCGCCGCTTCGGCGCCGAGCGAGACTGGCAACTGTCGGTGTTCGTGGGCGTGGCATTCCTCGCCGTGTTCTTGGCGACCCAATGGTTCTTCGCGGACTTCCTGCTGTCGCCGTACGCCCGGAACTACTTCTTCGGCGCCGACCAGTGGGACTACTCGAGCCAGCTCGGCCCGTGGCGCTACCGCTACTGGAGGCTCCAGACCGATCCCATCACGCCCGCGGCGCTCGCAATCGCGGCGCTCTTCGCCATCGCCGCGGCGCGGGTGGGGCTGTGGTGGGGGAACTGGATGGCGCGGGTCAAGCGGTGACGCGCGGCACGTTCCTCCTTGCCGGCATCTTCCTCGCGACGTCGGCGCACGTGGGGAGCCCGGACACCTACTTCGAAGGCGCGGCGGGCGCCTACGTCGTGCGGGTCATCGTTCGCAACCCCGGCGTGGTGCCCGGGCTCGCGCAGATCACGGTGCGCCTGCTCGGAGGCCCGAGCGCCCGCCGGGTGCTCGTCCTTCCCATCTTCTGGGACCCGCGCACGGCCGCCCCGCCGCCGCCCGACGTCGCCCGTCGCGTGCCCGGTGACACCACGCTCTACAGCGCCGCCCTCTGGCTGATGCAGGACGGCTCGTACAGCGTGCAGGTCACCGTCGAGGGGGACGCCGGCCCGGGCACGGCTCTGGTCCCGGTCCAGGCGGTCGCGACGCAGCGGCTGGAGTTGCAGCGGCCGCTCGGGATCGGGCTCGCGGTCCTCGGGGCGCTGCTCGCGGTCGGCGCCTTGACCATCATCGGTGCCGCCGTCCGCGAGAGTGTGCTCGCGCCGGGCCAGGTACCCGACCGCCGCCGCACCCGGCGGGCGCGGCTCACCATGCTCGGGAGCGCCGCGGCGATCGCCCTCGCGCTCGTGGGCGGCCGCGCCTGGTGGAGCGCCGTGGACGCCGAGTACGCAAGCGGCCTCTACCGGCCGCTCCACGTCACCGCCTCGGTGCGGGGCGCGCGCGTGCTGCGGCTCGCGATCGACGACACTACCTGGACGAACCCGAAACGCCGGTGGACCCCGCTGATCCCGGACCACGGCCACCTCATGCACCTGTTCCTCGTGCGGGACTCTCTCGACGCGTTCGCCCATCTCCATCCCCTCCCCGTCGACTCCAGCCGCTTCGAGAGCGACCTGCCGCCGCTGCCAGCCGGCCGGTATCGCGTGTACGCCGACATCGTGCACGAGAGCGGCTTTGCACAGACGCTCGTCGCGACGATGGCGCTCGGCGCGCCCTCGGGGAGGTGGCGCGCAAGCGACGCCGACGACGCCTGGCTGGCTGACACACGTCAGCTGTCAGCGGTCAGCCTGCGGCCCGTCGCGCGCCTGCAAGATGGATCCACGATGACGTGGGAGCGCGGGGAGGCGCGGCTCGTTGCGGGCGTGGAGGCGCCGCTCCGGTTCGTCGTGCGAACGCCCGCCCGTGAGCCGGCGACGCTCGAATCCTACATGGGCATGGCCGCGCATGCGATGATCGTGCGCGACGACGGCAGCGTCTTCGTGCACCTGCACCCCGCGGGTACGATCGCGCTCGCGAGCCAGCAGGCATTCCTGCTGCGGCAGCGGGGAGACACGGTACGCGGCGCGCTCGGCAGGCGACTCACGGAACTCGAGAAGCAAATGCGTGGGGAGGGGGGAGTGGGACCTCACGGTGCGAACTGGAGCTCCGGCGCGCAGGGAGTCGTCTCTTTCCCGTACGCCTTCCCCAAGCCTGGGGAGTATCATCTTTGGGTGCAGGTGAAGCGCAATAATCGGATCCTGACGGGAGCCTTCGACGCCGCGATCGCGCCGCCGCGCTAGCGCACGGCGAGCGGCACAGGGTGGAGCAGCGTCCCGTCGCGACGCTTGGCCGCTGCGTCGAGCGAATCCGAGTCCCACATGACGATCGTCACGAGGTCGCGGGCGGAGACAAACGTTTCCAGGTCGCGGCGCGACAGCTCGCGCTCCTTGAGCGCGCGGCCCCCGCTGTCGGCCCGGTAGGGGTGCGTGTGCCAGGTGCCGACGAACTGCGCCACGCCGTCGCAGCTGCCCGCGACGGCGAACTGCAGCTGCTTCAGGTCGTGCGCCGCGCTGGCGCCACGGATCCAGAGCGTGTCGCGGGAGATCGTGCCCCACAGGCAGCCGAGGTACTCGCGCTGCGTCGGCTTCCCGGTGCCGAGCATCTGGGTGAGGGTGTTGACGTCAGAGAGCTCGTCCCAGTGACGGTTGTTCTCCTCCCAGCGGGCGCGCATCGAGTCCCGCACGGCGCGTGGGAGGACGACAACGGCGAACGGCGGGGCGTGGGGCGTGGGGTGTGGGGCGTGGGCTGAGCGAGTGTCCAACGCCCAACGCCCCACGCCCACACAGGCCAGGAGGGCGAGCAGTGCTCTCACTTCCTCGCCCTTGCGTACGTCCCCATCAGCTGCGCCGTGGCGAGGACGTGTCCCTGCATGGCCCGCTCCAGCTCCTGCTTCGTCGCGCCCGGCTTGAGGCCGAGCGCCGCGTCCAGCGCGTACAGCTTGAAGAAATAGCGGTGCGGCTTGCCGGGCGGGGGGCAGGGCCCGCCGTAGCCCGTACGCGGGAAGTCGTTCCTCCCCTGCACCGCCCCGTCCTTGAGGGTCTCCGTCTTGGCCACGTTCTCGGCCAGCGCGCTCGCGCGCGCGGGGAGATCGTACAGGACCCAGTGCACCCAGGTGCCGGCGGGGGCGTCGGGGTCGTCCATGATGAGGGCGAAGCCCGCGGCGCCTGACGGCGCGCCGCTCCACGCCAACGGGGGCGACACGTCGGCGCCGTCACACGTGTGCTTGGCCGGGATGGGGGCGCCTTCCCGGAAGGAGCTACTCGAAAGCGTGAACGCCATGGGGACCTCCGGCATCGTGCGCGCGGTGACGGGCAGCGCCAGCAGGGCGAGGCACCGGATCAGGGGGCGGTGCATGGGAGAAAGATAATGATATGTTTCACGCCCCCGACCTCCCGGAGCGCACGATGACGACCCGCGGAGCGACCTCCGGCCTACTGCTCTTGTTGGCCGGGCTCGCGCAACCCGCTCCCGCTCAGCAGAACTTCGACACCGTCCAGATCCGGACCGTGAAGGCGGCCGACGGCGTCTACATGCTGATGGGATCCGGCGGGAACATCGGCGTGTCCGCAGGGCCGAACGGCGTCGTGATCATTGACGACCAGTTCGCACCCCTCACCCCCAAAATCAAGGCCGCTGTCGCTGCCATCAATTCGGGGCCGATCCGTTTCCTGCTGAACACTCACTGGCACTGGGACCATACCGGCGGCAATGAGAACATGGCGAAGGACGGCGTGGTGATCGTGGCACACGAGAACGTGCGGCACCGGCTCAGCGTAGAACAGTTCGTCGCTGCGTTTGACCGCAAGGTGCCGCCGTCGCCCGAGGTGGCGCTGCCGATCGTCACCTTCACCGACGCAGTGAGCTTCTACCTGAACGGCGACTCGATCAACGCCTTTCACGTCGCTCCCGCACACACCGACGGCGACGTCATCATCTGGTTCCGCCACGCCAACGTCGTCCACATGGGCGACACCTATGTCAGATATGGGTACCCGTTCATCGACCTATCGAGCGGGGGCTCAGTGGACGGCATGGTGGCGGCGGCCGACAAGGTGCTGGCGCTGACCGACCCGAGCACGAGGTTCATCCCCGGGCACGGGGAGCTGTCCGGCCGCGCCGAGCTGCAGGCGTACCGCGACATGCTCGCGACCATCCGCGACCGCGTGCGGAAGCTGGTGCGCCAGGGCAAGACCCTGGAGCAGGTGAAGGCCGCGAAGCCGACGGAGGAATACGACGCCACGTGGGGCGGCGGGTTCATCAAGCCGGATCGCTTCGTCGAGACTCTCTACACGGACCTGTCGAAGCGCTAGCGGCGTTTACCGCGCACGCGGTGTAACGATCTGTCGCTCGGCCACCCGCCCGTGTACTGTTCTGTCCCATGACCGACGCCCGGCCACCGGCGAAGTACAACGTGGGGCTCGTCCAGATGGCCATGTCCGCGGATCCGGACGAGAACCTGCAGCACGCGATCGACCGCGTGGAGGAGGCGGCGCGCCAGGGCGCGCGACTCGTCTGTCTGCCCGAGCTGTTCCGCTCGCGCTATTTCGCTCAGGTGGAGGACGCCGCGCTGTTCGACCTCGCCGAGCCTGTGCCCGGGCCGAGCACGGAGGCGCTGGGAAAGGTCGCCAGGCGGGCGGGGGTGGTCGTGATCGCGCCCCTGTTCGAGCGGCGCGCGCCGGGACTGTACCACAACACCGCGGCGGTGATCGACGCGGACGGCCGCCTCGTCGGCTTGTACCGCAAGATGCACATCCCCGACGACCCCGCCTACTACGAGAAGTTCTACTTCGCGCCCGGAGACCTCGGGTTTCGCACGTTCGACACGCAGGTCGGGCGGATCGGGACGCTCGTGTGCTGGGACCAGTGGTACCCGGAGGGCGCGCGACTCACGGCGCTGCAGGGCGCCCACATCCTTTTCTATCCCACGGCGATCGGCTGGCACCCGCGCGAGCGGCAGCAGCACGGCGCCCAGCAGCTCGATGCCTGGCGCACGATCCAGCGTTCTCACGCGATCGCGAACGGTCTCTTCGTCGCCGCGGTGAACCGCGTCGGGCACGAGCGGCCCGCGGAGGGCGGCGGTGATCGCGCGGACGGCATCGAGTTCTGGGGTTCGTCGTTCCTCGCCGACCCGTTCGGCGTCGTGGTGATGGAGGCGCCGCGCGACCGCGAAGCGGTCCTCGTCGCCGAGGTGGACCTCGCGCGTATCGAGGAGGTTCGCCGCAGCTGGCCGTTCCTGCGCGACCGCCGGATCGACGCGTACGCGGGGATCGGCGAGCGCTTCCTGGATAACGCGCCGCCGCTGATCGCTGACAGCTGATGGCTGACCGCGCCGCACCGGCCGCACTCGGCTTCTCTATGCCCGCCGAGTGGGAGCCGCACGCGACCACCTGGATCGGCTGGCCGCACAACGCGAGCGACTGGCCGGGGAAGCTCGCCGCGATCCAGTGGGTGTACGGGGAGATCGTGCGCAAGCTTGCCCCAGGCGAGACGGTGCGGATCCTCGTGCAGTCGGGAGAGCACGAGCGCCAAGCGCGCCGCGTACTGGAGCGGACCGGCGTGGACCGAGCTCGCGTGGAGTTCCTGCGGGTCCCGACGAACCGCGGGTGGACGCGCGACTTCGGGCCCATGTTCGTGCGACGTGTCCGGCCCCCTGCGGAGGTCGCGATCGTGCGGTTCCGCTTCAATGCCTGGGCCAAATACCCCGACTGGAAGAAAGACGATCAGGTCCCCGAGCGCGTCGCGCGCCGGCGCAAGCTGCGGTTGTTCCCAGCGCAGTGCGCCGGCCGCGACGTGGTCCTCGAGGGTGGGAGCATCGACGTGAACGGCCGCGGTACGCTGCTCACAACCGAGGAGTGCCTGCTCGATCGGGAGGTGCAGGCCCGCAATCCCGGGCTGTCTCGCGCCGACCTCGAGGCGGCGTTGCGCGACTCCCTGGGGGTCACCAACGTGCTCTGGCTCGGCAAGGGGATCGCAGGCGACGACACGCACGGGCACGTGGACGACGTGTGTCGGTTCGTCGATCCCCGCACCGTCGTCCTGTGCCGGGAGCACGACCCGGGAGACGTGAACCACCGGCCGCTCGAGGAGAATCGCGAGCGGCTCGCGGGGATGCGACTCGAAGACGGCGCGAAGATCGAGGTGGTCGATCTCCCCATGCCGGCGCCGCTCCACTTCGACGGCCAGCGACTCCCCGCGAGCTACGCGAACTTCTACGTGGGCAATGCGGCGGTGCTCGTGCCCACGTTCAACGACCCGAACGACCGCGCCGCCCTGGGCGTGTTGGCCGAGCTGTTCACGGACCGGGCGGTCGTGGGAATCCACGCCGTCGATCTCGTGTGGGGATTGGGCACGATACACTGTTTGACACAGCAGGAACCCGCGGTCTAGGCCAAGTACCCAGCAACAAGTCGGACGTGACGTTCCAAGACGCCAAGACGCCAAGTGGTTGCAAGCGTGCAGCTGCAAGAATCGGCACCGGCCTGCGCAAGAACCTCAAGGCTTGGCAGCACGCGCGGAGGCTCGCCGTGCTCTCGAGGGCCGCTATCAACCGACTCCCTCCCGGTGACCACGATGAGCTAGCAGCGCAGTGGAGGCGAGCGTCCTACAGCGTCGTCCTCAACATCGCCGAGGGTGCCAGCCGCCGAGGACGTCGTGAATTCCGCAGATATCTGGACATGGCTCGCGCGTCTCTTGACGAGATAGAAGCGATCATCGACCTGGCGCTCGCGCTCGAATTCGTGCAGGCAAGCGACATCGTGGAACTTCAAGCGGCACGGGACGAATGCGCTAGAACGGTGTTCGGGCTGCTCCGAAAGATGGCCGACCCAGCGGAGCCACCTCGTCGCTAACCGACTGGCAACCACTTGGCGTCATGGCGTCTGGCAACTCTACTTGAGACTTGCGCCTTGATGCTGCTCTTGCGCAGTAGCCCCCGCATACGTCCAGATCACCCCGCCCACGAGCGTCGCGACCGGCAGAATCAATACCGCCTCCCCGAGCGACCGCGCGTCCGAGATCATTCCCACGAGCGCCGGCGACGGGACGTCCCCGAGCGTGTGAATCGTGAAGATGCTCAGGGCGACGGCGGTGGCCCGGATCGCGGGCGACACGACGTTGACGATGGTCGAGTTGATCGGGCCGGTGGAAATGAACATCAGCACCTCGGCCGCGACCATCGCGGCCCAAAAGAGGCCGGGTCGGGTCGCGACGAGCGCGAGCAGAAACAGCGGCGCGGCGAGCAGGGTCGCGAGCCCGGAGACCCAGAGGTAGGCCTGGCGCGAGAATCGCAGGCAGTAGTCGCCGAGCCAGCCGCCGCCATACGTGCCAACGAACCCCGTCACGACGACGATTGCCCCGAACTGCACCGTGGCCTGCGCCCGGGGAATCTCGCGTACGCGTTCCAGGAACGACGGCATCCAGAAAGCGATGCCGCCCAGCGCGAACGTGTAGGCCGCGTAGCCGAGGACCGTGAGGGCGTACGTCCGGTTGCGCAGCAGCGCCACCAGCGCGGCGCGAGCGCCCGGGGATGGGAGGGGCACCGCCTCGTCCTGCGCGCCGCGGGGCGGCTCCCACAACCGGAGCGTGAGCGCGGCGAGCAGGAGACCAGGGACGCCCGCGACGAAGAACGCGCCGCGCCAGCCAACGATGTGATCCGCGAGCCCTCCCACGACGTAGCCGAGGGCCGAGCCGATGGGAATCGCGGCGAAGAACACGGCGAACGCGCGCCCACGCCGCTCCCGCGGGAAGTAGTCCGCGAGCAGGCTGGGTGCGATCGTGCCGTAGGCCGCCTCGCCGATGCCCACGGTCGCGCGCGCCAGGAACAGTGAGGCGAAGCCGCGCGCGAATCCGGCGAGCGCCGTGGCCACGCTCCACACTGCCACGCCCAGCGCGATAAGCGCGCGCCGCGACCGCGTGTCGCCGAGCCGGCCGAAGACCGGCGCCGTGAGGGTGTAGACGATGATGAAACCTGTCATCAAGGCGCCGAGCTCGGTGTCGGAGAGCCGCAGCTCGGACCGCTTGATGCTCTCGGCGACCGCGGCGACCACCCAGCGATCGAGGTAATTGAACAGGTTGATCAGCGTCAGGACGGCGAGCCCGGCGCGCGCCAGGCGCACCTGGTCACGGGGGGGGAGGGCGGGGCCCGGACCGTCGCTCACAGCCACGGGATCAACTTACCAGCCGCCGAGCGTCGTGCGAAGGCGCGTTCCGCTGTATCATTTCGCATTGATGACGCCCCGCACGCTGCGCGACCAGGCCGAGCTGTTCCGCCGCCTCCACCAGGGTCCGGCCATCCTGGTGCTCCCCAACGCGTGGGACGTGGCGAGCGCCCGCGTGCTGGAGCAGGCTGGCTTCCCCGCCCTCGCCACGTCGAGCGCCGGCGTGGCGTGGGCGCTCGGCTACGCGGACGGCGAACGCATCACCCGGGGGGAGATGCTGGAGATGGTGGCGCGCATCGCGGCGCGCGTGCGCGTCCCCCTGACCGCCGACATGGAGGCGGGCTACGGGCCCGGTCCCGAAGCGGCGGCCGAAACGGCGCGCGGAGTGATCGCGGCGGGGGCCGTCGGGTTGAACCTCGAGGACGGGACGAACGAGGGCCGGCTCGTGGACGTGGCGCTGCACGTGGAGCGGATCCACGCGGTACGCGAGGCCGGCCGCGCGGCGGGCGTGCCCCTCGTGATCAACGCCCGCACCGACGCCTTCGAGCTCCCGGCGCTCCCGCCGGCGCAGCGCTTCGCCGAGGCCGTGCGGCGCGCCAACGCCTACCGCGCGGCCGGCGCCGATTGCCTGTTCGTGCCCCACGTCGGCGACGCCGAGACCATCGGGCGACTTGCCCGGGAGATTGCGGGCCCGCTCAACGTGATCGCCGGGCCGGGCGCGCCGTCGATCCCCGAGCTCGAGCGTCTCGGCGTGCGACGCGCGAGCCTCGGCCCGCGACTGATACAGGGGACGCTCGGGCTGCTGGCCCGCGCCGCCCGCGAGCTGCGCGAGCAGGGCACCTACGCCACGCTCGCCGATCTCGTCGTGCCGTTCGCCGAGCTGCAGCGCTTGCTCGGGCCGACCCCTTGACACGTCGCGTAGCACGGTATATTTATACTGCAGGTTGCATAATTAATACTTTCGGGTTAGTCCATTGGGGTGGCCTCCGGTGCGCATGAACGCTCGGCTGATCGTCGCGACTATCGTCGTCAATCCGGCTTGTCCCGCGAGAGGGAGCGACCGGGCGGCATAGCGTGCAGAGCACCACCACCTGACCCGGCCCGCTCCCCACGGAGCGGGCCTTTCTGTTTGCGTCACGCACGAGGAGAGGCGATGCCGGACGGCGACCGATCACTCTGGGTGCACCGCCGCGCCCCGGACCTCGACCCCTGGCGGGAGCACGACGCCTGCGGCGTCGGGTTCGTGGCGCGGGCTTCCGGTGAGCAGTCGCACGACATCCTGACCAGCGCGCTGCAGGCCGTGGCCCGCGTGGCGCACCGCGGCGCTGCCTCGACCGACAACTCGGGCGACGGCGCGGGACTGCTGACCCAGATCCCTCGGCGACTCCTGGCCGAGGAGGCCGCGCGACTCGGCCTGCCGCTCGGGGCCGGCCAGCGCTTCGCGCTGGGCGTCTTCTTTCTCCCCCCCGAGGCGGCCGCGCTCGAGCGGGCCACGGGCGTGATCGAGGCCGTGCTCCGCGAGGAGGGCTTGCCGGTGCTTGGCTGGCGCGACGTGCCGACCGACGCCACCCTGCTCGGAGCCTCGGCGCGCGCCACCTGTCCCGCGATCCGGCAGGCCTTCGTCGCCGCGCCCGTGGACGGCGGCCGCGCGGATGAGGACGCCTGGGAGCGCGCACTCTACCTCGCGCGGCGCACCATCGAGCGCCGCGTAGCGGACGAGGGCCTCGACCCCTTCTTCGCCTGCTCGCTGTCATGCCGCACCGTCGTCTACAAGGCACTGCTCACCGGGACCCAGCTCCCCCGGTTCTTCCGCGACTTCCGATCGCCCGCGTTCGAGACGGCGATCGCGGTGTTCCACCAGCGTTACTCGACCAACACGCTCCCCAGCTGGCCGCTGGCCCAGCCGTTCCGCGTGCTGGCGCACAACGGCGAGATCAACACGCTGTGGGGAAACCGCAACGCCATGCGCGCGCGCGAGCCCGTCCTCGCCTCGCCCGTGTGGCGCGAAGCGGTTGACCGCCTGAAACCCGTGGTCTGGGCCGAGGGAAGCGACTCGGCGAGTCTCGACAACGCGCTCGAGCTGCTGGTGCGGTCCGGTCGCGATCCGGTGCACGCGCTCATGATGCTCCTGCCAGAGGCGCACGAGGGCGCCGTGGAGCTGCCGGCGGCGCTGCGTGGATTCTACGAGTTCCACGAGTGCCTGGTGGAGCCCTGGGACGGGCCCGCCGCGCTGGCGTTCACGGATGGCGTGCTCGCGGGATCGGCGCTCGATCGCAACGGGCTGCGCCCCTGCCGGTATAAGATCACCCGGGACGGGTTGGTGATCGCCGGCTCCGAGGTGGGCCTCGTCGACCTCGACCCGGCGGAGGTCGTGGAGAGCGGCAGCCTCGGCCCGGGCGAGCTGCTCGTCGTGGACACGCGTCGCAAGGCCGTGATCCGGAACGCCGCTGCGAAGCACGACGTGGCGCGGCGGCGGCCATACGCGAGCTGGGGGGCGCGGGCCGTGCGGCCGCTGCGACCCGCGGTCACGCCGGATACGGCGCCGCTCGGCCGGGCGGAGCTCGCGCAGCGCCAGCTCGCCTTCGGCTTCGGGTTCGAGGATCTGCGCTTCGTGCTCGAGCCGATGGGGAACGCAGGGCAGGATGCGGTCTGGAGCATGGGGGACGACACCCCGATTCCCCCGCTGTCGCACCTGCCCCAGAGCGTGTACGCCTTCCTACGCCAGCGCTTCGCGCAGGTGACGAACCCGCCGATCGATCCGCTGCGCGAGGGACTGGTGATGTCGCTGCGCATGCACCTCGGCCGGCGCGGCTCCCTGCTCGTCGACCGTCCAACGGGATTGCGGCTGGTGCGCCTCGAGCATCCGGTCCTCCTGGAAGCGGAGATGGCCGCGCTCTGGAACGTGGCCGGTGTGCAGGCGGTGACGCTCCCGGCCCTGTGGAACCCGGACGGCGGGCCGGAGGCGCTCCGCATCGCCCTCGACCAGTTGTGCCGCGCGGCCGGGCGGGCCGCCGGCCACGGCGCGTGCATCCTCGTCCTCAGCGACCACCACGCGGATCGCGACCACCCGCCCATCCCGATGGCGCTCGCTGTCGGCGCCGTGCATCAGCACCTGCTCCGCAAGGGGTTGCGCACCCGGGTCGGGCTCGTGGCCGCAGCGGGGGACGCGTGGGACGTACATCACTTCGCGGCGTTGATCGGCTACGGCGCCGAGGCGGTGCACCCGTGGCTCGCGCTCGTGTCGGTGCAGGCACTGTGCCCCGGGGGCGAGGGACAGATGAAGTTCCGCGCGGCCGCCGAAAAGGGGCTGCTCAAGGTCCTCTCGAAGATGGGGATCTCGACCCTGTCCTCATACTGCGGGGCCCAGATCTTCGAGGCGTTGGGGCTCGGGGCCGAAGTGGTGGATCGCTGTTTCACGGGCACCGTCTCGACCATCGGCGGCATCGGGTTCGCGGAGATCGCGGAGGACATTCTCGCGCGGCAGCGCGCGGCGTACCCCTCCGAGCCCGCCGCCGCGGAGCCGGCGCCGCTGCCCGACCATGGGCGCGTGCGCTACCGGCGGGACGGGGAAGACCACGGGTGGTCGCCTCCACTCGTGCGCTCGATGCAGGAGGCGATCACGCAGGGGACCGCGCAGGCGTACGGTGCGTTCCTGGCGCGAGTCCTGGCCCGCCCGCCCGCGAGCCCCCGGGATCTGCTCACCATCCGGGCCGGAACGCCGGTGCCGCTCGATGAGGTCGAGCCGGCCGAGGCGATTCGCCGCCGCTTCGTCTCGACCGCGATGTCGCTCGGCGCGCTGTCGCCCGAGGCGCACCGTACGCTCGCTATCGGCATGAACCGGATGGGCGCGCGCTCCAACTGCGGCGAGGGTGGGGAGGACCCGGACAGCTACGCCCCGCTGCCGCACGGCGACCGCGCCGACAATCGGATCAAGCAGGTCGCCTCGGGGCGCTTCGGCGTGACGACGCACTACCTCGTGCGTGCGGACGAGCTCGAGATCAAGATGGCCCAGGGGTCCAAGCCCGGGGAAGGCGGGCAGCTGCCGGGGCACAAAGTGACGGCGCTGATCGCGCGCCTGCGTCATTCGGTGCCGGGCGTGCCGCTGATCTCGCCGCCGCCGCATCACGACATCTATTCGATCGAGGATCTGGCGCAGCTGATCCACGATCTCAAGCAGGTGAACCCGCGCGCCAGGATCGGCGTGAAGCTCGTCGCCGAGGCGGGGGTGGGGCGCGTGGCCGCGGGGGTCGCGAAGGCGTACGCCGACTATGTCCTGATCTCGGGGCACAACGGCGGCACGGGCGCCTCGCCGCTTTCCTCGATCAAGCACGCCGGCTCGCCGTGGGAGCTGGGCCTCGCGGAGACCCAGGCGATCCTGATCGAGAACGGGCTGCGCCATCGCATCGAGGTGCGCACCGACGGGGGCCTGCGTACCGGGCGCGACGTCGTGGTCGCGGCGCTGCTCGGCGCCGAGGTGTACGGCTTCGGGACCGCCGCGCTGGTGGCGATCGGCTGCGCCATGGCCCGGCAGTGCCACCTCAATAGCTGCCCGACGGGCATCGCGACGCAGCGGCCCGAGCTGCGGGCGAAGTTCCGCGGCACGCCGGAGCAGGTGGTCGCCTACTTCACCTGGATCGCGGAAGACGTGCGGCGCATCCTCGCGGAGCTCGGTGCGCGGAGCCTGGACGAGATCATCGGCCGCGTGGACCTGTTGGAGCGCGTGGACCGGCCCGAAGTCCCGCGCGCACAGATGCTCGATCTTTCGGCCCTGCTCGCCCTCCCCCCTTCCCCACCTGGCGGCGAGCCACGCCGGCGCACGATCGAGCGCAACGACCGGCCGGGTGTGGAGTCGCTCGACGAGGAGATCCTGCGCGTGCTCGGGCCCCGGTTGGAGAACGGGCGACCGTTCGCGGGGGTGTACGACATCGGGAACCACCACCTCACCGCCGGGGCGCGCATCGCCGGGCGCATCGCCCAGCGGCACGGTAGCACGGGGCTGCCGGAGGGGAGCGTACGGCTGCGGTTCCGCGGCAGCGCGGGCCAGAGCTTCGGCGCGTTCCTGGTCCGGGGCGTGCACCTCGCGCTCGAAGGCGAGGCGAACGACTACGTCGGCAAAGGCCTGAGCGGCGGCGAGATCGTGATCCGGCCGTTCCGCGACGCGCTCTACGCCGGCGCGACCCACGAGCACGTGATCCTCGGCAACACCGCGCTCTACGGCGCGACGGCCGGCATGCTGTTCGCCGCCGGACGCGCCGGCGACCGCTTCGCCGTCCGCAACGCGGGAGCCCTGGCCGTCATCGAGGGCGCCGGGCACCATTGCTGTGAGTACATGACCGCCGGCGTCGTCCTCGTGCTGGGCGCGGTGGGCCGGAACTTCGGCGCCGGCATGTCCAACGGGGTGGCATACGTGCTCGACGAGACGGAGACCTTCTCGGCGCGCTGCAACTTCGACATGGTGAGAGTGGAGCCCCTCGCCGAGGCGGACGAACGCGCCGTGCTCGAGCTCGTCCACCAGCATCTCGCCAAGACCGGCAGCCCGCGGGCCCGCGAGGTGCTCGGCGCGTGGGACCGCTACCGCCTCGTAGTTCGCAAGGTGGTCCCGCACGCGGCGCCGGCGCCCGCACCGGAGCCCGCGGAGGCGGTCGCGCCCGCCGGCGGCGGCCCTTGACCTAGTCCGTCGCCGCCCGTCGAGCCACGACGCAGATGTGGCGGGACCCGCGGCGACCGAACAACCGCGCCACGCGACCGAGGAGGCGCGCCACGGGCACGCTCCCGAACAGCCGCCCGACCCACCGCCAGTCGCGCACGGCCTTGAACCACGACTCGATACGATACCAGAGGCGGTCGTGCAGGTATTCCACCGCGACCACCTGGAACGGGCCCGCCCGCACTTCGGAGACGAACTCGGCGAACGCGCGTGGCTGCAGGTACTCGGTGAGTACCGCGTGGCCTCCCGCCCGCACGACGTAACCGGCCTGGGCGAGCGCGACCCGGCGCTCGGCGGCGGGCAGCTGCCAGCTGTGCAGTCCGTCCGACATCACCACGACGTCGAACCGGCCCGCGCCGAACGGCAGCGCCGTCGCGTCCGCAACCACGAACCGGGCCCCGGCTCCCCCGCTCCGCAGACGCTCCCGCGCCGCCCGGACCGCGGCACGCGAGAGGTCCACTGCGACGACGATCTCCGGCATCGCGGCGAGGTGCAGGGTCAGCTGGCCCTCGCTGCACCCCACATCGAGCAGGCGGGCCGGCCGGGGAGCGAGCGCCCGCACGAGGTCGGAGATGAACCGGTGGCGGAGAACCTCGGCGGCGCGGCGGCTGTACTCGAACGGCTCGCCCCCCCGGTGCATGTCCTCGAACAGCCGGGCACGGGCCGTCCGGGAAGCGTGCTGGGGAGGCACGCTCAGCCGTAGCCCGTGAAGGGCTCCGTGAGCAGCCGCAGCCGGAGCGGCTTGTAGGTGAAGACGTGCGTGAGCCGCACTTTGTCGCCCACGCGCTCCACCCGCGTCTCCACGAGCTCGAACTCCTTCGCGTCGCCCAGGCCCATCTCGTTGAGCCGCTCCGCCTCCGCCTTGCACACGTCGCCCGGCGTGGGCCGGCTCGCGGGATAGGCGTCCTCGTGATGGTCCCGCAGCGCCTTCCAGTGCTCATCGCCGGCGCGCTCCACCGACTCCCGGATGACTTCGCGGGTGAACGGCACAGGCGGAACCTACAGCGCCGCTGCGAATGCGCGAACCGGTAGTTCGACGTGCAGATGATCTGCCGTACCGACGTGTCGCAGCGTGACGAACCCCATGATCCAGAAGTAGAGCTGTACCAGCCGGTTCCTAACCTCACCCCTTCCCGCGGTGCGAAGGTCCGCCGCGTGCCCGTAGCCGTCCCGCTGTCTGTAGTGCGGCGATGCGTGGTTCGTCGCCAGCCCCATGTCCGAGTAGTCCGCGGGCCCGCGGGCGAGATCGGTGATCACGATGTCCCGGTCCGCGAGGATGAGGGTGCTGAGCGCGAGCCGCAGCAGCGGGTGAAGCGAGGTGTAGTAGGCCCGCACGCGTTCCGATTTGGCGTTCGCGGCCGAGAGGTAGGCGAGTGCGTAGCCGCAGTAGGCCAGCACGAGTGGCAGGGCCACAGCGCGCGCCATGGCCCAGAAACGCAGGCTGCCCGTCAGCTTGTGGGCGAGCCACGAGGCGTACAGCGTGACGAGGACGAGGGTCGCCCCGACGCCGCCGACGATAGCCAGCCAAGGAGCGTAGCGCTGCTCCGCGTAAAGAAAGACGGCAACCCGGATGAGGATGACGAACGGTAGCACGGCGAGCAGCAGCAGCTTCGCGGCGAGCGCGAGGGTCGCAGCGACAAGAGACGGTCGGTGGTGGGCGCGGGTGCGGGCGAGCGCGCGCGGCGCCCGCGCCAGCCGCGCCCACTTGCGCAGCACCTCGAGCTCCAGCTCCCTCGCCGCCACCAGCGTCCGTACGGGTCGGCGGCCCGCGGCGGTTTCGTCTATCTCAGCGCGACCGGCTTCACCTCGAGCGGCGCGCCCGCCACGAGCGTCGGCGCCTCGGCGCCGAGGGCCGCCTTGTTGAACGCCGCGACGTCCGTGCGCAGCAGCTCGTTGAAGCGCGCCAGGTAGCCGTCCAGCTGGGCGCGCAGGTCCTTCAAACGCTGGGCGACGACCTCGCTCGGCGGCTGAGCGTAGGCGAACGCCATCCCGAAACCGAGCCCCTGCAGCCGCTCCTGGAAGCGGTTGAGGTAATGGATGTCGTCCTGGCCCGCGTCGCGCTGCACGTCGGCATTGTAGAGGCTGTCCTTCAGCTCCTTGAGCTTCCGGCCGAGGTCACGTCCCGCACGCGTCACCGGAGCCGTGCGGCTACTGTCGCCTTTGACGTTGTCGCGTACGGCCTGCTGCACGTTCTTGAGCTGGGTCTCGAGACTCACGAGGCGATTGAGCATCTCGTTCAGCGCCGACACCGCGTTACGCCACTCGAGCCCGCTGCGGAGCTGGGCGGCGAACCGGGCCGGGTCGCCCCCGAGGAACGGGTCGGGCTCCACGGTCACGGTGGCGGTCTGCGTCCTGCCGCCGGCGCTCAGCGTCGCGGCGTAGGTCCCGGGGACCGCGCGCGGCCCGCCGGCCTGTCGGAACGGGTTCTCCTCTTCCTCGGCGCCGGTCGGCTTCTCGAAGGCCAGTCGCGTGGGGCCCGCGTAGCGCAGGTTCCAGACGTAGCGGTTCACGCCCTGCTTGCCCGGCCCACCCGAGTCCACCACGACGGTGTCGCCCTTCGCATCCGTGACGGTGACGATCACGCGGCCACGCCGCGGCCTCCCGCCAGCCTCGCCCCCCTCGGCCTGGGCGGCGCTCGTATCGAGCGCCGTCTTCAGGTAGTAGTCGATCACGGCGCCGGCGGGCGCGTTGGGGGTCGAGAACCGCGACGGCGCGACGCCCAGGCGCCGCGGGCGCACGCGGATCTGCGCCGGCAGGGTGCCGAAGACGTGGAAGTCCGACGCCGCGATTTCGGGAGTCAGCTGCTCGAGCGCCGCGATGTTGTCGAGCACGAACAGCCCGCGACCGTGGGTCGCCACGACCAGGTCGTGCGAGCGCTTGATGAACTTGAGGTCATAGACCGGAACCGTCGGGAAGCCGGCCTTCAGGGGCTTCCAGGTCGCACCGCCGTCCCGCGAGTACCACAGCGCGGCGTCGGTGCCAAGCACCAGGAAGCCCCGCAGGTTGGGATTCTCGCGCACCACGCGCGCCGGCACGTCCTGGGGCAGGCCGCGCGCGACGTCGGTCCACGTCTTCCCGTAGTCCGTCGTCTTGTACACGTACGGCCGCCGATCGTCGAGCTGGTGGCGGTCCACGGCGAGATAGGCCGTGCCGGCGTCGAACGGCGACACACCGATCTGGTACACGCGCCCCTCCGCATTGGGCGCGAGACCCGGAAACCGGCCGGCGACATTGGTCCACGTCTTCCCGCCGTCGCGCGTCACGTGCACGAGACCGTCGTCGGAGCCCGCCCACATGACGTTCCCGTCGGTGGGCGCGAAGTTGATGGTGAGGATCGTGTTGTACGTCTCGGCACCCGAGATGTCGTAATTGATCGGGCCACCGCTCGTCACTTGCTTCGCTTTGTCGTTGCGCGTGAGGTCGGGGCTGATCGCCGCCCATCGCTCGCCACCATCGGTCGTCTTGAACACGACGTTGCCGCCCAAGAGGACGACGTTCGCATCGGTGGGTGAGACGTCGATCGGCGTCGTCCAGTTGAAGCGGTACTGCAGGTCCGCGGGCTTCCTCTCCTGCACGCCCGAGAGGTACGGCCGGATGGAGCGCGTCACACCGGTCTTCAGATCGACGCGGGTGACGTTGCCGTTCTGCGAATCGACGTAGAGCACGGTGGAGTCGCTCGGCGCGGGCACGGCGTACTCGCCGTCTCCCCCGGCGACCGTGAACCACTCGGCCCCGGTGAGCGCGCCTCCGAGGCCCGCCCCACCGCCGCCCCCTCCCCCCCCTCCCGGCCCGCTCGACATCCCGCACCACGCGTTGTTGTCCTGCAACCCGCCGCACAGCATGTACGGGATGTTGTTGTCCGCGGCGACCATGTAGAACTGCTCGATCGGCAAGTTGTTGAGAGAGCGCCAGCTCTTCGCCCCGTCCTGCGTCACGTACACGCCCCCGTCGTTCCCCTGGATCATGCGGTCGGGGTTCTGCGGGTCGATCCACAGCGCATGGTGATCCACGTGCACGCCGCGGTCGATCGGCGTCGTCGTCTTGCCGCCGTCGTCGGAGCGAAGCAGCAGGTAGGACGAGAAGAACACCTTCCGGTCGTCCACCGGCGAGACGTGCATCAGCGAGAAGTAGAACGGTCGCGCCGAAAGGCCGTGGAAGTCGGACACCTTGGCCCAGTGGTCCCCCTGGTCCTTCGAGTCCCACAGCATCCCCTGCTTCGACTCGATCAGCGCATACACGTGGCCCGGATTCGTCGGGCCCACGGCCAGCGCGACCCGCCCGATGAGGCCCGGCGGCAGGCCCTCCTTGAGCTTGTCCCACGTGAGGCCGCCGTCCTTGGAGCGGTAGATCCCGCTCCCCGGGCCGCCGGAGACGAGCTCCCAGGGATGGCGCACCGCCTGCCACATCGCGGCGAACAGCACCCGGGGGTTGCCGGGCACCATGACCAGATCAGACACCCCGGTCGTGTCGTTCGCGAACAGCACTTTCTGCCAGGTCTTGCCGCCGTCCGCGGTGCGGAACACGCCGCGCTCCGGGTTCGGCGCCCAGGCGTGGCCGATCGCGGCGACGAGCACGATGTCGGGGTTCGTGGGATCGACCACGATGCGGGAGATCTGACCCACGTCGCTCAGGCCCTTGAACTGCCAGGTCTTGCCGGCGTCGGGCGAGAAGAACACGCCGCGACCGTCCACCAGGTCGTTACGGAGGTTCGCCTCGCCGCTCCCGACCCACACGAGGTTCGGGTTCGAGGGCGCGAGTGCGACGGCGCCGATCGAAGCCGTCGGCTGGTCCGCGAACACCGCGTCCCACGAGTTCCCACCGTCCGTCGTCTTCCACACGCCGCCGGCCGCCGCACCCACGTAGTAGGTGTTCGGGTCTCCCGGGATGCCGGCCACGGCTGTCACCCGCCCGCCCCCTACTGACGGGCCGAGGTTGCGGAACTTGAGGTTGTTGAGCGAGTCGGCGCTCGGGGCGGCGGCCGTCGCTTCGGGCTTCGCGGACTCGGGCCGCGCGCCGCCCCGGCGGCGTCCTTGGGCGGCCGCGGGGAGCGCGACGCAAAGGGCGAGCATCACGGCCAGGAACGCGACCAGAGGGCGGGAGAAACGGGGCATTGCGGCCTCCTGTAGCAAGCGGGCAGCGGGGGAACGGGGATAACGGGCTCTATCTTACACGGGCACGACACGTCCACTAGAGCGAGTCGCGCCGGCGACCCTTCCTGTTACGAACGGGAGCGGGCGCGCGTTGGACGGGACTCGGGTGATGCGGGGAGGCCACATAAGGCCCGCAATTCAAGGCAGTTGCCCGGGCTTGCGTTCCTGCCACCGTCGCGGACAATCAAGGAGGTCGTGGGACCTCAAGGAGGCAGCATGCCCGACATGATCCGGCAGGTGGACTACTACTACACGATGGCGCCCGACAAAGCCGGCGAAGGCGCGCGGCTGCTCGCCGTCCTGCGCAACGCCGGTGTCAACCTCCTGGCCTTCTCCGCGTTCCCAAGCGCGAGGAAGTCCCAGGCCGACTTCGTGCCGGCAGACGGGGCCGCCTTCGTCGCGGCGGCGAAGCAGGCGAAGATCAAGCTCAAGGGGCCGAAGAAGTGCTTCCTGATCGAGGGAGACGACCGCGTCGGCGCCCTGTACCACACGATGACGCGGCTCGGCGACGCGAAGATCAACGTCACGGCCGTGGACGCCGTGACGAGCGGGATGGGGCGATGGGCCGCAATCCTGTGGGTGAAGCAGCGCGACCTCAAGAAGGCGGCGCAGATCCTGGGAGCGATGTAGAAACAGGGCGGTGAACAGCGGGGGAAGGGGGAAGGGGCCCTTCCCTCTTCCCCCTTCCCCGGCCTCTCACCGGCCTCCTTACGCGTTTTCCCGCGTCCCTCCCCGGCCCAGGGCGTCCGGCCCGAACTTCTGTCGCACCTGGTCGATCACGCGCGCGAGCTGCCGGTCGCGCTCGGTCTCGCGCGCGGGCTCGGGCGACTCGAACAGCGACGGCTGCGTGGCGACCTCCAGCCGGACCAGCTGTGACAACCCGACACCGAGCAGTCGAGCCGGCACGCGCCGTGCCTGCCGCAGCCGCGCGAGCAGCTCACGTGCCACCGCGTAGACCACGCGATCCGAGCTTACGGGCTCCGGGAGGGTGCGGCTCGCCTGCCGCGTGGTGAAGTCGGCGTCGCGGATCTTGACGGTCACCGTGCGCGCCAAGAGCCCCGCGTCGCGCAGGTCGGCCGCGGCACGATCCGACAGCGCGAGCAGTTTCGCCCCGAGCGCGTCGTCTCGGTCGAGATCCCGAGGGAACGTCTCGTCCCGGCTGATGGACTTGGGCTCACGATCGGGCTCCACCAGCGAGCGATCGACGCCGCGCACCCGCTCGTACAGCCACTGCCCTTCCCGCTCGCCCAGCCAGCGGACGAGGGTCGGGCGATCGTGCCGCAGTACGTCCTCCACCGTGCGCAGCCCGAACCGCGCCAGGCGCGCCTGTGACTTGGGGCCGACGAGGGGGATGTCGGCGAGCGCGAAGCGACGCATGAACTCGCCCTCGGCGCCCGGCGCTACCACGTGGACGCCCGCGCCGGGCGCACCCGGGCGCGGCTTGGCGAGCCCCGCGGCAAGCTTGGCCACGAGCTTCGAAGTCCCCGCCCCGATGGAGAGGGAGAGCGCCGTTTCCCCAATCACGGCCTCGCGCATGCGCCGGGCGGTGTCCGCAAGCGACTCGTCCCGATACAGCCGGTCGGTCCCCGTGAGGTCGAGGTAGAACTCATCGCTCGACGCCTGTTCGACCGCGGGCGTGAACCGGAACAGCACCTCCCGAACCTGACGACCCTTGGCCGCGCACGCCTCCCACGGCACCGGCACAACCTTCGCTCCCGGGCACAGCCGGACCGCCCGAGCCATGGGCATCGCCGAGTGAACGCCGTAGGCCCGTGCCTCGTACGACGCGGACGTTACGACGCCGCGCCGCTCAGCCGAACCACCGACGATCAGGAGGGGCGCCTTGCCGGCCCCTTCCGGATCGACGAGGCGGGCGACGGAGACGTAGAACGCGTCGGCGTCGGCGAGGAGAATCCGGCGGTCCGCTACCGTTGCTCCGTGGGCGGGTGAGCGCGCAGGATCTGCTGCAGGACCTGGCGGCGCTCGTTCAGGTCGAACAGCGTCAGGCGATACACTTCGTCGTCCGCGCCGTCGAGGACGCCGCCGTAGCGGCCCGCCTCCGGCGTGATCGAGCGGGTCGCCTTCCGCACAAGCCGCAGCTCGTCCACGCGCATCAGCGGGAAGCGCAGGATGGAGTCGTTGCCCCGAAACACGAGCGTGTCCCCGTTGAGGGTCACGAGGCGCAGATCCCACAGGGTCGACCCGTCCCGGAGCATGATCTGCCAGCGGTCGGCGGGCTCGGCGGCCGCGCGGTCTTGCGCGGCGGCCGGAGCGGCCGCGCCGAGGCCGAACACGAGGGCCAGCAGGCTGCACGCGGGCACCTGGTGAGCGCGTCGAGAGTTCAACCCGCCGCTCCCGGGGCTTGCGGTTCCGCGGATCGCCCCTGCCTCCGCTTCTTCCTCGCCTTTTCCTTCTTGCGGCTGCGCGTATTGCCGTGGGTGCCGCGATAGATCTTGCCGCGCTTGCTGCGGCGATCACCCTTGCCCATGCGAAGGCCTCCTGTCGAGGGAAACCTACAGCCGGGCGTGGAGGCGCTCCAGGGCCGCGACCAGGTCGGGCCTGGCGTCGAGCACCGGCAGCAAGGGATCATCCCGCAGCTTTTGCATGCGGGCGGGCACGCTGCGGATCGTGAAGCGGCGGATGTCGAGCTTCGGGCCCACCTCCCGCCACAGCAGGGGCGTGGAAACAGGGGCGCCCGGGAGCGGCCGCACGCTGAAAGGAGCCACCAGCAGCCGCCCGTGACCGTTCTGCACGTAGTCGAGGTAGACGCGGGCGCCCCGCTTCCCGACCTGCCGCGTGATGGTCGCGATCTCGGGCAGCTGAGTCGCGATGACTCGCGCGAGTAGCCCCCCGAGCTGCCGGCATTGCTCGTAGGTGCACTGTCTCCCGAGGGGCAGCAGCACGTGCAAGCCGGTCGAGCCGCTCGTCTTGATGAAGCAGGGTAGCTCGATCTCGTCGCACAGCCGCTTCACGGCCTTCGCGACGGTGACGACGTGGGTGAAGGGCGCCTCCTTGGGATCGAGATCGAGGATGCACCAGTCGGGCTGCTCGAGGCTCGTGGTGCGGCTGCCCCACACGTGCAGCGGGATGGTGCCCAGGTTGGCGAGGTACAGGAGCGATTCGAGATCGTCGCATACGAAGTAGTCGATCTCGCGCTGCGTGTCCTCGCTCCACATCCGCTCGGTGCGCAGCCAGTCGGGAGCGAACGCCGGGGCGTCTTTCTGAAAGAAGGACTTGCCCGTGATGCCGTCGGGGTAGCGGGTCATCACCACGGGCCGGTCCTTGAGATACGGCAACAGCCAGGGGGAAATGGCGCGGTAGTAGTCGATCAGATCGCCTTTCGTGTACCCGTCGTCCGGCCAGAAGACTTTGTCGAGGTTGGAGAACTTCACTTCTTTCGGGAGCGGGGCGCGGGGAGCGGTACTCTCCGCGGGCAGCTCGAGGTCCCGCTCCCCGCCCCCCGCTCCCAGTATCGCGACCTCCGTGACCGGCTTGTCATCCCGGAATCGCATGAACACCGGCTGCCGGAGCAGACCCTCGTCGGTCCATTCCTTATACCGCACTTCCGCCACGAGCGTCGGCTCGACCCAGCTATGACCGGGGTCCTGTGGCGCGGGCCCGGCGAACGCGGGCCTGGGGCGAATTCCCTGCTCCAGCGCCGCGCTCACGTCGTTGAGTTGCGCCGCGGTGAAGCCGCTGCCCACGCGGCCCGCGTACACGAGCTTGCCGTCCCGATAGGCGCCCAGGTCCAGCGCGCCGAACCCCGAGCGCGAGCCCTTGGGGCGGGTGAAGCCCACCACCGCGAAGTCGTCGGTGCGATCGGCGCGGATCTTGAGCCAGTTGGGGGAGCGGCCGGCGCGATACGGGGCGTCCGCCTTCTTCGCGACGATCCCCTCGAGACCGAGCGTCACCACCTGGGCGTACAGCGCCTCGCCGTCGGTCGCGAAGTGCTCGAGGTACTTGATGGGTCCCACCGCGGGCACGATGGGCTCGAGCACGGCCTTGCGGCGCTCGAGCGGGAGCGGCCGCAGATCGTAACCCGCGAACGCCAGCAGGTCGAACGCGTACAGCAGGGCCGGCGTCTCGACGGCGGCCCGGCGCACGTCGAGCGCGCGGCTTACCCGCGCGCGGTTCTGGAGCCGCTGGAAGCTGGGCCGGCCCGCGTCGTCGGGCACGACCAGCTCGCCATCGAGAATCACGTCGTCGTAGGGAAGGGCCGCGAGGGCGCGCGCGATCTCCGGGAAGGTCTCCGCGATGTCGTGCCCGTTGCGGGTGATGAGCTGCGCCTCCCCGCCGTGGCGCGCCGCCCGGACGCGGTAGCCGTCGAGCTTGAGCTCGAACAGCCACCCGGGCTTCGTGAACGGCCGCTCGCGCGTCTCGGCGAGCATCGGCTCGGCCTCCTCGGGGCGCACCGCGCGGCGCGGCGCCTTGAGCCGGGCGAGCAGCTCGAGCGCCGGAGCCGCGCGGTTCGCCCCCGCCTTGAGCTCTTCCACGGTCAGGCCCGACAGCACCGACTGCGGCGGGAGCGCCCCGTCGTCCGCGACGTAGCCGTCCTTCTCCTTGATGAGGAGCCACTCTTTCTCGCCCTTCTTGAGCTTCACCAGGGTCCACTTGCCGTGGAGCTTGTAGCCCCGCAGCTCGAACAGCAGCTTCCCCTTCTTCAACCCTTCGTGCGGATCCTCGAGCGGTACCCAGCGCCCCCGGTCCCACACGATCACCGCCCCCGCGCCGTAATTCCCTTCCGGGATGATCCCCTCGAAGTCGCCGTACTCGAGGGGGTGGTCCTCGACGAGTACGGCGAGCCGCTTGTCGGCCCGGTTGGGGGACGGCCCCTTGGGAACGGCCCACGACCTGAGCACGCCGTCCATCTCGAGCCGCAGGTCCCAGTGCAGCCGGCGCGCCGCGTGCATGTGGACCACGAACAGGCCCCCGGCGGAGGGGGTCGCGACGGGGGCGGCCGCACCGGGCTCCGGCGTGCGGTCCAGCGACCGCTTGGCGCGGTAGGTCCCGAGCGGATCAGGACCGGGCTTCCGTTTTACGGCCATAGAGGTGCAATCTTATCATCGGACCCTCACGAGCGCACTCCAAGACCATGAGCGCACATCCCATCGGATCGGCGACCCTGTCGTTCGGCCTGGTTTCAGTGCCGGTGAAGATGTTCTCCACCGGCGAGCCGTCGGCGGCTATCTCGTTCAACATGCTCCACGGGAAAGACGGGTCTCGCTTGAAGCAGCAGTACATCTGCTCCAAGGACGGCGAGATCGTCGAACGGGAAGAGACGGTGAAGGGGTACAAGCTGACGGACGGACGTTACGTCACCTTCACCAAAGAAGAGCTCAAGAAGCTCGAAGAGCCAAAGGGCACCGGCGCCATCGAGATCGCCGAGTTCGTGCCGGCTCCCCAGATCGCCCGCGTGTACGTCGAGAAGTCGTATTTCCTCGGACCGGACAAGGGCGGTGAGCGCGCCTACCGGTTGCTGGCGGAGGCGCTCAAGCAGACGGACCGCGCAGCGGTTGGGCAGTATGCGGCGCGCGGCAAGCAGTACCTCGTGTCCGTGCGACCAGAGGCGAACGGCCTGGTGATGGAGCAGCTGCACTACGGCGACGAAGTGCGCAGCATCGCGGAGGTCCCGATCCCGAAGATTGAAGTGAAGAAGCCCGAGCTCCAGATGGCCGTGCAGCTCGTCGAGCAGACGTCCTCTGACGCGTTCCAACCGGCGAAGTACGAGGACAACGTGCGCAAGCGAATCCTCGAGCAAATCGAGCGGAAGGTGCAGGGCGAGGAGATCACCGAGGAGCCGACCGAGGCGCCGAAGACCAAGATCATCGACCTGATGGAGGCGCTCAAGGCGAGTCTCAAAGCGAAGGGGACGGCGGGCGAGCGTAAGCCGGCGAGGCGGGTCGAGAAGAAGCCCGCGGCGAAGGCGGCGCCGGTCGCCAAGCGCAAGGTGGGAGGTGCGCGAGGCTAGCGCTCGCGGATGAAGGGATACTCCTCCCAGGACGTCGCCAGACTGCTGGGGTTGACCGTCGCGCAGGTGCGGGCGTTCGCG
>Ga0209056_10000647_pt1 | contig 38575 bp, 41 predicted proteins | sample GraSoiAngelo_114_FD_185876 | JGI IMG/M metagenome (GOLD analysis project Ga0209056, IMG submission 185876) | Grasslands soil microbial communities from the Angelo Coastal Reserve, California, USA - 14_0903_13_40cm (SPAdes) (version 2) | ecosystem: Environmental > Terrestrial > Soil > Grasslands... | reverse complement strand
CACCACGGGTTCGGGTGTGCTCTCCATCTCCCAGGACATCCGCGACTTCCAGGACAACAAGCACGCGCTCGCCGTCTTGGCCAACTCCAACGCCTACTACCTGTTCCACACGGAAAGCCCGGCCGCGTGCGGCGAGGTGCTCCGCCTGAATCCGCGTGAGGTCGACGCCAACTTGGCCCGGGTGTCGGCGGCGACCGGCGAGTACGCCGAGGTCATGTTCGTGCAGCGCTTCCAGGACCGCAGCGCCAGCGGCCTGCTGGCCCTGTTCCCCTCTCGCCACGATTACTGGCTTGTTTCCAGCCACGCGCACGAACGAGCCGTGCGGGATCGATATGTGAGCGAACACGGCGATCTGCAGCGGGCCCTGGATGCGATGGTGCGAGATAATCCCACGGCGCCGTCGGGGACGCCTACCATAGTCAGGGAGGAAGGAGCCCGCGTATGAAGACTGTCATTGCGCTGGTACTTGTGCTCGCTCTCGCCGCGGCGCCGGCGTACCCTCAGGGCCTCGGCACGGATTTCGAATCGCTGGATGAGCTGTTCGGCTTTCTGCGCCAGCTGGAGCAGCAGATCCAGCAGGTGTTCGAGTGGGTGTGGCAACTCACCGACTACACTGACGCCGCCCGCGAGTCGCTCGCCCCGATTCTCGACCGCATCTACAGCGCGCAGGTGCTCGCCCGCCGGATAGAGGCGCTGGCCGCCGGCTTGCCCGGCCGCGCACGGTCCACGCTTACCGGCCTGGCGGGCCGCCTCCGCACCGTCCCAGCACCACGGCCGGCCAAACCCCGATGGGTGATCGAGCAGGTGATCACCGCCGCCCCTGACAGCGACACGGCGCAGGGGGCCAGGAAACTCGACCAGGTTGCCGAGCAGAACGCGATGGCGCTGGCCAGCGTCCGCAGCGCGGCCGAAGCCGCTCGGACCGCAGCGCAGCAGGTCGCGGTCGACATGCGCCCGCAGGCCGATGCCGCGGCCGCCGTCGCCGCGGCCCGCGAGCTAGCCCTGCGGGCTCAGCAGACACCCAGCACACGCGCCGCGATGCAGTTGCTTGTGGAGGCGATCGCCGCTCAGATCGACCAGCAAAGCCGGATGGGGGTGCACCTGGTGGGCCGCGAGACGGCGCTCATCCAGCAGCAGACCCTCTTCAGCCAGCAGCTCGCCACGATGGTGGACCGGCTGGCCGCGATCATCGACCAGCAGAACGCGGAACAGAAGGACCAGCTGGCCCGCCGGACCGCCGCGGCGGCCAACGTGATCGAGTCGCAGCGCCAGACCTACCACGAGATCGCCCAGAGCCTGCTGGCTTTGAGTCCGCAGGAGCGCCAGCAAGCGATGGATGAGTTTTTCTATGCGCTCACCGGGGGGCGCTAGGCCGTGCCAACATTCTTCAGCCCCGAGGCGGCCGCAACCCGGCTGCAGGAGGTCATCGTGGCTACTGGCGTGCAGTGGTACCTGCGCAACGCCGGTATCGGCCTGATCATCCTGTTCTGCCTGCTGAACCTCTACCGCGCGTTGCTGGCCGGCAGCGGGCAGGCGGTCATCGACGCCTTCCTGCGCGCCGCGATCGCCGGCCTGCTGGTGCAGAACTCCGATCTCCTCGCCACCGCCGCGGTGTCTTTTTTCCGGTTCATGCACGCGATCGGCAGTCAGGTCAACGCGTTGCTCGGCGACTGGCAGAGCTTGGCGACCGTCGACGTGATCCTGCGCGACCTGTGGGACGCGCTGTGGGCGTCGTGGGATAAGGGACTGGTCGACACGTTCATGAACCTGGGGGAGCACGTGGTGTTCGGGCTCGTGGCCGCGCTAACCACGATCCTGTTCGTCGTCTTCTACGTGGTCGCCATTGCTATCTACAACTTCCTGGTGTTTATGGCGCTGGTCACGCTGGTGATCGCCACGCTGATCGCGCCGCTGTCGTTCGCCTTCGTAGCGCACCGGTTCACGCAGCCGTTTGTCTTCGAGTGGCTGCAGGTGATCCTCCACGCGTCCCTGGTGATCATGCTGGCCCAGGCCATCGTCGGCATCGTGGTGAGTCTCGCGGTGGTGGAACCGCTGCGGGACTTCGTGGACCTGGCGCGTAACGGCGGTACGACGCTGGGCGCGATCAAGATACCCGTGGCGGCGCTGATCGGGCTGGGCGTTGGCATCTTCGCCCTGCTCAACGTGCAGGGGGTCGCGAGCGCGTTCGTCGGCCGCGTCGAGTCCGTGGCCGGAGCCACGGTGGCCGCGTTCGTCGGGCTCCGTCTCGCAGGGGGCGCGCTGGGCGCCGCCCCTAGCATGATTGCGAGCCGGACGCTCACGACAACGACGGGCGGTGGTGGCGCACCGGGTGGCCCCGGTCCGACGCCGCCCACCGCAGGCCGCGGCAGCGGTGCCGCCGGGATCCCAATGCCTGGTTCTCCGACCTCCGCCCCGCCGACGCCAATGCCCACCGCTCCGAGTCCCGGTCGCACGCCCTAGCGAAGAGTCATGCGCGAAATCACCTTCCCATCCCGCGCGCCCGGGTGGGCCCTGATCATCGCCGTGGTAATGACCGGATTCCTCGGGGCTCACCTGTCGCTTGCTGCGTTCGCCCATTACGCGGTAGGACATGCCGGCAACTGGATCTGGCACGTTGGCACCAGAGAGGGATGGCAGGCGTTCGGCGTCCTCGCGTGGTGCGCTCCCAGCGAGTTGTTTGCCGGTGTATCTGTGGTCGGCAGGGATCCACCCACACCGCATCAGCGCTGGTGCCGACAGTGGTGGCGGACGCTTGATCTCTGGACGCGTGGCCCAGGCAGCTCGTTCTTCGGTGCCACAATGCTGCTTATGACCGCAGCCGGCGCCGTAGCGTACCGGCACGCACTCAAGCGCTTGGTGCCGCAAGGTCCCGTGCGCCGGCGCACCACCGCTTACGCCACACCCGACGAGCTGCGGCCATTCCTCCGGCCGCGCGGTACGTCGCCGGAGGCAATGCTCAGATCCGGCGCCCTACCCCTGGGGCGCACGGTACCCGAGGACGGACGGGGCCGGAGCGCAGACGTGTGGATACCGTTAGAGTATCGGCGCCAGCACATCTGGGTGCTCGGCGTGACCGGCGTCGGCAAGACGAGCGGGATCATCAAGCGGTGGCTGGCAAGCGACGCGGCACTCGACGGCGTGCAGTCGCCAGTGAAGATGTCGACGGTCGCCGTGGACGTAAAGGACCCGGACCTGTGGGAGTTCGCAGCCCCGGTGGCTATGCGCTGCGATCGCCGGGTGATCCGCTGGTCGCCGATGAGCGCCGACAGCATGGGGCACAACTTCCTCGACTACGTCCAGACCGTCGGCGATACGGTGGAGATGGCGGAAACGGTCCTCAGCAACGATACCGAGTACAATCGGAAAGATCCGTTCTGGCGGCAGACCGAGCTCAACATGCTGGCCATGACCCTCCAGCTCGTCTGCGAGGAGCCCGCGGACCGGCTCATGCCAGACCTCCTGCGCGAGAAGCTGCAGAATATTCTGGGCGTCGTGCCGCCGCCGCGGTCGCTGGCATTCATCCTCGGGCTGTCGCACTTGCACCCGTCCGAGTTCATGGCGTACATCGAGCGCGTGGACGGGCATCGCACCGTGTGGCGAGATCGCTACTCCAAGGTGTTCCAGGCGCGCGACGACAAGACGATCGGTGCCTGGCAGGGGCTCCAAAACGTTTTGGTGATCTTCCGCGACCCCGACGTCATCGCGGCGACCAGCCGGTCGGACTTCCACCTGTCGGTCGTCGCCCGACAGCCCACGACCCTGGTCATCGGATTGCCGCGCAAGCCCGGTTCACGCCGCCAGGTCCTCACGGCGTTATTCTTGCGCCAGCTGCTGCAGACTCTTGACGACATCGCCCGCGAGCGTGAAGGAGGTGAGCTGCCGGTGCCCGTGACCTTCCTGCTCGACGAGCTGGGCGTGCTTGGCCTGATCCCCACCTTTCAGGATTTCGTGGCGACCTACCGAGACATGGGCGTGTCGTTCGTCATTGCCACCCAGGACCGGGCCCAGCTAATCGACGTCTACGGCGAGGAGAAGGCGGACACGATCATCGCCAACCTGCACACCCGGATCGTCTTCGGGCGCGACCTGCGTCCCGAGCAGGCTGAGGAGATCTGCCGCGCGCTCGGGGAGACGATCGTGCCTGAACCCGGCGTGCAGTACGAGCACAAGAGCCCGCTTACCGTGGTGCGCCGCGGCACCCGCATGATGTACCAGGTCCGGCGGCTGCTGGAACCCAATGAACTCCGCGCCCTCCCAGAGTTTCGCGCCGTCATGGTCTTGCCCGGGGACGTCAAGGCGCAGGTGGAGCTGCGGCCCGTGCACACAGACCCCGCGTATCAGAGAGTAACCCGCAAGGTCAGTACCGTCGAAGCTCTCCGCCACGAGATCCAGATGGATCAGGTGCTTGGCTGCCTGACCGCGACCCCCCGCATCACGCCCGCGAAATCAGCTCTGCCGCGAAGGGATGCTCTTTGGCCTGCCCCTGAAATGATGCGGCCGCTTCGAATGCCGGAGGACGATCCTGCGGACGCGACACCGGAACAACAAACTGCTGTGTACGGATCGTCATCGTCGGCAGCTGAACCCCTCAGCGACCCTAAGCGGCTCGTTGAACGGGCGCCTCCCGTTGCGGCTGACACACCACCGACCGCCGGCAGGATTGAGGCTGCTCTGTCGGCCGGGCCCACCGAAACCGAGACCGACGAAACCGCCAGACCGCCGGCCGAGGCGGTGCAGCGGACCTCGGGAGCCGTGACGACATCCGCGACTCCATCAGACAAGCCCGCGCCGTCGCCTTCTATCGCGACGGAGCTTCCACAGGTGATCGGTTCGCCATTGGCTATGTTCATCGTCGAGGTACTGCACGGGTCTCTTCGGGACGAGCGGCTTATGCCTGGAAGTCCGCGCGGGTGGGTGTTTGAAGACAAACGCGGGGAATTCCTCGTGCCCTGGGGATTCCTGCGAGATTGGGCGTTCAAAACGCACCGTCGGTTCACCGACCTGGAGGCGGCGTGGACGCGAGATGGGCTGGTGCGCGGGCGCGCGTCCGTGACGGTGGACGGTCGCGCGATTACCTGCCTGTTGCTCAGCAGGACGGCGGCGTTGCGTCTTCCCAGCGACCTCCAGCGCCTGCTCGCGCAGTCGTTTGCGAAAGTTTCGCCAGCGGAGGTGCGGCTGTCCACGGCACGTGCGGTAAAGGACTGGGGTCCGGATCTCCCTGCCGGCGGCAAAGGCGACGAGTCGGCGCGCGGGGTTGGCGGCGGTCCTCCCCCGCCGCGGTTCATCGAGTTCATGCAGGCGCTCGAACAGGCTGGCATGCACTTCATCGGGCATCCGGCCCGCAACCAGGAGGCGCCGGTACACGGCCGTTGGCGGGCCAGCTCCAAGGGTGGCGACGTGCTCCTTGTGGAGCGCACCGCGGCCAAAGCCGTCTTCGAGTCAGTCGGCGTTTCAGACCCCGCCGAGGTCTTGACGCTGTGGAAGCAAGCCGGAGTCTTGTACCTCGGCGGGCAGGTCCGGGGCGGATTCTACATCCGTCGAACCCACCCGGAGGGCCACGAGTTCCTCGCCCTCCGCTGGGATCAGATCCGCTGTTATCTGCCAGTGGCCTATCCGCAGTCCGTCAAGCCCTAGAGAACCGTGAGGGAACTCAATCCCCAACGCCCCAGCTAAAAGCCCGAACTGCACTCTATCACTGAATACGTCTACCTACCGTATGGCCATGTCTTGTAAGGGTTTCATCCGTTCATTTCCCGGGGCGTATCGCTGTTTTCGCTGCCTTCTTGTGGTTCCTTGTTTGCTATCATCTGCTGGGTTCGATGTCCTGATTAGCTGTCCCGATTCGAATTGAGCATTTCGCTGAGCTGCGTCGGTGGTATGGGGCTTCGAATTCCTGGAGTTCAGCGGACGCATTTCTTTTGATCGTTAGGCGCGGTAGATTCCTAGTCTCTGTAGGCGGTGTCCGTGTTCGTCCATTAGGTTTCGCAACGACGTTATGCAGTCTTTCGTTATTCTGAGAGATTCTCGGACTGGAATGCCTATTACATTTACCGTTACCTGGGCCAAATCAGAGTTTTCAGAGGGTGTAGCAGCGAGAGCGAATCGTATGGTGTTGGGTCCTTCGGGTTCGGCTCTGTCGACGTTCATAACACTGGCAGCCGGATTGGGATGCACAAATTCTGAGAGGATCGCGTACCAGAATTGCGGCGTGGCACCTGGGGGTACTGGACCATCGAAACGTAGATTACCTATCAATCTCGTGAGCTTAGCCTGTCGCCTTGCTTCGGGGACTTCCCTATACTTCGTAAATAGCTCTGCGTCGTGGCGAAGCGCAAGTTCCCAATTGAACCGCCCTTTTGTTAATAATCTCCGTATCGCATCCCATGGTTCCCAGATAATTCGTGCATAATTCTGAGCGATTCGCGTATCGGCATTCGCAGTGTGGAAAGGGAGCGAGTCTAACTGGTCTAGGTTCTCAAGCTGTGGAGCAATCTGCGCTGGCAGAGGGCTCCATACCGCAGCAAGCTCTAACAATGCCCGCGATGCCAGCATTGCCAGTGTATATCTCGTCTCGTTGAGTCCAGTGACAATTCCAGAAAGCAGCTCGCGTGTTCTGTAGGTTGTTCCGAAGCTCATGAAGCCCAGCCACCCGTAGATCTCTCTTAGCGCCTCTGAGAAAGCCTCGACACGGGTCATACCCATTAATTGCGGAACTGGGCGCAGATGGAACCTGAAGGAGAATCTGGCGGGTTGGTCGTCCAGAAACTGCGTTGCGTCTTCGACGGCCTCAATGAACCCTCTGTTGGATGGTGAATCAACGAGGTTCGTTTTAACTGCTTTTAGCACATGAGGGTGTAGGAAGCTCTTGGCGCTCACTCAGGATCCCTCCCAGCAGAAACCTATTCTCTCAGCCTCCAATCAGGACGGCACTTTCGCCAACTTCGCGTAGGATTGGCTGCAGCCCAAAGACAACCGACAAGGACGACATTGCCTTCCTCCGCCTGATCCAGCAGCTAGGTCCGGAGAGGAGAGATCGGACCTAATGTCATGCGCTACTACGCTGCTACAACCATCCTTCCGGAGATAGGAGGACCTAGAACTCGTCCGCCAGTTGCTTCGCCACGAGAGCCTAACAATGGCGCTCCCTACGGGCATCTGACGAAGCCTGACGTGAGAGCGAAGTTCCTACGAACGCTCAGCAATTTCGCGGCGCACCTGAATATCGGAAGCGATCGTCGTTACTGTGGCCCTAAGGAGGGCACCCAGTTCGTCATCTTGCCCATACTTAGGCGCATGCATGCTGATTACACGGTCCGGCCTCAAAAACTTGAGGAGCGCGCGCTTTGCTTTCTCAGGTTCTGAAGGATCAAACACGCCAAAGGGATAACCACCCGACTGCTTAAGAAGCGAAAAACATGGAATGTCGGTAAGTCCGTCGCCAACATATATCGTGTTCCTGAAAGGAACACGCCTCTTCGCCTGTGGGATGTCCTCGTTTACAAGGAACGGGTTTTTTGCTGTTCTCGAGGGATCGAGACCTTTGTTGATCTCGAATAGATAGCGAGTCTTCTCGGTAAAGGTAACGCATCTCCGAATACGTCTTAGGGTCTGGTCCTCCCCGTTGCCTGCAAGTCGTGAGCCGTAGACTGCAGCGAAGTGTTTTTGAACCACCTGACTTCCCTCGATCACCTCCTGGAGGCCCCCAGTAATGATGTAAAGTTCGATGCCGATGTCCTTAAAAGTCCTCACCTGCGCCCGGAAATCATCGAACAGTTGAGGCAATCCAGGGAAGAAGTCAGCATCTAGGGTGGCCCCAAACTCGCGAAGGTGCTGATTTGTAAGCTGGCCGAGCGGCTTGCCCGGGCCAATATTCTCCAGGACCAAGTTGAGCCAAGCGAGGGCCGGATCATATCCGTGCTCGACCAGCTGGGCGACGTCGGTCCGCCAGAAGCGGTCGGTATCCATCCCGTGTTCACGCAGAAGTTTGGTGGTTGAATCGGGAGCTAGCGTGTCGTCGAAGTCAAAGACTACCGAAATGATGTCGGGAGAGTTGCCCATTAGCCCTTCCCCCGAATTTGGGAGGAGCTAGCCAGCTTCCTGTTCCTCACGGTGGATCGTTTGCGACTCTATCGGACCTTGAGCTTCCTTGATCTTCGCGCCTTCATGCTGGGAGGCAAGGCGGATAAGTTGCTGAGTCACCCGTCTCCATTCGGTGGGGTTCATGCGCTTGTGTTTTTCCATTGGGTACCTCCGCGGGGTATGCTGCGACTGTCGTACGACTCTCGCTCTCGGTTCTTCAAGGGCCCGGAGAATCCTCTCCTCCTCGTCACCCCCGGTAGCTGTTTACATAGCGGATGATCGTCCGGATTATTGGCCGGAGAGATGTAAGCAGCACGAAGATAGGCCAAGATCATCGCCAGATTCTTCAGATAGTGGCCTGTACTTAGGTGGCTGAGGGGCTCCGATGAGGTTGGTACGGCCCGCATCGCTCTTATACCAGCCGCCCGTGCCACCCCCTAAAGTAGTTCCCCTCCCAACTTCAGAGGGTGGCACGGGCCGTACCGCGCACCCGACGCGGCTTTCGGGGCCGTACCAGAGCGCCCTACCGACCCTGGAGATTCGTGGGTGCGGGGATCGCGGGCGCGGTGGGGCCCGCGGTACGGCTGGTGCGCCTTCGGCGCATGCTTCGGTGTGGCTTCGGGCCGTGGCGTGTACGGAGGAGGTCCTGTGTGCCGGACCCCGTAGGCTGTTCCGCCCACGGTTGCTCGAAGTCGTCCCGCATGCCCTTGAGGTCCTATGCCCGTCGGCTGATGCGTGGTTGGCGAGAACGATGTCGCGCATCCGCGCGGACTAGATGGTGTTGTCCCAATTCCTATGCGTCGGAGGTGAAGCATGAACAAGATCTTTCTCATTGGTCGGTTGACCCGGGATCCCGAGCTCCGGTACGTACCCAGCGGCCAGCCGGTGGCCAATTTTACGCTCGCGGTTGACCGGTCATTCAAGAACAGCCAGGGCGAGCGAGAGACCGACTTCATTGATGTCGTCGCTTGGCGGAAGTCGGCGGAACTCGCCACCCAGCACCTGTCCAAGGGCCGTCTGGTAGCTGTCGAAGGCCGGCTGCAGATTCGCGGCTACGAGGCCCAGGACGGCACGCGGCGGAAAGTGGCCGAGGTCGTGACGGACCGGATCCAGTTCCTTGACCGCAAGAACGGGAGCGGCCCCAGAACCGAGGAGTCGGCGGCGGTTGAGGACGAGGCCGGGGCCGACGCCGAGTCTACAGAGGTCACGGCTTAGGGTTTCTCACCACCGCCTTTGGGGAGTGCCCCGCCTCCCCATCTGCCCACCGCATGGACGGGTCGCCCTCCCCCGTCCTGCCGTCGTTCTGGCGGCGGCGGTGGGCAGGTGAGGGTGCGGAATGAGACGACATCGATGCAACGACTGACGAGCATGCAAGTCCGGGTGTTGGAGTTCATTGAACGCTGGACCAACCGCCGCAGCCGTGCGCCGAGCGTTCGCGAGATCACTCGCGGACTGGGCTTGAAGAGCTCGTCTAGCGTTCAGTACCACCTGCACGCTCTGGAGCGGCGAGGCGTCATCGTCCGGAGGCGGGTCCGACGGCGTGGGATTCGTATCGTTCGGCGGTCCGTTCAGCTGACCGACACGCTTCTGGAGCTGGGCGGCGAGACCGCACGACAGGCAGCGGTGGCGCTTCGCCGGTTAGTCAACGCCGTGCTGCCGCTCCAGTCCCGCGAGCACCTTACCCGCGCGGAGCTGCACTACGTCAAGCACGCGATGGCACTTGGGATTGCAGTGATCCAGAAGCTGGACGGGCTGTATGCGGCGGGCGCGCCACAGCGAGATGGCGCAGACCAGGGTCTGGCCTAGAGAGGTGCGATGTACCTGTGTGGGATTATCTCGTCGAGATTCTCGCTTTTGGCTCGCGGGGCTGGTTCCTCGTCACAGACGAGCCCGCGCCTGCCGAGCTTGCCGCGTTCCACGAACTGCCGGACTACTTCACCGAATTGGGCCGCGACGGCTGGGAGCTCGTTTCTATGACCGCCGTTTCGTCGACCGATCGAGTGGTGGTCGTGTTCAAACGGCTCATTCATGAGTGATGTCATGACGCAGTCGCGCCGCTCACCCAAACTGGCCCTCCCGCTTGGCGACGACCCGCTCGCCCGGCTCGCCACGTTGGGCCCGGTACCGCTCGCGCTGTGGGAACTCATCGAGTTGGTGTTGGGCGCCCGCGACGCCACGGGACGGGCGCGTGCCGCCAGCAGCGTTCTCGCCACCGACTATTCCTCCGCCCAAGCGCTCGCCGCGGCGACGTTCGAAGATCTGGCCGCCGCGATCGGGCCGCGCCGGGCGGGGGCTCTGCTGGCGGCAATCGAGCTCGGTCGCCGCGCCCAGGCAGGCCCGTCGGTGAAACGCCCGGCCATTCGCAGCGCCGCGGACGTGCACCAGCTGCTGAGCTGGGACATGCGCCACCTGGATCGGGAGCACTTCCGCGTCCTGCTCCTCAACACGAGGAACCAGGTCCTCAGAGTGGCGACGGTGTCGGTCGGCGGGCTGAGCTCGGCGCAGGTCCACCCGCGTGAGGTGTTTAAGGAGGCCATCAGGCACGGCGCGGCCGCGATAATCGTGGTGCATAACCACCCCTCAGGTGATCCGACCCCCAGCCAGGATGACAAGCAGATCACCGATCAGCTGTCCGCCGCCGGGACGCTGATCGGTATTCCCGTCCTCGATCACATCGTCATCGGCGATGGTCAGTACACTAGCCTGCGCGAACTCGGGCACCTCAGCCGCTGATCTTGCTAAGTGTCCGCTCCCTCAGTCTGAGGATGAATGCGCGGTACAGAGTCTCCTTTCACCTGTTGCGGATAATTGCACATGAGTACTGGCGCGGTAGACCTCAACGTCACGCTGCGCGACGGTGGTGTCGGCGGGGCGACCGAGGCGGAGAGCGGCGATCAAGCCGCAGCTCCCAGTGTTCCTCGACCGCCGGTCGGTGTGGAGCCTCCTGTCCCGCGGCACCATCGCCTGGACGACAACGAGCTGTCCGGGTTTGGACGATTGGCCACCGCGCCGCGCACGCAAACCTCGCGGAGGTCGGGCGAAGACTATACGGTGCTCCGGATCGCGCAGAACATCCGCGCCATCGGGTCGACCGTAGTGACCAACTACTTCGACCTGGTGTGCTTCGGCGGCGCCCACCACATCGCCAAAGGCCTCGCCACCGGACAGGAGGTCTACTTCCGCGGGACGTTCATCCAAGAGACAGTGGAGCGGCCCGGACAGCCGTTGCGCCTACTGAGCAAGATCATCGTCGACTACTTGCGGCCGGTGGCCAAGACTCTCCTTGGCCCGGCCTCTCCGGGAGAACGGTAGTACTCCTCACTTTACTGCCGTTGTATTGCCGTTATACTTGTCGCATTACCGTTCCTGTGCTACAGTGGGGCTCGGTGGTCACGGGTTCCGGCCACCGGCCCCACTGACTCGGAGCAAGCTGCGGCTCGCTCGGGTCACGGGTCGCAGCTGCTCTTCCGCGGAGGAGCAGCACATGAGCACCTTGACAACCGAAGACAGCAGTCCCGTGAAGGTCGCGCAGGTCTTCGCCGACTTCCGTCACGGCGTGCCGGACGCGGGCACCGTGTACGTCGGCGCGGAGCGGCACAAGATCCAGGTCTACCGCACCCCCAGCGGGCTGATGGGAAAATGTGGTTGCCCCGGCGGGTGCGCCGCGATCTCGGACGCCATCCGAGCAGTCGGGATCATGGCCGAGGCGTGGGAGCGCAGCCCCCGCACTCTCGCGCAGGTCGGGATCGGCCGGCCGGATCCGGTCGCTGAGCCGGAGCAGTATGTGCGTCGCCCATACGACGGCCTTGCCCGGGCCACCTGCGAGGCGGACCTCGTCCCGATGGATGTGCCGCCCTGGGCGTACGATGAGCGAGGCATCCGGCGTCCGCTCCTCGAGGCTGAGTTCGCCCGGGATCTGTGGTGTGAGCTGTGGCGTGCGCTGGGCCGCGTGCTCGGGGAACGCCGTGCGGAACCGGCTGATCGGACTCCCGTCATCATGTACTACCGGGCGAGCTGGGATCCGGATCGGGGAATGACGCACGCCGCATTCGGGGCCGACCTCCAGGTCGGACTCGGGGACGAGGGTCAGCTTGAGGGATCTGCGGCGTGAGAGGATCGGTGACCAGCTGGGTGATCAGCGGCCGGCCCCCCGAGATCGTCTCCGCCGGCGCGGGCGCTTACGCGGTCTGGATTCCCATCCGCGTGTGCGCGTTCATCGTGGGGCCGTCCGAGAAGCCCCACGGTCCGCTGTCGGCCCAGCAGATTGCACAGCTGGTGGAGCAAGCTCGCCAGCAGGGCATCCCCGACGTGGTCATCGGGAGTTGCCGGGTTATCGCCGTCGGTGACACCTGGCAGCACGAAGGTCACGTGAGAGCGCTGCAACACCTGCTGGTGCAACGCGGGCTCGATCAGCTCGCCCTGGTGGATGGACGCGAGCCCTGGTACAGGCGCCTGTGGGCGCAGCTGTGGGGTCTGGCGGGGGTTTAGACTCCCGCGCGCGACCCGACACGCGGGACTGCGGCGGCTCAGAGAGTTTGTGCCGGAACCCGGGCCGCCGCCCGAAGCAGTTTCGTCCGTGAATCACACTACGTTGACCCAATGCGAGGTCCCCCCTTGACTTCGATTGTCTCAAATGAGACACTGAGTCCTGGAATGGTTCGACGCATGAGACTGGCTGCCAGCTCACGCGCGGTTGCGCTCAGCCTGCCCAGCGCAGCGGAACGGCGCGCCACGCGAACGGACTCTGAGTCCCTGCGGAAGTGGTACGGGTTTTCCCAGTTCCGGTGGGCCCGGGTGCTGGGCGTTAGCCGCAGCACAGTGGCGCGCTGGGCGGCCGAGCGCAGTGGTCCGGATACGGATAGCGCGGAAGGTCGCCTCTTTGTGTTGCTCGAGGATGTTCGCGCACTCGCCGGGCAATTGCGTAGGGATCCCACACGATTTCGTGCGTGGCTGCGCGCTCCGTCTCCAGCATTGCGTGGTCGCCTGCCGGCGGACATATTGCTGCGGCAGGGCCCAACTCCGATCCGCGATCTGCTCCTCGACGAGCTCGAAGGAACCTACGCCTAACCCGTGACGGAACGCGCGTTCACTGGCGCCTCTGCCGAGCGCCAGCCTTTTGTGGTGCGGCCATTTGTCGGGATCGTCGTATTCCGCAACGTCGCTCGGATCCGCGCCACGCAGTTGTGGACTCCGACGGTGCGCCCGGGGCGCTGGAGTAAAGGTTTTCCCGCATTGTATGCTTCTCTGAGCCTGGAAGTCTCGCTGGCCGAGCGCGTGAAGCGAACCACTGTTGAGGCCGTGGAGTTGACCATCGGCGAGGGGGCGGTGGCGCTGGGGATGGTAGCCGACCTGACGGCGATGCAGGCGCGCCGACAGGTTCGCGTCACCTTGCGCGGCCTGGCGGGCGCTGATTACGCGGTCGCACAGCGGATCGGTGCGCGAGCATACCGCGCCGGTCTGGCCGGGCTGCTCGTGCCTGCTGCGATCAAGCCGGTTGCCCGTCAGTATCCGATGATCATCGTGCGTCTGGACGATGTCCGCTTGAGACTTCATACCCCGAGCAGTGGGGTCAACTTAGTCGTGTTCCCCGAACACATGCGGAGCGGCGATTCCCTCCATGAAATCCTTCGGTACAACTGCGTTGTTCAAGGTGTTCGGGTAGGCGCCTGAGTGACGGTGGAGTCAGTCGCGGCTGTCCGACTCTTACCCGGCAAGACCTGCACCGCGTCGTGCAGGCCCTCGCCGGCGTTGCGTTCGTTCCGTGAAGTTAGCCCGCCTTGGCTACTTGTCTTATGGTAACTGACTTAGGCTACTCGTCTTGTTCGACTTACACCGTTTAGGATAATGTTACGTCCCAAACGGCGGCATGCGCTGCGCGGAGAAAGGCGGTTGAGTCGAGGTGACCGCCGCGATGCCTGGCATCCGCTCCAATACATCCCGCTCTGCGCACCAAGACGTTCCCGCCGTTCTGCCAATTCGCTGCCAGGACGAGGTCCGCCTCGTACCGATCTGTGATATCTGGTACTGCGCCCGCATGCGGAACGCCACTGTTGTCGTTGCCAACGTCGGGGAGTTTCGAGTGTCGAAGACTCTTGATGGACTGGAGGACCGATTGGCCCCGCACGGCTTCTTTCGTGCCCATCGAGCCTACCTCGTTAACCTCCAACACGTGAGGAGCGTCATGGTCTGGTCGAGAAATGCATACACCCTGGTGCTCCATGGCAGTCGAGAGATTCCGCTCAGCAAGCACCGCGTTGGCGCGCTTCGGCGGGTGCTGGGCTGGTAAGTGAGCGATGGCGACTGGTGGGGGATGCGCGATGCGGTTCATGATCTTGTTGGCCGCGATCGTCGCACTTGCGGTGACGTCCGCGTGGTCTGCGCCAGCAGACGGCCGCGTGGTGTCATGGACCGATGGCGACACGCCGCGCGTCGCGCTTGCGTCCGGGACCGTGAGGGTGCGGTTGATCGGCATCGACGCACCTGAGACTTCGCACGGTGATCGGGCGGCCCGTCAAGGCGAGCAACTCGGCAAGGACGCCGCTACAATCGCGCGCCTCGGCCGGCTGGCGAAGGCCGCCGCCGAGCGGCTGGCTCCGCCGGGAACTCCCGTCTGGGTCGAGACCGATGTGCAGACGCACGATCGCTACGGTCGGCTACTCGCCTACGTGTTTCTTCGCAACGGGCGGATGGTGAACGAGGAGCTGGTACGGCAGGGCTGGGCCATGGTGCTCACCATCCCGCCCAACGTCCGCTACGCCGACCGGTTCGTGCGGGCCCAGCAGGACGCCCGTCAGCACCGTCGGGGCCTGTGGTCTGGCTCTACTACGCAGCAGATCGCCTTGAGCGAGACTCTCAGTGTGCGCGTTCCCCTTGGCCTCCTCGTGGGACTCGTCGTGTCCGGGACGACGGCGGCGGCAGGGCTGCTCGCAGCGCACACCACCTGGCGCGCCGCCTGGTTCGCGCCACCGTTCTGGCGATTGATGCAGGTGTTCAGTGTCCTGCTGCTCAGCACGCTGCCGCTGCTGGTTGCCGCGGCCGTCCACGGCGGGCGTCCGGGTGCGCCGTTGCTGCTGATCCTACTGGCGGCGGCTGCACTGCTGGCTCGTCGGCGGCCGATCGTCGGACTGCTCGGTGTGTGGGCGGTGTGCATCGGCCCTGGGGCCTCTCTGTGGCCGGTGTCAGCCATGCAGGAGGATCTCGGGGCCTTCATGCATGGTGCAGGAGTTGACCCAACGAACCCGTCATTTCTGCTGTTCATAGGGGCGACACTGGTCGCGCTCGGCCGCGTGGTCTTCGTCCGTCGGTGTCTGCGAGTGCCCCTCCCCTAGCCTCGCTCACTTCTCATCCGTGCACCCTGCCAGTCACCACGGGGGGGGATTACTGCCGTTATTGACGTTTTATAGCCGCTGTAATAATATCATTACCGAGTACCCCATGCCTCATATACCCGAGTACCTGCGCGCTTTGAGCACGGCGCTGAACTGGGCGCTGGTGCCCGAGCCGCGGTGCGACCCGCCGAGAACCCGTGTCGCCTTCTGGGCCTCGGACGCCTTCATCTGCCGGCGGCGACTGGGCCTCCAGTTCATGGAAGTGCCGCGGGATCCCATGCCCGGATCTAAGGAATCCTAATGCCGTCAGCGATTGGGACGCTTCTAGATGAGGTCCGCCAGAGGTTGCCGCTCACCGATTACCTAGTGGGCAAGGGCCACGCACTGCGGCGGACCGGAAGCAATCGAATGCTCGCGCTCTGTCCCTTCCATGCCGACAAGCGCCGCCCGAATATGGTCATCTATGCCGACGAGCAGCGGTTCCATTGTTTTTGTTGCGGGGCGCACGGCGACATCGTGGACATGGCGCAGCACCTGGAGGGCCACATCGACTTCACCGCGACGCTGCGGGCGCTGGCCGACAGACTCCAGGTGCTCTGGCCGAACGAGCGGCCGCAGAGCGGCGAGGACATCGGGAGCGTGCTCACCCTGGCCGTGAAGTTGTACGCGGAGCACCTGTCGTCGGAGGCACTAGCCTATCTCGGGAGCCGCGGCTTCCTCGAGCCGTTCGTCCAGAAGTGGCGCATCGGGTACGCCCTGCCAAAGTCGCCCCAGTTCCTGCGCAACCTGCTCAAGCAGCACAACGTCACCCCGGAGGCAGCGCTGGCTTCGGGCGTGGTCGTCGAGGTGAACTCTCGCAACGGGCATTACGTTCGCGACTTCTTTGGAAACGGCGGCGGGTATATCATCTTCCCCAACCCCGGTTGCCGTGGAGTTATCGTCGACCTGCAGGGCCGCGCTTTTCCCGACGGCGGCAAGCCGAAATACCTCAACCTGCCCAAAAGCCGGAGCCACCTGTTTAACGAGAGCATCCTGCCGCGGGCGGCCGTCGTGTTGACCGAGGGCATCCCCGACGCATTGAGCTGCTTGCTGGTGGATCAACCCGCCGTCGCTGTCTACGGGACGGGCGGGTTCTCGGACAGGTTCGTGAACCAGTTCGCCCGGTGCCGGCGCGTCTACGTCGCGTTCGACCTCGACGTGCACCGCCGGAGTATCGAGGTGGCCATGCAGTTTGGGCTCCGCGGCCGCGTGCTCGTGCTGCCTGAGGCCCTCGGCCGCAAGGGCGACCTGAACGATCTGCTCGTGCAGCGCGGGGCCCAGCAGTTCCGCGCGGACCTGACCCAGCTGCTGCAGACCGCCGACACCGGGTACGCAATGGCGATCAACAGTCTGCCCGCAGACCTTCAGCCCTACGACCTATTCGAAACCGCGGGGCCGCTGCTGGCCGCCCTCGGGGCGTTGGATCCGGTCAGCCGCGACTCGCACCTGCAGTTGCTGCACATCAAGTACGGCATCGCGATGGAGACCTTACGCGACGCGGCACGCGAAGCGCTGCTTGTCATGCCCAGTACGAAGCTCGCCGAGGCAGTCGCGGACTCATCGGCAGAGTGACCGCGATGTTCGCGTATGCATCCAAGCGTCCAGTCCTCCAGTGGCGTGTCGGGTGATGCGATGAGGCTTGCGGATCGTGCGTCCGCGCTGCTGGCCCCGGAGGGCCCAATCGGCCGCACGATGCCCGGGTTTGAGGCACGACCGGCGCAGCTCCAGATGGCGAGGGCGGTGGCGGAAACGCTTGAAGAAGGAGGCGTTCTGCTGGTCGAAGCGCCGACCGGGAGCGGCAAGGGATTAGCGTACCTCGCGGCGTTGGCAGTCTATCTGTCGCGCCGGCATGAATTCAAGGCGGCCGCGAGCACGGCGACCATTACCCTGCAGGAACAGCTGGTTCGCAAGGACTTGCCGGTTGTCAGCGACGCAGTCGGGGGTCTTCCCACCGCGTTATTGAAGGGCATGGGCCGCTACTTGTGCCTACTCAAGTGGCGCGGCCTGGCGCAAGGTCTGGCGCTCATCACTCCGGCGGACCTTGAGACGTTCGACCGCTGGGTCGCGGCCACGAAGTCCGGCGACCAGAATGAGCTCCCGGGCGTGCCAAGCTGGTGGGGCGAAGTCGCCGCCGACCACGGCGACTGCCTGGGGCCAGCGTGCTCACTCCAGTTGCAGTGCTTTGCCCTGCAGGCCAAAGAGGCCGCCCGGCGCGCGCAGCTCCTGGTGACCAACCACCATCTGCTCCTGCTCCACCGGCGGTTCGCCGGAAGCGCGACATCGCCCCTCCCCAACGCGGCGCCGGTGGTCATTGATGAGGGCCACCACCTCGCTGACATCGCGACCGAAGTCTACGGCGAGAGTTGCTCTGACTTCGCGCTGGTCGCGCTGGGCCAGCGACTGCACGGCCTCGCGCCCAGTTCAAAGGATCCGTTGCACCAGCAGATTGAGGCCGCGATTGCCGTTCACGGGAGTGTGATGAACGCGATTCGGCCTAAGGGCTTCGAGCCGATACCCGTCCCGACGCTGGGCTCGGCGCTCAGCGAAGGCTATCTCGAGGCACTGCGTCGGCTATCGGGCGATATCGGCAAACGCACGTGGGACGTAATCCGCGACCGTTCCGGCACCAGCGCGAATGAGCGGGCGGCGATTCTCATCCGGATGTTAGACGGGTACATTGCCGCGATCCACTCGATCCTTGCGCCGGCCACCGGCACCGCGAGCTGGGTGGAACCGGCGCACCAGCGCAACGTGACGATGGTGCTGCGCAACGCGCCGATCGAGATTGGCGGGTCGCTGGACGGGCTCTTCGGCGAGGGGGCGCCCCCAACCATCCTCTGCTCGGCCACTCTGGCTACCGGGGGCTCGTTCGCGCACCTGAAGGCCAAGCTCGGCGTCCAGAAGGCGCGTGAGCTTATCCTCCGCCCTGTCTTTGACTACCAGGCCCAGATGCGCTACTACCTCCCACGCACTCCGCTGGATCCGAAGCACAAAGAGTTCACCGACCAGGTTGCAACTGAGCTGTTGGGCCTGCTGCGCGCCAGCGAAGGCAGGGCGCTCGTGTTGTTCACCAGTTACGAACAGCTGCGCGCGGTCGCGGAACGCGTGCGCGGTAAGCTCCCCTACGCATTATTGGTGCAGGATCAGGGGAGCACCACGGCGCTCCTGCAGCGGTTCCGTGAGGACGTGCACTCAGTGCTGCTGGCCACAGCGCGTTTTTGGGAGGGAGTCGACATCGTCGGCGAGGCACTCTCGTTGCTAGTGGTGGTTCGGCTCCCGTTCGAGGTGCCGACCCATCCGCTCGCCCGCGCGCGTTTTGAGGCGGCGCGGTCGCGTGGGGAGAACGCGTTTCAGACAATCGTCGTGCCCGAGGCCATCATGAAGCTGCGGCAGGGGGTTGGCCGCCTGATTCGCGCCACAAGTGACCACGGTGTCGTTGCTATCCTCGACGGGCGTGTGCTGACCAGATCTTATGGCCGGCGGTTCATGCAGGCGCTGCCGGCGGCCCCGCCGCTGCAGACCCACGACGAGGTCGCCGCTTTCCTGAACGGTACGGGTGTCGTGGGGAGTCGCCGATGAGACCAGGGACCCTGCTGCGCGTCGCCCACCTCAACGACCCTGTAACTTTCACGGGAGTGGGCGTCTGCCGTCGCGGCCTCATCGGATGCCGGCAGCGGATCCTGTGGGCGCGTACGGCCCGGAAGGAGCCAATCGCGCTCAATCCCGCTCCCAACGAACACGGCTACTATGTGGCGCATCAGGCGACGTGTCCCCACCGGGCGTGGTTTCGGAAGGCTACGGCTGGGTAGTTCTTGGGGGAAACGGGTGAGAGGTATGCCTCCGAATAGCGAGAGACCCCGCCCATAGAGTGGAACGGGGCCTCTTGTCGGTCCGGTTATCTGCCTATTGACGTTCGGGTTCCTGAGCGCGATTCCTCCCAGATTCTGCGCACTTCATCTTCCAGGCATTCGTCAATCCAGATCTTGATTGTGGGTAGTCCACGCTCCGAAGCGCGGACGGCTTCCCCGAGTTCCTCTACCGTCTTCACCTTCCGGTCTCCCGCGAGGGGCTGGAAAATCAGATCGACATGCTGCTCAGGAAGCCACACAAGTCTCCTTGATTCCCACGAGGGATCCTGATCGGAGAGGTTTTGTACGTAGAGGCGCCCACCCATCGCGACAGCTGAGAGATAGCGTTCGCCCATGGTTCTTCCGACCTGTCATAGTCTAGCGAAGTTCGTACCGAACGAGTCAATTGTGTTAGCGGGTCGGCTGAGATCACGAGAGTGGTGCTGAGTGGTACCGAGAAAGTGGGTCAGGCATCTGGGTGGGCAGGCAGGAGCGTTCTTGGGCTGCAACACGGCGACAGGTCCACATGAAGCTGACTCTCCCGAATTCTCGAGCCAATCGCGGCAGGTGGTACCAGCGGCTGGTCACTGCTGCATGCAGGCTCTACGACGCTCAGGCACGCGCGTACATCGCCGAGATCCCGACGCCAATGGGAATCACCAAGGGCGGCGAGGCGGCTTTCTTCAAGGAAAAGGCTATCACCGACTATTTCGGCACGCTGAGGGGCGGCCGCAGCGTCGCTTTCGACGCGAAGGGGAGCCTGGGTGGATCCTACCGTGCGGGCGTTCCAGACCATCAGCTCGGCGTCATGGAGCGTGTTTATGAGCTGGGCGGGATCTCCGGCGTCCTCATCGGGTTCGAGGTCAGGGAGACAATCCGATCCTGGTGGGTCCCATGGCCGTCGGCGATGAACATCGCCTCCGGCGAGTGGACCCCCGAGCGTGTCGCTGCCCTGCCCGGCGCGACGCCGGTGCGCTTCGTAGGCTACATCGATTTTCTGCCAGCGCTTGCGGTTGTTCCCTGACACCTTCGTGCCTCGCACCACCCCCGTGATGGCTGCCCTTCGGGTTCAGCGAAATTGTCGTCGCTGCGCCTCGCGAAGTCTCTCGCGTACCTCCTTTGGGATATCCACGACTACGATCTCAATATTGCTTGTTCGGAGGGCCTGCGCCATCCAACCTCGTCCTCGGAGATGCTGGACAGCATCCGTATCACCAAGTACTAGGATCTTCCGGGTCTCTGGAGGCAACAGTTGCCCAACGAAGACGAGCTTGAACGCGTCTGTGATCAGCTTATGCTTCTGCCCGCCTTTGGCCGAGCCGATGTGAGCCCAAGCCTCGCAGACAATCGGCGGAGAGTCCGACGCGCCATCAACTTCGAGCCAGCCCCCGCCGGGGAGGCTAACACGCTTCTTGACTAGAGTGGTACCCAGTCTCGTCGCCAATAGATCAATTAGCATCGCCTCTGCTTGCCGTTGTTCCGCGCTATCGCCAGGAGCCGAAGATTCGGTGCGCGGAATCGCAGAGGAAGTTGTCAGCGTGCTCTTCTCTGTTGGGAAGTTTCCGATACGCCCGTCAGATCGCTGACGCCGTGCAAGAAGCCCCTGGGATACTAGCTTGCGGCACGTCTGGTTGACGGGCTGTTGGTTCGCAGTATGGCCGAACAGCACATCTGTGATCTCACGGTCGGACAGCCCCGGCGATAGCCCGAGAAGTTCCATGATCCGTTGCGCGCGGGTAGGCACCGACGGCCCCTTTACTTGGCTCCTCTCAATTCACCCCTGGATTATCTCATCTGATCCGAAGGGTGGAGTGACCTGTTAGGGGGAGGCCCCACCCGAGGTGGGGGCTCGTGCCAACGCTGGAGGGCCGACGGGACCAGCCAACCTGGTGGTCCCCGAGCGGCAACGGCTCCAAACGAGATCGGTAGGTTCGGCTAGTATTGACGTTATTGACGCAATACTGTCATTTATGGTAGTTTGACGGCGAGGAGCCGTCTCCTCCCCAAAGTGCTTGTCCCCACAATTCGGGGCGTGCTGCGGCATGCCCCGACCGGGGATGAGCCGCGGCCGCCCTCCTGCGGGAGGGTACCGTGCAACAGCACCTTGACAAGCCATCTGGCAGTGCGACCCCCATCGTGGGGGTCATCCGCCTGGTACTCGCCCTATCAGGCGTCCGCACCGATCTAGTGGATCGGTCGGAGCAGGGCATCGTCGCCTGGGCCACGCCGATCGTGCGTGAGGTGGCAGAGCGGGTCTTCCCGCCGCGCCACATGGAGCCCGAGGATCTCGAGCAGGAGATCTGGCTGGGCATCCTCCAGGCGCTGAAGTCTTACGAACCCCGGCGCGGTTCGCTGCGCTGGTGGATCACGCGACAGGGTCTGCAGCGCGCGTACGACGCCGTCCGCTGGGCCTCTCGGCACGAAGACGAGATGGCCGCCGCTGAGATCAGCGAGGTGGATCACCTCCTGTCGGATCTCAGCGGCAACCCGGAGGAGATCATCCTTCGGCAGCGGCCGCGCCAGCGGCTCGCGCACTACGCCGCCAAGCTGGTGCAGTCGGCCAGTGAGACGGCGAAGACGGTGTTGCGCGAGTTGATGGTCGGCACGAACGGCGCGACTCCGGAACAGCGGCTGGCTAGCTTGGGCCTGTCGCCCGAGCAGGTCGACCGCGCCCGGACCGAGCTACGTGCGCTCGGGTTCGCCGCTCTGCGCCAGGTGATCGCGGACAACAGCCTGGCGTTCGCAAGACATCGGAGGCCGTGACATCCCGGGGAGGAGCGGCCTCCTCACTGTCTCGAATCTATTGCACTCTCTGGATTGCCTCCTCTAGCTGTCGGTCTCGGCCCGCTTCGAATTCCTCGACTCCCATCGAAACAGAGATATCGGGGTTCACGCCATCCTTGTCCAAGCGCGTTCCGCGCGCTGTAAGCGTTCGACCAGAAGTGATTTCCAAAGCTGATCCATCCTTCAATTCAAACCGCTGGAACTGGTTGACTTGTCCGAGGGTCTTCGCTCCCACGAGAATACCGCGGCCAGCATCCTTGACCGCAGCCACCAAGGTTGCGCTTAATGCCACCGTGTCGTCTGTAAGCACGATTAGCCGGGCTTGCGTCGGCAGCACCTGCGGTCCTTTCGTAACGGCTGGCATCCGACCACGGCGCGATTCAGTGATGTAGGCCGTCGTTCCGGGCGCCAAAAGAGCATCCAACACTCCATCTAACTCGCGAATCAACCCGGCTCCGCCACCGCGTAGGTCTAAGATCAAGCCTTGGAGTGCCTGCCCACCCAAACGTAAGAGCACCGCACGGAATTCATTTGCTGCGCCCTCCTCAAATCTGTATAGGTGCACGTAACCTATTTTTTCTCTAAGAACCTGCGCTCGAGTGATCGCAGGGATTTTGATGCTGGCTCGGGACATGCTTAACGTGATTGGGTCCACAGTTCCAGGTCTCCGAAGGGTCAATGTCACCGGAGTGCCGGTGATCCCACGCACGAAATTGACCAATTGATCAGTGGTCATGCCTTCTGTCGACAGGTCGCCCACCTTGTCAACCCTGTCAAACGGTTTTACCCCGGCGGCCTCCGCGGGCCCGCCGGGGATGATGAGCCAGACGTAGTGCCTTCCCGCGCGCATTGCGAGAACAACGCCGATACCTCCAAACCCACTTCTCCGTTGAGCTTGTTGAAATCGGTACTCCTCGGGGGTGAGGAACATGGTATTCGGATCGTCGAGAAGCTCGATCGCAGACCGGATTGCTCGGTAAGCCAGCTGGGTCTCGTTAACCGCTGGCGCGGCCGATCGAGCGGAAGCGAACCGTTCCATAAATAGACGCCGAGCATCTTGAACGCTAATCCCTTCGGGGAGATCCGAAAGATCGGCAGTCGCATTCGCATCTGCCAGCTGCTTGCGCAGCCCCTGTATACCGGCGTTTAGCAGTTTGACCGGATCGACTTGATCCACATAGTTCTCTTGCAGCTTCTGTACGGCTTCTAACACGAGCGAAGCATCCGCCGCCACGGCGCGCGCCGATAACACCAGCGGTGCAACGGCCACAAATAGGATCCAGCGGTTCGCTGCACCCAATCTCCGCCACCCCATGGCCTTCCCTCCCTCAAAATGGTTTTTTCAAATTATTGAAGCGGCTCTGGGTAGAAAAAATTCGACAGCAGCACCGGCTCCTCATCCCGGACCTGAGCGCGAGGTGGTCTCCGACCCGGCGTTCTTCTTCTTGAAGATCCAGCACCACACTCGACGTGTCCGAGTCCCGCTGAAGCTAGCCGTGTTTGCGTATCATTGCTCGCTCCCTGAGCTTTCAAAGACCCAGGTTCCTTTGCTGACCACCCTGCTGACCGACAGCACCTCTAACCCGACTGACCGAGGTTCCTTTGTTTGTATAGCCGTTATTGACACATTACTGACGATTTGATATCCTGGTCCTGAGCACTTCCTCCCGCTCCCGAATTGTACGCTGCCGTTAGGGGCGGGGTCCTTGCCCGAGCTTATGCACAGTATCTTGCGAGCGGTCGCGATCACCGCGCTGGCCACCATCCCCGCGCTGGCCGTCGTCTACCCGCCGCAGATCGGTCCAGGAACCCTGAGCTTCGTCGATGACGCCGCCGCGGAGATACGCTACAAAGGGCGAAACGAGACCCTAGTGCCCGCGTCGTTTGTTCAGACGCTGGCGACGGTCAGCATCGCGGCCAGTACACCGCCCAACCCGTTGAACCCCTGGTTCGTCGAGACTGCGCTGCACGCGCTGGGCGTGCCACACAAGGATTACGAGAGCTGCTGGCCGGACCAGGGGGCGATCGTGATTGTCCCGACGGCGCCGGTGGGTGCGGTCGACGCGGCGCTAGGCGCGGCGGGCCCCTACTTTGATCCAACGCGCGAATCCCGCGAGTTTGAAGCCGCGTACTGGAACCGGCTGTTCACCTATCGCAGCGCTGGCTCCCCCGCCCCTCCTGGCTGGCCCGGCGATCCCACCATGGAGTCGCTGAAAGAAACGATCGTCGGCTCGCTGCCCTTCCCAACCAATCTTGGCACGCTGGACCAGTACGCGCGGCGTGGGATCGTCCCGCTGCTGCAGCTGCGCGGCGAGTACGCCCCGGTGTGCTTCATCTTCTGCGTCTGGTTCCCCAAGTGCATGGTAGTGTTCGTTCCGACCGCCGAGGGCTACGGCATCCGCGGGATCAAATGATGCGCCTTCGGCGAAGGCCGCGGCGAGAGAGATGCGATCGTGTGAGGAAGGTCGTGAGGCGATGAGTCAGCAGGCTGCACTTGCCACAGCCCCGGCCGAGGCGGACCCGGCGAGGGTAAGCAAGCTGTTCCCCGGCTGGACGCCCGAAGAGGTCGACCTGGCGCGCCGAACCATCGCGCCCGACGCGACCGAGCACGAACTGGCGCTGTTCCTGCGCCTGTGCAAGATGTACGGGCTGGATCCGTTCCGCAAGGAGCTAGTGCTGGAGAAGCGCCGACGCCGGCGCGCGGACGGCAGCGGCTACGACGTCGTGCCGGTGTTCATCACCACCCGGGACGGATACCTGAAGGTCGCCCAGCGCGACCCAGCCTACGGCGGGCTGCAGAGCGGCGTCGTGCGGGAAGGCGACGACTTCGAGTTCGACGTCGAAGCGTGCCGGATCAAGCACCGGTTCGGCGCCGCGCGCGGCAAGATCATCGGCGCGTGGGCGATCGCGAAGCACGCCCAGCGGCCGCCCTTCATGGCGTATGTGGAGTTCTCCGAGTACTACAATCCGGAGAGCGACACCTGGAAGAAGCACCCCGCTGCGATGATCCAGAAGGTCGCAGAAGTCTTCGTACTGCGGCGGCAGTTCGGCATCACCGGCATCGTTACACGCGAAGAGATGAGCCGCGACCTCGCCCACGAGGCCGCGGCGACACAACCCGCACGCGCTGAGATCCAAGCTGGCACGGAGGAGATCATTGACGTCCCGGCCGTCCGCAGCGGTGACGCGCCGACCACCTCTGCCGCGGAGACCGGTAGAGCAGTTGACCAGCCTCGCGCGGTGCCGTCGGCGACTGACTTCTGGCGGGCCGTGCGCGCAGCTGCCGCGCGATCCCGAGAAGATGCGCAGGCCTACGTCCGCACCCGCAGCGGCGGGGAGACCGACCTGCGGAAGCTGATGCCGGATGGGGCGGTGCGAATCTACCGAGAAGCCCTCGCCGCGATTGAGGGCGACGGCGCCGCCTCCGCCCCATCTGTCGGGACACCGGCCCAGCCACCGGTTAAGGCGCGCGCGAAGCTCTCGCGCGACTACACGGACTTCTGGAAGGCGGTCAACGAGGCTGCCCAAATCGAGGGCGACCTTGATGGCGGGGCCTGGCTGGCGCGTTTAGCCAACGGTGTCGGAGATCCACGCCAACTGGAGGAGGCGACGTTCATCGGGCTCCTCGCCGTCGCGCGCCGTGTTGCGAGCGGCGAGGCCCACACTAAGGACTCCGGACCGGCGCCAACCGCTCAAGCGCAGACCAAGGAGGTAGGTGAGACGCCACGGGCCGCGGCGGCCGATGGCGCCACCGCCCGGCCCCTCATGCGGGAGCAGATTCGCCAGATTCAGCGGATCTGGCGCGAGCGGAAAGTTCACCCCAACACACAGTGCGAGCAGGTTCGGCAGATCACGGGTAACCACATGATCCTGGCACGCATGACGGATGCGCAAGCGCGGCAACTGCTGGCCAGGCTGCAAGGGGAAGGAACAGCGGCGTCGCAGGTGGACGGCCCGAGTGTGGGCGCCGGCGACTGAGGGTCACGCCGTCAAACTGCCATGCGAATCGCTCAGCTGCGGGTTCTGAAGGTTGCCGAAACCCGGTTCGTCTTGCCGGACGACCCGACTACGCCCTGGGCGGTTTGGGAGACGGACGCCGCTGACGACGCGAGCGCGTTGGTCGAGTTTGCTGGCCGCGCCTGCTACCGCAGTTGGTCCCGACCGAACCCGGCCACGCGGTCGAATCGCACATACATCGGCCACATTCTTGATCAGGAGCACTACCCGGTCCTCGAGCACGCTGGATTCACCATAATGCTCACCGGGGTGTCGCGCAGCCTAACCCACGAACTCACCCGCCATCGCCACCTCTCCTACAGCCAACGCTCGCAGCGCTTCGTCAACGAAGACGACGCCCCGGTGGTGCTTCCTCCACTGTTCCGCGACGATCCAGACGCTCAGGCCATCCTTGCCGACATCTACACCCGTACGCAGGAGGCCTACCGGAAGCTGGCAGAGATCGGCGCACGCAAGCTTGGGGCGCTTCCGGACAAGACGCTGCGGCGCAAGCGGGCCCGGGAAGCCGCTCGGTGCGTACTGCCCAACATGACCGAGACGCACATCGTGGTAAGCGGCAACCACCGGGCCTGGCGCGAGTTCTTCGCCAAGCGCGGCGGGCTCCACGTCGACGCTGAGATGCGCGAGGTGGCTATTAGAGTCTTCCAGGAGGTCGCGCAGCCGCTGGCGCCGGCGATCTACCAGGACTTCCGTATTCGGACGGTCGAGCTGGGCACCCGCGAGACTGCCGAGGTCCTCGAACAGGGTCCTGCTCTTGTGGAGGCAGCAGCGACCGTAACAGGGGGATGAATGTGACTCGCACGCCGTCGTACGCGCTGGTCTTCGTCCGCCTTGCCGAGGGCGGGCGCCGTGTGAGCGGCCTGCGAGTGGGCCGCCCTGAGAGCGGGATGATCCGGGTGTTTGCACGCGGCCGCACCCACACCGTGCGAGCAGATCGGGTCAGCCGCGCCCGGCGCAGCCTCGCGGCCCGCGCCCTGCACATCCGCCTGGCGGCCGAGTACGCCCAGATCCAGACAGCGATGGAGGAGCTCAAGCCGCGCGGGCGGCGTATCCGGAGGTCAGTGTTGTGACCGCGCTGTCGGCTGCGAACCTGGACATCCTGCTACCCGAATCCAGCGAGCTCGACGACGAGATCGAGGATCCACTCTCCCCCGCCGAGCTTGCCGCTCACACCCGCCGCCTCTGCCGGCTTATCGCCCGGGCCAGGCGCCGCGGCGATCCGGAGTTGTTGCGCTCACTCCGGCGAGAGTTGCTAGTCACACGATGGGCGTTCGTGAAGGTGACGCTAACCCTCGGCGACCCAGCTTTGTGATACCAGCTCAGGCCTCCCTGTTCCCCCCTGCCCTGCCCGCCAAGGGGCCACAGCCCCGCTACCCTGAGGCGTCCCTGGATGCGATCGCTGGCGCGTCGCGCGTGGCGATCGACTGCGAGACCACCGGCCCCCAGCCGATGACCGCAGCACTGACGCACGTCGCGTTCGCCACCGCTACCCGCCGCAGCGGCTTCGCGCACGCCACTGAGAACGCTCTCGCGCAACTGCCCGTTCTGCTGGACGGGCCGACGCTGGTGATGCATAACGCCGTGTACGACCTGGTGGTACTCGCGCGGCACGGCGTGTCACTGCTGCACGCGCCGGTCGACTGCACGCGCGTGCTGTCGTACCTGCTGAACGAACACGATCCGCACGACCTGACGAGCACGACTAACCGCGTGCTAAAGCACCGCGGGATCCTGCGGTTTCGCGACCTGCCGCCGGCTGAAGCCATCGGCCCCGAGGCCCACGCCCTGCTGATGGCCGGAAAAGGGCGCGTGGACTGCGAGGAGACGCTTGAGGTCTTCGAGGCGATGGAGGCCTACCTACTGGAGCGGCCTATGCTGCAGGCCGCCTACGGGAATATCGAGCGGCCGCTGGTCCCGGTGCTGGCTTCCATGACGCTGGCCGGGATACCAACCGACGTCGTACGCCTGCAGGCGTACCTCGCCGAGCTGGAGCAGGCGCGGGCCCGCACGCATGAGGCAATCGCGCAATGGGCGGGCTACCCGCTGGATCCTGACAAAGATGAGGCGGTCGGGGCCTGGCTGTACGGGACGCTGGGTCTGCCGGCAGCCACGCGCACTGAGACAGGCGCGCCCTCAGTGAACCGGGAGGCACTGACCGCACTCTCCCACCCTGCTCCTGCGCTCGTGGCGACGGCGCGTGCGGAGCGCAGCCAGATCGGAGCGGTCCAGCGGTGGTTGGAGGCAGTTGTCTGCGGCCGCACGCATCCGACGTATTCCGCCTGGAGCCGGCCGACCGGGACCATCACTGTCTCGCAGCCTTTCGGGACCGCAGAGGATGAGGATGCGCTGAAGCTGCCGGTCCAAGAGTTCGTCGCTGCACCGGAGGAGAGGACGCTGGTCATCCTTCGGCTGCGCGGCACCCGACTGCGGTGGTTGGCACATCTCTCGCGGGATCCGCTGCTCGTGCAGGCGTTCGCAAGCGGTCGCCCGGCGGCAGAGGTGGTCGCCGATGCAGCGGGTATCGCCAACGCTACCGGACGTGCGGCGATCGCAGCATGGTTAGAGGCCTTATGTTCGGGCGACGGGCCGCGTGCGGTCGCAAAAGCCGCAGGCTGTCGCCAGAAAGAGGCGCAGGCCGTGGGCGAGCGGTTGCGCGCAGCACTACCTGCCGTGTTCCGGTTAAGAGCGCATCTCCAGGAAGTCGGCCGCAAGCGCGGCTGGGTGCAGACGCCGCTGGGACGGCGCCGGCGGTTTGAGCCGCGCTACACGGCCGGGGAAGCCCTGTCGGAGATCCTGGCGACCGCGGAGTCAGACGTCTTCAAGCTCGGCCTGCGCCGGCTGTGGGAACTCGCGGGTTCAGGCTTGGTGTTCGCGGCCGGCACGGCAGCCATCCTAGAAGTCGACCAAGCGAACGCGTACGAGCTCGCACGCGAGGCGCGCCGGCTGATGGCGCAGCCGTACGTTGACCTCCCGTGGCCGTTTGATGTCGAGGCCAGGATTGTTTCCCGCTGAAGTGAACGCGTCTAGGGAGCTTCGCATCGACCTGAGCGTGGAACTGCGCAGTTGGCTCTACCGCGAGCCACTCGTGCTCCCGCTGGGGTTGACGGATAAGACGCTGGCGGGGCGCCGGCAGCTCGCGTTTTGCGGCTTGGCCATGGTGGTGCTGCTCACCATCCCCCGCGTGCAGAGTCAGATGGTGTGGCCTGGGGGCGTGCTCATCGCGGCGTGCCTGCTGGTGGCGGTCCGGTTTTTGCGCGAGTCGAAGCTGCCGCTGTATCTGCAGAAGGGCATTTCGATCGTTGACATTTGCGAGATCGTGCCGAGCGAGGGCATCGGGCCGTTGCGGCTGGGACCGCTGAACTACACGGCGATCCGATTAATGCGCAAGAACGTGGTCACAGTGCAGCAGGGTCCGATAGTGACATGCCTGCTTCGGCACGCGGATGGGTGGACCGCGGTGGTGGCGCGGACCGGCGAGCCGGCACCCGACGACCGCGTACCGGATCCGCTCGAGTTCCATTCAATCGGACGCGTCATGACGACGTCCCCGGCGCACCTCACTCCTGACGGCGTGCGGGTGGCAGTTCCCTGGCTTATGCCGCCGCAGCGCTGGGGGCGCCCGACGTGGTCTGCAAGCCGCTCGCGGCGGCGCGTCGCGTCCTGCGGTGGTCGGGCGGGCTGGATGCGGGTCTGCAGAAGAACCGCATCGCGTAGTTCAGCGTGTACAGGACAGAATACTTGGTACGCTTAGAGCGATCTCCACCTTGAATCACTTCGACGCCCCCGGCCCCGCTGCGTCCGCCACGCGTTCGGTCCGAACCGCCCCATTCCCGGCTATCTCCAAGGGAAGAGTCCTCTTATATTCCAGGCATCGTTCTTCTGCGCAAGAGCGTAGTCGCTGTTCAGCAGGGTCCGATCGTGACTGCGAGAGGGCGAGTCATCGAACAGAAGGAGGGGAGAAAGGCCAATATTGCTATCAACCAAGCCTCAACCCGTCGAACCGCAAGCAAAGACCAGTTCTGAGGGTGATGCCGCCCCATGAGACGACCAACCGTCCAGTGCAAATATCACGTCCTTACAGGGACGTTGGGACAGACTTCTACTACTCTGCCACTGCGGGACTATGAGAGCTGAGAATGCCTAGCTCTCTCCCGCTCGCGTACTTCCTTCAAGTAACTGTACAGCGTGAATCGGGAAATTCCCAGCGCCGACGCGGCCCGTTCCACCCCGCCTCGGATTAGAAACAGGCCTCGTTCGTGCATCAACCTCACGGCGTTCAGTCGATCGCTCCTGTCCATGAACTTTGGCGGCTTGCCGATGGCTTCCGTACCCTCTCGAATGATCTGTAACACGATGTCGGCAACCTCGAATTGAGGCGCATCCTCATGAGCCGCCTCGCCGTCGGCGGATTCGGCCTTGGTCAATTGTTCCAAGAGCGCCCGTGCCATCGTCATCGCCGAAAGGTCGATATTAAGGCACAGCGCGATCACGGGTTTCCCTTGAGGAGTCCGCAGGATCAACGAGGTCGAGCGCAGCTCTCGACCGTCCCGTGTCCGCGTCCTGTAGTTAACGGACAGCGTTGACTCGATCGTGGTCGAATCCAGCAGCTTCAATGCAATATCTTCCAGAGGGCCGCCTACGACGGGACCTCCGACTCTCCGCCCTGTAACAGCGCCGTTGCTGATGGTGACAATCGATTGTTCGGGTATGCGAAGATCGTGCAACACAACCTCGCAGTGCGGCCCGACCGTGAGGCCGACAGCTTCCACCACTCCTTTAAAAATCTGCAGGACTCGGTCAACGTCCTCGACTGGGACACGGGGCCACTTCTCCTCAGATCCAATATCCTGATGACGCTGTATGTGCTTGACCGTGTCAAGGCGAGTCCTCGCGCTCATCAATCGGCCTCCCCTTTCATTCAAGGAGAAGACACCGGGAATGTGCTAGAATCCTGTTTCTTGATGCACTATGGTTGCTCGGATCCCAAGATCGATTCTACCGTTCGCTGGCAAAGAAGTATAGTAATACAAACTCACGAGGGAGGCGATTGCCGTGCTCCTCTCTTCATACCCACAAGGTATCGTTCTGGCGCATCCGGATGATGCCCCCCGAGCGGTCATCGAGATTCCTTGCCTTGCTCGCGCTCCCCAGTGCGTCGCCGGCCGACACAGGGTGAGGGCGACATGGCGTGAGGTCACGTGCCCCAAGCGGCCCACTGGCCGCATTTGGCTCCTGGACTGATCTGCATCGTTACAGGTGCAGGCCGTGGCATTGGTCGGGCTATCGCGCCCGCCCTGGCGGCCGAGGAGGCGTCGCTGGTCTTTGTGGCGCGAACGAAATCTGAGTTGGAGCGAGTACGCAGGGAGGCAGGAAAGCGCGCCAAATCCGTCCTTGCCGTCCGCGTCGACGTCGGAAAATAGGCGATATTCGCAGGGTCATGCGCGACGCCGTCAACCATTTCGGTCGAATCGACGTTCTGACGCCTGCGTGCCCTTTCGCAGACATTATTTCACGAAGTCGGGCCACATGGGATTCGCGTCTCCTTGTTTTGTCCAGGCGACACCTTGACCGACCTCCAGCGGCACCGGATTCTGCAGGGAAAGGATCCCGCGAACTGGCTACGGCCTGAGGATGTGGCCGCGTCCATTGTCTTTATCCTGCGCCTCGATCGCCACGCGGCAGTGCCCATCCTGAGCATCCTCCCGACCCCCAAGGGCTCGGCCCCCCGGGGCTGTAAGTGTTGTCGGTGCTGCATGAGGGCCAGGGTTGCTTAGTCTCGAGGGGCGAAGAGACGCCCGAGGCCTTTCAGCGCAGGGCGAACCCCGGCAAGGCGAAGACCCTCCCATAAGGTGACATGGTTGGCCCCCAGGACGGGCTTCCCGACCAGTTTTTCGAGCTGTTCGATGACCCCAAGGGATGGAAGGGCGGTATCCGGCACAAGCAGCGCCTCCGCATCCCGTGCGTCAGCGGCGCGCGCAAACCGCACCACCTGCCCTGGGCTAAGTTGGCTCGACAGGAGGCCGTCCGGAAGCCCAAGGGACCGCACCGCGCAGACCTCGATGCGGAACTGCCGCAGGAACCTTGCGAAGGCTCCTGCAGCTGATGGCGGATATGTTGCTGCAATGGCCACGCGGCGCAGCCGCATGTGCCGGAGGGCACTGACGAAGGCTAGGGAGGTGCTGCCAGTCGGGGCGCCTACGATCCGTCTGATCGCTCGGACCTGGCGCTCTGCGCCCACCCGCCCCACGATGAAGCTGCCGCTGGTACAGGCCCACATCACTGCGTCCGTTCGAAGCATGGCCAGACGCTGCGCTGCCTCGACCAGGTTGGCTACCCGCGCTGTCTTCCGAAGGGCCACCGGGCTATGGCTATGGCCTCCGGCGCCAGCCCTTCGCGAGAACACGAGGTATATGCTGAGACCAGGAAGCCGGTCGGCGAACTGATAGTACTCCTGCTCTGCGCCTCCCCCTGGGTAGACGATGCCCAGGCGTACCCTCATCGCGCCCGACTTCCTCCCCTGCCCCACACGCGCCGGCCCTAAGTGAGTTCCCGAAGGTCGGTAGGGGAGGCTGGATTACTAAGTAGTTGGTGCCCGTGACCAGTGACGAGCAAGTTCTCTTCGGAGTTGTAGTATCCGAATTCGGTCAGGAAGCTGGGGTTGAGCGTGAAGATCATCCCGGCCTCAAGCAAGACCTCTTCCCCCGGTCTGATCGATGGGTACTCCGTAGTCTCGCGCCCAACTCCATGGCCTATGCGTCCTACCGTTTCAGGACTGTGCCCAGGTGCATTCGTCTGCGCTCGCTCGCTTGTCGTAGGGAACGCGTGTTCAAATCGGGCCACCTCGCGCGCGCAGAGACGCGCCACCTCGTCACACGTCCTTCCCGGCTTCAGAATCTCAAAACAGGCATGGTGGAGGTCGATCATGGACCGGTAGAAGTCCCGCTGACGGGAAGAGGCTTTTCCGACGACTGCCACACGGCAGACGTCGCTGGCGTATCCCGCGACCAGCGCTCCTGTGTCAACCGTCAGCGTGTCCCCCGATTCAAGCGTGCGCTGAGTTGGAGCGGTGCTGAGTCCCGAAAGCAAACCGTTCACGAAGTTGAGGCCAGAGACCACCGTGAGAAACGTTTGACCTTCCGCGCCCACATCCAGCAAACGTTGCCGTACGAGCTTTGCCACCTCTGCATGCGTAACGCCTGGTCGCACGTCGTTGAACGCGCTGTCGATCGCCCGGGCCGCAAGTTCGGCCGCCCTTCGGCAACGGTCGATCTCGGCGGGGGATTTCACCGCCCGCAGTGAAAGGAGGATTTTCGCAGCGTCGACGAAAGAGGCGTCTGGCAATCGCAAGGTGAGTTCCGTGAAGTCCGTGTAGCTAAGCTGCAGGTATTGGCCCGGTCCCAACTCACATCCGATGCGGTTGCCCGCCAGTCCCCGCTCGTGGATAGCCTCCACGATCACACTGATGTGGCCCGATAGCGGACACTGACGGATGTCGCGAAGCCAGCTCGTGAGCATGACATCACGGGCCTCGAAAGGCATGACGAAGACGACAGGGTCTCCCTCGGCTGGAAAGAGCAGGACGTGTGGCCTGACTTTGTCCAGGCGGATCTGTTCTGACCGGTGCCCAGTGAAGTACACGTAGTTGTGCTCCTCGGTGACCAGCAGTGCATGCAACCCGGCTGTCCGTATCATCGCGCGGGCCCGGGCGTACCTTCGGTCAAACTCCTCCAGTGGGAAGTCTGGATACAGTGGGTTACCAGATTGCATATGTCACCCCGATGGTACGACGCGGAGCCATCCTCGCCACCGAACTGAACTTTGCCATGGCCTACTACGGCCGCATCCCATGGAGTGCTTACGCCACGGGAGACATGCCGCAAAGCTCCGCCGCGGCTTGGGCGATCACCATCAGCTCTGTCCCAAGCGTCTCTACTTCAACAAACTCATTCGGGCCATGCGCATGGGCGCCATCCGGTCCGTAACTGACACAGTCGATCGCTTCATAGCGGAAACACCTGCCATCCGTTGCGCCAAACCAGTCCACGAAGTCCTGGGCATCTCTACCCGTGATGCGCCGGTGCGCCCGGCGGATCGCCTCTGCTACCGGGGCAGTGGTCGGCGTCAGATTCGGGGCGATGAATCGGGGTCGACCCGCATCGTCGACAGCGGGCGAGGCTTCGAAGTCCAGCCAAGGAATAGCGGGGCGGAGGGTCTCAATCAGACCGCGGGCATGGTCAAGAGCCGACTCCATGGTCTCTCCAGGGACAAGCCTGCGGTCGACGAGGATGGTACATGTGTCCGCAACCTGGCTGAAGAACCGGCCGCCCTGCACCTTGTTGACACTCATCACAGCTTTGCCGACCGCCGGGTGCTCAATGTCCAGGTCGCGATCGAGCAGGCGGATGGCCTCCGCCGCAGCTAGGATCGCGTTCTGACCTTCCACCCGTGCCGTGGCCGTGTGTGTGGCACGCCCCCGAAATCGCACTTCAAACTTGAAGCTGCCTCGCTCTGCGGTCATCACCTTCAGGCTAGTGTACTCCCCAACGATCACGTGATCAGCCCTCGGCAGCATCCCCTGCTTCATCAACTCGACGAGAAACGGAGTACCGTAGTAACCATTGTCTTCTTCGTCGCACACGAGCTGGAGCTGGATCGTGCCCCGCAAGGCGTCCGCCCGCCGGTGGAGCGCCAGGAACGCGAGCATCATCGCGGCACATGAGCCCTTCATATCCAACGACCCCAGTCCAACGATTCGCCCGTCTGTGAAGACCGGATCGAATGGATCGGAGTGCCACTGGTCGCGGGACGCCGGGAACACCGTATCCAGGTGTCCGTTTAGCACAACCACGGGCGCAGACCCGGTCCCAACCGTGGCGACGACGTTAGGGTGGGTAGCATCCCGCCCATAGATTTCGGGCCCGATACCCTGGTCCCGAAGATACTCCGCAGCAAATTCCAGGACGGATCTCTCCTGGCCCGAGACGCTAGATATCCGTACTAGTTGGCGGGTGAGATCCTCGAGAGAGTTGCCCCGCAGCCCCTCTAGCGTCTCGACGAACGAAGCCACCATGCGCCCACCTCGTCCCTGCCAAAGGTCTATTTCACTCGCACGATCGCCAACTCGCGAGGAGCTTCCGGTCCCGACAGCAGCTCGGGATCTCCCTTTGTAACGAGCCACATGTCCTCGCCATTGATGAAGCCGAAGGGCCGGACAAAGTTCGGGTTGCAAGTTAGCACGTGGCCCTCTTCCAGCGTGACGTCCTCCTCCATCGCAATCGATGGGTATTCTGTGGACTCCAGCCCGACTCCGTGCCCGATCCGCCCCACACCAGTCGTCTCCAGCCCCCGTTCGGCGATCAAGGCTCGGCACCGATTGACGACCTCCTGGGGCCTCGTGCCGGCCCGGAGAAGACTAATGCACTCCCGGCGGACGTCGCCCATCCACTGGTAGAACTCCGCTACTTCCTTCGTCGGCTCACCAACGCTCGCGCTACGGGCCACGTCGGACGCGTAGCCACGGTACTCGACACCTGTGTCAAGAACGAGCACATCGCCGGGTCGGATCTTGCGCTCCGTCGCCACTGAGACCATGCCGCTACCAGGCCCCAGCCCCGCGGTGACGCACATGAACGTCACCTTTTCGCCGCCATTCTGCGCCAGGAACGTTCGCAGGACCCGGCTGATCTCGATCCCTGTCATGCCGCTTTGGATGGCTTCGTATGTCTGCGTGATCGACTTAGCAGTGATCTCCGCCGCCTTGCGGACATAGGCGATCTCACGGGGGGATTTGGTACCACGCAGCTTGAGCAGAATCGGCGCTGCATCCACGAACTCTGCGTTCGGGAGGTTCTTACGGATCTGCTCAAACTGCTTGTAGTTGATGCCGAGGTACTGCTCCCGCCCAAGCTCCGCACCAATTCGGCCCTTGGCCAGACCCTTCTCCTTCAGAACGGAGACGATGGTGTCGGTGTGCGCCATGAGCCCGGCCGTCTTGATGTTCTCGACCCACGTGGTCTCAAGGACCTGAGCGACCTCGAAAGGCATCGTGATGAGCGCCCCCTCACCATTCTTCGGGAGGACGTAAACGTACGGCCGGATCTTGTCGATGGGGTTCTGCTGGGAGCGGTGACCCGAGAAGTAGATGTAGTTCAACTCTTCAGTGACCAGGAGACCGTCGATTCCGTGTGCCTCCATCAGGACCCTCGCCCTCGCGTACCGCTGTTCGTACTCTTCCTTCGGGAAGTCAGGATAGGTTGGCACGATACGTCCCCCTTTTCTCGATGTTCCTACCTCAGCCTACTAAGGTATGCTGGTCGTGTTTCGTCAGTCCGAGTTCATCGAGCGCCGTTGTGAGTTCGCGTAGCTCATCGTCGCGCAGAGCGGCAAGAGGCGGGCGTGCGGAACCGACATCCCATCCCAGATGTGCCAGCGCCTGCTTGAGGGGACCAGGGTGGTTCGGCCTGTAGAACAGGCTCAGCAGCCGCGTGATGCGGCGGTGGTATTCAAGGCTCCGCTCGCGGTCGCCGGCCCGGGCAGCTGACAACATCTCCACGGCCCACTCGGGGGCTAGCGATGCCGAGGCCATCACGCCGCCGCGGGCACCCAGGGCGAGCATCGGCAGCACCAAGTCGTCGTCACCGGCCAAGAAGTCGATTCTGTCCCCCGCTGCCTCGATTTTTTGCGTAACGCGGCCCAGGTCACGATCGCACTCCTTGATGCCGACCACAGGCCCGATGGTCCCCAGCTGGGCGACAAGTTCGGCTGACATGTTGATGCCGGTCCGCGCCGGGTTGTTGTACAGGATGATAGGCAGGGAGGTATTCGCCGCCACCGCTTCAAAGTGCGCGCGGACCCCGTCCGGGGAGGGGTTGAAGTAGTATGGCGTGAGCACCATGAAGGCGGACGGGCGAGCCGCGGCGAGGAGCTTGACGGCCTCGCAAGCCCTGGCGGTGCTTGCCTCCAGAACTCCGACGACCACGAATACCTGGCCGCCCGCCGCCTCGACGGCGGCCTGGGTCACCTCGGCCCGCTCCTCCGCAGACAGGTTAGCGTACTCTCCTGACCCGCCGCAGACGAGCACGCCATCAACCCCAGCACGCATCTGTAGGGCAATCAGCCGCCTGAGGGTCGGGAGGTTTAGACGTCCCGCTTCATCAAATGGCGTGACCATCGCGGTGATGACACCGGTGAAACGCGACCACTGGTTCATCTCGACCTCCTTCGGGATGTCTTTGGTAGACTGGGATGCACCCTTATGCAACCAAACGTGCAACGAACTCCCCGAACCGCTCCAGCGCTCGCCTAAGTGTGTCCAGATCCTGGCGCCCATAACACAGTCGGATCCAACCGTTGCCGCACTCGCCAAAGGCCAATCCGGCCACAACGGCCACGCCGTGTTCACGAAGGAGCCGTCGGGCGAATTCCGCGGAAGTTATTCCGAGCCGCGACACAGCCACCCAGGCATAAAAGGTCCCTTCCATGGGAGCCACCTCGAGCCCCGCGACCCCGCTCAGGACTTCCTCGACCGCCGCACGGCGGTGCCGGTAGTCCGCCAGCATGACGTCCACCCCGCGCCGCACCGCTCGCGACTTTGTGGTGGCTTCGGCAGCATGCTGGATGAAAGGTGCAGCGCACGTGGCTGTGTGCTGTTGGAACTGGGCGACTTTGTCCAAGACACTACTTGGACCCACGACGTATCCGAGCCGCCAGCCGGTCATCGCAAACGTCTTGGAGAACCCTCCCACGACGAGAACACGATCCCGAAACTCTGGGAACGTCGCAACAGAGCAGTGTGGGACGTCGTAGGTGATGTCTTTGTAGATTTCATCCGCGATCACATACGCTCCGTCGGCGGTTGCCCAGTTCAGCAGGATGCGCAATTCCGCCTCCCGATATACCCGACCCGTAGGGTTGTGCGGTGAGTTCAAAATCCATACCTTCGCGGGGATCGAGTGAACGGTACGCTCGTACGCGACCGGGAAGAAGTGGTCGGCGCTTGTGGACGGAACGTGGACCGGGACGCCTCCCGCCAGACGGATCATCTGGTCGTAGGACACCCAGGAAGGGTCCAATACCATCACATTATCGCCCGGATCAACTAGGCACATCAATGCCGCGTACAGTGCGAACTTCGCACCGGGCGTGATAACAATGTTTGACTCAGCTTCATAGCCAGCGTCACGAAACTCAGCCTGCCCCTCCAGGATCGCTCGTCTAAGGGTCCCCAGTCCCCTCGCGCTGCTGTAGTGTGTTAGCCCCAGGCGCAGCCCGTCCACCGCCCCCTCCACGATGGCGGATGGGGTAGCGAAGTTGGGATCACCCTCAGCGAGGTCGATGACCTCGGCAACCGATCGCACGTCCGAGGTTCGGGCGGCATCGCCTGTCTCGGCGATTGCCGAAGGCATCAGTTGCTTCGCGCGTTGCGATACATCCACGCGTTTACTCCTCTGCTAGTGGACCAGGTAGCTGCGACCGCGGCGG
>Ga0209056_10000646_pt1 | contig 38604 bp, 40 predicted proteins | sample GraSoiAngelo_114_FD_185876 | JGI IMG/M metagenome (GOLD analysis project Ga0209056, IMG submission 185876) | Grasslands soil microbial communities from the Angelo Coastal Reserve, California, USA - 14_0903_13_40cm (SPAdes) (version 2) | ecosystem: Environmental > Terrestrial > Soil > Grasslands... | reverse complement strand
TTTCAAGATCTGCATCTGCTGTTAACAGAGCTATGATTAACCTAGTTGGGCCCACACTTTGCATCAGTGGGGCTTTTCACTTTTGTACCTGCAAAAGTTCAGCAACTTTTTACTGCCATCCCGGAATATTTCCCCTGCCGTTTCAGTTTAGAGAGATATGCAAGCCGAAAGCATGGTGGCGTTCTCAACCTCCTCAAGCACCTGCCTTCGCAAAAACCACAATGAGGTTACACAGTATGTCCAGGATCGTGATTACACTCGCATTAATCGGAGCTTGCCTGCAGGTTACTGCCCCTGCGAAAGCAGCGCAAGGCGAACAAGGATATGCAGTACCATCGATCAACGCTGTCATCGAGTGGAATAAAACACTTCTCGCGATCGCTCGCACGCCTGGCGCTCAGGCGGCTACCATTCACTCAACACGAAATTTCGCAATCTTGCACGCCGCGATCTACGACGCGATCAACAATATCGACCCAAAGTTCAGTCCCTATCTTGTGCGTCTCTCAAATGTTCCAAGGAGCGCATCCGAGATAGCTGCTGTCGATCAGGCAGCTCATGATGTCTTGGTGTTTCTATATCCTGCATTTCAGGCATCGTTAGATGCGGAACTTCAGCAGGACCTCGCGCAGCTTCCTGATAACGAGCGGACAGCCCCGGGAATATCTGTGGGGCAGGCAGTTGCCGCCCAACTCCTGGCCGCGCGTAGCGCCGACGGAGCGAATGTAACGCCGCCGTCGTATGTGCCGGGAACCCACACGGGAGACTATCAGTTGACGCCGCCGAACTTCGCGTCGGCGGATTTTACTCAGTGGTCTCAAGTCACTCCGTTTGCATTGGCGCGGGCCGACGAGTTTCGTCCCGGTCCTCCTCCGCCACTGACCAGCCCCACTTATACCGAAGTATTCAATGAAGTCAAAGACCTTGGATTCATTGGCAGTATCACCCGAACAGCAGAACAGACTCAGATAGGGAAGTTCTGGAATGGCAACATCCAGGATTTTTGGAATGAAATCGCACAAACGGCCGCGCTTTCGCATCACCTCGATCTCGAGGACAGCGCCCGGCTCTTTGCTCTGCTTAATATCAGCCTTGCCGACACCGCGATCGCCTTCTTCGATGCCAAATACACGTACAACTTTTGGCGGCCAGTTACTGCAGTGGAATTGGCGGATACTGACGGAAATCCGCTGACCGACCCGAATCCAACGTGGCTGCCACTGAGTACGAAGACCGCTCCCGACCCTTCATATCCGGGAGCCCATAGCGCAATCAGCAAAGCGGGCGCGACCGTGTTGAGTTTTTACTTCGGTGATCAGTTCACCTTTGATGTGACTTCCGAATCGCTGGCAGGAGTAACGCGCCATTTCACCAGCTTCTCGGCAGCGGCGGAGGAAGCGGGACTGAGCCGTATTTACGCGGGGCAACACTTCCGCACCGACCACATCGCCGGCAAGACTTTGGGCAAACAAGTAGCCCAATCGATCGATAGCAGCATTCTGCGTCGAGGAGAATAGAAGCAGCAGAAAGCCGGTTATCTCTAGTGAGACTCTTTCAGAGGAGGCGAATGATGCAAACGATAAGAACAAGCGCATTAGTGAACGTCAGACTGAACCTGGTAACCCTTCTTATGGCCGTCTTGATGGTCTCAGTTGGCAGTGCGTCGGCCAAGGAGCACAAGATGAAAAAGCCTGAGAACGAGGCCCAAGTAGTCGCTCACATTTCATTCAGCGGGCTCGCAGTCGTTGATATGGCGATGCAGAGAAAAGTGGACGACAAGTACTACCTCTACGTGCAGCACTCGAAAGACGAGGGTGTCTCGATTATCGATGTCAGCAAACCATTGCAAGCGAAAACTCTTGGCGTAATCTCCTGGCCGAATCCAGCCACGTCGAGCAGGATGAACGTGACTGGCAATCTGGCAATCATTGCTGAAAGCCAGATGCTCCCGATGCGGAGCAGCACCTCTAACGATGACCTCGTACTTTGGGATCTGTCCAATCCTGCGGCTCCACGAGTCGTACAAAAGTTTACGGGTGTGGTCAAGTGGCTCCAAGACGAGCGCAATTTTATTTATGTGTTGAATGGCGATGGATTGTGGGTGGTCTCAGAACCCGTGGAGACTAAGCCTGAATTGGCGGCGCCTGCGACATATGGAGATTGAGCAAAGAACTACCGGGACAAGCTGTCAGGCGAACAGAGGCCGCTCCGGGATGCGTGATCAACCACTTGCTCCAGACCGGCACGCGCGTGAGCATCAACATTCGCTGCGTCGCTGATCTATAGCTTCGAGTCTCAAATCTGTAGCCGAGGGAACCAGATGCCATCTAGCACGGACAACACGCAAGCTCAATTGCCGACTGCGGTTATAGGCTACCCGAGCAAACTACTTGGGCGCGCAGACGTTGCGAAAGGCACCATGGCATTTCAGTTGGAGAAACCGCCAAATTTTGCATTCAGAGCGGGGCAATCGATCGATCTCAGCCTCGTCGGCTTAGCGCAGGATTCTCTTCATAGACTCACACACACTTTCTCGATTGCCAGCGATCCATCCGACGAAGAGATCATGATCGCCACCCGCATGCGAGATACGACTTTTAAGCGAAGATTGTCCCAGCTGCCGATTGGAACGGAGGTTCGAATAGATGGACCAATGGGATCCTTTACGCTTCACAACAACACAGCCCGGCCTGCTGTCTTATTGGCCGGCGGGGTTGGCATCGCACCATTCCTGAGTATCGTTTCTCACGCACTAAAGAAAGGCCTTCACTATCACATCATTCTGTTCTACGCGAACCGCCAGCTCGAAGACGCCGCGTTCATTGACGCACTCTGGAATCTGGAGCGGACGAATGCGCGGTTTTCATTTGCTCCAACTCTCACGCGCGTGAATGGCAACAATGGCGAATGGAATGGCGAGACTGGACACATTAGCCCGGAAATGCTTCGCAGGCGTGTGGGCAAGCTGCAAGGCCCGATCTTTTATATTGCCGGCCCTCCCGCGATGGTCGCTGCGACGCGACGCATGTTGGTTGAAGCGGCCGTGGATGAAGACGATATTCGGACCGAAGAGTTTGCAGGTTACTAACCAGTGGATGGAGCTGATGATTGATTGTGGCCCTTTCGTTGCCAGTCAAAGGATTTCTCGGGACCGGCGCCACCTTCGAGGCCGATGTCAACCTTGTGGTCCAGTTGCTGATGGCAGGGGCACTGGTAGCGGGGGTCATTCTGGCAAGACGAAAACGTTACCGAGCGCACGGCATTTGTCAGACGACGGTGCTGTTCTTGAACTTGTTGATGATTGGACTCGTGATGTGGCCCTCGTTCCGGCGACAAGTGAATCCGAGGCTTCCAAAGCTGCTGCATAAGGCGTACTACGCCGCGCCTATGATTCACGCCGCTCTGGGAATAACGGCTGAGCTTCTGGGACTTTATATCGTCCTGCTGGCGGGCACCGATGTTCTTCCGGCATGGCTGCGCTTCCGAAACTGGAAGCTATGGATGCGTACGGAACTTGCCCTTTGGTTTGTTGTTGTAATCAGCGGTTTGTGGACTTACTACGCCTGGTACATTGGTCCATTTTGGTAAGTGAGGTTTTGGTGCCTTTCCCTGCAACACTGGCGGGTGCTGTGGTTGGAACTGGGAGTCACAGTACCTGCACTTTTACGACTCGATGATCTTTTCATTGTGGTTCAAGGAGAAGCTATGTTTGAAGGATTGTTTCAACCTACGCATCTGCTAGTGATTTTCGGAATTGCTCTGCTCGTCTTCGGCCCCAAAAAGCTTCCGGAACTTGGCAAAGGAATCGGCGAGGGAATCCGCGGCTTCAAGGCCGCCATTAGAGCCGAGGAGGCACAACCAGCCGCCGTAGCGCCCGGCGCCGCTAACGACCAGAGCATGGTGAAGGAATAAATCATGGGGTTTGGAACGGAAATCCTGTTCATGATTGTGCTTGGATTCCTATTCTTGGGACCAAAGCGGCTGCCCACAATCTTGGGACGTGTCGCCCGAGCGAAAGCTCAGTTCGAGAGGGCGACCCGTAGCCTTAAGTCCCAGTTGGAGGCGGAGTTCGAAACCGAGGGTCGCAGGGGGAAGACCGAAGCGTCCCAGCCTCCGGTGGGAAACCAGTGAATCCGCGGATCCTCGGAATTGGAACGGCTAATCCGCCGATTCGGCTGACACAGGAGCAAAGCTTCTACGCCGCCGGTTACGAAAGCGAGCGTATTCGGAAGATTTTCCTGAACAGCGACATTGAGTACCGCCATTTCTATTTTGGGGGCACTCCAAACCTACTGGAAAATTCTGATCAACAGAATCAGCGGTATCTCTCCGGCGCGGTGAAAATAGGCTGCCGCGCGATCCTGAATTGCCTGGAGTCAGCCGGAAGAACCCTGCAGGATCTGGATTTCCTCGCGGTCTGCACGTGCACGGGTTACACATGTCCAGATGTTGGCAGCCGTCTCATCGCGCACATGGGCTTCCGCAAGAACGTACAGAGAGCTTCCATCACAGGTCTGGGGTGCGCAGGCGCGCTTCCCACACTGCAGCGGGCGACAGATTTTGTTCGGGCGAACCCGGGCCGCCTGGCATTGGTGCTGGCCGTCGAGATTTGCTCCTCGTGCTACTACGTCGATAACACTCTTGAAACGGTTATCGGCAATGCGATTTGTGCCGACGGTGCCGCTGCATTCTTGCTGTCAGCAAATGAGCAAACGAACTCCGCTTGTCCACAAATTATTGACTTCGAGACGTTCCTCGACACCGAGCAGATCGAAGCAGTTGGGCTTCAACATCGGAATGGGAAGTTGCGGATCGTGCTTGGAACGTCGGTTCAGCGCCTCGCTGGCCCTATGATCGAAAAGGCGCTTCAACAGTTGCTGCGAAGGCATGGACTTTCCCAACCGGACGTTCGCTTCTGGGTGGTTCACCCGGGCGGGCGCAAGGTAATTGACAATGTTCAGAAGCACTTCGGCATGACGGATGACCAACTTCGCTTTTCTCGCGCTGTGTTGCGTAACTACGGAAATATGTCCTCGCCCACTGTAATGTTCGTTCTGGATGAGGTAGTGCGTAACGGCGATCCGCGGCCCGGGGACTGGGGAGTTATGATTGCCTTAGGTCCTGGCATGGCCGCGGAGGTCGCGCTGCTCAAATGGTAGCGGGAATAGCTTTGCGCCCCTTTCTCCGGGTTCTGAACAGGGCAAGACGCACGCGCTCCTTGCAGAAACTTAAGTCGCTTCTGAGCGATCGATTATTTTTCGTCAGGACAGGCGGAAGTAAAGACCCGAATCCGCTCCCTCCGCTTTTGTTCGAGATTGCAACTGGTTACTGGATCTCCCAGGCAGTTTATGTCGCCGCCAAACTGGGCATTGCCGACTTGCTTGAGGATGGTCCGCAATCGTCCGATGTACTAGCGGCGGCGACCCGGTCAGATGCGCGCTCGTTATACCGTTTGCTGCGCGCTTTATCGAGCATTGGCGTTCTTTCACAAGTGGACGACGACAGTTTTTCTCTCTCGCGTCTAGGGAACGCGCTTCGGACCAATGTCCCCGGATCTCTCAGGGCAATAGTGATCACGATCGGTGAGATCCATTACCAGGCATGCGGTGAGCTTCTTCACAGTGTCCAAACCGGGACTTCTGGTTTTAACCACGCGTTTGGAACAAGCCTGTTCGAATACCTGCAGCAGAACACCGAAGCGGCCGGCGCGTTCAATCGGGGCATGACGAATCTCGCGTCTTTATTGGCGCACGCCGTTGTGCTGGCTTATGACTTTTCGGGAATCGCCTCCATCATTGATGTCGGAGGCGGCCAAGGCGAGCTCTTGATGAAGATTTTGGAATTGTATCCAGAGACGAGCGGGATCGTTTTCGATTTAGGCAATACATTTGGATCACCCAAGCATACCGTCAGCAGTGCAGAGCGATGCTCCTACGTAGCAGGAAACTTCCTCGACTCGGTCCCCAAGAAAGCTGGCGCCTACCTGTTGTGCGGAGTCATCCACGATTGGAGCGACGAACTCGCCGTCGTGATCCTCAAGAATTGTCGCAAGGCAATGGCAAAGAACGGCAGAGTACTGATAGTTGAAATGATAGTGCCAGGATCGAGGTCCGGATCTTTTAGCAAGATCCTCGATCTGAACATGATGGTCATGACCGGTGGGCGCGAGCGGACAAAACATGACTTCCACGCCTTGCTCGATGCAGCTGACCTTAGAGTCACCCGAATTGTTCCGACTCTGGCCCCACAAAGCATCCTTGAAGCGATATCGAAATAGGTAATCGGGTTTACCAGCACCACGAAGCGGGCTGTATCGACGGGCCCCTCATCGTGCTCATAGGCTGTTTTCTGGTGCCTCCTCTTGCATTTGGAATAAAGGGCTACTAAGAACGGTCATCTCCAGTGAGTGTGCACGTTAATGGAGACCGAAGGTGTTAAGTGACGCTCTATTACAAACGGACAGTCAACTGGTGAGGTGATGTCAATGACGGAATCCCAACGCGAAGAGATTATTGAGGGTATGTTCCCAGACTGGCAAGAACATTTAAACGACGGCAAAGTCATTGATCACATACTGGAAGGACTCAGCTGCCGCGAGATTGTGCTCAACAGGTGTTCCAGACCGGGTTGTTACAATGTCGCACGCCCCGGCCTAAAGAGGTGCACCCGTTGCGCAGCAAAAACGGCCCAGTACATGCGCAGCTACGAACGCCGCAAAACGGCAAATCGCGAACGAGTTGAGACATACCGGGAGCAGGAGAGCACTTCCAGCCGGCACACGCCCAACAATAACAGCAAATTAGTGATCTGAGGAGTTGATAGCCGCACCAGGTCAGGAAGTCTGGTTGCGGCTATCCCGTTTGATGGAGCGGCTAGTTCTGCTTCATGCCGTCATCATTTTTCATGTTGTCGTCATGTTTCATGTCGTCATGCTTCATGTCGTCTTTCTTCATCTTGTCTTTTTTGGTCTTCTTGGCCTTCTTGTCTTTCTTCATCCCGTCTTTCTTCATCTGGCCCTGACTCATGTCGTCGTGCTTCATCTGATCTTGCTGTGATTGGTCCTGTTTCATGTTGTCGGTGGACTGGGCGACAGCCGTGAGCGGCACGGCCAACATACACACGGTTATTATTCTGTAGAACATCTTTTTCATTTTGTTTCTCCATTTCTTTGCTGAAATTTACGAAGGTATTGCTCGTGTGACACTAAGGTTGTTGAGGCGCGTGCCTTTGCCATTCAAAACTCAAACGTCTCCTCCTCAGCTACTAGAAAGACTGGCGCGCCACCTGATGAAATCGAAACCGCATTCGCAAGCGTCTGTTTGCCTCCCTCCGAGGCCGCGCATGCTTCTAGCGCTTCCATGGAGGGGAAATGGATCTCGGCGATGCGGTGGAAGGGTGGTTTCCCGTTTGGAGAACCGAGCACCCTGGTCGCGACAAGTTTTGTTTTGCCGGCGAGTTTCTCGACAGCCATGGGCACATGATCGCGGTTGTAAACGGTCTCGAATGTTTGAACGTCCGTTGGACGCGGATACATCACGATTAACCTTGCTTTCATCTCATTCTCCGTGTCGTGCTATCAAGCGGTCTTAGCCTGCTACCGATGCCAAGCGTGAGTTCTGGAATTCCGGCTAATAGACGGTCTCAAAAGGCCCGCCATCAAAATCTGAGGTGGCGGGCCGGTTTACTATTGGTAGCCGGTTTTCAATCTAGACGTTGGGCGATTGGACAGTTGATTGAGAAGCCAGAGCTCCCAAACGCTGCTTCACCCGGGCCGGTGAGCAATCCGTCCTGAACAAAGTTGAGAATCTGGAACTCCTCACGCAATTGTCCCCGGAATCCTTGGTCGATTGCGCTCTGGGTCCATTCAAATAGCTGTGCATCCCAGTTCGGGCTATAGTCGAGAGCGATGGTGGGTATGCCACCGAGGACATTGTTCGGCCTGAAGCCATCCGCTAGATCAGCCGACAACCCTTGCCGCAGTGGATTGTTGCAAGCGCCTGACTCGGGTCCATTGGTGCTGATAAAGATGCGCTCAATAGGACTTGCGAAGCTGTCGTCGTGACCCAGCAGGAGATTCTGCATCAGCGGCGCGAAGGTGTTGTGCTCAATTGCAGCGCCCAGAGGAATACTCGTGTCCATGGAGAGATACCAGACTGGGCGGCCGAAGCTGAAACCGTTGATCAGATTGATTGTTACGGTCATATTTGTCGGATCGATCGCCACTACCTGGTCATGCACTTTGGAATAATCGACGTTGCCGTTAGGAAAGTTGATCTGGCTGGCGCTTACGCCGAACGCGACCATGGGTGCGTTGTAGATCACGTTGCCGGCATTAACGATTCGCACCAGCGGACCGTAATGTGAGTCGCCGACAGAACCAGGCTGGGCAAACTTCGGCGGAAATTCAGCACCAGGGGGTCCGGGAATGATCTTGCGGTCTGGCGCAAAATTCACCGTACCTGCGTTGAATACGATATTGCCCTGAGCATCCAGGTTTCCTGTCCTAGCCGCAAGGGAAGAGAATTGAAGTTTAGTTGAAAAATTCAATCCCAACGCAGCGGCCACATTCGAATCGCTGACATCGGTCAAGATATACCAGACATTCTTGTTGCTGCCAGCGAGTTTGCCCTGGTATAGCGGCAGGGTAATAGTCCCGTGAGCCGCGTCCACCGTGCGACAAAGCTCTGATTGACATCAGAAGTGGGTGGTCCGAAGTACGAGAGAGGAACAGTAGCACCGACAGAAGGCGGCGCCGGAAATAGATTACATCCTGGGCCCGGACCGATTGGGCCGGGGCCAGGTCCCTGGTCGGAATTGAAAGTAGTTGACGTTGTCGTGGTAGCCGCTGCAACGGCAAGATCCACGCCCGTTGGCGCAACGGCTGTGGGACGCTTCGCTGAAGTGTGCATGGTCATGATTTCTGGAGAGAGCGGACGTGTTACTTGGGCTTGCTTTAATGCGGTTCGGGACGAGACTTGAGCAACCGCTGAATGGGTTAAGAGATTAACTACAAAAAGGATGGCGAGAGCTGCGATAACTGACCGATCCGCTGGGGAATACGATGATGTGCTTTTGCTGGTTTTTTCTCCAGATCTCAGCACACGTATGCAGACTACTTCTTGCATTTTACTTCCTCCTGAGTTTTATGAGATGTATGTGCGATGAAGTTAGGGTGGGCCAATACTTCGGCACTTGTTCTCCGGCTCCATATCACGTGATCAATAAGAGCGAACTGCGAATCAAAAGTTTCGACCACTTTGTCAAAACTTTGTCTTCGGATTAGAACGAAGCGCTCGCGCGCAGATGGCGTTAGCCGTCAGCGAGAAACGGATTTCGCTTTAAGAAACACTCATGTCTTCCGATGAACGCGTCAATTGATCGGTGCCCAGGCTGCCATGAGTTCGTCTTGAGCAAATCCGGCAGTTCGTGATCGCTAGATTGCAACTCAATGTGCTCCTCCGGCCGCACATCGTACGGTTTGAGCAACCGCTTGGGATTCGGCGTTGCCCTCAATCAGAGTGGGGAGCGGAGCATCTGGAATAGAGTTGCGATTGGGCAATGGCCGACCCGCAACTTTGTCGACAGCTTTCGAAGCCGCCTCCTTTCTGAAGTGTGCGGTCAACTGTTCCCGCAAGTGAAGCCTTGCCCGCAGTGATCGCGTCTTAACAGCCGCCAAACTTAAGGCCAGAGCCTCTGCTGTTTCTTGCAATGATTGCCCTTCGATATCGTGCACTACAAAAACCACGCGCAGAGCCGGCCGCAGTTCCATCAACAGTGTGGTGAGCAAATCTCGCAACTCTGATTCTTTGTATTGCTCTTCGGGATTGGGCCGCCAGTCCGACACGTCGATCGGAAGCTGGCCCTCTCCGTCGCGGTCGATGGATAACTCGATTACTGTAGACGGTTTCTTGCGCTGCTTCCGCAATTCCATCAACGATTGGTTGACTACGATGCGATACAACCAAGTCGAAAATTTCGAATCTGCTCGGAATTGGCCAAGATTTTGAAACACCTTGATAAACGCGTCCTGAACAACGTCCTGTGCGTCATCGCGATTGTGGAGAATGTGATAAGCGATTCGGAACAGCTTGCGGTCGTAACGAGCTACAAGCTCCTCGAATGCGGCGCTGTCTCCTGCCTTGCTGGCTTGAACAAGATCCGCGTCCTCAGTTGCTGCTCTTGAAATGATGATTTGCGCTGAATCTCGGCTCAATTGATCTCCTCCAGTATGAATGCCTTTTGTCCCTTGCCTCTACTCATGAAACCGGAGAGGAGCAGTTTTTATTCCCAGAGGCGTGCAATGGGTAATGGAAAAACGACGGATCTCGCGCCGGTCCTATGTCTCAGCCTCCCGCGAAAACCGAATCCCAACCGCTCTAATTCCGCACGCAGGCGAAGCCCGGGAACCAATCAAAGTCGAGTGTCCGCACAATTGAACGAAACAGCCGTCAACGTAACTTTTCCTGCTTCCTTGGAATCCGAGGAGATGCGGGGGCACTTTGGGAGGGCAGCATTAGCGCGGTGGACGAGACAGGGCGCTGCTTGTATGCGTGGCTGAGGTTTTTCGTCACGATTCCCTTTTCGTCACCGCTGAGACGACGGGCCCGGAGGCTTGGGAGAGAACGATTTCTGTGTGCGCCGGGAGAGAGCACTCTCTGTGTCGCATGGTTTATGGGCTGAGGCAAAGCTCTAACACAATGTTCCCCTCTTCAATTTTGACGCGCGCCTTCCTGGCAACAGGAATCGTCGGGAGTCTTTGGTTCCTGCCAGCCTTGTACGCACAGACCCTTCCCGATGATGTACACATAACTCCTCAAACGGGACGGCAGTCGAAAGTTGATTCCGACAAAGATCCGTCGCTGCAAACCGGCGGCGGCCGCATCAAGGTGAACGTTGATTTGGTACTCCTACCTGTCAGCATTACCGATCTCATGAACCGCCCCGTCACAGGATTGGAGAAAGACAACTTCAAAGTATTTGAAGGTAAGGAGTTGCAGGATATCCGGCACTTCTCTGGCGAGGACATTCCAGTGTCCCTGGGGGTGATCTTCGACACCAGCGGCAGCATGAGCACCAAAATTGATCGTGCGCGCGAGGCGGTCGTTCAGTTTTTTAAGACTGCTAATCCGGAGGACGAGTTCTTCATGATCGCATTCTCCGATCGACCGGAACAGTTGTCAGATTTTACGAACTCAGTCGAAGACATTCAGGGCAGGCTCTTATACACGATGCCCAAAGGCAGGACCGCCCTGTTGGACGCCATTTATTTCGGCATAGGAAAAATGAGGGAGGCAAAATACCAAAGGAAAGCGCTGCTGATCATCTCCGATGGAGGTGACAATCGCAGCCGATACACAGAAGGCGAGAACCTGGTAAAGGAAGCAGATGTGATGATCTACGCCATTGGTACATATGACAACTATTTTTCGACTGAAGAAGAACGTCTGGGTCCCCAGTTGCTGGCAGCGCCTGCCAGTGCCGCAGCATATAGCCGATGGCTTTGCCTAAGCCGGAGTTCGGCTTCACTTTGTTTTCCTTCAGGTGTGCGTCCAGCCATTGGTGTAGGTCCTTCATCCCGTCAAAAACGTGATTGTTTTCGGCGAACTGCAGGACCTCCGCCGCGGTGTACCCCCTCATCCTGGGTTTGCTGCGCGCCATGGATCCGCGGGAAAACTATGCGATCGGCCCCCTTGTAGGGAAACGGCTCCAGCAGCACATTGTCGATAACGCTGAAAATCGCGGTGGCTGCGCCGATTCCCAATCCGAGCGTGGCGATCGATACCATCGCGAATCCCCGGTTTCTCCAGAGCGTGCGAACTGCATAGCGCAAATCGTGTCCCAACGCCTTAACGGATGCGAGCGTCTGCATTTCTCTGCGGTCCTCCTGCAATAAGGTCGTGTTGCCGAACTGCCGTCGGGCTGCGGCTGCGGCATCCTTCTGCGACAGGCCCTGCTGCGCGAATTTGTCGGCGAGCAACTGCAGGTGTGCCTGGACTTCGTCGTCGAATTCATCGTCGTGCTGCTGACCGCGCAGGAAACCACGCAGTTTGGCGGCGAAGGCGCGCAGCCTGGACTCTCGTCTTGAGCTCATCATCATCTTTCTCCTTCCAGCCGCAGCACGCGGCCGATTACGCCGGAAATCCGCTGCCAGTTTTCGGTTTCGAGCTCAAGCTGCTTTTCGCCGCGCTTGGTGATGGAATAAAACTTCGCCTTGCGGTTGTTCTCCGACGTGCCCCACTCTGCCGTAATCCATGCTTGCTGTTGCAGCCGTAATAGCGAGGTGTACACCGTCCCCTCATTTAGCTGAAGGATGTCGCGACTCACCTGCTCGATGCGGCGGGCAATTCCAAATCCGTGCATCGGTCCCAGTGCGTGCAGAGTCTTCAAGATCATCAGGTCGAGCGTGCCCTGCAGGACGTCTGACTTTTTAATATCGAAGGTGCCTTCCGGTGTCTCCTTAGCCTTTGCCACGCGTTTTCGCTCCTTTGGAGTGACCAATGAGCGTAGCACGCCTCCTATGGAACGTCCATATGAGATTTGCGAAAGCATTGGGAGAAGCTATCCGAGGCTGGTTTAGTTTGAGCTATCTAGAATTTGTGGACGCACTCATGCTGGCCGCTGCGCCTTGGGAGGGCAGGCAAATCTCTGGCTTCAAATCATCGTCTGCGTTTCAGATGCGGTCAGCAATGCTTCCTACCGGATTGTTCACGATCTGAGGTGTTGAGAAAGTTGTCAAACGAGGCGATCTGGGTGACATCATACTCTGTTGCCTGTAAGCCGCGATGGGGCTTTGAGAAGCTTACCGCTTGCAGCCAGAGTACGGCACTTAGGACTTTATTGCAGGTTTTCTGATAGAGACCACCGACGCCGTGTAACGGTCGGCACGGAGCAGGGACAGGCTGTACTCAATTGCGAGATCCTCTTCATCGTAGGTGATTTCTTTGATCAGTAGCAGAGCGGTGCCCGGTTCGGTTTGCAGAACCAAAGCCTCTTCCTCTCCCGCGTTCACGGCTCCAATTACTTCCTCGGCCCTTTGGAGTTTCCGCTGATAGATGTTCTCCACAATGTTGTAGAGCGACTGCCGCTCCAAATCCTGCTTGTCTATATTGGGGAAAATCTTCTCGGGAAGATGACTTGTCACCACGGCGACAGGATCACCGTCTACACATCGCAGGCGCTTAATACGATAAACACGCTCGCCAGGCGCGAGCGCCAGCGCGTCTGCGACTTCCACTTCCGGCTCGATCAAGTGAAGCCCGAGCAGTTTCGCCGAAGGAACCAATCCTCGTCTACGCATTTCTTCGCTGAAGCCACGCAATTCCTGAAAATTCCAAGGCACGCGGCCACGGCCGATCACGGGTTTCTTGCCTTTCGCGATGATCAGCAGACCTTCGGAGCGAAGCTTCTGGAATGCCTGGCGGACCGGCATCTTGCTGATACCAAGTTCCCGCGCAATTTGTCCTTCTGAATAGAAACTTTGGCCTGCGACCAGTTTTTTCTCGCGAATCATCCGTCTAACCTGTTCCGCAATCTGTTCATAGAAGGGAACAAAGCTGTCGTTCTCTAGACCAAGACCTGCTGCGGTCCTGCTGGCCGGTATGAGCGCGGTTGCCGTCAATGGGGAGGTGGTCATCAGCCTGTGCACTTTACTATATACGTTTACATGTTAGGAGTACAACCAAATTCTTATCCGGAAGCAAATCCAACGTAACATAATGTAATAAAACAACATAAGTAGAATTTACAATTTGCAGCTAATATTTGGCTTGACACTTATGTACATATATACATAGGATGTCACCTGAGTTGATGGGACACTTGGTCAACTGAAATCGGTCAGTTTTTGTAAAGAGCGACATCTCCCAGCAAAGGACGGTACCATGAGCACACTCCCGGCAAGTCTCACTAAAGTCTGCGGCTTCAGCCGCGCTCTCCTCTTTATCCTGTTGCTCCAGTTGGCAGCGGTCACATTGTGGGCGCAGGTAGACAAGGCCACCATCAACGGCACGGTCACTGACCCATCCGGAGCGGTCATTGTCGGCGCGAGCGTGACCGTGACCAACATGGAAACTGGAACACGCTTCACGGGAGAGTCCAACGAGGCCGGGATTTACCGCGTCTCTGCACTGCCGGTGGGAACCTACTCGATCCAAAAGGCCGGCTTCAAGAAAGTGGTTCGTTCCGGTTTGACACTCGCTACTGCGCAGGTGGCAGAGGTTAACGTCAACTTGGCGCCTGGATCAGTCTCGGAAATGGTGCAAGTTACAACGGCGCCCGTGCTCCTGGATACCGAGACCACCGACATTGGCACGGCCATGACTGCCAACTCGATGAAGAACCTGCCGCTGGACATCAACGCCTCGGGTGTAGGGCGGGACATAACGAGCTTTATTTATTCCAACATTCCGACCACGGAAGGCGGTAACTGGCAGGGGCACATAGCGGGATCGCAGAACGTCACCAAGAATGTGATGGTGGACGGCGTGGACTCCACTGCTGGCTTGCAAGGCTTCGTCCAATCCATTGGCATGGAGGCGGTGCAGGAGATGAACGTGCAGATCAGCGGCGTGACGCCGGAAGGCGCCTCGACCGGCGGCGGCACGGTCATGTTGGAAATGAAATCCGGTACCAACCGCTTCCACGGCAGTGGCTTCGGCTTCCTGCAGAATGAGGCGTTGAACGCGAATACATGGGACAACAATTTCCTGAACGTCTCGCGACCGCGAAATCGTTTTGAAAGTTACGGTGGCAGTCTCGGCGGACCAATCCGAAAGGACCAAACGTTCTTCTTTGGCGCGTACGAGCGCTTCCACAACGCGCAGCTCGCTTTTGCGCCCAATCAAAGCACGGCTCCCACTCCGGCCTTCCTGGGTGGCGATTTTAGTGCCCTCCTTGGCGGGCCGCTGGTTCTCAATGGCTCTCCAGTCACGGACGCCTGCGGACGTCAAATCAACATCGGCGAGATTTACAACCCGTTGAACCCCGTGGTGAGTGGCGGCAACACCTGCTATCAGCCGTTTGCCGGGAATATTATTCCGCAGAATCAGCTCAGCCCCATCGCCGCAAGCATAGCGCAAAATCTGTACGCAAAGGGCTATACGCCAACTGGTTCGGGATTGGTAAACAACTTTCCCGCCTTGTCCGGTTATTCCAACGTTACCAGCACCCACTGGGATTTCAAGGTAGATCATAATCTCAATGCAAAGCAGCGGCTTTCCGCCGGCTTCAACTTGTGGAATTTCTACTCTGTGTCGCCCGGACAGCTCTGGCAGCTCGGGAGTTCAAATGGTGGGCCTCTGAGCACCGGTGATAACCAGCCGCAACGGGATTGGTCGGCTCGCCTGCAACACTATTACACGATCACTCCGACACTACTCAACACCGTATCGGTTGCCTACAACCAGCACATGGCTGCGGACAGACCACCGGCAGCGTTTAATCCAGGCAGTCTGGGAATTCCGGGTACAAACGGCAGCAACTTTCCCACCATTAACTTCGTGGACAATGGTGGCCTCGGAGTGAACGGTAATTTCGAGTCAACCATTGGGCCACCGTATAGCGACCGCTATACCCCATACAATTTCGTTATCGCCGATACCGTTTCGTGGGTGCGCGGGCGGCACAGCTTCAAGTTTGGTGGCGATGTGCAGATGCGCGGCATGAATGCTCTGTATGACGGAGGTGTTAGGGCCTACAACTTCACCAATGAGACCTTGGCGCCCAACGATAGCCAGGTTTGGCCTTTCGTGGGTTTTGCCTTCGCGAATTTCATGCTCGGCGAAGTACACGATGGAGCGCAAAGCGTCACCTCCGCCCTGTACGGACGCCGGAAACGCATGTCACTGTTTGCTTCGGACGATTTCAAGGTTACGAGCCGCATGACGGTCAATCTTGGCTTGCGCTGGGATGCTAATGGCCGGTTCCATGAGAAGAACGGCCATTGGTCCAACTTCGACATAGGCGTCAATCGCGGAATTTGGGGTCCTTACAACGGTGGCTGGGACTGGGCTGGAAGTGGAAGCGCTTCGTTTGAGCGCAACCAGAACCTCCATCAGTTTGGACCGCAGGTCGGTGTATCTTACCAGGCGCTTAACAAGTTGGTACTGCGTAGCCACTACGGGATCACGTACGCCCCGTTGGCGATGAATCAGTGGAATGGGGTTCCGGCGTTCTATCCGCCGGGATTCACTGCCGGCGCCTTCGGGTTCGCTGGATCGAACACTGTGGTAAACAATGTTGATGTCGTGCCTTCGTTTAACTGGGATACCGCAACGGGCGCGTACACCGGGCAGACGATCTTTCCGGCTCGCGTTCCTACGCAATCCAATATCAGCGGGGGCGTGGCCTACGTCTGGCCCGATGCGCTGACCATGGGAATTATCCAGAACTGGAATGTAGGCGGCGAATACGAACTCGGCAAGCGCACAGTGCTTTCAGTGAACTATCTGGGAAATCACGGCAGCCATCTGCATGATGGCAACATCTGGCCCAATAACTTCCCAACCCAGAGTGCATATCTGCAGCTGTTCAACTCGGGTCATGCGCAAGACTCGGTGACGGATCCCGCCAGTGCCGCTGCGGCTGGAGTTCCTTATCCGTACCCGGGATTTTCGGGACTGGCCTACCAGGCCATCTCGCCGTACCCACAGATACGGTCTCAGGCACCCGCAAACCTCTTCCTTGTGAACGCCGATATCGCTGCCAGCAACTACAAAGCCATGGTTGCTGAACTCAAGTCGAACGACCTCCACGGGATCACGATGGATGTGAACTACACGATGTCTCGCACGACAGGCAGCGCCACTCCAAACGGCGCTTTCGCCGACGCTAATTCGAGTTCGATCCCAACCCAGGATCCGTACCTGCTGCAGCATCTCACCAATCAACTGCAGCCGTGGGATTACACGCACCAGGTGAAGGGCTATGTGCTTTACGATCTGCCGTTCGGAGTGGGGCAGCGGTGGAAAACAAACCGCGAGTCAGTGGATAACTACTTGTTAGGCGGCTGGAAGATTGGCATGCAGCTAGGTTATCGCACTGGCGCGCCCCTACCGACCATCATGGCCCCCGGACAGTATCCAGGTTGGTCCGGCGTGTTCGCGCAAAGAAATACGGGCGTGCCTTTGTCCACTGGCACCTTCCAAGCGTACAATCCGGCTTGGGTCAACGGCGGCGGGGCAGGAGCTGATCCTGGAAGCGCTTACTTCAATGGGAGCGCATTTTCCCAGCCCGCACCGGGAACGTTCTCCACTGAGAAATATTCCTACAGCCCTTATCTGAGAGATTTTGGTTTCTCGGACGAGGACTTAAACATTGCCAAAAACTTACGCTTTGGTTCGGGGGAGCGTTATCAACTCAGCTTGCGGGCCCAGTTCTTCGATGTTTTCAACCGTCACCACTGGGGTACTCCCAATCTGGATCTGAATAGCCCCTTCTTCGGGCATGTCACCAGCGTCTCTGGAAATCGCTACGGCCAGCTTGGCGCCCGGTTTGAGTTCTAATCAGCCGTACCCATTCTGCCGGACCTCCCATGGGAGGTCCGGCAGAGAGACGGCTGTTTGGCCACTTCGCAAAACAGATCACCTAGCATTACGGAGACACGCACGTTGAGGAAAAACACGATTCTGCATAGGGCTGTGAAGATCGTTCTCTTGACGCTGGTTGTTTTCCTCAAAATTTCGCCTCAGTACCTGGTAGCACAGAAGTCGTCGCAAAGAAGCAGCGCAAATGCATCCCTGCCGAAAGTTCACTTTGATGGGCAGTACTTTGTTCGCGACGGTAAGCGGTTCTTTCCGGTTGGAGCGCACTGGGTCCCCGCCAAAGCAGCGATGCAGTGGCCGGTGCAATGGGACCCCAAAGATATTGAAGCGGATTTCGCCAAAATGCACGAACTCGGCTACAACATGACGCGCCTGGACATGATGTGGGCGTGGTTCGAACCACGGCCAGGAGACTATAACCCCGAAGCGTTCAAGGAGTTCGATTACCTGATTTCGCTAGCAAAGAAGTATCAGATTTATCTGCATCCCTCTTTATTTATAGGAGGAGAAGTTGGCGAGGCGTACTGGGATGTGGCTTATCGCCACGGGCGCAACCCGCAGTCCGACCCCGAGATGCTCCGATTAGAAACGAATCACGCCGCCGAATTTGCGCGGCGCTATGGGAATGAGAGCGCGATCATTGCCTGGGACCTCACGGACGAGCCACCGTTCTGGATTGTCGCATCGCAAACCACCGATGCTATGGCGATTAATTGGACGCGGCTGATTACGGGAGCGATTCGCAAGAACGACCAACTACATCCGATTGTTGCTGGAACCAGTCAGGAAGATCTCGACCACGGTCCGTTTCGACCTGACAACATTAAGGACGAAGTCGATTTTTTCAGCGTACATCCCTTTACGATTTATAACGCGAGCCTCTATCCCGATCCGATGATCTCGCAGCGGCAGACGTACGGCGCGGCATTTCAGATTGCACTGTCGAGCGGCGCCGGACATCCCTCGATGATCCACGAGATGGGCGCTTCGTCCGCGCAGTATTCGCCCGACCGGATTGCAACCTACGACCGGCTGATGATGTATTCGGGGCTCGGCACGGGCTCCATTGGTTTTGACCTGTGGTGTTACACGGATGCCTCGCCCGAGCAGTACAAGAAAGCGCCTTACCTGCGCACTCCGCAGGAAACCGCCTGGGGTATGACGACTTGGGACCGTCAAGACAAGCCACTCGCGGTCGAGTTCAAGAAGTTTTCGAAGGTGCTGGCGCAGCTGGATATGACCGGTGTTGTTCCAGCGTCGGCAGACGCAGCGATTGTTGTTCCGAATGAGTGGGCCAAACCGCACGGCGATTTCTCGCATTTCGGTTTAACAGGTCCGGAGGTCACTCCATACGTTTCACTGTTCGATGCCGATGCGGTGCCAGGGCAATCCCCTGCGAGTTTGAGCGATGACATTCAGTGGCTGCGCAGCTCATGGCTGAATTCATTCGTTCTGGCGCATCGCGCAGGTCTGAAGGCGGATTTCCCCCGCGAGTACACAAATTGGCAAACTCGGCCCATGCTTCTGATGCCTTCTCCGCTGACTAGCACTAACAGCTACATGGTCCACGTGCACACGGACTTTTACGAGAAGGCGAGGAAGTATGTTGAGGGTGGAGGATTTCTGTACGCGTCTGTAGCTGCGGATGCAGCGATTCCACAGATGGAATCACTGTTCGGCGCGCGCATGGCCGATATCGTCACCGCCGCAGATATCACACTGAAAATAGTTGAACCATTCGGGGATTTGAAGCCTGGAGATACATTCCACTATTCCCTTCCGGCCGCGAACCCGAAATATTGGGGGGCTTTGCTTGAAGTGAAAGGCGGAGAAGTGATCGCAGTGGACCAGGATGGAAGGCCTGCCCTGATCGCGAACCAAGTGGGATCGGGTAAGACGCTATTGTGCGCTTACCCGATTGAGCAATATCTGGCGAATACGTCGTCGGTGTTTGAAAAGCCTGAGAACACACATTTGATTTACAAGGCGTTTCGTGACTGGGCCGGCGTTAAGCCGGCGTTTAGCACCGACCAACCAGATATCGAGATCGAAGCGCTCAACGGCAATCATCGCGGTTATCTCGTACTCGTGAACCACAGTGCCGAGCCACGCGATACGGCGCTCTCGAACACCGTAAAGATGCGCGAGCTCAGCAGGATTTCACCCGAAGGTACAGAATCGCTGCAGCTACCGAATTTGCAGATCAAGATGCAGCCGTACGAAACGACGATCCTGGAATGGAAGTAGAGGCGTATTAAGAAAACCATGCGAGTTGCGGCAAACTTCGGACTCAAGCGGTACTACGGTGCGGTCTGCGTATGCTGTCTCGCAACTGTCTCGGTCTTGTCTGTGGCCGAGTCGAATGCAAAACCAGTTTCGGCCAGGGGCTATGGTCCGACCGAGTGGCCGCAGGCACTGCGAATGGCCGACTTCATCTTGTCACTACAGAATGCCGGCGGCGCCATTCCCGACGAACATGGCGTGATTACGGTGAATCAAGACTCGAACATGGATTATGCGCTGATCGGTCTTGCGGCTGCGTACGAGGCCACAAGAAATCCTAAGTATCTGGGGAGCTTCGAGAAAGGAATCGCCTGGCTGGCAGACCGGCAGGAGATGACGGATCCGGAGTGGAAAGGCACTTGGTATTACGTATATTCCGCGAATCCTCCCTACCAGCATATTCCCACGACTCCTGGTGCCGGACTCACGGATGCACGCGGCGTAGATGCCACGTCTGCGCTGTTCGCCTACTTGCTTTATCTGGATCGCAGGCTGACCGGGAACAATACGTTCGCTCAGAGATACTCAGCCAACGCGCGTGCGGCTCTGGATTTTGTTATCAATCACAACCTTAATTCTGATGGATTAAGCCGCAGCTCGTGGCAACTGCACGCCGACGATGGTAAGTGGCACTTCTATCAAGAAAAATATTCTGCTGACCAGGGAGATGTCTATCTTGGGATGCATGCGGGCGAGCTGATGTATGGCAACGCTAAGTATCGTCAGACGGCCGAGCGACTCAAAACCTTAACGTCGAGTCGGTTGTTTTCAACCTCCTTGCAACGCTATCTGCTGGGAATGGATGAAAACGGAAACCTGGACAGCAGCGACGATGGAAACAGCGCTGATTTTTCCCAGGGTTATTTGTCCTGGATCTGGGGCGAGAGCGAGCAGAGCCGGGCGGCTCTTACCTGGTTGCGGTCGAAGTTGCTGCCGGACGGATCTGTGGTGTCGAAAGTTGGAGCGCCTGCATACAGCCTGAATGTGACGATGCTCGCGATGGCAAGTAGAGCTCTTGCACAGCCCGCGCCGAAGACATCGCTTAATTGGTTTATCGATAACGTGTACGACTCGAAAACCGGCGGCGTCTATCACGATGCGGGGGCAGACGGGAAGCATGAATACAACAACGAGACAGCTTTTTGCGCCATCGCGTTTCTTGGTTTTTTACCGTTTGATTAGGTTAGCCACATAAGGACCAATGATGATCGGAGCAGTTGACATTGGCGGTACAAAGATCGCGGTAGGGCAGGTGGATCGAAATGGACTTCTGTTGTCCCAGTTGGAGTCTCCCACAGAGGCGGGCAAAGGGTACGAGCATGCTCTCGTCCGCATCGAGGAGATGTTGCGCGAAACAGCCAAAGACGCAGGCGGGCAGATGAGAGGCGTTGGAATTGGTTGCACTGGCCCTGTTTACCCCTTGAGTGGCGAGATTGGGGATGTCGAGTTTCTGCCGGGCTGGCAAGGCAAGAATCTTGTTGCTGATCTTAACCGGATATTTGGGACTTCTGTGGCTATAGAAAATGATGCTGACGCGGTAGCACTAGGTGAAGCGTTGTGCGGTGCCGGCAAGGGGAGGGGAAGCCTGATCTTTGCGACGGTCGGCACCGGAATCGGGGGAGGCATTGTTCTCAATGGTCAGCTCTATCGAGGGGTCGATTACTCGCATCCAGAGATCGGGCACCACGTTATCGACGCCTCCGGGCCTCGCTGCTATTGCGGTGCGCACGGTTGCTGGGAGGTGCTGGCTGCAGGGCCGGCTATGGTCGAGTGGTTCACATCGCAAGAGCCTAATGGTGTTTCTGGAACTGAGAATTTAACGGCCAAAAAAATCTGTGAGCTGGCGCGAGGGAAAAATGAACTAGCATCTCGAGCAGTGGAGCGAGAAGCCCATTATCTAGGCCTGGGACTCGCCAATCTCATCACTCTTTTCACTCCTGAGCTCATCGTTTTGGGAGGCAGCGTGATGAGAAGTCTTCCCCTGTTTTGGGATGGAATTTGGAAGACCATTGCCGCAAACTGCGGCGAAGTTCCTTTTGAAAAAACGACCCTGGCTTCGGCTTCGCTTGGGCCAGATGCACCTCTGATTGGGGCGGCGCAAGTATGGCAGCACCGTTTTGGTGGAAATGGGAGGACATCATGATTACCGATTTTTCACAGATTGACGGCGAATATCTTCGAGATTTGCTGAACCAACCTCAAGCCTTGGAAGACACGCTGCAAGGACTCAACCAATCGCAGCAGTTGAAAGATCTGGCAAAACGGCTGAACAAAGGGAAGTTCCAGAAGATTGTTCTCACCGGCATGGGATCTTCGTTTCATGCACTGCATCCCCTGAGTCTCGAACTGGTAGCGGCGGGCTTGACACCGGTGATGGTTGAAACCTCTGAATTGGTTCATTACCAAAATCGTCTACTGGATCACAAGACTCTGGTTGTCGCGGTTTCGCAATCCGGTCATAGCGTAGAAATGGTGCGTTTGATTGAGGGTAATCGACGGCGCGCTGCCGTTATTGCCTTGACCAATACTTCGAACAGTCCACTCGCGAATTCCGCCGACGCTACTGTGCTTACACACGCTGGAAGAGAATTCTCGGTCTCGTGCAAGACTTACGTTGCGGCGCTGATCGCCCTGAAGTGGCTTGGGGATGTGCTGACTCAGCGCGATCTGCGCCTTACTCGCTTGCAATTGATGCAAGTGGCGCCAGCAGTGTCAGATTACTTATTGGGCTGGCAGCAGCACGTTAGTGCTCTGGCCAAGAGGCTCGCTGGTATTCGCCACTTGTTTCTTGTCGGCCGAGGCCCTTCGCTGGCCACCGTAGGAACCGGCGCGCTGATTGTGAAAGAGTCAGATCATTTCCACGCCGAAGGAATGAGCAGTGCCGCGTTCCGGCACGGTCCACTCGAGATGCTGGGACCTGGAATGTTCGTGCTCGTGTTCGCGGGAGAGGAAAAGACTCGAGACCTCAATGTCCGCCTGCTGCAGGACATTCTGGAGCAAGATGACCGCGCGGAACTGGTCGGGGAAATCGCATCCACGGCTGCCTTCCAAGTCCCTCAGCTTTCGCCGAGCCTCACACCTATTCTCGAAATCCTGCCAGTGCAGATGACGACATTAGCTTTGGCCGCACAGGTCGGGCGGGAGCCAGGCCGCTTCGAATTAGCGACAAAAATAACAACAATCGAATAAATGGCATCCCGTATCGAGAAACAGCGATCCGTATGACACGAGATAGTTACATGGTCGGTTTGGTTTTCCTGGTCTTCTTTGTGATGTCCTTGTTGACCAACATTCTTGGGCCGCTGGTGCCCGATATCATTACTGGTTTTCATGTCAGCCTGGCCGCAGCCGCATTCTTGCCGTTTTCGTTTTTTATTGCTTATGGAGTGATGTCGATTCCGGCGGGCTTTTGGGTGGAGCGATTTACTGAGAAACCGGTCATGATCGCTGCATTTGTGGCCGGAACCACGGGATCTTTGATCTTCGCGCTGCACCCAACCTACTCAGCTGCCGTGGCGTCACTTTTCGTGATGGGCGCGGGTATGGCCACCTTACAAACAGCCATTAATCCGCTGCTGCGTGTGGCAGGCGGTGAAGAGCACTTTGCATTCAACTCAGCTTTTGCGCAGTTGATTTTTGGCACGGCATCTTTTGTCAGTCCCAGAATTTATTCATACCTCGTGCAAAACCTTTCGACTCGTCCGCCAGACAGCAATTTGCTGCTGCGCACGTTGGCGAAGGTTACGCCGCCGGCATTTCCTTGGGCCTCGATGTATTGGATCTTCGCCGTCTTCACCATTGTGATGATTGCAGTATTGGTTGTAACCCGCTTCCCAAAAGTGCGGAGGACTGAAGAGGAAGCCGCTGGTTCTGTCGCGATCTATCGCAGCCTGCTTAAGCGGCCAATTGTATGGATGTTTTTTTTCAGCGTGTTCGCGTATGTAGGTTGCGAGCAAGGAACTGCGGATTGGATTTCGAAGTTTCTTTCTCAATACCACGGCTATGATCCACACATCGCCGGGGCCGCTGCCGTTTCATGGTTCTGGGGATTGCTCACCGCTGGCTGTTTTATTGGGATGCTGTTGCTGAAAATCTTTGACAGCCGCCATGTGCTAATCGGTACCGCTATCGGTGCGTTGCTCTGTCTGACTGTGGCACTTTTCGGGCCGCCCAATATTGCGGTTCTCGCGTTCCCAGCCATCGGACTATTCGCATCGGTGATGTGGCCCATTCTGGTTTCACTTGGACTGAATTCCGTCTCGGAGCACCACGGTCCTTTCGCTGGAATCCTGAGCACGGGAATTATGGGCGGTGCTGTGATTCCAGTCATCATCGGCCGCATTGGTGACCATTACGGATTGCGCGCCGGAATGGCTTTCCTGTACGTCACGTTTGGCTGCGTGCTCAGCGTAGGTTTCTGGGCCAAGCCCATCATTACGAATGCAACCATTAGCTTCAAGAAAGCAGTTGTTCAACCTGTTTTGTAATCCCTAACGGAGGAAAGAGAATGTCACCGCTACACTGCAGCAGAAGTCTGTTTTTTGCCCTTATCTTGGCTGCCTGTTCGTTTGCCCAAAGCCCAGCCGCACCAAACGAGTCTGGATCCATCCCTTATTTGAAGTTGAGCCTACCGCGACATGTCATGGCTGAGGCTCAGTCGTGGGAAGGCAACGAGTTCCCTCATACCATGAGTGTTCTGGAATTCAAACATGATGGATTCCGTTATTGGGGATGGTACGGCCTGAACGAAGGCCGCGGTATTGGAGTGGCCCGAAGCAATAACCTCAAGGACTGGAAAAAATATGAGCAGAATCCCGTCTGGTCGAACGCGCGCTGGCCTTCGGTCCTAAAAGGCGCAGATTCGAAGCACCCCGAAATGCTCTACTTTGCCATTACCCGCGATTACGACACGCCCAGCAGCCACATTGTGCTGGCTACCTCCACTGACGGCCTGCATTTGACTGAGCAGAAAGTGCTGGTACCAGGAGTTCCGAATCAACGAAACCAGAACCCGAACCTGTTTCGTGATCCGCGCACTGGACGGTTCTATCTCACTTTCTATCGTGGCAACGATCATGACTTTTTTCAAATTATCAGCAAGAGCGCCGATTCGGTAGTGGATCTGGACAAGGCGTCAGAAAAAATCCTGCTAAAGGATACGAACACAATCGCAGCTCCTACGCTGCTCTACGTCAAGAACGCCAAGAATGCTGAAGGCAAGAAGGCAGGTATCTACTATCTTGCGACCGAGATTTACCCGCACCGCTACACCACCGATCCCACAGGGGAGTGGCTGGTGAAAGTGTTTGCGGCGGATTCACCCGACGGAAACTTTCAGCCGGTCGCTGGAAATCCCATTATGAGCGGACAACGAGCTTGCCTGTTCCAGCACATCTTCAACAATCGTTTTTACGGATTTGATTGCCACCTAGAGGTGCCCGCAGAAAACCATTGGATTCTGGAGGAAACCGAAGCACCGCTGCCGTGATGGTACTTCGTTCAGTTCTGATTAGGTCTCATTGATCAAAGGAACTTTAAAGTGGAACGACTGTTTGAATGCTAAGTCCATGAGGAGCACGTGGTGTAGAAAAAAGCTGAACTCAACGGGAACGTTGATTCAGACCACAACCACGGAGGCTCCTCAGAGGACATATGTATTACATCGGACTGGATGTACACAAGAAGAGTATCAGTTACTGCGTGAAGGACGCGAGCGGCCAGATTCATCAGCAAGGCAAAGCGGGGGCAACACGCTGGGAACTAGGAGATCTCTCCCGGAATAACTAGGCGAACAATAGGAGAATATCAAGCCCGGGAGCAACCATCTATTACATGCAAGCAGGAATATATACCTTGATCCAACGATGAACGTTGTGGAGCCGCAAGCATTGTAAAGCGTACGTACAAAACTCTTGTGCCTCTCAGTTTGACAACTGGGATGGGAGTTCAACTATGGCGTTGCCATGCTCGGCCCCGATCTACTGCAGTTTGGAATATTCGCTACGGGCTTCTGTAAGTACATGGATACCTACGTCGGCATCCTGCCAAAGCGCTAAAAACTCCTTATAGGCGGCGCGAGCTTTGGCTCGTGCGGACGAATCCCCCAGCGCAGCTTGAGAAACATAACTACGCGCAAGTTGAAGCCTGGCCATGGGCGCGGTGGCGCTAAGCTGAACGATACCTGGGTTGTCGAGGACCTTCGACCATTCGACGGCAGCGAGCGCAAACTGACCTGAGCGAGAGTAAGCCTCGGCGCGAAGAACGACGGACGGCATGTGCGAATAAAACATGACCTGCGGATACAGGGTGTCCAAGGGCGCCGCGGTCTGCAATTCATTTAGCGCAGCTGCGGTGTCGTTTTTCTGCAGGGCGATTTGAGCGCGAATGGAAGGTAGCCAATATGACTGGACTACGCTGTGATTTGAATATCGCTTCTCCAGATCGTTCATGAGGGCCTTCGACTTGGCGAAATCTCCCATCCGTGCCAGAAGAATGGGGGCTACAGCTTCGCCTTCGCGACTGTTGGGCGCAATCTTGAGCGCACGAAGGGCATCATCATGGGCCCTCTGGAGATTGCCAAAGAGTTGTTCCCGCCATGCAGCGTTGAGCAGCCACACAGCCGCTTGCTCCTTGTTGCCGACTGCCAGAGCGGATTGCACGGCTTGCTGTGTCAGCTCATGAGCCCGGGCCAAATGTCCGCCGTATGCAGCGGCGTCGGCCTCCTCAGAAAGGATCTCGTGACGCAGGTTCGGCTTTTCGTCAAACCATGCGATTTGGCGTGCCATTTCCTTTTCGTCATTCTGATGGAAGGCAATGGAAAACATATTGACATGCGGAGTGTCATCGTCCAGCCCATTGCGTAGCATCTGCTCGTACGTGGCGCGCCCTTCATCGAATTTGCCGATGGCGGGCAGAAGCTCAACCAAGTTTTCTTGCGGGATCACGTCCCCCGGGTCCATTCGGCGCGCTTCCATAAATTTTGCAATAGCCTGCTCATACCGGCATACATCGCCGTAAAGGGAGCCGAAATTGTTTACTGCCTTCTCATCGTTGGGGTAGCTTTGAATCCATTCCGTGAACGACTCCACCGCCTTCTCATAATCCACCGTGACGAAGCTGTGATACTGGGCTGCAATGGCGAGATCGCTTGCGGGTGCTGGCACGTTGGCGAAGCGCGAAAGCCGCAGTGAATAAGTCCCGCGCCCGCCCTTCCTCGCCCGCATTGCGGTAAGCGATGCCGAGGTCATAGGTGGCCGTCGCGAAACCAGGATCCAGCTTGACCGCGGTGCTTAGAAGCGGAACCGCCGCGACGGCTCCTTTCTCGCGCAAAGCTTTGAGACCCAAGCTCCACGTTTTCAACGCTGCAAACGAGGATGTAGTCGCCTGCGAGAGAGGCGTACTGAATCTCTGTACGCTGTCATGCGGTTCGCCTATCTTTTCTCGCAGCCTCCTCACCGCGCCTCCAAGCACATCCACGATTTTTGCCTTGCGCGACGCCATCCGTTGTTCCTCGGCCAGAGTTTGACCGCTCAAGCAATCTGCGAGTTTAAGACTGATGACAAACCCCGTTCGATAACGATCAATCGACCCGCTTACGAAGGCAACCCCATGGGTTTGCCGGCACACCGCCCGCACCACTTCGTCTCGCAGCGCGGCTGCTGGCGGCTGTTCCGTTTTTTTGCGGATAGAAGCGAAGCTGACATCAGAGAGGATGTTCAACCACGGCGACTCATCGAGCGCGGTCCGGAGTGCCTGCCTGAGTGTGCCCTCAAAGATCGCATCATTGGTATTGTTTGCAACGTCTCCCAAGATGATCAAGTCGTGTGCAGCCAATACTGATCGGTTCTCACGCTCAGCGGATGCAATCAAGCCGGGAGAAGCGCTCAGTGGACGGGGCAAGGGGCTGATAACAGCTAGGCACACAATTCCAATACTGATGATTGCTCCACAACAGAGATGCACTTGCGAAAAATGACGCAGGCCTTCTAAGCATGGTCTTCTCATAACATTCCCTCTGTGGGCATCTCTGCAACAAAACTTGTCGAAGGCTCCGCAAGATGCTTCTGCCTTACTGAAACAGGGAGAGATCGATTGCATCGGCCATCGCCTGATAGCCCGCATCGTTAGGATGAAGATGGTCTTTCGATGCGTATCTTGGCAAAAGTCTGCTCAGATGATCCGGGTCGCGCAGGACCGCGTCGAAGTCGATGACGCCATCAAACGCGCCGCTAGTCCTGATCCATTTGTTTGCCGCCTGTCGAGTTGCTTCCTTCGATTCCGAGTAGTAGCCCGGAAAATCTACGCCTTCAAAGGGGCTGATGGTGGCACCAATCACTTTGACGCCGTGAACATGGGCACGAGAAATCAACTGGCGATAGGCGGCGATCAAGTCCTCGGGGCTAGGAGCATCAGTTGGATCAGCGAGGTAGCTGCCGTCCAGCTTGGCGCCGGGAAAGCCGATGTCATTGATGCCTTCAAGCAGTACGATATGAGTGACGCCAGGGATCGCCAGAGCATCCCGGTCGAACCGAGCCAAAGCGCTGACGGCAAAGCAGCCAGCGTTCGCAATGAAGCAGTGGCTCAGCAGCCGGTTGCCGATTATGCCTTCGTTGACCACTGCTATCTTCGTCCCTTCGTCCATCTTTTCCAGACGACGGATGAGATCGCTCGGCCAGTTGTGGTCTGCATCTACGGTAGATCCATCGCCATCAGTGACCGAGTCGCCGAAGGCCACTACGAGACTCTGAGACGAATGCGCAGGAACGAGCACTGCACTGACCAGGATTGACGACTCAGACACAGCTCCAGCTTCAATTTTTGCAGCATGAGTATGGTCGCCATGTTGCGAGACCAATGCTCGCTTGAGCGCGAGCGCATGCCACGTCGGGGTAGCGACACGTTGGGGGAAGTAGAGGCTTATGCTGATCTCCTCTCCGCGCGTGACCGCAAAGGCCACTGGGTCACTGAGCACCGGCGCTCCCGCAGGGATCGTGACCGAATTCTTTCCTCCAAAAGTGGCGATCTGAATCGTTTCTGGTCTGATGCTTGAGGCGTCGTTTGGCACAGCTACCGTTGCCGATCCGACCATGAGAGGTGAGGAGCCGTACTCGTTAGAAAGGCGAATACAGATGTGGGTTCCCCCGATTGAAACCCGCATGCGTTCTCGTACTGTCTGGTCTTCGATGTTGAGCAACGGTTCGCGTGCATCGGGGCCTGCTGATTGTGGGCTGGCCGCCCAAGTGGCGATCCATCTACTTGGAGGGGTATTTCGAAGGGCGTCTCGCGTGACCAGCGCCAGTTGGAGAGTAATCAGAAGGAAGCAAGCCAGGACACAATTCCGCAGTTTGTGCATGCGCTGGAGTTCTCCGTTGAATCCGAAAACATCAGATCAATCTTGCTCAATTGGGACGCTACTTCATTGCCGAGTAGTCGGTCGGACGCATGTAGATCTCATCCACTCGATAGTTTTCGTCCACTTTGTCTATGATCGGGACAGCCCGATCCCTGTACCCTGGAAAAGCCGGGTCGGCGTGGAGCGCCGCCCAATTCTTTTTCGCTTCTTCTCGGCTGGGATGAGCCACAAGGTAGACGAACGTGTTCGCCCAGGCAGAATCATTCTCGGGCACCCAGTAACCGAGAACATTGAGATTGTGCTTGTCTTGTAGCTTGGATACATCCCGAAAGATGGACTCAAGGACCGGCACTTTGCCAGGAACAGTGTGATAGACCATAAGCTCGAAAACGCGATCGCTATCGGCCTTGGCTTCCTGCGCATGGATCAAGCGCGCAGTAACAAACGATCCGGTGGCAAAGGAGAGTAGCGAGGCACCACACACGATCCATCTTTTGAATCTTGATCGGTTGAACATTGTGAGGAAGGCTGTATGCTTTATCGTCACACATTCTCCTCGGCTAATTACTAAGCCTTAGCATAAAAACCTTGCATGACTTGCGTCTGGGCGCACTTCTTCATAGTTGTTATAGACGATGGCTTCTTCGAGTGGTTAGCAATGTCGGTAATTAAGAGCCGCCTTCGTACTTCGTCTTGGTGATATGGTACGTGCTGTCCCCTCACATCTTGTTCTGTGAATGGTGAACTACCCTGGAGACACCGACGCGATGAGACTCAAGATCCTGGCCTTACTGGTATACCTGACGGTCAGCGCTTTTGCACAAAGTAACGATGAGCTACGCCGGCAGGCATACCTTGGAGTCAGCCTGCGGATCGCCGAACCTGGAAGTGGAGCAGAGCTCCGAAAGGTGGAAGCCTCATCGGTCGCGGACAGACCGGGACTTAAAAGCGGCGACCACATACTGGAGATCAATGGCACCCGGTTGGACAGCCGTAAGACGCTGAACCAGGTATTGCGTTCCCTGCATGGCGGAGATCACGCCCGCTTTAAGCTGACACGAGCAGGAAAAGAAGCGGAAACTACGGCAATCCTTGAGGCGCTACCCAGCGAGAACCTGCAGGGGGTTGAGATAATTCATGACTCCGTCCAGACGGCTGGGGGATTCCGGCTACGCACTATTATTACGCGTCCGCTGAATAAGCCAGGCAGGCTTCCTGTGATCTTCATGGTGGGCTGGCTGAGTTGCGATTCTTCAGAATACCCACTCGGCGCGGATGATGGATTTGGCCAGCTCTTGCATGATCTCGCCACACGTTCCGGTATGGTACTGTTTCGCACCGACAAACCAGGAACAGGGGACAGTGAGGGACCTCCCTGTGACACTCTTGATTTTAAAACCGAGTTGGAAGGATACCGGGCATCATTCCAGACGCTCGCAAAGTATGATTTCATTGATGCGAACAGAATCTTCGTTCTGGGAATGAGCAACGGAGGGGGGATTGTTCCATTGGTGCCGCAAGGCCGGCATGTAAATGCTTATATCGTGGTTGGGGGGTGGGTGAAAACCTGGTTCGAACACATGATTGAACTCGAACGAAGGAGGGTGCAGCTTGCGGGAACCCCACAGATCAGGTTGCTTTCGCAATGAAAGGCTATGCCCAGTTCTATGATGACTATCTGGTCCAGAAAAAAACGCCTGGCGAGATCATCAAGGCTAAACCGGGCTTAGCCAGCCTGTGGTATGACGAACCCGATCATCAGTATGGCCGCCCTGCATCATTCTATTTCCAATTGGAGGATCTGGAGCTGCTTTCCGCTTGGAGCAAAGTAGATGTTCCTGTACTGACCATACATGGAGAGTACGATTGGATCATGAGCGACGAAGACCACAAAATCATTGCCAATATTGCCAACAAGCACCGGCCCGGAATGGGAACATTTGTGGAGTTGAAAAAGACAAACCATCTACTCTATACATATGACACTCCTGAAGAAGCGTTTAAAGGAGCTCCATCGGGATATTACAACCCTGCAGCAACCTCAGCAGTTCTGGATTTTTTGAGGAACCAGCAGTGAAATCTTTTGTGTGTCGAGACCAAACGTTACTCCTAGCGCCGTCCATCCTCTGGAGACAATCGAAACAGTGCGACTATGGCCAATCTTTTTCCTGCGCTACGAAGCTCCGAGCTACTCCTCGCGAAGAGCGACTATGGGATTTACGCGAATGGCACGGCGCGCCGGCGCATAGCAGGCACAGAGTGAAGTGAGCATCAAAACGGCCGCTGCGGTGCCAAATGCGCGTGGATCCGTTGCATGGATTCCAAACAGCAAAGAGGACACCAGCCGGCCGGCTGCCAGTGAAAGCAGGACTCCAATAACCAGGCCGATCCCTGCAAGTTGCATTCCTTGTCCGATCACAAATTTCAGGATGTCTCGCTGGCTGGCGCCCAGCGACATGCGAATTCCCATTTCTCGCGTGCGCATAGCGACCGAATAGGCCATAACGCCGTAGATGCCGATGGTTGCCAGAAGCATGGCAAAGGCCGCGAATAGCGAAACGAACTGTGTGATCAGGCGTGGCTGCGCGACGGAATCTTTGACGATGTTTTCCATGCTCGAAATATTCGAGATCGGAAGATCGCGATCGAGCTCTGCGATTTTCGTACGCACGGCGGGGACCCAGTATTGACGGGTTGGTGCTAGAGCGCACGAGCAGGGTCATCGATGGGTATGCCATCTGCTCAACCGGTACATATAGCTGCTCCACACTTGCCGAGTTCAGGGCAGTGAATTTCATATCCGCGACTACTCCCACCACTTCCCGTGCAATGTGATCGCGCGACCCCACGATGTGTTTACCCAACGGGTTCTGGTTCGGCCAAAAGTGTTTGGCTGCAGTCTGGTTGATGATAGTGACAGGCAAGCCGCCTGCCTTGTCATTAGCGTTGAACAGACGCCCTTCTAACAAGGGTGTCTTCACCGCGTCAAAATATCCGTCGCTTACTTGCCAGAAGGCAATCAGTGGATCCTTGCCTGCTCCCTGACAGACTTGGCCTTCAATGCAAAAGTAGCTCAGGCGGGCACCTCCCGAAAGCGGCAAGAAACTCACAACTCCGGCAGCCTGCACCTGGGGCATCGTCCTGAGTTGCTCAAGCAGTTGGCGAAAGAACAGAGCCTGGCGATCCGGCTGAGGATAGCGAATCCCAGGAAGCCTAATCGGGAATGTCATTAGTTGCTGAGCCGTGAATCCCGGGTCCACTCGCATGAGGCGGACAAAGCTCTCGACGAAAAGCGCTGCCCCAGTGATTAGGACAAGAGCTATCGCCACCTCTCCGATAATCAAGATGGAGCGCGATCTCGCGCGACCGACTCCCATGGAAACGCCACGCGTGCTCTCTCGCAGATATTCTTCCATTCGCTTACCTGCGATCTGGAAGGCGGGTGCAACTCCAAATAAAAGTCCGGTCAGGCCGCTTCTCAGGCAAGTGGTCGAATAATAAGTCTAGCGGTTAGAAAAAGTGGACACGCACGGTGTGCTAGCGAATCGCAAAGAAAAATGTCGTGGGCATGGATCGTCAAAATAGCAATGGCCGAGGGGAATGCTGGGCTATTTCTTGCATGATGAGAATACTAGGCCGATGATGGGTAGGAACGGATGGGCATAATGAAACGCAAGGCTAAAACCGAAGTACACAAAAAGGAGCCGGAGCGTAAGCCAAAGACACAGTCGAAAGCGAAACATCCGAAACACGGTCAAGCGGGCATGATGGAAAATGTCTTAGAGCTCACGGAGAAGGCGCTGCCGAAGGACGATAAAGGCTAACGAGATGCTTGGTATTCTAAGGAAGACATCCGGATAGAAGCACGTCGGCGGATTGTCTAAGCATGCTGGCACCCAAGGGGGTACAACCTCCTCCCGAGAGCGCCAGCGATATGAAATTTATATTACCCGCAGCTCTTTCGTGCACTAATCCCCCGAGATCTTCAGGCTGCTCTCGAGTCCTCAGATGTGCATTCTATAGACCGTTTGCACTAACTCTAGTTGCAGCAAGTGGGACCGCAGCAAGCCTTGGTCGCGGCGCTGGCTGGTTTTACTGCCCGCACGAATGCACTCATAAATTTTCCGTCCACTTGCGGGGCGATCGCGTCCACGTCAATGCCCTCAGCAGTAAGAAGGTCGCGCGCATCTTCGGCGCGGTAAACGCGCGTTGGCTCAATGTCGATTTGCCCGAATCCTGCCGCCGCGAGCTTATCTCGGTATTCAACATCTTCAAGTGCGCCCGCCACACAGCCGACCCACAGGAGAACGCTGTGCCGGATTACGGGAGTGATTTCACCTCGCGTGACAACGTCGGAAACTGCAAACCGGCCGCCCGGCTTGAGTACGCGGAACGCTTCTCGCAAGACTTTATCTTTATCCGCTGAAAGGTTGATGACGCAATTGGAAATGATGACATCCACGGAGTTGTCCGGTAGAGGGATGTGTTCGATCTCGCCCTTCAGGAACTCAACATTGTCCAGCCCGGCTTTACCCTTATTTTCATTGGCCAGTGCCAGCATTTCATCGGTCATGTCGAGACCGTATGCTTTGCCCGTAGGCCCCACCCGACGTGCTGACAGCAGCACATCAATCCCGCCGCCTGAGCCCAAATCGAGGACCACTTCTCCCGGATTAAGCGTTGTCAGCGCAGTCGGGTTCCCGCACCCAAGCGACGCCAGCAAAGCTTCTTGCGGAATCTGCGTGGTCTGAAGCGAGTCGTAAAGGTTGGAAGTGATGGGATCGCAGCCTAAGCCGCTTGCCGCAGTTGCTCCGCAACAACCGTTGTCGCGGCCAGCCTTCACCCGGAGCGCGGCCTCGCCGTATTTCTCTTTCACTACCTGTTTTATGTCAGTGGTACTCATTTTCGTCCTCCTATTTGAATAATGTCCTGCGGCTTAATCGCTTCGTTCCTCGTGCAGCATTCGACATACAGGAACCGCAACAACTCCTGAAGGGCCTCGCAGTTTGCGGTGTAATGCAGGAACGTGCTCTCACGACGCACATTAACCAGACCTTCGTTTCTGAGCTTGTCCAAATGGTGAGAGAGCGTCGAATTCGGTATGTCCAGTTCTTCCTGGATCTCCCCTACCACCAGGCCCTCGGGATGCGCGGACAACAGCAATTGCATAATCCGTAGCCTGGCCTCTGTACCCATAGCCGAGAACATGTCGGCGTACTTTGTAACCTGTTCTGCACTCTTCTCTTTCGCTGACGCACCCGGCATTTTTCTATATTCTATATTTGCAGAAATACGGTAACGTGTCAAGAGATTTTTGGCACACCCGGAATTCGGAAGTTGCAAAAGCGAAGAGGAATGGCGAACCCTTGCTTTATATCCAACGGTCATCGCCGCATCTCAGCCGTAATCTCCACCGGCTCCATATATAGGAGGAATTTCGCGCAAAAAGCGGGCCGCTCGACGTACCGCAAGACGTACCGCGGCTGGACCGTCCGACCTCGTCGCCTTTCGCCTACAAATGATTCCAGCGAGTCACCAGTTGCAGTACGGCGAACTAGCTGCATTCGCACGAGGAACCTTGAAAGCTCTCCATCGCCTCTTTGATGATGATTGGAAGTAGTCCCAGGGCCGCTATTGGATCGGCCCAGGACGCGTGTGCAAACGCGTTCAGCAGCAAACCGGCAAGGGCGATCCACGACAGATAACCGCAGATTGAACTTTGCGCCGCATCTGCTCGCAACGCTGCGCTATTCGTGGCAATCCCAAGCTTACGTTTCCGCCGGGCAAGCCAGGGCATGACCAGGGCAGCAACCAAGAGAAGTCCGATTCCCAGATAGCTGGGCTTTGGCTTTGATTTGGAAACAATCAAGGTGTAAAGCGATTGCACCGTAATGTACGCCCCGAGCGCGACCAAGAGCCAGCCGGTAATCTTGCCTGCTGATTTCTCTGTGACTCGGCTGGTTGAATGGAACCGTGCCAGGACAACCGCCGCCGAGAGCAACTCGATTGCACTATCGCCTCCAAACGCTGCAAGTGCCACACTGTGTGCGCGAAGCGCTGCAACTACGGCAATTCCGACCTCGATCGTCATCCAGCCGACCGTAAGCCACTGAATGCGACGAATTGCACTAGCAGCCTCCGGATTTGGAATGGCTACCGATTCAATCATGATGCGTGGTGTTCCGCTGGAACTTCGTTCATCATCTTCAGCATCTTCTTTCCGCCTGTTCGGAAGAACCGGGTTATCAGCATGGCGGCGAGAATCAAGAAGATGATGTTGAGAATCGTGGTGTAATTCCACTGGATTGCAGCCTCAACAATTTTGGCATGACGCTCAGCGGGAATAAGCCCGAGTGCCTTAAAGAGCAATTCGACCGCGAGCGCCGCCACAGCCATCGAGGCGAACATCGTCACGAACAGGAATAGGCTGACCTTCAAGCCATAATACTTGCGGTAAATATTGAGGATTGGCAGCACGATTAGGTCGGCATAAATAAACGCTAGGACGCCGCCAAAGCTGCTACCGCCATTCCACAACACAGAGGCAAGAGGTATATTGCCGACCGAGCATACGAACGATAGCACCGCAACGACAGGACCGACCACAGGACCCCAGAAGGTACTCAATGTGGGATGCGATGTCAGGAAAAAGGCCCGCCATCCGTCCTGTGGCACAAAAACAGCAAGTACGCCTGCCAACAGCAGTCCGCCCGCGATGTCCTTCCAGATTGAGACCCAGTCCATTACGAAATAGTGACTGATTGCGGTTTGGCCTTTGTCGGAAAGCATGCGCTTGAACAACTGGCCTTCGGTGACGGCCATATCCATCTCGGCATGACCTTCCATTACACCTCTGAGGCGTTTATTAGCTTGTTCTCGTGCCTGCTGAATGATTTCGGGTGTGAGAAACATTCGAAACAGCACCGCCATGATCGCGACCATCAGCGGAGCGCCCAAGAACTCCGCCAGCGTGAACTGCCAGCCGAGAAGGATCGCCATAATGATGCTCAGCTCAACGACGAGATTGGTCGAGCCGAGTTCGAACGCCATTGCCGCGGTAAAGTTTGCGCCCTTGCGGAACAGAGCACGCGCGATTGCCACTGCGGCGTACGAGCACGACGAAGATGCGGCTCCGAGTGCGCAGGCGACAGCGATCGTCCTGGGTCGGGCATCGCCGAGAATCTTGGCGATTTTCTGTTTCGACACAACCGCCTGCACAACCCCTGAAATGAAAAATCCTAGGATCAGCGCCCATAATATTTCCCAAAACATAGCAAATGCCATGTAAAGCGCGTGGCCGGTCTGGTGGGCGAAATGCATTACTCCTCTTTAAGGGCGATTTGATCGTTGCTGTTCCAATTCTTTGTTAAGTGACTTGCGCCAAGCCTTGATACGTGTAGGTCATTGGGCGCGGTCCGGGAAGATAGAAAGTTTTCAGCTCGAAGATGTGAAATCCGCCTGCTCGGATGAGTTCGTCAATCTTGCGATTGAGATGGCAGCCGCCTCCGATTCGCTTCCAGACAGGCGTTATCCGATCCTGCCAGGGAACTATTCTGGGATCGGGAGCACGGCCGTGCTCGACAAATATCAGGCGGCCGCTCGGTTTTAAGACTCGCCTCATCTGCTGAAGTGCGAGAGCTGGATTTGGAATTGAACACAAAGTCCACGTCATAACGATTGTGTCGATGCTTGAATCGCCAAGCGGGAGTGGGTCTTCGGCGGACTGGCGGACAAATTCGACTTCAAACGGTACAGCCGAAATTCTTTTATTCGCCATTCGCTGAAGTTCAACCGAGGGGTCTATCCCGTGGACACGCTTAACGTCAGACGAATAAAAAGGCAAATTTAAGCCCGAGCCAATACCGATCTCCAACACTTCGCCCCGAGCCTGGGGTACACACTCCGCTCGAAGGCGCGTCGTATCCTTGTTCCTCATCGCAAGATCGATGAGGCGAGGAAGAACGTATTTTGAATAAAGAGACGTACTCCGACCTAGGTTTGATTTGTGTCGATGCGGCCCTCGCAGCTATTCAGTCACTTCTTTGGCCCGGAGGCAGGTTGCTTCTCAACTGCTGAATCTTGCTATCGCTCGCGCTACTGACATGACGCTGGACACCGCTTTCGGACCCCCGGTCTGAACTCTAACCAGCCGCGCGGTGCTCTTGAAGCCGGCTTTATGTTTTGATTACAGAACGAGCTACACGATGCGCTCAGCCCGCACCTGCTCTACCTGCCGGGCGCATCGGCGCCCCCTGCCTCGTCAATCGACGGACTCAAGGAACTTGATGGTCCCACTACCTTGCGATCCCTCGTGTTTCACCGTGATTAGCCAGTATCCCGGCAGTGGAAAATTCACGTGCGCGCAATAATGGCCCACTGCAAAGCGATCCACGCGGGCCACGGCTAATAGTCGTGTTGACATCGTAGCCTCGGCGCTCACTTCTCCAGGATCAGTCGGACGACCATCCTGAACACTTCTGAAGTCAATGCAAAAACTGTTTGCTTCTTGCGTGAGTCGGATCTGGTCACTAGAAACGCTTACCTCGAATCTCTTGGTTGTGCGCGAAGCAATCACTTCGATCGTTTTCGGACAGCTCTGGTTTGACGGTCTTCCAGAAATGACCTCATTCTCTACTTCTATCAAGTCAGGGCAATTGGGGAATGCTCTTTGAGGATTGTTGACGGATTTGTTCAATCTCCTGACTTGCGCTTCCTCTACAGCGACGACATCCTGTTTGAGTCCTTCGACCTCTTTCTCCAGGGGCTGAAGGCGTTCAGCTAAGACACGCCGACCCTGGGGAGTCGTCGGCAAATTCGCCTGTGCTTTAATTGCAGCCAACTGTTGTTCGGCCTTTCGGAGCCTTTGCTGAATGCCTTTCATGTACGAAGATTGCCCGCCCGTTATCGAATCACCCGGTTGGATACCCTGACCGGCCGCAGATGGCGAGATCGCTAGGGAGAACGCACCAACCAGTAAATAGGTCCATGTGCATAAGCGCTTCATAGAGCTACCCTTGGTCCCTTATGCATCGTTTACAAAAAACTTGGGGAAACGGTTCGAAACATCCATACGCTTCCCCTCTTGCTCGTTTACTTTGATGCCGTTTTTGCGGGCGCGACAGAATTGACAGCCACGGTTTCGCCTTGGACGGTGCCCTTAACTGTCGCCCTCGTACCAGCGAGTTTGTCCACTTCTGACTCATGCCCTTCCAGTGTGTAAACTTTCTTTCCGACGACCAGCGCATATTTCTGCCCTTGCTGAACGCACATCCGGGCGCATTCGGCGGGGCTTTTGTCCTTAGCAGTCCGTGGTGCATGTAGCTGATTTTCTACAAAGCGGCCAACGTGGCCGGGTGCGCGATCGTGCGACGCACTTGGCAACCGACCCGGAGATACCGCGGCAACGAAGTCGCTGCTGACTATTCCTGT
>Ga0209056_10000645_pt1 | contig 38621 bp, 39 predicted proteins | sample GraSoiAngelo_114_FD_185876 | JGI IMG/M metagenome (GOLD analysis project Ga0209056, IMG submission 185876) | Grasslands soil microbial communities from the Angelo Coastal Reserve, California, USA - 14_0903_13_40cm (SPAdes) (version 2) | ecosystem: Environmental > Terrestrial > Soil > Grasslands... | reverse complement strand
TATGTCCTCCGCCGCCACCATGGTGCCTTCCCGCGTAAGCTGACGCCGAAGAAATCAGCAAGCAGCTAACCGTCAAAACAAGGAATGTCTTCACTCGGGTGGGTAAAACGGCAGCCTTCATGAGCGTAATTTGAGCGGATTCTCAACTGCCGTCAACACACCCACGGCGAACCCACAAGAAAAATGCGTTATCTGGAGCGTGCAGCTGCGGACACGCCTCTCCGAAATTGACCGCGCACGTAGGCTCGGGTGAGCTCGCCGCTCCACTGGCGGCACGCTTTTGACACCGGCATCTTCCCCGGAGATAATTCGCCGTGCCGCTGTTGCAGGATCCAATGTGCCATTATTCTTGAACGTGTAATTCGGAACCGCCTTGTCCCGGTTTATCCATAACGTCTCCGATCTGATTGGTCGCGTTCTCTTTTTGGCGCGACCATACGGCAGAGCGAAACTAGTCAGCGTTTTTTCGCTTTCTCTTGCGCAGGCGTTCTTTCAAGTCATCGGTATCACGTCAATCTTTCCATTCCTGGCAATCGCCGCTGATCCCGACCGCATCCGTCGATCTCATTTTGGCATACGGTTCCTGGGCCTGTTTCCGCCGATGGAAAATCGGCAATTGCTCCTGGTAGCCGGAGTGATCGCCATCGCTGGCCTTCTCATGTCCAACGTAGTGAACCTGGTAGCCGAGTACGCGCGCACTCGTTATGCCCAAAACTTCGCACACTGGTTGAGAGTTCGGCTTCTGCGCCGGATTGCCTCGCAGCCATACACGTATTTTCTTCAGCGCAACTCAGGCGATCTCCTCAAAAAAGTTGTTGCCGACGTGATGAATTATACGAGCGGCGTGCTCCTTCCGTTTCTGGATAGCGTCGCCCGTGTGCTCACTGCAGTGCTTCTGTTGGTGACGCTTTTCCTGGTTCAGCCGGTGATCGCCCTGTCGGCGGCAATCGTGCTGGGCGCATTTTATGTGATCATTTTCCGACTCCTTACGCGGAAACGTCGAGAGGTGGATGAAAATTTAAGAACATCTGTAGCCGGCTCCTATCGCGAAGCGCAACAGATGCTCGGTGGAATTAAACCAGTCAAAGTCCATCGCGCCGAAGAGCATTTTCTCAGCCGGTTCGCCAAGCATTCAGCGGTTCTCGCGCGAATGTATGCACGACTGCCTGTTTTCGCCAATAGTGCTCGCTATCTCGTAGAACCGCTCGCTTTCGGCGGTTTGGTTGTGGCTGTGTTGCTGCTCGCAGCGAGAGGGCGCGATTTCTCCGATATTCTTCCGAATCTCGGGGTGATGGCCCTTGCAGGTTATCGGCTGCTACCTTCGCTCCAGTTGCTTTACGGTCAGCTCACTCAGATCAGCTCGATGCGTCATGCGGTCGACGAAGTGTATGACGAATTTGTGGTCGCGGAGACTGACAGGTCGGTTTTGTCGGGCGCGAGTAGCAGCGCTCTCGCATCAGCAACGCCTTTTCGTTGGCATGACGTCATCACTTTGCGCGAGGTCAGTTTTCGATATCCCGGCACGTCCCGGCTGGCGCTGAATGGGTTTTCTCTGAGGATCGTCAAGAATACTTCGGTCGGTGTGCTTGGGCCAACGGGTGCAGGAAAATCAACTCTGGTCGATTTGTTGCTTGGCCTTTACCATCCAACGACGGGCGAGATGCTGATTGACGGTCGACCACTTACGCCTGCACTGGTGCCCTCGTGGCAAGCCACCATCGGTTATGTGCCACAGGATATTTTTCTGATCGACGACACGATCGCACGTAACGTCGCGTTTGGCCTGTCGGAAAATGAGATCGATCCTGCGCGCGTACGCGAAGCTTGCGCGATGGCGCAGCTACTCGACTTTATCGAAGTCGAATTACCTGATGGCTTCGATAGCAATGTAGGTGAGCGTGGTGTCCGCATCTCTGGAGGCCAACGCCAGCGGATCGGTCTTGCGCGCGCGCTTTATCATGGTCCGTCTCTCTTGATTCTGGACGAAGCAACCAGCGCGCTGGACGTAGCCACTGAAGCAAAGCTGCTCGAGGCTTTGCGCGGTCTTGCAGGCAAAATCACTATGGTCGTGGCTGCTCACCGCTTCAGCGCTGTGGCGAATTGTGATCAATTGGTTGATCTCGGCGAAAGGAGTTCTGCCGTGAAAACCGCTTACGGCTTCCGTTGACCGGGAAGCGGAATTAAAAAAAATTGTGGCGGTAATGTCATTTTATCCCTCTGCACGATTTCGGCGCTCGATTACAGCTCCCCGGTTCCTCGAGCGGCTAAAGAAATCCCAAACTGTGGTGGGCGGGCCATTCAAGGGAATGCGGTATGACGGCGAAGCTGTGTTCGGCGCTTCCACTCCCAAAATCATAGGCGTTTACGAATTGGAGATCGCGCCCTTCCTTGTAAAGTGGTCTGCTATTTGTTTCGGTCGGATAATCAATGTGGGAGCTGGGGAAGGATATTATGCAGTGGGCTGTGCCGTGTTATGGCCGCAGGCGGCTGTGACGGCATTAGAAAGCAGCGAAGAAGGACGAACACTTCTCGCTCGCAATGTGGAACTGAACGGACTGCGATCGCGGGTCAAAATAATGGGGCATTGCGAACAAGAACAATTCCGCGCGGCGATAGGCAATGGTCAGACTTCACTGGTCATCGTGGATGTTGAAGGCGCAGAAGGAGAGCTCTTGAATCCCAAGACGGTTCCCGGTTTGGCAAATGCGCACATCATCGTCGAAATTCACGATTTCATCGATGAACGGCTCGGCGAGATTGTTTCCTCTCGGCTGAAATCGAGCCATATTGTCGAAGAAGTGCGAACTCGGGCACGAACGTTTTGGGACTTCCACGAACCTCGCGCGCTTTGGCGAAGACTCTGGCTGCTGCCGTACCTGAAGCAGTATGCCGACGAATTGCGCCCGGGACCGATGCGCTGGCTTTGTTGCACGCCGATCAACTCCCAGGCAAACGTCGTTGGACGTGCAACGACTGCAAATGGACGATCAACTCTTTCCGCGCAGCGAAAGGTGTTCGCGCGAAAATTTGCTCCTGGCCTTCTGCGGCCTTTCAGCGGAATGAATATCTCTGTGCGGTTCGGCGAGATCGCGCAAACCGTTCTTTCGCGCTGGCCCATCTCTGCTCAACCAGCCAAACCCATTGCGAACTTCTGCTACCTGACGATCAGCGACCGCGCGCACTGGCTGATGTTGCGGGAAAGTTTGTTTTCGTTGTTCCATTCATGGAGTTCGTTGCCGAAAATTACTGCGGTATCGGACGGCAGTTGGTCGGCCGAAGAGTTTGCTGAGGTTTTTGCCTGGTGGCCCGGGCCGCTCACGGTGTTAACGCGGCAAGAAGTCTGCACGGCCGCTTCGTCTGCTGGTTTCCGGGAATTGGCGGACTACGCTCGACAAAGTCCTTACGGTCTCAAGCTTGCCGCGATTGTGACACAGGCACGGAAACAGCCGGTGCTCTTCGTCGACGCTGATATCCTTTGGTTCAAAAATCCGGCGTCGGTTTTGGGCGATCCAACGTTATGGGACAAACCTCGGGCGCTGCGCGAGAACAACTGCCATCAGCGGCGAGAGATGGCGCCGCGGCATTGCCCACAAGTGTTGGAGCCGCCGTTTGTTAACAGCGGAATCGTAACTCTGCATGGCGAGCTTATGGCGCCGGAGATTTTGCGCAGCATGGTGCACGATGCGTTGACTGATCCTCACGATAGCCGTTGTGAGCAGACCATCATTGCTGTCGCCATCAAGCTCGGCGGAGAATTTTTTCCAGAGCAATTGAGCCTGGTGGAGTTCGATGACGTCCACAGGTTCCGTTCTCGCAACATGAACGACGGGAGCTACTGCTCCCGACATTATGTGAACTGGATGCGGCATGTGCTTTACCGCGACGCGCTTAAGCTGCGTTTGCAACCCGGCGGACTGGAAAGCCAACGCCGAATCAGGCAAGATGCCTAACTTCCATCGAAACGATGGAGCGGGTTTGAAGTCACAAGGAAAGTTAAGGGTGCTACTCGTTAGCATTGTGCCTCCCAAAAACGACTGCGGCGTGCGCATTGTCATGCACCGGCAATTGGTGGAGCGCTCTCCGTTTGAATTGCACGTTGCCAGCAACGCCGATTTTGCCCAGGACCTTGTGGTGCACACCCCACTGCGGTTGCCGTATCTCATTCATCGATTGAGAAAGAGCAGATTTGGACCGCGAGTAGCTGCGTGGACGAAGGATTACGAAAATCTCGTCTGGCCACTCACAGCCACTAAAGCTTTGGAAGACGCGGTGCAGCGTTTTCAGCCGCACATTATTCTTACGCTGGCAGAATGCGGCTTATCTCACATCGCTCGAAAAACGGCGCAACGTCATGGATTGCCTCTGGCGGGACTCTTTCTCGATTGGTTCCCCGAGATGAAAGGTCATTACGGTCACAAAGCGACACAGGCCATCTTGAGCCGACGCTACCAGGGACTTTACGCTGCGTGCGATCTGGCGTTTTGCACCAGCGATGGGATGCAAGAGATGCTCGGGCCGCACTCCAATAGTCATGTGATTTACCCGATGCCGGGAAGATCTAGTGGGGCAGTGGAAAAATCCTGGCCGGCGTCTAACGGAAAATTCCGGCTAGTTTATGTGGGCTCGGTGGAAAATTTCTATGGGCGGATGCTCTGCTCGCTAATCGAACAGATCGAGGCGACGAGCGATTTGGAAATCGTGGTGGTTGGCCCAAACGCGGACTGGCGGAAACAACTTCTTGAGCGTGCGCGAGCGCGCGGGGCCTATCTCGGCTTCAAGCCGCCCGAGGAGGCCGCAGAGGTGCTGGTCAGCGCCGACGCGCTCCTGGTGGTGATGAGCTTCGAGAGGGAACATGAACTCTTCATGCGCACCAGTTTCACCACCAAGTTCCTTGATTACGTCGCATTCGGAAAACCTGTGATTCTTTGGGGACCGAAGTATTGCACACCGGTTCGCGTGGCCCGAGAACACGGCGGTGCCGCGGTTGTGAGCACCGACGACGCTGGCGCAGTGATTTCTCTTTGCCGTGAGATCGCCGCAGACACAGCGTTGCATGAGAAGCTGTCAAAAGAGGCGCTACACCTGCATGAGACGCTATTTAATTCTGACCGGTTGCGGGGGATTTTCGTTGGCGAGATTGAAAAACTTGTGGCAGCGCGTGCGCACCGATGAAATCTGTTTGCCTTGCGATCCTGAATTACAACGGGAAACAGCATTTGGAGCATTTGCTGCCCACGGCTTGCGCGGCCGCAAAGAACGTCCGCGGCACCTGCACCGTTGTGGTCCTCGATAACCAAAGCACTCGCGACGATGTGGCATGGATTGAACGCGAATTCCCTTCAGTCCAGGTTGTCGTCGCGCCGAAAAACGATTTTCTCTTTTCGTATAACTGGCTGGCGCGCAAAAGAACTGAAGACGTTTTAGTGCTTCTGAACAATGATTTGAAGGTCGATCGCGATTTTGTCGCTCCATTGATAAAGCACTTCGAATCGCCTGATGTTTTTTCAGTTTCAGCGCGGAGCTATGATTGGAATGAAGGCGAGGTTACCAGCGGCCCTGCCCGCCTAGAGTTTAAAAACGGTTTTTACAGTTGGAACTTCGACACGCAACATCAGCAGACTTGTCACACTTTCTTTAGCTCTGGCGGTTTCATGGCTGTGGACCGAAACAAGTTTGTTGAGCTCGGTGGTTTCAACCCGCTGTTTGTACCGGCCTACTGCGAAGATGTGGATCTCTGTTTTCGAGCATGGCGCCGTGGGTGGCGCTGCATTTATGAGCCAGACAGCATTGTCTGGCATCGGCACCAGGCGACATGGTCAGGTCATTCAACAACCGACTACTTGGATTCTCTCGAACTGAGAAACCTGTTACTGATGCAATGGTCCACTTTTCCGATGCAAAAGGGCTGCTGGCCAAGACTGCGAAATCTTGCGAAGCTATTCCTCGGCTCTTTTTTTTCCGGCGACCGAGTATGGATTAAGACTTATCCGCGCACCCTCCTTTTCTGGTTAGGCGTGCGGCGCCACTATCTTTGGATGAAAGTGGGCCACCGTGAACTCAGTCAAATTTTGTCTCGCATCGAAGACGAATGCTCAAGCAAAAGGCTGATGAGCTCTACACGAACGGACGATATGCGTTCAAGCGCGTCTTCCACGACGAGTCGTTTGCGAACGTGATTACGGGGCGCTCGCCTGAGAGAATGCAACCAGTTGTTGTTGTCCTAGCCAGTAACGAGCGCTACTTCCCCGGGCTGTATTGCGCAGTCGCGAGCGCATTGAGACACGTGAGCGAGAAAAGAAGTGTCAATCTGTGGGTACTCGATGGAGGCATTTCTCAGCCATCGAGGGAGATGCTGCAGCGACTCGTTGACGGATTTGCAAAGCCGGTTCGCCTGGAGTTCGTAGCCATAGACGAATCCGTATTTCGCGGTGCCACGCTCGGGCCGGGCGAATCCCACATGACTTATTGCCGGATATTGCTGCTACGCTCGCTAAACGTGCCACGCGTGATCTATCTAGACTGCGATGTCCTAGTATTCCGCGATCTCTCGAAGCTTTTTGATCTTGAATTGTCGCCGGGCAAGATTCTTGCCGCTGTTCCTGATTCGGAGACTCTGACGCTTGGCGATGACGCGCGAAAGATAGCAGGCGCGATGAATCTTCCTTCCGAAGGCGCTTACTTTAACTGCGGGGTAATGTTGATGAATCTAGATGCGCTCAGGGAGGAACATTTTTTTGAGCGCGCTGTCGAGTTCTTAAATTGTTGGAGCGGAACGTACCGGTTTTGGGACCAATCGGCCATCAATTTCCTTCTCCACCGGCAGATCGCGGAGTTATGCGAACATTGGAACCGAGCGTCGTGGCGCTTCGACGACCAGGATAATAATGACCTAAACTGCATCCTTCACTACACGAGTTCGGCGCCGTGGCTTGTCGAAACGCCAGGTCCGGCCCAGGTGTTATTTGAACGCTTTGCAGCCGAGGCGGGGCTGCCTGTCAACCGCCGATCGGTGCAGTTCCGGATATCCGTACGCCAAAGATTTTGGCGAAATGCGGTCGCCCCATTGCGAGCCCTTGTTTTTCCAATCGCGTCGTGGTGCTGGCGGCTGATTGGGAAAGCGGACAAATCGGCTGCTTATGGAAAAGTGGCCCGGTACTGGCTCGATTATATTCGCAATGCGCCGCGCCGGCGTCGGCTTCATGGCCAGCGCAGCCAGGAAATTAGTAGAATGAAATTCGAACTCCACGCGTCGCCGCTGGCGTAGTGCATCACAAGTCACTTTATGTATAAGAGTCCGATAAAATCCCCGCGTTTCTGCCCGCTTCTCCCCTTGCTGCAAGGGGAGAGGCTTAAAGTGAGGGGTTCTAAACAGCACAAAAGTCAAGGCCGCCACCCTCACCCTACGCTCTCCCTTGGGAAGGGAGAGGCGAATCAACGGCCACTAAAGCAAAGTAATGAAGGCGTTAGACGCGCTACACTGGCTTCATGAGGGTATTGCATCTCAACACTCACGCGTTTGGCGGCAGCTATGAGTACGCGGCGCTTCTTTCCGCCGGGTTAGTGGAGCAGGGGATTGATAGCCGTGTGCTCTGTAAAAATCCGCCGACCGCAGAAACCGACAGACCTTTCTTAGATCGCGTGATTCGCCGAGCATATGTTTCCTTGTCCACTGAGCCGTGGCACGGGACTCGGCGACTGTTGTCTCCCCCGTCGGCAGAGGATCTGAAAGGGCTGGATGTGGTGCATCTTCACACGGTGGCCGACTGGTTCGACGTTCCTTGTTGGTTGGAGACGTTGCCGCGCCGGATGGGCGTCGTTATCAGCGCCCACGATATGTGGCATGTGACCGGAGGCTGCTTTCTCTATCGCGGATGTGACCGGTACGCCAACGAGACACAGCCTTGCGATCCATGCCCGATCTTGAGATGGCCGGCAAACCGATTGCTGGCAAAGGCTGCACATTCGCGGAAGATGCGGGCATATCCGAAATGCGGAGCGCGCATGGTAGCAAACAGCCACTGGCTTGCCGAAATCGTCAGCCGAAGCCCAATAGTCAAAGCCTGTGGTGGGGTGCAAGTGATTCCTCCCGGAATCGACACGACACTGTTCAAACCACAGGACAAAAATCTCTGCCGCAAGCATCTCGATTTGCCCACAGACGCGTTTGTGATCCTCACAGGTGGCGCATCGCTAACCGATGCAAACAAAAATGTGCGGTGGTTGTTTGAGCAACTGTCGGGTTTGCCGAATCTCGCGGGCGTAATCGTTTTGGCATTTGGCGAAGGTACTGTCCCGGTTCCGAGTGGTCTCAACGTGCGGTTTGCACGAGGCATTCGCGATCGACATAATCTGGCACGGCTCCTTGCAGCCGCGGATGTTTTTGTCAGTTCTTCGTTGAAGGAAACCTACGGTCTGACGCTGGTGGAAGCGATGGCGTCCGGAACACCAGTCGTGGCGTTTCGGGTTGGTGGAATTCCTGAAGCTGCGCCTGACGGGCAGGTCGGGATTCTATGCCCACCGCAAGATGGCGCGGCATTGATCGAAGCTATCATGAAATTGCGAAATTTGCCGCAACTACGTGAGCGGTTAGGAAATCATGCTTACCAAATCGCGCATAATCGGAACGCAGCGAGTTCGTTCGCCAACGCATTCGCCCAGCTTTATCGGGAATGCGTTTCATCGCGTGGGAACGCACAGCGCAAACGGCCAGCCCTTACGACGTGAAAGTGCAGGCGCCATTTGGTTTTGTGACCGGTTGCCATGCCGGAGACAAATTCATGGTCCAGGCCACACTGGCTAGCATGCGGCATTACTGTCCCGGCGTTCCAATATGCCTGACAGTCGATGGCGACTTTGATGTATCGGACTTGGAGAAAGAATACGATCTGGTCGCCTTGCGGGTTTCACAATTGCCATCGGAACAAATGCGCGCAGTGATTTGTGGAAACTATCGCGCGAAGCTTGCGGCCATGTGGGAAGGGCCGTTTGAACGGTACGTCTGGCTGGATTCGGACGCGGTTGTCTGGGGCGACTTTACGCCCCAAATCCGCACCGACGTCGATTTTCAAATTTTTTGGAGCGAGATTTCAATCCCGGCGGACGCCACGGAAATCCCACCGTGGTTGCCGCATTTTTATTTTGATCCGATGAAGCTGCGCCGGTTCGATCCGGACTTTGAGTGGCGTGGGAAGGCGTATTTCAGTTCCGGAGCTTTTGCGTGCCGGCGAAATGCAATTGCGTTTGAGGTATGGGATAAAGCAGAGTCATGGGAGCGGCAGTCGCCGGGACTGTTTGCCTGGGGCGAGATGGGAATGTTGAACTACTTAGTGTACGCGTTGGCTCAGCGCGACGAACTCAAAATTGCCGTGTCAGATCTGCAACATATAGGCGGACATCATGGCATAGATGAACTGAAACAAGATTGCGCGGGGAACGGTTGGCATTTTCCGAAACAAATCCGCCGTCCGCGTGTAGCGCACTTTTGTGGCCGCAAACCAGTTCTGTTTGGTCGCAGTACGTATTCACGCCCGTTTACGATTGCTCGATTAGAGCATCACCGCAGGCGTCATCGGCACCTGGGGGCTTGGTTAGCGGTCCTAAGCGAGGAGTGCCAAATAGTTTCCAGTAAAGTCAAAAGACGGCTTTAGAATTTGTTGCGCGATGAATATAGATGACAGGCCTTTCGTGGCGTTTTTAATCCCGTTCGCATCTCGAAGGGTCAAGCCCAAATGGGAAATAGCGTGCGCTCACCTTCGACAGACACTTAAGTCGATACAGAATTCAACTAACGGGAATTACTGTGTCGTTGTGGCTGGTCACGAGCCGCCTGATTTCGATGTGTGTTTGGATTCAAGATTCCACTTCTTATCACTTAATCATCCTGTTCTATCTCATGAAAATTATCACGTTTCTCTAGTGTGGGACAAATTGGCGAAAATTGCAGCAGCTTGGGACTACGCGAAGCAAACGTGGAATCCGCGGTATGTGATGAAAGTTGATGCAGACGATTTTATTAGCTCAAAGCTAGTTGCTTGGTTAGACAAGGCAGGTGCTAAGGCTGGCTATCTTATAACACATGGGTGGGTTTGGCGCTCCGGATCGCGTCTTATTGAACGCACCGAGTACTTCGACCGAGTATGTGGTTCCTGTCTCATCATTAGAAGCGACCTTGCGGATAGGAGTGGACCTTTCCTTACCGAGCTCGAAGGTGTGCCTCTTGACGAGGCAAGTTCGAAGTTTGCGGCCAGCGATCATTACTCGCTGGTTCCTGGCTCCGGGATCAGCACTCTTTTGTTGACTGACACTCACCAACGTTGTGCGGCTCAATTCGCTTACCTGGGGCAGGAACTCTCCAGCGTGCCATTTAAGGCAGTTGTGTATCGCACTGGCAATCCCGACAGTACCTCGCGTTTTGGGGGATTTTGGCGATCAAAATGCACTCTGCGAATGCTTGTTGGAAGCATCCGGAGGACAAGATTGATCACCGAAAGATTAAGGAAAGAATTCATCCTAGGTTGACAGCTTGATGAGATCGGAGCGACGCTGTCGGTCACTGGACCAGGCCATCTAAAAGTCTGTGCAGAAGAAGCTAGCAAGAATTCTGAAGACATTAAAGAACCTACCCCGGGGCCGGCAATCCTGTGGAAGCTTGGACCAAGACAGATCAAGCAGAACTGACCGCCTTTCTACACTGTCTCGGCTATCAACTCACCGATATGGTGCGCATCACATTGTTCTTCAATAAGTGCCCTGCGTCGGTTGTATAAGTCTGATGGGTTTTATCGATGACTGTTTCTGTGATGATCACCACGAGAAATCGCATCGTGGATTTGCGGCGGACCTGCCGTGCTTTGCAGCAATTAAATCCGCTTCCGTTGGAGATGCTCATCACGATCGACGGCTCCACAGACCATATGGCCGAAGCGGTGAAGGCGGAGTTACCCCAGGCGCGGACGTTTGTGAATCCAATGGGCCTGGGCTCGGTTGCTTCGCGGGATCGCATGATGCGTGAGGCGCGAGGTGATTTGGTGTTGGCTTTAGATGACGACAGTTATCCGGAGCAGTTGGATTGCATTGCGCGTATTGTCCCGTTCTTTGAACAGCGGCCAAAACTGGCGGTGCTCCATTTCCCACAGCGCACGGACGAGTATCCCCAAACACTCCAGCAAACAGACTTTAGTCCGGAACATTTGACGCGTTCCTTTGCTAACTCTGGCGCAGTGCTGCGGCGATCCACTTATCTCCGGTTGCCAGGATTTGAGCCGCGATTCTTCCACATGTATGAAGAGCCGGACTACGCACTTCAATGCATAGCCGCGGGTCATGACGTGCTTTTCTCCCCAGTTGTCACGATTCGCCACCATTACTCCGGGCAAACGCGCGATGAAATCCGCGTTCACCATCGTCATGCGCGGAACGAATTCTGGAGCGCTCTGATACGATGCCCTTTTCCGTTTGCGCCTGGGATCCTTGCCTGGCGCGTTTTCTCCCAGCTTCGTTATGCGTCCAAGCGCGGCTGGTCGTGGGTGGTTCGCGAACCGCTATGGTGGGTGCAAGCGCTGGCTGGAATTGCCTACTGCCTTCGAAAACGCATGCCTGTTTCGTGGGCTGAGTACAAACGCTGGCTTGCGTTGCCGTGAAGTGGGTTTGTTGCCAGCTCGGCGCGCGGGAACATTACGCGATTCCGTGCGCGTTATTTCGTCTGAACGCGCTCGGATGCCTGCTGACCGATGCCTGGGTTCCGCCCTCGTCTTTGCTTGCGAAAGCCTGCGATCGCATGTCAAAGCTTACAGAGAGGTTTCACAACGAATTGCGCGACGCGCCAGTGGCAGCCTTTAATTCATCGCTGATCCTGTTTGAAGCGCTTGCGCGGGCGCGTGGCCTCAAAGGGTGGACAAAAATAATCGCGCGCAATCGCTGGTTCCAACGCAAGGTTGCTGCGTTCCTTAACTCTCAACTCTCAACTCTCAACTCTCATCTGATTCTCCTGAGCTACAGCTACACCGCCCTTGAGCCATTTCGATACGCAAAATCGCACGGGTGGAAAACCTTGCTTGTCCAGATCGATCCCGGTCCAGAGGAAGAGAAGATTGTGGCGGAAGAAGTCGCGCGCGTGCCTGCGCTCGCTAGCGGATGGCAACCGGCCCCGGCGGAATATCGGAGTTTCTGGCGTGAGGAATGCCAGCTTGCCGATCGGATTATTGTGAACTCGGAATGGTCGCGAGACGGGCTAACGCGCGACGGGATTCCAAGCGAGAAGCTATCAGTTATTCCGTTGGCATACCAAAAGCCAGAAGTCAGACATCAGCAGTCGGAAGTCAGAGTTGCCCGAGAGTATCCGGCGCGTTTCACAGCGGAACGGCCGCTGCGCGTGCTTTTTCTTGGTCTCGTGAATCTGCGTAAAGGGGTGGCAAGGTTATTGGAGGCCGCGCGAATTTTGCAAGATGAGCCGGTTGAATTTTGGTTGGTAGGACCTGTGGAAATCGCAAATCCCACCGGCATAATCACAGCGACCGCACGCGTGAAATGGTTCGGCCCTGCGGACCGTAACCAGGCCGCTGAGTGTTACCGAAACGCAGACGTGTTTATTCTTCCGACACTCTCGGATGGATTTGCAATTACGCAGTTGGAAGCGCAGGCAAACGGGTTGCCCGTTATCGCCTCGAAGTTTTGTGGCGAAGTCATTGTGAACGGCGTTAACGGAATCATTCTCGAAAAACCGAGTGCCGCATGCATAGCAACGGCGATTCGCGATTGCGTTGCCGATCCGGCTCAGCTGCGAAAGTTTTCTACAGCGTCGCGTGTGCGTGATGAATTCACTATCGAGGCGCTTAGTCAGCATCTGCAAGAGCTGGGCGCAACCCTGTAGGAGATTTGGAGTTCGCCTTTAGGCGGGAGCGAAGGAGCGCAGCCATCTTGGCTGTGGGGCCGGCGGTCATCTTGCCTGCCGCAGGACGGATTCGCCGTGGTTAACTTCTCGAAGAGCCTGTTTACCACACGAGACGCCCGGTTGCCCCACAGGCAAAGCTGCCTGTGCTACGCTGCCAATGCTTCACGCTGCCCAAATAATCTTAGATTTTGCTTCGCAGTACATTATGCTCTGCGCTCGATTCTCGCGCGATGGTTACCCACGAACTGACGTTCTATCTTGCTGCTGTCGTGTTGCTGGTATTGACGGTGGAAAGCGGCTTGAAGCTGCTGAAGGGGGACAGCTTTAGCATCACGCTGTTCGTGTACGGGACAGTGTTCGCATGGTATTTTGTCGATCCGTTCATTACCCCTGAGCAATACGATTATATTCTCCCATTCTTGATCGGCCAAAGTTATGGCCAGGTCGCGTTGTTTCTGATCGGTTTTCGCGTTTTCGTGCCGGTTGCAGTGCGCTGGACCGTCCGGCGACGAAACGCTGGGGTCCTTACCCAGAGTTTTACGCCGGAACAAATCTTGATCGCCGCCGGGGCGATCTGGCTTTCGCTGTTTATCATCGGTATCGCCCGGCTCGGTGGTGACGTGGTCGGCGCGGTACTTCCCCTCGATTCCCGCGCAGGCGTGACGATGTGGGGCCGTGGCGCAATCGCAAGTTCTGCGAGCGGCTTTCTGATCGCTTTCGCAGGCTATATGTTTAATGCGATCACAGCGTTCCTTGGCGTTTTGATCTTCTTTCAGCGCAGCATCTTCTGGCGCCTGCTTGCCGCCGGGATGTTTGCCATCACGCTTCCGTATTTCTTTTTCGAGGGAGCGCGCAGCCACTTCCTTGCGGCGACTCTGCCCTTTATCCTCACGTACCTGCTTTACGCTCGTCAGCCGCTCGTTGTAAAATTTGCCATTTTGGCGGTCGCGCTCTTCTGCCTCGATCAGGGTTTCAAATTTGTGACGGCGTTTCGGGGCACCGGTTTCAGAGAAGTGCTGTCTGCCGAGAATCCGTCCGAGTTTGTCGATGAGGATTTGCGGCAACGAGGACTGAACATGATTCAGGAGCTTTGCTTTGTGAACGCGTACCTGGAATCCGGCGCAGCATCTCCGGCATACGGTGCAAGATACTTGAATGAGTTGCTGAATTTCATTCCGCGCGTGATTTGGCCGTCGAAGCCGTTGATTGGAATTGATTACGCGAAGTGGCGCGGCCTTGAGAGCCCGGAAAGCGAGCTCGGGGTTGTCGCCACTATTTCCACCGGAATGATTGGCGGCGGCGTTTTGAACTTTGGCCAAATCCTTGGTCCCATAGCAGCGGGCATTATCATGGCGCTTTGGAGTGGTCTGCTCATCCGCTGGTGGGAACAAAGACGATCGCTCTTGCGCCTGGTGTTGTTCATGCTTGGGGCCGGTCTTACGTTCAACCTCGGCCGAGACATCACACTGCTGGTGCTCTGGCCCGTGATCTTTGCGTTTTGTTTTGTGCGTGTTGCTGAGTTCTGTGGCGCGAAGCGGGTTTCGCAACCGCCGCAAGTCGCGACGTTTGCTCACGGTAATCTTCGGCCAGTGCAAGTGCCCGCTGGCCGGCACCTGTAGCCGGGATCGGTGATCCCGGCTGGCGTGAAATTGCGAAGAGAGCCGGAGTCGACCTCCGGCTACAGGCTGTCGCTGATTCAACCGCGATGCGAGCGAAGAGTGGAGGTAAGGGGATTCGAACCCCTGGCCTTCTCATTGCGAACGAGACGCTCTACCAACTGAGCTATACCCCCTACTTTGTTGGCAAACCGAAGATTAGCACGGCCACCCGATCTTTCATCCATCAAAACCGATGCATCAGCATTTCTCACAAATCACGGGCTGCTGATATTTACCTCGATAATCACACAAATGATTCGAAAGAACAATTGCAGCGGACGCTTTCGCGTTTAAGGTGCGCTCTTCAATTGTTGGCATGCTAAACACGATACTCGCTCAGGCTCAAAGTGCGGCCCCTCAACAAATGCCCGGCGGCGGCATTGGCTCGTTTTTTGTGCCGCTGATTCTCATATTCATCATCATGTATTTTGTGATGATCCGGCCGCAGAAAAAACGCCAGGAACAGCAGCAGAAATTGATCGGGAGCCTGAAGACGGGCGACCGGGTGGTGACCAACGCCGGTATTCACGGTCTCATCTCCAATGTGAAAGAGAACACTGTGCTCCTGAAAGTGGCCGACAACGTAAAGATCGAAATGGACAAATCGGCCATTACCAATGTGGTGAAAGAGAGTTAAATTGGTTGGGTTGAGCGTTGAGGGGTAAATCGCTAAATGGCTGAATCGTTAAATCGTTAGATCGAATGACTCCTGCGGTGACATTTTTTATTGGGCTGGCCATGCTCGTGCTCTTCGGGTGGTACTTCGCCACCGATCAGGGGCTGCGGAAACGCCTGCTGGCCATGACCCTGATGTTGTTGCTGGCGGTCTTTAGCATCGCCACGATCTGGCCGCCGCAGAAGAAGATCGCGCTCGGTTTGGATATTCAAGGCGGCACGTCGTTTCTCGTCCGGCTCAAGCCCGGCGACAAACCAATTACCAAAGGCATGCTCGACCAGGCGGTCGAGGTGATTCGCAAACGCATTGACGTTTTTGGAGTTAGCGAACCGATCATCAGCCCTGTCGGCGCCGATCGAATCCTGGTCCAGATTCCCGGGCTAGACACCGCGAAGATCCAGGAAGCGCGGGACCAGCTCTCGCGCGTGGCAAAACTCGAGTTCCGCCTCGTGTATCCAGACAACGGCGAGCGCTTGAAAGCGATTGATCAAGGGAAAGAAGTCATTCCGCCCGAGTACCGCATTGAAACGTACAAACTGCAGCGCGAAGGCGAAAAGCCAGTCGAAGAACGGTTGCTTGTAAAAAAGAAAGCCGATTTAGCCGGTGATCGCGTTTCGAGCGCAGGCGCCTCCTATGAAAAAGACGGCTGGGTGGTTCATCTACGGTTCGACGCCGAAGGCGCCAAGAAGTTCGGCGACATCACCGCCGCGAACGTTCATCATCGTTTCGCGATTGTGCTGGATGGAGTGATCCAATCTGCGCCTGTCATCCAAGATGCAATTTACGGCGGCGACGCGCAAATTACTGGCAGATTCACCGAGGAAGAAGCGCGTGGGCTGGCCAGCGTGCTTGAGAACCCGCTACAAACGCCGGTGAGCATCGAGGAAGAGCGAAGCATATCGCCGACTCTCGGGCTGGACTCGATTCGCGCGAGCGTTCTCGCCGGCTTAGTCGGACTTGCCATCACGCTGGTTTGCGTGGCTGTTTACTACAAAGTTCCCGGTCTTGTCGCGAATCTCGCGCTGCTCATCAATCTCATTCTGCTCATTGGCGCAATGACGATGTTTCACTTCGTCCTCACATTGCCCGGTATAGCCGGAATCATTTTGACGATTGGCCTTTCAGTGGACGCGAACGTGCTTATTTACGAGCGATTGCGCGAAGAAATGGCCCTGGGAAAATCGCTCAAGGTGGCGCTGAACACAGCCTACGAGAAAGCGTTTAGCTCGATTTTCGACGCCAACGTAACAACGCTGATCACCGCGGCGATTCTGTTTTGGAAGGCCACCGGTCCGGTGAAGGGCTTCGCCATCGCGCTGACGCTCGGCATTTTGGCTTCGTTGTTCACAGCCCTCATCGTGGGGCGGAACTGTCTCAGCTGGTTTGTCGATACAGGACGGCTGAAGCGCATTTCGATGTTGCATCTGATTTCGTCGCAGAACATCAATTTCCTCGGCAAAGGTTTTATCGCCTGCATGTGCTCGCTGGCCTTGCTGCTGGCCGGCGCTACCGCTTTTTATCTTCGTGGCGAACGAAATTTCGGCGTCGATTTTCGCGGCGGCGACCTGATCACCTTGAGCGCGCCTCACAAGATCGACATCGGCCAGGTGCGCAACGCGCTTAAGCCGATCGGATTTGCCGACGCATCAATCCAGGAATCGACGCAAGGTGGCAAGAGTTACATCACCGTTCGCACGCCGCTGAACACCAGCGACAAAGTTGAAAAACAAATCATGCAGACGCTGCCCAGCTCTGGATTTAAGGTGGAAGGATCGGAGCGGGTCGGCGCGCTCGTGGGCGGTGAGTTAGCAAAAAGTTCGTTGATCGCGCTAGGCCTCGGCATCCTGGGCATTTTGATTTTCGTTACGTTCCGGTTCGAACTTTCCTTTGCCGTAGGCGCGATCGTCGCGTTGTTGCACGACGTGCTGATGACGGTGGGCATGTTCGCGCTGCTTGGCCGCGAGCTGACGCTCACGATGGTTGGCGCGGTGTTGACCATCGCCGGTTATTCCATTAACGACACCATCGTCGTTTACGACCGGATACGCGAAGGCCTTGCCAGCGGGCGGCGCGGCACGATCGAGGAGATCATGAACTCCAGCATCAACCAGACGCTCAGCCGCACCATTCTTACAAGCACGGTCACGCTGATCCCGATTCTGTGTTTGTTTTTATTTGGCGGCGCGGTGTTGCGCGACTTTTCGCTCGCCATCATCATCGGCGTAGTTGTCGGCACGTACTCGTCGATCTTTATCGCCTCGCCTATTGTGCTGTGGTGGACCCGGGCACGGGGCGGCAGAGAGAGTGCTCTGCGCCGCGAGATCACCGAAAAAGCCGCGACCGCCGCAAATCCTCTCGCCCAGCGTTAGGAGAGGTCGCTTTCAGGATTACCAGGGCGATGGCCCCGGGCGAGGGAAGATTAATCGCCTGTGACGCTAAGATGTCCTCTTTCAACGGCTGTCGAGAAGATTTGACGAAATTGGGCCGCCCGAGTAGGCTCGCGCTCGCCGTTGAGTATATTTCCAAGTGTCTAGGAGTGATTATCGATGCCAGAAGTGATAGTTCGTAAAGGTGAACCTGTCGATCGCGCACTGAAGCGTCTGAAAAACAAGCTGGATGCCGAGGGCATTCTCGAGGAGGTTCGCCGTTTGCGCGCCTTCGAGACGCCTTCGCAAAAGCATCGCCGCAAGGCGAAAGCCAATGCGAAGCGCGGCCGAATGAAGTTCCGGTTCAATCCGTAAATAGACAGTTACAAAGGTTCAAGAGCTACAACGTTCGATCTCCCTGAAACCTCTCTCTATTGTACAATGTAACCTTTTTAACTCCGAAGGTTTTCGCGAGCAGTCGATTTAACTTTTCTCAAAAGTCCCCTTATCGCTTGCACCAGGCCGTCAATATCGTGGCGGCGCGCCTCGGCATCGACTTTGAGCCCGTGATCGCGCACGGTCTTTGACGTGATCGGGCCGATGCTGGCAATTCGCATTCCCTTGGGCCAGGGCAACCCGAGCGCGAGGAAGTTTTCTACGGTTGAAGAACTGGTGAACGTGATCAACTCGGCGCCGTCCTGCGCGAGTCGCTGGCGCGCGCCGCTGGTGTCCCGCGTCTCCGGCACCGTCCGGTACGCGAACGCCTCGTCCACGATCGCTCCCGCAGCCGAGAGTTCTTTGGGCAGGACGTCCCGCCCCTTCTCTGCGCGAACCAGCAGAATGCGCAAATTTTCGATGCTTCCCTGCTTTTTGAATTCCCGCAGCACCGCCTCGGCGACGAATTCATCCGGCTGAAGATCGACGTGCAGATGAAAGTCTTTCACTCGTTGGGCCGTAGCCGGCCCGATGGCGGCAATACACGCGCCGCCGATTTCGCGAGCGTCATCGTATAGCTTGAAAAAAATATCGAAGAACGCTTCGACTCCATTTGCGCTGGTGAACACAATCCAGTCATAAATGTGGGCGTCCTGCACCAGCTCCGCGAATTCGCGTAAATCAGTCGGCGGCTCGATGCGAATCGTGGGCAACTCGATCACCTGAGCGCCCAGCGCGCGCAGTTTCTTGCTTAGCGCGCTCGCTTGTTTTCGAGTTCGCGTAACGACTATTCGTTTCCCCAGGAGCGGCCGCTTTTCGTACCAATTGAGACCATCACGCAACGCGACGACTTCTCCAAACACGGCCACCGCCGGCGCTTTGAAATCGTTAGCTACAGCTTTTTGGGCGATATCTGAAAGACTGCCTGTGAGCGTTTCTTGTTGTCCGGTCGTGGCGGAGCGAACGAGCGCTACCGGTAAATCGCCGCGAACGCCGTGCTTGAGCATTTCGTTCGTGATCGATCCGAGGCGTTCCACGCCCATCAGCATGACCTGGGTGCCGCCGAGTTTTGCCAGCGCGGCATAATCGATTGCGCTTTCTGCCTTCGCGGGGTCTTCGTGGCCTGTAAAGAATGTTACGTGCGAATTGTGCGCCCGATGTGTCATGGGAATGCCTGCGTAAGCAGGTCCGGCGATAGCCGAGGTGATTCCAGGCACAATCTCGAACGGGATACCTGCATCGGCGATCGCCTGCGCTTCTTCCGCCCCTCGGCCGAACACGAACGGGTCGCCGCCCTTTAACCGCACGACCTGTTTTCCTTCGCGCGCTTTGTCGATCAGCAGCGCGTTGATTTGCTGCTGACTTAACTGCGACCCGCCAGGTTCCTTCCCGGCATAAATGATTTCCGCGTCGTCTCGCGCCCAACTGAGCGTCTCCGGATTTGCCAGATGATCGTAAACGATCGCGTCCGCATTTTCGATGCACTCCTTTGCTCGCAATGTGACCAGACCGGGATCGCCTGGGCCAGCGCCAACCAGATATACTTCTCCACTCTTGCTTCTACTGTTGCTCATGCTCTCCTGCCAAGCCGTAGCCTTGCGCGAAGGCTGGTGCTCCCAGTCGATTTAATAGCTCTACAGCCAGCTTCGCCCCGTCTTCAGGCGCGCTTTGCACTTCGGCCTCCCGCGGCGTCGCCGTGCCGCCCGCGAAAACCTGCGCACGCATTTTCATCTTGCCGTCCTCAATCTTTGCAACGACGCCCACCGGACAATTGCAATCGCCTTGCAAGTTGCGCAGAAACTGTCGCTCCGCCTGCAAACAAAGCAACGTTTCTCGATCGTTCACGAGATCGACCAGTGCCTTCGTGTTTTGGTCGCCCACACGAACTTGCAGTGCAACGATTCCCTGACCGCCTGCCGGCAAAAAAGTTTCGTGCGGAAGAATCTCCAGGAAAAATTGTCTCCCTTCCAAGCTAATTTCGGTACGACTTGGCGACAGTCCGAGGCGTTCCAGGCCCGCGCGGGCCAACACGATGGCGTCCCACTTGTTTTGGGCCAGTTTTCGCAGCCGGGTGAGCACGTTGCCGCGAAGGTTGATCAACTTGAGGTCCGCGCGTTTCCACAGCAATTGATGTTTTCTTCGCACGCTGCCGGTGGCCACTGTTGCGCCCGGTGGGAGGCAGGCGAGGCCGCCCCGGTGTCTGGACACCAACACATCGTCCATCGGCGCCCGGGGAAGAACTGCGGCAATTTCTGCGCCTGGACTCGTTTCGCTCGGCAGGTCCTTCGCGCTGTGGACCGCGACGTCGACCTCTTCGGCGAGAAGCGCTCGCTCGATTTCGGCCGTGAATAATCCTTTTCGCCCGGCGCGAGGATCGATGACTTTAGCTTTGTCGCCTTTTGTCGCGATAATTCTGATCTCGATAGTGATGTGCGGTTGCGCGCCTTGAATGGCTTTCTCGACTAATCGAGCTTGCGCGCGCGCAAGCTCGCTCCCACGCGTTCCCAGGACAATTTTTCCAACCATCCTGGAAATGTAGCTTGCGATAGTTTGTGGGGGAAGTTGACAGCTTCCCCTACAGTTCCGAAGTCCGCAGCGAAGTCTCGCCAGGCGAAGGATGGTCCGCCATTTGTGAGGGGCGATTCAATCCTCGCGAAATTGAATCCAGGAAATCGGCAACATGTTCGGCAATGATTGCCTCCGCTGCGGCGACCTGCTGGCGTCTGAGAGCAAGCGATTGCTCCGCCACAGATCGCAGCGAATCGATGTCGTAAAGATAAACCCCTTCCATTTCATTTACGCTGGGATCGACGTCTCGGGGCACGGCGATGTCAATAATGAAAAGCGGACGATCCAATCGTTCGCGCAGCATCGGCGCCAGTTTCGCCCGTGTCAGCAACGGCGTTTCCGACGCTGTCGATGTAAGCAGAATATCGATCTCAGAGCATTGCGCCGCCCATTCGTCAAAGGGAATCGCGCGCCCCCCGACTGTTTGCGCCAGCTGGCACGCGCGATCGATCGAGCGGTTGCTAACGCGAAGATCACTGACACCGCGGGAAATGAGTGCGCGCGCTGTGCGCTCGCTGGTTTCGCCCGCGCCGAGCACAAGCACCTTGCATTCGCTTAATTTGCCAAAAATTCTTTGCGCTAAATCGACAGCAACCGAGCCGACCGACACCGTGCCGCGCGCAATGTCGGTGTGTGTGCGCACCTGTTTCGCCACGCGAAAGGCGCGCTGAAACAAACGATGCAGATAGGGCCCGGCTGCTCCGGATTGCCTGGCCAGCTCGTAGGCTCTCTTTGCCTGCCCGAATATCTCGCTCTCGCCAACAACCATGGAATCGAGTCCGGAGGCGACCCGGAAAAGGTGCTGCACGCATTTATCGGCCTCGTACCGATAAAACGGGGGCGCGTAATTGTGAGGATCGCCATCGATCTTCCGCATGAGACAACGCGCGATTTCATCCGTGGAAATCCGTGTATCGGAAACCGCGTAAACTTCGACGCGGTTACACGTCGTCAGCAACAACGCTTCGGCGCAACTGGTTTGGCACAGGATCGATTCGGTGGTGGCGCCACCGGCGAACTGCTCCCGCGTCGCCACGTCCGCGGTGTGATGACTTAGTCCGATACAGAAAAGATTCATGGCGGCGGACGCATTTCTGCGGTGAATGTGATACCCCAGAGAAGTGCCAATGCCACGCTAAACCCAACGATGCACAACGCGGCCACCCATTTCGGCGCGAGCCAGCGAAGATGGCGGCCCTGTAAAATCGTTGCGTAAAGCAGCCAGACCCCGAGGGCGGCTACCACCTGCACGCGCGGCAATGGGCGACCGGTAAAAAACCCGCTCACAATACCCAGGGTGTAAAGCCCCAAACCCCACCACAAAAGCCGGGTGACAGTCGCGAAAAGATCTGTCAGCGGCGGCAGATGATAAAAAATCGAATGCAACTGGTGCGTCTTAAGCTGGCGTTCCTGCACCAGATACATGACGCCGGCGATGCAAGCCAGAGCGAACGCCCCATACGCCACGGTCGAAATCGAAGCATGAAATTCCACCCACGGATTGGCCGGAATGTTCACGGAGTGGCGCACGTCGATCGGCGCAATGAGCGCAAAACCCTGCAGCAAAACCACCAACGGCGCGGTAAAGGCGCCCATCAACGAGAGGCGATAGAGCGGACCTACCAGCATGTACATCAGCGACACCGACCACGCCAGAAAAACGAAGACCTCAAACAGGTTCGTCAGCGGACAACGACCCAGCGCGTGACCGCGAAGCGACAAGAACGCCGTCTGAAAAACGAATCCCAAGCCGACCGCAAAAAAATTGAAGCGCATTGGTCGAAACACTCCGACACGCAACTCACCGGCCGTGTGCACGACTGCGGCGAGAAAACAGATTGTCGAAACGATGAGGAGATAGCGATCCACCGGGACAGCTTACTTTAGGTTGCCGCCTCGACTTGGCAACGCTATGCGGAAGCATGATTGACCTTTCATCGTAGCCCGCTAGCGTTCGCGCCGATGGGTTCTGATGCTCTTGAAAAACTCCGCGCTGCCGTGCGCGATGTACCGGATTTTCCGAAGAAAGGCATCATGTTTAAAGACATCACGCCCATCTTGAGCGACCCAGTTCTGTTCCGGGCGTCGATTGATTTGTTTTTGGAGCGCTGTCGCGGCAGACAGATTGACAAAATCGTCGGGATCGATGCACGGGGTTTTCTTTTTGGATCGGCGGTGGCCTATGAACTGGACGTTGGTTTTGTGCCGATCCGGAAGCGTGGCAAGCTTCCGTACCGGACGGAGGTCGCGAAGTATTCACTCGAGTACGGCGAAGCGGAAATGGAGATGCACGTTGACGCTATAATGGCGGGCGAGCGAGTGGTTTTAGTGGATGATTTACTCGCCACCGGTGGGACTTCTGCTGCCGCGGCTGTCCTCATCCGTAATGCGGGCGGTGACCTGCTTGAAGCGCAGTTTCTGATTGAATTGGAATTCCTTCACGGCCGCAAGCAGCTCGAGCCGACGCCGGTCACGTCGTTTCTCAAATACTGAGCCGTTCCGTAGCGTCGCTGTCCTTAGCCATACCTTAATCCAACCTCAGCCGCCTACGGGTTGGTAATGTCCGAACCCATCTTTCTGATCAAGGCACGTCGCGTGGAGGATGCCTCAGCATCTCATTTCAAGTGGGCATCGAGCCAACTGATGACGTCCTCCTTGACGAGCGGGGTCAAGACCGTAACTGGGGCACTGTCGGGCGCGTCCCAATAGTGAAACGAATGGCCGTCACCTGGAATTATCATTGTCTTGTAAAGCTTTACAGCTTCGGCTCTCTTCCGTTATGTTCGCGCAAATGAAATCCCTTGCTCAGCGCAGGAGGATAATTGTTGCGCTGACATTTCTCGCATCCACGCTCTACGCTGGCAGCGCAACCTGGAATTTCAATCCGGTCGATAATAACTGGATTACCTCGGGAAACTGGACGCCGGCCACCGTTCCCTATGGACAAACTGACGTAGCCACATTCGGTGCCTCGAACACGACTCAGATTACGCTTGGTGATTCGCCCAACGGTGAGGACGCAAGCAACCTCGTCGGAAGTATCGTTTTCAACGCCGGAGCAAGTCCGTACACATTTACGATCACACCGATGTATGATACCGAGTTTCCGTCTCTTCTCGTAGTTTAGCAAAGCATTACAAACAATTCAGGAGTAGCACAGAATTTTGTAACAGCTAATTCGGGGACAGCCAAAGCGTCTGGACGGCTTTACTTCGATGCATCTGGTTATGCTGGCGAAAATGTTACTGTAACTAACCAAGGTGGTGCTTGGAATGCGCCGGATGGTATGTGGGGGGATTCACCCAATTTTGGGCCACGTCGAACGCCGACAAAGCAACTTTCATTAGCAACGGTGGAACAGTGAGCGGAGCCGTGGGTGGTTTTACTGATCTATTAGACGAAACCAATGCGGAGAGCGCAACCTTCATCAGCAACGCAGGGGAAGTGCCGGGCTCCTATGCGGCTTACACGCTTGTCCAGACAACCGGCAATATCGGCAGCTCCACTTTTATCGCCAACCCAGCCAGCGTGCCCGACGCTGAAGGCGGCTGGGTGGAGACAGACTATGGCACTGCCAGCGGCGCTACCTTTATTGCCAATGGCGCTACGGTAGCCAATTGTCAGGCCGGACAAATCTACGCCTATGGTCTAAGCGGCTACGCGACTTACACGGCCAAAGGCGGCAATGGCAGCGGCAGCGAGGGCGGGTTGATCGACATTTACAGTTTGCCTCCTTCCGACCAACGGTGGTTATAGCGGAGGCTGGGACAAACGGCGGCTTCGGCGGCACGATTCTTATCGAAGGCGATCCCGTGCTGGAGCCTTGTCAGTTTCAGGTCTTTGGCAATGGCACACTGGATTTGGCTAATGCCACCGGTACCATAGCAATCGGATCGCTCTCTGGCAGTGGGATAGTTTTACTCGATGGTAATAGCTTGACTGTTGGCAGTAACAACTTCGATACGACTTTTTCCGGAGTGATACAGGAAAGCGGTGCCCTCACAAAGACCGGAACAGGGACGCTGACTCTGACCGGGGCGAATACTTATATTGGTCCAACGACAGTTAGCGCCGGGACACTGATCGCCAGTAACATGAGTGGTTCAGCGACGGGCAGGGGCTCGGTAAACGTAAACGCGGGCACCCTGGGCGGCAAAGGCTTAATTCAGGGTCCGGTGATAATCGGGACAGGCAATGGTGCCGGGGCATTTCTGGCGCCGAGTATTGGTTGGAATCAACCTGCCAGATTGACCCTCAAGAAGACGCTCACTTTCAAAGCCGACAGTACTTACAGTTACAAGCTCAACACCAACAACGCCAGGGCCGACCAGCTAATAGCAAAAGGCGTAACCCTCGAGAGCGGCGCGCAGTTTGATTTCCAGCCGGTCGGGAACAGGCGGCTGGCGATCGGCACTGTTTTTACCGCGATCAGCAATACTTCGGTAAACGCCATTGCCGGGACCTTCGCTAACCTGCCAGATGGATCAACCTTCACCGCCGGTCGTAACAACTTCCAGGTGAGTTACAGCGGTGGCGACGGAAATGATCTCACGCTGACGGTCCTTCCGTAGGCCATTCCAGATTGCAGATCTCAGGTTGTGCGGTTTGGCGGCGCCTCTGCTTAGAACAGATTTTGGATTTTGAATTTCCAACTTTAGATTACGCGTGACCGAACCCGGCATATGAAAGCGTCACGGAATGTGGACAAAATTCTAGCGCATGCCCAAAGCCGGCTTGGCGCGACGGCGACGAAGCGCCCAACCGAGGTCCTCCCGCTTTATAAAAGATTTCTCAACGTTGAAGAGCATCGGCTGCGCCTGAGACACCAGGCCGGCGGGGGTGGCCGCGAAATTTGCGCGCGGCGGGCCGAACTGGTTGATGTTTTACTGCAATACGTTTTCGGCGCTGCTAGCGCTGCTGCCCGCGAAAATGGCCAGCCTGACGTTCCACTGGCGCTGATCGGCCTTGGCGGTTATGGCCGGGGCGAGCTCAATCCGTTCAGTGACGTTGACGTGATGCTCTTGCATCGCCAGAGGGCGGAGATCTCGCCACACCTCGAGGAGATGGTGAACCAAATTCTGTATCTCCTGTGGGACAGCGGTTTCAAAGTTGGACACTCCACGCGTTCGATTAAAGAAGCGATCGCCCAGGCTAACAGCGATATGCATACAAAGACCGCCATGCTGGAGTCGCGGTTTCTCGCCGGCGACACGGAGCTGGCGCGCGAATTTCGAGAGCAATTTCGCTCAAAGTGTGTCGAGGGACACGAACGCGAATATGTCGGGTTGCGCATGCAAGATCAGGTCGCTCGCCACAAAAAATTCGGCGACAGCGTGTATCTGCAGGAACCCAATCTGAAAAGCGGATGCGGCGGACTGCGTGACTATCAAAATCTGCTTTGGATCACCTACTTCAGAGAGGGCTCGCTGAGCACCAACCAACTCGTGGGCAAAGACTGGCTGAGCGAAAGCGACCAGCGCCGGATCGAGAAGGCGTACGATTTTCTTCTGCGCTTGCGCACGGATTTGCATTATGCGACCGGGCGCGCCACCGACATTCTGCACATGAATTTGCAGGAACAAATTGCAAAGCGGCTCCATTATTCTCCTCGAAACGGCCAGCTCCTCAGTGAGACGCTCATGCGGGACTACTACGAGCACACGCGAAATATCTTAAGGGTAACGGAACGCATTACGGAGCAATTTGTAACTGGATATTCTACCAACAAGACGCACTCGCTTTTCAGTTTTCTTCCATTGGTACGAGCCGACAAGACTCCTATCGGCGAGGCCTTCTTTGTTCGGAACAAGCAGCTGTATCCGGCGCGGCCCGACATTTTTCGCAAGGACTCTGAACAAATGATGTGGGCATTTCAGCTTGCGCAAGAACGCGAGCTGGATCTGAGCCCGGAACTGGCAGACTTATTGACTCGAAGTCTCCGCCACGTCACCCGCACATATCAATACGCGCGCGGCCCGCGCACGATCTTCAAAGAGATTCTGTCGCAGAAGGGAAAAGTGGGGCGCATTCTGCGAATGATGCACCGGGTGGATTTTCTCGGCCGTTACGTTCCCGAATTTGGTCAGCTTACCTGCCTGGTGCAGCATGAGTTTTTGCACCGATACACAGCCGACGAGCATACATTGGTGTGCATCGATAAACTGGACGCGCTGAGGGAGACGAATGATCCAAAGTTGGTTGCTTATCGCAGGATTTTTGAACAACTCGAAGACCCGCTGGTTCTCTACCTCGCGCTTCTTTTACACGATAGCGGCAAAGCCGTCGGCGCGCGGCCACACTCGGAAGCGAGCGCGCTCTTCGCCCAGCGGGTCGCAGCCCGTTTGCAATTGATACCCCAGCAACGGAAATCGCTCATCCTCCTGGTGGATCATCACCTGACTCTCTCCAGGACAGCGCAGCAGAGGAATCTGGATGACCCGGCCACGGTCATGGAATTCGCTCACATTGTGAAAGACCAGAGGAACCTAAACGCGCTCATGCTGCTGACTCTGGCTGACGGCCAGGGCACAAGCGCCGAAGCGTGGTCGGATTGGAAAGAGTCGCTCGTGTGGGGACTCTTTCACGAGACCTCGCGTTATCTGGCAGACCGGAAGTCGTATTACGAACAAACCAGAATCGAGCGCGAAAGCTTGCAGGCTTCCGTTTCCAAAAATCTTTCGCCGGACTACGCGGAGGAAATTGAAGCGCACTTTGACTTTATGCCGGATCATTATTTCCGCGCCACCGATGTGCCGAAGATTATCGAACATCTGAGATTGTTCCGCTCCTTTCTCGCGAACGTTTCCAGTCCGGCGCAGGACGGATTCGCTGAGACGAGTCCGGGGGAGTTTCCGCTCGCGCCGGCAATCAAATGGAAAGTGGTGCCCGAGCAGGGGCACACTGCAATGATCTTCTGCACATGGCAGCGCGAACGGCTGCTGGCAAAAGTCGCCGGATCATTTTCAGTTGTGCCGCTGAATATCTTGAGCGCGGATGTTTTTCCACGAGGAGATAACGTGGTGCTCGGCGTTTTCCGTGTGTGCGACACGAAAGCTCGCCCCGTTACGAATCCGCATGACTTCCAGCTGGTAGAACAAACTTTGCGCCGGGCGCTGGAGGACGAGACCTTTGATTTTCTGCCGCTGATCGAGAAGGCGAAACGGCTGAGCCGCCGGGTGGCGGTGGGGATTGAGTTTCCAACGCGCATCACCATCGACAACAAAACGCATCCCACCTATACGTTGATCGAGATTCAGGCGCCGGACCGGATCGGTTTGCTTTACGATGTGCTGAGCTGTCTCGATCGGGAAAATATTTTGATCCCGCTGTCACGCATTAACACGCAGGCAGGCGCGGCCATCGACACGCTCTATGTGGTGGACGGCTCCAACCATTCCAAGATCACCGATTCGCATCGGGTCAGGATGATTCAGCAGCATTTGAAGGACGCAATTCTGGGCGGAGCTGCGAAACCGCAGTAAGAAAAATTCTCTCCCTTTTGCTGCTCACCGGATGAATGCTTTGATTCTCGCCGCCGGATACGCGACGCGCCTTTACCCCCTGACGTTGAACAAAGCGAAACCACTGCTCGTAGTCGGAGGCAAACCGATTATCGAATGGCTGGTGGACAATCTCGCGGGCATTCCCGATCTGGAAACGATTTATGTGGTGACGAACGACAAATTCGCCGCCGACTTCAAGGCGTGGAGCGAGCGCTATCAGGCCCGGCATCCAGAGTTCAAATTCAAGATCATCAATGACGGCTCGAAGAGCGATGACGACAAGCTCGGCGCGATTGGAGACATCAATTTCCTCGTCACGCAGGAGAGCCTGTCGCAAGGCAGCTTGTTAATCGCCGCCGGCGACAACTTGTTTACTGAGCCGTTGAAGCACTTTCTGGCGAGCGCGATCAAGACCGAAGCGACGGTTGCAGTCTATGATGTTGGCGATACTGAAACGATCAAGAAGTACGGCAATGTCAGCATTGATGCCGATGGAATGATCATTCGGTTTGAGGAAAAACCTGAGAAACCCCAAGGAACGCTGGCGGCGATCGCTCTTTATTATTACTCGCCTGCGGTTCTCTCGCTTTTGAGGACGTATCTGGCTGCGGGCAACAATCCGGATCAGCCCGGCCGTTTTGTGCAATGGCTCTACACGCGCAAACCAGTGAAGACTTTCCAGATCAAAGGGAAATGGATTGATATCGGAAGCAAAGAAACTCTGGAGAACGCGGACAAGATTCTCAGAAGTTTTAAGTCTTAAGTTTTTAAGTGTTAAGAGACCGCTTGAAACTTAAAACTTCATTTTAGTCGGCCTTCATCAAACTCGATCAAGTCGAAATAGGTCCGAATATCGTTGCGCCCTTCGCCGCCTGACTCCTTGAGAAAATGCAGGAAACGCGCTTTTTTTGCCGCAGTATCAGGATGCCGTGAAATCATTGCCTGGTTCCATTGTTCGATCGCTTCCGGCGAATGTTGCACTCCGTTCTTCTCCACCCAATCTAGAATCGTCTGGTCGTCGTCCAGTTTGTTGGCGATTTCTTCAAATGCGTCGCCGTCAATCTTCAGAAATGCCAGCAAATGTTTGTCGAAGCCGACGGTTTTGTAATTGTAACCCTTCAGCAATCCTTGCCGGTGCAGTCTGGCCTTGTCGATCAAGCGTGGCAGATGCACGTAACCGCCTAGCTTTTCGTAAGGACTGCGTGGATGCAGTCTTCGCATCGAGGAGATTGTAATTAGGTGGCCGGCAAAGGCCGCGGCGCAGTTTCCGGAAATTGGGGCTGCGGCGTTGCCACACTGGCTGGCTCCTGTTGCTGCAACAATTCTCCTTGTGTAAGGCCGGTTTGGCCGATGACGAGTTGACCGAAAAACATTCCACCTTTTTCAACTGTGATCGCCCTCGCCGTCACATCGCCTTCGAGAAAGGCCTTTCTGTTAACCGTGACCATCTGGGCGACGATTTCACCCGACATTCTGCCTCTGATTTCGACGGTCTCCGCGCGGACCGTACGGAAACAGTGAATATCGGCTTTACGATCAACGATGACGTGACGGGCGCTGATACGGCCGGGAATTTTGCCTGACAAATTGATGGTGGCGGTGTCGTCGCAATGCAGATTGCCGCGCAGCCTGCCTTCGATTAGGGCGGATTGGCAAACGATGCCGCTGCTGGCCAGATCGCCCTTGGCGGTCAGATGCACGTCGCCGCGGGTACGGATGCTTCGGCTGAACCCGCTGGTGATTTTGTAGTCGCGCAGATCAATATGCGTGCTGCACCCCGGGCAGATTGTCGAACTCGCCGCGCCAGAGACCCGCTGTTTGCGTTTACACTCGAAACACTCGATGACCGTACTACGCTGTCGTTTCCAAAAATCTTCGAATCTCCCAAGGATGGAGGAGGAGTTCTCCGCTGCAGGCTCTTCTTCTTTCGTCCGCAGCTTCAGACCAGGCTTCGGCGCGAATGGAGAAAATGAGCGACCGCACTGGCGGCAGATCGAGCTCTTGGCCGCTGCATACTCCATCTGCTTGAAGCCACAATGCGGGCATTCCGCACTGAGTTTTACAGGCGACGGATTGGCCACTGGGTGCTCGCTAAAACCTTTCGTTATGCGCGTGCTCCGAATGCCGCCTTGATCGGCTCGCTGGGCCGCACAACTTCAGGGCGAGCTGCGGACTTTGCAGACAGTGCTCCGCTGGTGACTTCCGATTTTCCAATAAAGGTTGCGCCTTCTTCAATCACAAGACGCGCTGCTTTCAAATCTCCCTGCAACACGCATTTGGATTTTAGCTCGCAGCGCTCGCCCACGGTGATGTTGCCGTGCACCTTGCCATAGACGGTGATCGATTTGGTTTTTATCTCACCCCGAATCTCAGCGTTTTCACCGACCGTTAAAACGCCGTCAGAGTTAATGTCCCCTTCGACCTTTCCGTCGATGAGCAGTTCTTTTTGGAACTTGATCGAGCCTTTAATTTCGACATCGCTCGAGAGGATGTCTTTGCCTCCGTGGTCTGCCATAGGTTTTGGATTTGGATTGTCGATTATTGTTGATGGTTTTGGCTCTTCGTCGTTCGCAGGATGATTGTTTTCATCTGTAATCGGAAACCGCGGTTCTTCTCGAACCGGCGGCATCGGTTTTTGCAAGACGAATCTTTTGAGCATTCGATAGATTGTGACAGTCGTTGCTGCCTGTCAACGAATTCTCGTTTCTAAGTGAAAACTTTTTGCCGTTTTATCGTTCAACGACCCGGTAGAGCTTGCACACCGCGTTCTGCGCGGAAAAAATCAGAAACGGCGGAGCTTGGCTGGGCGTTCGATCCAATACGCGACAGAGCGGATGCGGAGGCACGGGCTCGTTCAGGACCGCCGCGGAATTTTGCGCCACACGTTCGGCATCGTACGCAAAAACCCACGTTATCCGATGGTTCTGGAGAATCTTTCTCGCTTTTTGCAAATCTTCGGAAAGGAAAAATCGCGCACTGTCCTCGATGCCGTTTAGACTTTCATGCGAACTTCCGGCCACTCCAGGCTGCCCGGACCAATAGGCAATGGATGGCGAGAGCCACCACGGCGCAAGAAAGGGATGCGCCTCTGGCGATTGCAAATTACGCGCAAGGTCGCGCAACTGCACCGCTTCATTTCGCCGCTCCACGCGACCAGCTAGTTCCGCATCGTTTGGCCAAAGCGTTTCATCCCAATCGCGAAGGATTGGAAGAATCGACAGCACAAATGCGATCCAAACCGCCGCGCGCCATTTGATCGGCTCCAGCAAAGCCGGAAGCGCAAGCGCAAAGATCAATACAAAAAAATATGCCCAGCGCGCCTGCCAAATCGTCATGGCATAAGTCGCGAAAAGCAAAACGACGATGAAAAGCAGCGGCGCCTCGCTCTTACTCTTGCTCGTGCTGTCACTCTTTCTCTTTCTTTCCCAGAGTCCAATCCAAATCAAAAACGGCGTGATCAACAGCAGATAGCCGCACCAGCGCAACCAGACTGGATTTGCCAGCGAGACGTGCGCGAGTTCGCTAATCGTGCGCGCCCAATTTTTAAAGACCGCGCTTGATTGAAAGATTGCGAACGACGGAACGCGTTGCTCAATCAGGAGTGCAGCCATAATGATCGCTGCGAATAAAAGCCATCCGGGGCCCCGATCTCTTGCAAAAAGCGCCTGCCGATTCACTAGAAACATCGTCGCGGTCACGATCAGAAACAGAACAACTGGCTCGTAAGCCGACACCCAGATCGCCAACGCCCACGCCGCACCGCCAACGCCCGACCACGCGCGGGCTCGCGATGCCATACGTGATTCACGTATAGCATCGCCCGGCGCGCTGGCGGCGTGCAGGTTTTGCAAACGCCATTCGGCGCAAATTGCGATGGTGACGAGCAAGATCAGCAAGGATTGATGATCAGGCCTGCCAAGCTCCGTTCCCTGAACGAGAATGGGACTGATCGCATACAGGACCAGAGTCGCCCAGCGGTAGCAGAACTTCATTCGGCGTGACCACCACCAGAGAAACCAGCCGCCAAGCAGCGCAAACACCGGCGAAACAAATGCCCCCGCCCAATTCAGTGCGTGCGCCGTGTATGGCTTTAACAAAACCGACAGTCCCAGGATCAGATAATCGAGCGGCGCAGTAGTGTGCGGCGTGGTTCCCTGCGGAAAATTTTCAAACGCATCATGCCGCACGATCAGTTCTGGTTTTGCATTGATCATCTGCACGCGCGTCATCCGCGAGTAACAATCCGCATCAACGAAGTAAATGTTACCCGCGACAAAAACGTCTTGATGATTCGCGCAGCGCGTTGCCAGGATCAACGCGCTAAGCAGCGGGATCTCAATAACAATCAGAACAAACTGTCCGAATCGTGGCACATGTCGACAATCGCAAATCCGTGATCCAAAATCGAAAATTAAAATAGCGGTGCCGCCCTGAAAACTTCCGGGGTTTTGGAGTGCGGCGGCTTGACACCGCTGTTCCTTTCGATCGCGAGCGTGAGGGGGACCACGACCGCTCACTGGACACCATGCGTTCGCTGTATCCATGTTTGCGTTGGAAGCTATGGCGCTCAAGGAGTGACGGCTTCCCAGCCGTCACGTTTGGAATCGACGGCTGCCCAAGCCGTCGCTCCTTGGTAGCTTGGCGCTGCTCGAGCGCTGGCTTGCCTGCATTGCGCATTGGACGTTGGATGTTCGATGTTCGCGCGTCAGCACGCGTCGGGCCTGTAGTTCAGCGGTTAGAGCAGGAGACTCATAATGCGAGAAAGAGTTTTTGCGCTCGTTTTCGCGGCGTTGCGCAGCGTCGCGGACGCTAGGTATTTCGGTCGTTAGGAATTCGCGCCGCGTTACAGATTTGCGCAGTTTTGCAGCAAAAAATTCTCAGGCCGTAGAAAACGACCGTGAAAAACTAGCTCTCTTTTTGCGCGGTCTTTCTTCCCTCGCAAACGCGTCTCAGTCTTGCCTCATTGGCTTACGTGGATGGCCTGTCCTGGTCTTTGAGCGCGGCTGGGGCTGGCGGGAGCGTCAAGCGGTAATGCTTTAGAGAGGGACCGTGTCAACTCATTGAAGCGCTGGGCCAATTGGTTTTCGAGGCGCCGGGCGTCGAGGCTGTAGGAGAAAAATCAGCCAATTAATTACGCGGGGTAAGGCCGCGCAACGCATCCTTCGCCTGGTACTCGGCAACGACGCGTTGCAACTCGCGCCGGACGAAACTTGAACGACTGCGATCTTGGCTGGCCGCGAGCTCATCAATCGCCCCCAGAAGATCTCTTGGCACGTTGCTGATTGTCAGGATTTGAACGGTCGGCGTCTTCGCCAGTGGGGTAACGGTTCGGGCAGACTGACCACTTCTTGCTCCGAAATTAACCTTAGTCCGCCGTCCCCGGCGATTAGCACCGCGAGCGTTGGTATGTATTTTGCCCATCTCTCACCTCATTCTCCGGGAACGGCGTGCCGAAGTTCCGAAAAAAAGTTGGATTGTTCTTTTACACACGGGCGAATCTCCTGCTAAGGAGTTCTCCTCGACGCCGGAAGATGCGCCCAGCGTTGTACATGACGTAATCGGGCGCCAACCTCCATCCGGTTGCCAAGAAACACGCAAATTAGGCGAACCGAAATGGAGGCCTTCCGGTTATCGCATCTGCCGTCAGTCTTCAGGCGATTGCAGTGTTGCGCTTGGCCCGTTTCTCTATCCGTCGGCGCGTTTATGTGAATTTTTTTTTCGCTGGAACGGCTCGCCGCGCTTTCCACTGAAGATTGATCGGCCGTGCTTGGCGATGCTTTCAAACGCGCATCGCGGCGACGGAAAGCGATTTATCGTCCGTGCCGACGAAAAGGTGACCACGTTTCTTGAACGCGAACGAATCACGTACCATGACAGTCATCGAAATCCGACCGCACTGTTGAGTTTTCGAGGCGCCCGTGGTCGGGCCTGTGTTCCCAGAGAAAAATCAGGCAGTTAATTACGCGACGTAGGGCCGAGCACAACATCCTTCGCCTGGTACTCGGCAACGATGCGTTGCAACTCGCGCCGGATGAAACTTGAACGACTGCGATCTTGCCTGGCGGCGAGCTCATCGATCGCCTCCAAAATATCGCTGGGAACGTTGCTGATCGTCAGGACTTGAACGGTCGGGGCTTCGAGCATGCCATCGGCGCCGTTTTTATTCATTTTCCAATCACCGTTTTTCAAAAACATGATTAATTCCTTTCACAATCTTTGAGCGTGTTGGTTGCCAGCAAAATGAACACTACAGCACAACTGCCCATGAACGCCGATACGAGAACGCGCGTTCGGAGATCGAATGGCCCATTGCCATAATGGGGTTCCGGATGCATAGGGGGGGCAGGACCAAGTTATTAACTGTTATTAACAGTCCCTGCAAGACATTTTTTTTGCCAACTGACAGCTTTGCTTCCGTCGATCTAAGCAAGGATTGCAGCTCGCTGATTTTTTGGGGGCTAAGGGTGTGCACGCATGTTTTGGCGAAATAAGGATTACTTTTCATGCGGCCAGATGGGTGGTTACCCGGACCTATGCCGTCAGTGGGAATGGAATCACGCCGCTCGACTTCGAGATAGTTGGAGCGAATGTCACGCGCTGAGCGTGAGTGATGCTGTGCTCGCATCGCAAGTGGCCATAAGTTTTCGTTGCGAGTGCGCCGCCGTCTTTATGTCCAAGCCAGCTTGCGCCACGCTGTAGTACGATGTCTTGAGCGATTGCCAAACTTCTTTGCCGCTAGAAAAAGCTCTGGCATAATAGCGTCCCGACCTATGGCGGAGAAGATTTGGCTTTCGGGTTTTTTGCCTGTGAAAGCGGGCCTGTAGCTCAGCGGTTAGAGCAGGGGACTCATAATCCCTTGGTCCCAGGTTCGAATCCTGGCGGGCCCAGCTCGGAGGCTTTCCACCCCGTAACGCAGTCTTCTCGGTTGCATTTTCTTCCTGTGTGTTGGAAGCTGTGCGTCCCGCTCTCGGAGGGAATTATCATGAACCAGATCATCGACGCTATCGGGAAAGAACAGCAAAAAACCGATGCGAACACCTTCAAGGTTGGCGATAGCGTACGCGTTCATACGCGGGTCGTGGAAGGCGACAAGGAACGGATCCAGATATTCGCCGGCGTGGTGATTGGCCGTAAAGGCCGCGGGCTGAACGAAACATTCACTGTGCGACGCATTTCTTACGGCGAGGGCGTCGAGCGCGTGTTCCCGCTGCATTCGCCGCGGATCGCGAAAGTAGAAGTGGAACAACAAGGCCGCGTGCGCCGCGCGAGACTGAATTACCTCCGCACTCGCAAGGGTAAAGACGCAACGGCAGTGCGTGAGTAAAAATGTGAGATGTGAGAAGTGATTGGCGAGAGGTTTTTCCACGATTCAGATCTCACATCTCACTTCTCACCGTTAGAATTTCTGCATAATGTGCGGGATGCGCCGGCGCTGCGGATTTCGTTACGAGAAAAAACTTCGCGCGACGGGCGTCGCGCGCATTGCCGGGATTGACGAAGCCGGGCGCGGCGCGTTGGCCGGGCCGGTGGTTGCGGCGGCGATCGTTCTTCCGGAAAAATTCCGTCATCGCCGCTTGAACGATTCCAAGCAGCTCGCGCCTGAATTACGCGAGGAAATCTATTGCGAACTGGTCGCTAATCCCGAAGTGAGATGGACTGTCGGTGTTGTTGATTCCATCGAGATCGATCGGATCAACATTTTGCGCGCGAGCCACCGCGCCATGCGCATGGCGATCGAGGCTCTGATGGAACCGCCTGACCACGTTTTGATCGACGGCCTGCCCGTGATTCCGTTTCCACTTCCGCAGACCGCGATCATCGACGGCGATTGCCTCAGCTTGAGCATCGCTGCCGCCAGCGTTATCGCCAAGGTCACACGGGACCGAATGATGCGTGACTTCTGCGCGCAGTTCCCGCAGTATTCTTTCAGCCAGCACAAAGGTTACGGAACTGAACTGCATCTCCTGAAGCTCCATGAATTCGGCCCTTGCCCGATCCATCGCCGATCTTTCGAACCGGTGGCGCAGCCGCTTCTCGCTCTCGAGGAGCTCGTCAAAATCAGTCCATCTCCGGCGCGGCGCGCGCGGCGAGAAGCTGGCGTGTCAATTCCTGCGGCGTAACGGCTACAAAATTCTCTATCGCAATTTCAAAGGGCGCAGCGGCGGCGAGATCGACATCGTTTGTCGCGACAACGACACGCTCGTGTTCGTCGAAGTGAAAACACGCACGCGCGAGGATTTCGGGCGGCCGGTGTCGGCTGTCGATCGACAAAAACAAAAGCGGATTTCGCGCGGCGGCCTAGCCTGGCTGCGCATGCTCGACAATCCGGACATTTTCTTCCGTTTCGACGTCGTGGAAGTCATCATCACGGAAGACGCGAAACCGCGCCTTGAATTAATCAAGAACGCATTTCCACTCTCCAAGCCGTATTTGTATTAGAAGCCATCCCATGAATGGTAGGGACGGATCGCCGAGCCGTCCGTGTCGTTCTTGTTTGATTGTGGCGCGCCCGGCGGTCGCGCCCTGCCATCTACGTGTGTACTTGGCGCTCCGTCATCGCAGGAATTCGCTTGCAATCCAACTTCAGCCGCCTCGATAATGCGTGGAGATTTTATGACCGTGAGGATCAATCATCTCGCCGTCTGGATTCTTATAGTGGTTTATTTCCTCATTGGCTGGGGGTGGTACAGCATCTTCGGCGAGAAGTGGCTCAATCTGCATGCTCGAACGATGACCGACATCGAGCGGACGCATAATGTCAGCGCATATGTGCTCGCGTTCGTTACCTCAATTGTGGTGAATTACACGCTGGCGATGCTGATCGCGCGCTTCAACGCAACGAGCGCATTTTGCGGTCTGAAAATTGCGCTCGCCTGCTGGTTCGCATTTTTGTTCATGGAGTACGCAACGATCTCGGTGTTCTCCGCTTTCGAAACGAATCCGTGGCCGCTCATTTGCATCGACATGGGCCGGCCGCTCCTCGGTTTCGCCATCAGCGGCCTCGTCCTCGGCGCCTGGCGCAAAGCAACGTGACGTTGCGTGTAGGGCATGCGCATCGCTTGCCGATTCAGAAAGTCGGCAGCCGGAGCGGCTGCCCTACAAATTGTACCGCTCCAATTACGGACTGGGCGAAGTGTTGGTTTCCTCTTTGGATGGAGAAACGCTTTCAACCTTGGTCGCGCTCATCACGTAGGTAACCGTCACCGTCGAGCCGACTTTGAGCTCGGCCGATCCTTTGATTGACGCCGGGTCAATCGCGAACTCGTACTTTTCGCCTCCTTTTTCTACGGCCAGCGTGGTTCCGGTAGCCGCGACGATCGTTCCGGTCATTTCGTATGTCTTTCCAGCTGCTGCGAACACCGATGTGCTCATCGCCAGCATCATTGCCGCCAGCAAACAAATCATTTTCGAATTCATAAGTTGGCGATAAGGCCGAGCACCGCGCGAAGCAAGTCAGATGTCGTTCGGCTTGTTTTTGCGGCGGCCGTGCTTGCCAAGCCGTAGCTCGTTACGCGAAGGCTGGTCAGCGACAAAAAAGACGCAACTGCCTGCCCTGAGCGACGGTCGAATGGGTCACGTTGCCAGCGATTCCGAAATAGCCTTGATTCCAACCCGCAGAGTCAACGGCCACATCACGCGGCGCGTCTGTTTGGCGTTACCCCACGCGGCGCGGAGTTCATCTGCAATTTCGTGCAATGGATCGCTGTCCTTCGCAGTGATGAACCGCTGAGTCGAAGACCAGCTTCTAAGATAGCCGACCAGATACTCGAGATTCCACTGTGTCATCATTTCGAATTTCGGCGGATCGATCTTGTGAAACGGGAAGGGGAGATCGGCGAAATTCTCAACAAGCTCGCGCTCCGGCGGCCAGAAGGGACCGACCACCTCGTAATAGTACCGATTTACAACTGCATCGATCGCTGGTTCGATGTGCAACAAGTTGTAAGCCGATGCAGCGAGGACGCCGTTAGACTTCAACGCGCGTCGTGCTTCTTCATAAAATCGTGGCAGGTCGAACCAGTGCAGTGCCTGCGCGACCATGATCAGATCGATCGTCTCCGATTCGATGCCGCTGTTTTCTGCCGGCGCGACACGATATTCGACGCGCTCGTGCGGCTCCGCCTTCGCGATCTGTTTTTCACTTGCATCGGTCGCGATCACGCGATCGAACAGTGATGCCAATCCGACTGCCGCCTGTCCATTTCCTGTGCCGCAATCCCAGGCGAGCTTGCGACTCGGAGCGATGCTCCCCAGATAATCGAATAATTGCTGTGGGTAGCCCGGTCGAAATTTCGCATAATCAGCGGCCTGCGCGGAAAAGTGATCTTTAAACTTCATTCGTTCGGCGTCGAGGCCCGCATCATAAGCCGCTTACGATGCATGAATCGACGGCGTCGATTTTGTTGTAGCTGCCGTTGTCTCGGCGACAGAGTCTGACTTCAGCGTTGGGCGTTGGACGTTGAGCGTTGGATGTTTGCTTCCTTCACTGTTTCGGCGGCTCGGGCATCGTCCTCAATCCCACCCGCG
>Ga0209056_10000644_pt1 | contig 38636 bp, 38 predicted proteins | sample GraSoiAngelo_114_FD_185876 | JGI IMG/M metagenome (GOLD analysis project Ga0209056, IMG submission 185876) | Grasslands soil microbial communities from the Angelo Coastal Reserve, California, USA - 14_0903_13_40cm (SPAdes) (version 2) | ecosystem: Environmental > Terrestrial > Soil > Grasslands... | reverse complement strand
AAGTGCGTCGGCGACCTCGTGGACGAGCGGACGATCCTGGTGGACGAGTACGATTTCGACCCGACCCAGGGCTGCTTCCGGGCGCCACGGACCTACTTCGGCTCCTCCCCCGCCGGCGGCCTCGGCTGGGGCATGGGGGCGGCGCTCGGCGCCAAGCTCGCGGCGCCCGACAAGACGGTCATCTGCTGCCTCGGCGACGGCGCCTACATCTTCAGCGCCCCGACGGCGGCGCACTTCGTCTCGCGCGCGTACAACCTGCCGGCGCTCTTCGTGATCTTCAACAACCGCGCGTGGAACGCGGTCAAGCGCGCCGTGCGGAGCCACGCGCCCGAGGGCGTGGCGGCGCGGACGGGTCAGATGCCGATCTCCGACCTCGAGCCGGCGCCCGATTACGAGCTGGTGTGCCGCGCTTCCGGCGGCCACGCCGAACGCGTCGAGGACCCGGCGGCGCTGCCCGACGCGCTCGCCCGCGCGCTCAAGGTGGTCCGCGACGAGAAGCGCCAGGCGCTCCTCAACGTGATCTGCAAGAAGCCGTGACGTCGCACGCACGCGTTCGGTCGGACGGGCCAGGGGCTGGCCGACAACCGCCGCTCGTGCTCCGAGCTACAATGATGTGATGCGAACGCGTCGGGTCCTGCTCCTGTTGACGGTGTGGCTGTCGTTCGATCTCGCGACGCCCTTCCCGGGCGCCTTCGAGTTCGAGGTCCAGGACTCCGAGATCGAAGAGTCCGTCCACGTGCGGCGGGAGTCTCACGGCCGGTGGACGACCGCCTCCGCGCGAGCGATTTCGCGGGACCGGGTCGAGCTCGCCCGGCCGGGGCGCCCCCTCGCGCCGGCGGAGCCGAGGGGACGCCCGGCCACCGGTGACGAATGGCTCCCGCAGGTGCGGCTGGCCCACCTGCCGTCCTCCAGCCACGCCTCGTCCTCCTCCGAAGACCACTAGCGCCGTCATCCCGTTCGTCTCCTGAACCACGCCGCTATCCGGCGGCGAACTCCGTTCGTCCGCTCCCGAGGGAGGCACGAGATGACGATCAATCGCTATGAAGGTTTGGCTATCGCCGTCGCTCTCATCGTGGTGGGCCGCATTCTGGTCGCGGTCCTGAGGGCGCTGGTGGAGTGACATATGATCTTTCTGATGGATCCTGAGTTCTGGGCGCGGGTCGTCGGGATCATCGTGATCGATCTCACGCTCGCGGGCGACAACGCCCTCGTCATCGCGCTGGCGGTCCGGACGCTGCCGAAGCGCCAGCAGTTCTGGGGGCGCCTCTGGGGCACCGCGGGCGCGGTCGGCCTGCGGCTGGCGTTCATCGCGATCGCGACGTTCCTGCTGCGGATCCCGCTCCTCCAGCTCGTCGGCGGCCTGGCGCTCCTCTGGATCGCCTTCAAGCTCGTTGGCAAGCAGACCGGCGCCGAAGGCCACGTCCGGCAGGGAAGCTCGCTCTGGGAAGCCGTCTGGATCATCATCGTCGCCGACGCGGTCATGAGCCTGGACAACGTGCTGGCCGTCGCCGCCGCGGCCCACGGCGACTTGACGCTCGTGGTGTTCGGCATCGCGCTGTCGCTGCCGATCGTCGTGTGGGGCAGCGGCCTGCTGGCCACGCTGATGAACCGCGTCATCTGGGTCATCTGGCTCGGCGGTGGGATCCTCGGCTACGTCGCGGGCGAGATGATCCTGAAGGATCAGAGCCTCGTTCGCTGGATCGATCACACCGCTCCCGGCCTCGGGCTGCTGCCGCTCTTGCCGGCCGCGATCATCGTGGCCCTGGGATGGTGGCTCAACAGTCAGAACGGGAGAAAGAAGGTGCCGGGAAACGCCTGATTCAGTATCCTAAGCGCCATGGCGCAGGATCTCAGGAGCTATCTCGATCTCGTCAAGCGGCGGAAGCCCGGCGACTTCGAGATAGTCTCGAGGCCCGTCGATCCGCGCTACGAGATCACCGCGCTCGTCGTGAAGCTCGAGCGCGAGGCGAAGCGCCGGCCGGTTCTGCTCTTCGAGAACGTCACCGGCGCCAAGTTCCCGGTCCTGACCAATCTGCACGCCAGCCGGCCGCGCCTGGCCGCCGCAATGAACGCGGCGCCCGAGGCGACGCTGGCGACCTACCTGCGCGCGATGGACAAGCCGATTCCCCCGAAGGTCGTCGCGAACGGCCCCGTGCACGAGGTCGTGCTCACGGGCGATCGCGTCAACCTCTATGACCTGCCCCAGATCGTCCACCACGAGGGCGATGCGGGCGCCTACGTGACGGCGGCGATCTCCTTCGCGAAAGATCCGACGCGCGAGATCTGGAACTGCGCCTACAACCGGCTCCAGATCAAGGGGCGCGACACGACCTCGATCCACCTGACGACGGGCAAGCATCTGTGGGAGTTCCAGCGGATCGCCGAGGCGCGGAACGAGCCCCTGCCCCTGGCGCTGGTGATCGGCGTTCATCCGGCGATCGCCCTCGGCGCGCTCGCGATCGGATCCATCGACGAGGACGAGCGCGGGATCATGGGCGGGCTCCTCGGCGAGCCGCTGGAGCTGGTGAAGTGCCAGACCTCCGACGTGCTCGTGCCCGCGCACGCCGAGATCGTCCTCGAGTGCGAGATCCTGCCGCGGCAGCGCACGCCCGAGGGGCCCTTCGGCGAGTTCACCGGCTACAGCCTCGGCGAGCGCCAGCGGGAAGTCGTGCGCGTCAACGCGATCACCCACCGCCGGGACGCGATCTTCCAGGACATCACCGTCGCCCACCTCGACCACATGCTCCTGTCCACGATCCCGATGGAGGCGAACCTCTTCCGCGCCGTGCGGGCGATGGTCCCGTCGGTCAAGGCGGTGCGGGTGCCGGGACCCTTCACCTGCTTCGTGTCGATCGAGCAGCGCATCCCCGGTCAGGGCAAGAATGCCATCCTCGCGGCGTTCGGCGCGGATCTCTACATGAAGCGCGTCGTCGTCGTGGACGACGACGTGGACGTCTTCGACGATCGGCAGGTGAACTGGGCGATCGCCACGCGCTGCCAGCCTGACCGCGACCTCACGATCATCACGCACGCGCGCGGCTCCGACCTCGACCCCTCGGCGCGCGACGATGGCTACACCGCGAAATGGGGCGTGGACGCGACGGCCAAGCCCTCGCTCGCGGCCTACACGCCCCGGCACCGCGTGCCGCCCGACGTCTGGCAGCGGATCAACCTCAAGGACTTCTTCGCCTAGTCGATCCACGAGACCCGGTGCCGCCGAACTTCGTCCATCTGCTGGAAGCGCCCTCGGGTCGGTTTTCTGCCAAGCCGGCCCTCGTCTGGGACGGGGGCGCGCTCACGTTCGAGGAGCTCGACCAGCGAGCGGACGCCTTCACGGATGCTCTCGCGGCGAGAGGCGTGAAGCCCGGCGATCGGATCGCGCTGGCGATCGGCAACCACTGGGCGTTCGCGGTGGGGCTGCTCGCCGGATGGAAGCTCGGCGCGACCGTCGCCCCCCTCGACCCGCTCTTGACGGCCGGCGAACGAAGAGACATCCTCGCCGATCTTTCTGCGGCGCTCGTCGTCGACGAGTCACACCTCAGGGAGCTCGAAAGAGACCCCGTTGAGACCCGTCCTCGCTCTCGCGGTCGGGCAAGGATCCGTCCCGCGCCTCCCGGCCCGGCGCTCATTCTCTATACCTCCGGGAGCACGGGGCGCCCGAAGGGCGCGGTGCTCTCTCACAGAGCGCTCGAGCTGGCCATCGAATCGTGGGCGGGCCCGGTCATGGCGCTGACCTCCGGAGACGTCGTGCTGGCCACCCTGCCGCTCTCGCACTCGTTCGGCCTGAACGGAGCGCTGCTCGCTCCGTTGCTGACCGGCGCGACCGTCGCCCTGGTGGACCGCTTCGCGCCCGACAAAGTGATCGAGGCCATCCACCGCCATCGCGTCACGGTTTTTCCAGGCGTCGCGACGATGTTCCGCCGGATCCTCGACGGCGCCGAGCTCGCCGCCGCCGATCTCTCGTCGGTTCGAATCGGGGTGTCCGGCGCGGCGCCGTGCCCGTGGGCGCTGGCGCACGAGTGGCGCGTTCGCACCGGCATCAGGATCGTTCGCGGCTACGGCATGACGGAGCTCTTTCGCCCGATCTCGTATCAGGCGGCGGATCCGACCGAGTCACCCGACGCGATCGGCCGACCCGTCCCGGGCGTCGAGATCCGGACCGTCGACGACGCCGGGCGCTCGGTCTCCACTGGCGAAGCGGGCGAGCTCCTGATCAAGAGCCCCATGGTGATGGACAGCTACGTCAACGCACCCGAGGACACCCGCGAGGTCCTGGTCGAGGGCTGGTTCCACACCGGTGACCTCGCCACGGTGAGCGCCGACGGGCTCGTCACGATCGTCGGCCGGAAGCGCGAGCGGATCCTCCGTGGCGGCTACTCGGTGTTCCCGCCGGAGGTGGAGGCGGTGCTCCTCACGCACCCCGCGGTCGCCGAGGCCGCCGTGGTCGGCACGCCTCATCCCGAGCTGGGCGAGGACGTGGCGGCTTTCGTGACGCTCCGCCCCGGCGCGACGGCCAGGCCCGACGAGCTGATCACCTACTGCAAGCAACGTCTGGCCTCATTCAAGTACCCTCGACGCCTCACCGTGCTCGACGCGCTTCCGCGGGCCACCACCGGCAAGATCCTCAAATCGCGGCTCGCGAGGCCGGCGACCGCGGAGTAACGCCGCGAAGCTCCGGCGCGGATCATGAGTGGCTTGTCATTGGATGCCGTCAGCTTCGCAGTGATGGACTCGACGCGCTGCGCCGGCGCGATGAGCTTCGATCATCATGCTGGCCGGCTTCTCGCTCTGGTTCGGCTGAACAGGTCTGGCCGGCCAGACCACGCGACCTACTGATCGAGCTCGACCAGGTACTCTTTGATCCGCGGCGCGTCCGGCGCGTCGGGCTTGAGCGCCAGATACTTCTGGAAGGCGGCCTTCGCCCGCGCGGTCTCCTTCTGCTGGTAATACAGAAACCCCAGCTGGCGGTACGGATCGGGGAAGGCCGGGTCGAGCTGGGCGGCGCGCTCGTACCGCTCGAGCGCCCGCTGCGCCTTGTCGGCCTTGTCCGCGGCATCGCGCGCCCGCTGCGCCTGCAGGCGGTACAGGTCGCCGTAGTAGAGCTCGGCCACCGGGTCTCTCGGTGTGATCGCGCGCACCCGATCGAGCTGCGCCTCCGCCAGCTTGAATCGGCCGGCCTGGATATCGAGCCGCGCGTTCTCGCGGACGACCGTCCGCATCCGCAGGCCGAACTCGTCCGTATTCTTCACGGTGTCCGGCGCGGCGGCGGCGACCGCGTAGTTGGCCTTGATCAGCTCGCTGGTGGTCTCGACTCGCTCCGTGAGCTTCGGGTGGCTGCCGAAGAAGAAGGTCTCGAGGCTCCCGCGGTCCCGGGACTCCTTCCGCAGCAGGTCGAACACCTTCGGCGCCTCCTTCGGGTCGTAGCCGGCGCGGACGAGATTCGCCATCCCGCCCGCGTCCGCCTCCCGCTCGAGCTCGCGCCCGTAGCCGTTGATCGCGGCGATGACAGCAAGCTGCAGGCCAAGGCCGAGGAGCACGTTCGCGGTCTGGCTCAGGACCGCCGCGCCGAGGTAATCGCCGGACCCGGCGCGCGAGCCGGCGGCCACCGCGACGCCGATCGAGGCGGCGACCGCCAGGACGGTGAAGAGGATCTCCTTGTTCTGAGCGTCCCGCGTGAAGCTGAGCGCGTGGCGGTTGGTCACGTGGGTCATCTCGTGGCCGACGATCATCGCCAGCTGCGCCTCGTTGTCGAGGCGGGCCAGGAGCCCGGTGTGGACGTAGATCCGCCCGTTGGGCATGGCGAACGCGTTCAGCGTCGGGTCGCGCATGACCCCGAACCCGAACCCCGGCCCCCCGGAATCGCGCACGTCGTCGGGCGTGAGCTTGTCGCCGATCTTGGCGAGGTATTCGTCGAGGAGCGGGTCGTCGTAGGGTTTGGACTTCTTCTGGAGCTGCTGCTCCTCCTTCTCGGCCTGAGCCCAGAGCTTGAGCTCGTCCGCCTCCGGCTTGAAGGGCTTCCCGCCGGCGCCCATCGGGGCCACGCTTCGTGAGGCGCAGGAGACGGTGAGGAGGCATGCGATCAGGAGCCACGCGACGGAACGGGAGGCGACGCGCCAGGCGCCTCGGGCCATCATTCCGGTAGTCTGCCTCTTTAGTTCTTCTCCGCCAGCGTCTGGCGGACGCGTCGTAGCTCCTCCTTGAACGCCGCGGCGTCGCGGGCCTGCGGGTATCGGGTGAGATAGCGCTCCCACTCGGAGGCTCCCCGGTGGAGCTCGCCGAGCCTGACCAGGACCGTGCCGCGATCGCGCAGATGGGTCGGCGCGTTCGCGTCGATGACAAGGAGCCGGTCGATGACCGCGAGGGCCTTGGTCCAGTCTTCACGCCGCGCGTAGATTCCCTCGAGGTTCCTGAGCATCCGCACGACGATCTGCGCCTTCGGGGTCGGCGCGAAGTGCGCGTCGGTGAGCTTGACCGGACGCCCGACGGCGCGGGACGCGATCGCCTCGGCTTCGGCGCGTTCCAGAACGCGGCCGCCGCCGAACGGGTCACGGACCACCAGCTCGCCGCCGCCGATCCTCGCCCCGACGCAAAAATGTCCCGGCAAGCCGACGCCCAGGATCTCCAACCCGACCCGCCGGCCGACTTCCATGGCCACGACCGCGAGGGTGATCGGGATGCCAAGCCTCCGATCGAGGACGTCGTTGAGGCAGCTGTTGCGGGGATCGTAATAGTCCTCGGCGTTGCCGCGAAACCCCTCCCCGTCGAACAAGAACTCGCAGAGCCGGTCGAGGGCGCGCCGACCTCCCCCGGCCCTCGACACCGCCGAGCGAGCGGCCAGATCATCGAGCGCGGCCAGCGAGCCGCTGGGTGGCAGATCCGGATACTCGATCCGCGCGACCGCGAGCGCCGCGCAGGCCAGATCGATCTCGGGCCCCCTCACGAGGTCCCTGAAATCGTGCAGCGCCCGGTCAAGATTCACGGGCTCAGCAGCCGGGGGCGTGGTGGATGCCCGACGTCGCGAGCGCCTTCTTCTGCAGCTCGTCGGCGAGCTCCAGCGTCTTCCGCGCCGCGTGCGACGCGGCCGCCTGCGCGTCCGGCGTCGTGGCGAGCCGGAGCAGGAGCATCCGACCCAGCTCGTGGTGATAGCGCTCGTCCGGCTCGATCACGTCGCGATACATCGCGGCGGTCTCACGATCGCCCGCGTGCTCGCAGAACTCGATGAATTGCCGGTTCTTCACGACGGCGATCGCCTCGCGGGTGAACTGGCCGGCGGCGATGCGCTCGACCGTCGTCTTGAGGGTGTCCAGGTACTGGAAGAGCGGGCCGTAGCCCTTCGCGAGCGGGTCGAACGCCTTCGCATCGAAGCCGAGTCCGCGGAGCCGATCGGCGATCATCCGGTAGTGCTTGGCCTCGTCCCCGACCTGTCGCGCCAGCGCGAGCTTGACGTCCATCTCGTCGGTGGTGACGAGCCAGCGCGCCGCGATCTCGGTGGCCTCGATTTCGTTCTTGAGCGCGACCTTCAAGAGATTGAGGACGTTCAGGTCGCCCTCGACCTCCGGCTTGAGGGTGTCGTCGGGCGCCAGCCGGCTCAGCCGACGCTGGTTCTCGCCCGAGAGCTGAGCGACGAACTCCTCGGCCGTCATGCGGTGACTCCTTCCTTCAGGAGGCGCGGCAGCTCCTGCGTGAGCGTCTCCTTGGTCACGACGCGATCGCACCGCGGGTGCCAGGGCTGCGTCTGCCGCGCCAGCGCGTGGGTGGTGAATCCGAGGACCGGCGGACGCGTGCCCTCGAGGGCCGCGAACACCCGCTCGTAGTCATACCCGGCCGTCAGATCGAGCAGGACGAGTCGCGGGACACGGCCGAGCGAGGCCGCGACCTGCTCGGGGGTCCTCGCAAACTCGATCGGCACGCCGGCGAGCCGGCCGGTCTCCCTGATGCGAGCGACAAAAAAAAGGTCGCTGACGACTGCGAGGACCGGGGCGGCCCCTCCCGCACTGCCGCCGCCCCGATCCGCGTGAGGGTCAGTCGGCCTGTTCACGGATGCCGAGCCAGTGCTTGTTCCACTCGGCGACGTGGGCGAGCGTGGAGAGATTGCGCATGCGGTCGAGGTACACGATCCCGTTCAGATGGTCGGTCTCGTGCTGGGTGACCCGCGCAAAGAAGTCCTTCGCGACGAGGTCCACCACCTGGCCCTCCCGGTCGAGACACTGAAGGCGCACCGCCGTGTAGCGGGGCACCATCCCGCGCATGTCGGGAACCGAGAGACAGCCCTCCCAACCCTCTTCCGTCGCGTCCGTCAGCGGCGTGATGACGGGGTTGACGAGCACCATCAGCGGAACCGGAGGCGCGTCCGGGTAGCGCGGATTGGCCAGCACCTCGATGACGGCGATCTGCTGGAGCGTGTGCACCTGGGTCGCCGCCAGCCCCGCGCCGTCGTACTCGCGCATCGTCTCGATCATGTCGTCGATGAGCCGCTGGGTTGCGGGCGAGCGGATCGACCGAGGATCGACCGGCTCGGCAACCTGCCGAAGCACCGGATGACCGAGGCGCGCGACCTTCAGAATCGCCATGGCAGATTGAATCTTATCACGGCGTCACTTTCGTCTCGATCCGGCCGACCTTGCGGACGCCCTCGGCCAGCCGGGCCGCATCGGCCTCGAAGAACTTGGAGAACTCCGCGCCCTGCTTGAACACGATCGGAGTCTCGATCTTCTCCAACGCCCCTTGAAGTCGGCGTCGCCGACGGCCGCGCGCAGCGTGTCCCGGAGCTTCGCGAGCACGCCGCTCCGGCGTTGCCCTTGGGCGCGAAGACGCCGGCCCAGATGTAGAACTCGGCGTCGGGGTAGCCCAGCTCCCTGAACGTCGGCACCTCGGGGAGCGCGGCGACGCGCCTGTCGCCTCAGCCGGCGAGCGCCCGGAGCTTGCCCGCCTTGGTGCCGGCTCTCCCAGAAGACGACCAGCGCGAGCAGGACGAGCCCCGCGCCTGCGACCCGGTCGGTCGTCAGCATCGCTGGCCGGGCCCTAGCTAGCGCGTCGCCGAGAGCGCCCGCCAGATCTTCTCGGGCGTGAGCGGCATGTCGAGATGGGTGACGCCGAACGGCGAAAGCGCGTCCACGACCGCGTTCACCATCGCGGGCGGGATCCCGATCGTGCCGGCCTCCCCGATCCCCTTGGCGCCGAGAGGGTTGCGCGGTGACGGGGTGTGCGCGTGACCGATCTCGGCGTGCGGGACATCGTCCGCCCGCGGGACCGCGTAGTCCATGAGCGTGCCGCTCAGGAGATGGCCGTCTCGGTCCAGCACGGCGGCTTCCATCATCACCTGGCCCCAGCCCTGGGCGAGCGAGCCCTCCAGCTGGCCGTCGGCGAGCAGCGGGTTCACGATGGTTCCCGCGTCGTCCACCCACACGATGCGCTCCGGTGTCACCGTTCCGGTGTCGCGATCGACGCGCACCGACACGACGAAAGCGCCCGCGCTCCAGACCTCCCCCTCGGGGCTGAAGAAGCGCGTCGCCTCGAGCCCGGGCTCGGCGCCGATCGGGAGTCCCGCGCCGCGGTAGGCGAACTCGGCCACGCGCGCCCAGCTGACCACGCGCCCGGGCGCGCCGACGACGCCGAAGCCCCCATCGACCGCCACCACGTCGTCCGCCCCGGCCTCCAGGAGGCTCGCGGCGAGCCCCCTCGCCTTTTCTCGCACGTCGCGCGACGCGAGCGCCAGCGCCGACCCGCCGAGAGCGACGCTCCGGCTCCCGAACGTGCCGATGCCCTGAGGCGCGCCGAGCGTGTCGCCGTGGCGGACGGTCACCGCCTCCGGCGTGACACCGAGCTCGTCGGCGACGATCTGGGCGAACGTGGTCTCGTGCCCCTGGCCATGCGCGCTCGAGCCCGTGACGGCGAGCACGGCACCGGTCTGCTCGACTCGGACCAGCCCACTCTCCCACCCGAGGCCGGACGGCTCGACGTAGACGGCGACGCCGACGCCGACGATCTCACCCCGTTCGCGCCGCACCGCCTGCGCGCGCCTGAGACTTGCGTAGTCGGCCGTGGCCAGCGTGCCGTCCAGGAGCCCGGCGTAGTCACCGGAGTCATAGACCTGCCCCGTCGCGGTCTTGAAGGGAAAGCGATCGCGGGGAATCAGGTTGCGCCGCCTCAGCTCGACCGGATCGAGCCGGAGAGACCGCGCGGCCTCGTCCACGAGGCGCTCGATCAGGAACGCGGCCTCCGGACGCCCCGCGCCGCGGTAGGCGCCGACCGGCGGGGTCGTCGTGAAGACGCCGACCGATTCGATGTCGACGTGCTCGACGAGATAGGACCCCGGCAGGCACCGGCCGTGGTTCTGGGGCGTGCCGCCGACAGTGACGGCGAGGCTTGAGCCCAACGGCTGGCGAATCCGGGCGCGAAGCCCCGTGATTCGTCCGTCGGCATCGAGAGCAAGCTCCCCCGTCGAGCGACCACCGCGGCCATGGTTGGTGGTGAGCAGGTCCTCGGCGCGAGTCGAGACCCACTTCACCGGCCGCCCGAGCCGGCGCGCGAGCCAGGCGACAAGGACCTCTTCCCGGTAGGGACCGCCCTTCACCCCGAATCCGCCGCCGACGTCGGGAGCGATCACGCGAACGCGCGCTTCGTCGAGCCCGAGCATGCGAGCGAGCGAGGAGCGAACTCTGAACGGCGCCTGCGTCGAGGTCCACACCGTCAGCTCGCCGGTATCTGGGTCCCAGCGGGCGAGCGCTCCGCGGGGCTCGAGGGGGACGCCGCACAGGCGCTGCTGCTGCACGGTCAGCGTCACGTGGTGCGCCGCCTCGCGGAAGGCGCGGTCGGGATCGCCGTGGCGCCATGCAACGGCGAGCGCGTGGTTGTCGCGACTCGCCTCCACCACGTGCGGCGCCCCAGCCGCCAGGGCGCCGTCCGGATCGGCGACGCCGCCCAGCGGCTCGTAGTCGACGCCGACGCGCTCGGCCGCGTCCGTCGCCACGTAGGCTGACTCGGCGACCGCCGCCGCGACCGGTACACCCTGAGCGCGAACGATACCGGCCGCCAGCAGTGGGTACTCGGGGATGACCGTGCCCGGGGCCAGGCGCATCAGCGGCACCGGCCCGATCGGGTCGAGCTCCTCGGCCGTGATGACCGAGACGACCCCGGGGATGCGCCGTGCGGCACTGGCGTCGAGCGAGCGGATCCGGGCGTGCGCGTGAGGGCTCCGCGTCAGAGCCAGATGGAGCAGGCCAGCGACCGCGAGGTCGTCGACGAAGCGCCCTCGACCGGTCATGAGCGACCGGTCTTCCCGGCGCCGCATGGGACGTCCAACCCATCCGGCCCTCTCGGTCGCGTGCGTCACGTTCGCTCGACTTTCGGACGGTAACCCACGAGCTCCAGCAGATTGCCGTCGGGGTCCATGAAATAGAGGCAGTCGTGGTCGCCCCAGTCGATCGGCGCGTGATACGGAACACCACGCTCGGCGAAGAACGTCGGGGCCGCCTTCAGCTCATCCCAGGCGACCTCGAAGGCATGGTGGCTCTTGCCGAGCGGATTCTTCACCTGCTCGGGATCGGCAGGCGCGCGATCTGGCCGGAGGAACAGCGCGCACGACGTGTCGCCGCCACGCAGGAGCACCTGGTCGGCGAGCCGCATCTGGACCGTCATTCCCAGCACCTCGGCGTAGAAGCGCTCCGCGCGCTCGAGGTCGACGACGTCCACGCCGAAGTGATCGAGCCGCTTGATTCTCAACACGCGGTCGCGTCGCCCGCACCGAGCTTCGCGAGCGCCCACGCCGCGGCGTGACGCACTCCCGCGTCCTCGTCGCCCAGCGCCCGCGAGAGCGCGCCGACCGCGCGCTGCTCACCGCGGTTCGCGAGGACGATGGCCGCGTTTCGGAGGAGCCCGGCGCGCTTCGTTCTCGAGAGCGCGGTGCCACGGAACCGGGCGCGGAACGCGTCCCGGTCGAGCTCGAACAAGCTCTCGAGTGGGCCGAACGACCCTGCCGGTCTCAGCGCGGGCTCGCGCGCGGGCTCGGCCTTCCGGTTCCACGGGCACACGTCCTGACACACGTCGCACCCGAACAGCCACTCGCCCAGCCCGTCACACAGCTCACCGGGGATGTCCCCGCGGTGCTCGATCGTCAGGTACGAGATGCAGCGCCGCGCGTCGAGGACGTAGGGTCCGACGAACGCGCGCGTCGGGCAGGCGTCGAGACAGGCGGTGCAGGTCCCGCAGCGATCGGGCTGGCGGTGATCGAACGCCAGCGCGGCGGTCGTGAGGACGACGCCGATGAAGAAATACGAGCCGAGCGACGGCGTCAGGAGGTTCGTGTTCTTGCCGATCCAGCCGAGTCCGGCCCGCGCGGCGAGATCGCGCTCGAGCACGGCGCTGGAATCCACCGCCGCCCGGCTCGTGACGCCGGCCCCGGCCGCGGCACGAATGAACTCGCCCAGCTCCACGAGGCGGGGACGCATGATGTCGTGGTAGTCGCGCCCTCGTGCGTACCGCGAGACGGGCTGCCAGTCGCTGCCCTCTTCTTTCGCCGGAGCCTCCTTCTCCACGTTGTAGCTCAGCGCCACCGCGACGACCGCGCGACAGCCCGGGAGCAGGCGGGCCGGGTCGAGGCGGTCGCCGCGACCGCGATCGAGGTACCCCATCGTTCCGGCGTAGCCGGCGTCGAGCCACTTCTCGAGCTCGGCGCCGTGCTCGGGAGGCTCGGCGGGACCGATCGCGACGCGGTCGAAGCCCAGCTCGAGCGCGCGCGCCTTCACCGCTTCGGCGAGGGTGAGACCGACCAGGGTCACGCTTTGCGGGCCTTCACGACGAGATGGGCCCGCGTGAGCGTCCGCCCGCCGTCCTCGAGGAACTTGACGTAGCGAAACCAGCGGCCGTCCACCTTCCACTTCTCCTGGAGCCCGACCGCCGCGGCCAGCCCCTCCTCGACCGAGGAGAACGCCTTGACGTCGCGCTCGACCTCGAGGTGATCGACCGTGAAGCCGGTCCGCTTGAGGAGCCGCCGGGCGCCGGTCTCGCCGTACGCGAAGCGTGAAGGCCGACCCGTCTCCTTCCACTGGTCGGTGTGAAACGCGACGAAGGCAAAGACCTGCCCGGGCCGGAGCACCCGGCCGGCCCGTTCGGCGATCGCGTCGGACATGCAGAGATGGGCCGCGACCAGATCGGGCTTGAACGGGGCGTACTCTTCGACCTCCACGTCGCCCACGACGAACCGGACGTTCGAGAGCTTCGCGGCGGCGGCGTGCCGGCGTGCCTCGTCGATCAGCTTCGCGTCGCGGTCGACGCCGACCACGGCGCGACAGAGGGGAGCCAGCGTCAGCGCCAGCCGGCCCGAGCCCGTCCCGGCGTCCAGCACCGTGAGCTCGGCCAGCGGCTCCGCCCTGAGACGCTCGAGGAACGCGGGGCTCAGCTGGTCGGGGGGACCGGCCGGTCGGGCCTCGGTCGGTGGTTTCTGATTCACCATCGGGGCGCCTTCGCCGAGCCTCCGGCGCCCGACGTTCGGGTCCTAACCCGTGACGGCGCCATCGGACGCACTGGAGACGAGGCGCGCATACTTGGCCAGGACGCCCCACGTGTAGCGTGGCTTCGGCCGCTTCACGCTCTTGAGACGCTTCTTCAGCTCGGCGACGGAGAGCTCGACGTCGAGCCTGCGCTTTTTGATGTCGATCACGATCGTGTCCCCGTTCCGGAGCGCGGCGATCGGGCCCCCGTCGGCGGCCTCCGGCGCGACGTGGCCGATCATGAATCCGTGAGTCGCGCCCGAGAATCGCCCGTCGGTCATGAGCGCCACGGTGTCGCCGAGACCGGCGCCCTGGAGCGCGCCCGTCACGTGGAGCATCTCGCGCATCCCCGGCCCGCCCTTGGGCCCCTCCCAGCGGATGACGATCACGTCCTGGGGCTTGACCTTCCGCGTCTTGACAGCCTGGAAAGCATCCTCCTCGCGGTCGAAGACCCGCGCCGGACCACGATGAAGATCCTTCTTTTGGCCCGAGATCTTGGCGACACACCCCTCAGGCGCCAGATTACCCCGGAGAATCGCCAGACCCCCTTCGGACTTGAGCGGGTTTTCGAGCGAGCGGATGACCTTCTGGCCGGGCGCCTCGCGTGTGGCGCGCGCCTCGTCGCCGATCGTCCGGCCGGTGACGGTCGGTTCGTCGGCGAACAGAAGCCCCGCGTCGAGCAGCCGCTTGGCGACGACCCCCATGCCGCCCGCCTCGTGCATCTCGGGCGCCGTGTAGGTGCCCCAGGGCCTCATGTCGGCGAGCAGCGGCGTCTTGCGCGAGATCCGGTCGAACTCGTCGATCACCAGCCTCACCCCCGCTTCCTTGGCGATCGCGAGCAGGTGCAGGACGGCGTTGGCCGAGCCGCCGGTCGCCATCACGCCGGCGATCGCATTGTGAAGCGCCTTCTTGGTGATGATCTGGCGCGGCAGGACGCCCTTCCGGAGAAGATCCATCACCAGCCGGCCGGTCTCGAAGGCTACCTCTTCCTTGCGCGGATCGACCGCCGGCACGCCGTTGAATCCCATGGGCGACACGCCGAGCATCTCGAAGGCCGTCGCCATCGTGTTGGCCGTGAACTGTCCCCCGCAGGCACCGGCCCCGGGGCAGGCTCGGCTCTCCACCTCGTTGAGCTCGCGGGCGTCGATCTTGCCGGCGTTGAAGGCGCCGATCGCCTCGAAGACCTCTTGGATGGTGAGCTTGCGCCCCTTGTACTCGCCGTAGGCAATCGAGCCGCCGTAGAGCATGATGCTCGGGAGGTTGAGCCGCGCCATCGCCATGACCATCGCCGGGATGGTCTTGTCACAGCCCGAGATGCCCACGAAACCGTCGAAGAGATGGCCGCGGATCACCAGCTCGACGGAGTCGGCGATGACCTCGCGGCTAACGAGCGAGGCCTTCATGCCCTCGGTGCCCATGGCGATGCCGTCGGTGACGCTGATCGAGTTGAACTCGATCGGCGTGCCCCCGGCAGCGCGGATCCCCTCCTTCACCTTCTCGGCCATCTTCCGGTGGTTCCAGTTGCAGGGCGTGACTTCGATCCAGCAGTGGGCGACGCCCACCAGGGGGCGCTTGAGGTCCTCCTCGGTGAAGCCGATCGCCTTGAAGTAGGACCGGGCGGCCGCGCGGTCGGCGCCGTCCAGGAGGGTCCGGCTCTGATGTCTCGGGTCGAAGGTCATACCGATACCTCCTTACGCTTGGCGACGAGGAACGTGAACCTTCCCTGCTGCACGACCTCACCGTGTTGATCGACGATCGAACGCTCCTCGACCACGTAGCCGACGTCACGCATCGCGCGCTTGGAGAGAATACGCGAGCGGGCGTGCATCGTGTCGCCGACGCGGAGCGCTCTCACCATTCGCCAGTCGAGCCCCACGAACGCGAGGACGATCATGGGCGGATCCGCGATACGCCAGCCCAGCCCGATCGTCAGACAGAGGGGCAAGACGTCGGGCACGGCGGGGAGCCCGTCGGGAAGCTCGCGCGTCACGCCGAGATACATGGCGACGTGCGCCTCGGTGACGGTGATGGCCGGCGACACTGTCACCTTATCGACGACGACATCCTCGAAGTAGGTGCCCCTCACCGGCGCTTCTCCACGATCAGATCGGTCTCCCCCTGCTGGACGACCTCGTCGCGCTGGTTGAGGACGATGCGCTCGAGCGTGACCAGACCGCGGTCGGCTTTGGCAAGATCCTTCTTCGCCGTCACCTTCGCCTTGAGCCTGATCGTGTCCCCGATCTTGACCGGCGCCTTGAATTTCCAGCGCAGCCCGACGAACGCGAGCGTCGCGTACGGCACGGACGCGCGGCTGAACAACCCGGACTGGATCGCCAGGCACAGCAGGCCGTGCGCGATGCGCTCGCCGAAAATCGACTGCTTCATGAATTCCGCGTCGGTGTGGAGCACGTTGTAGTCCCCGGAGAGCCCGGCGAACATCACGATGTCGGCCTCGGTCACCGTGCGCCCGGGTGACTCGCACTCCTCGCCCAGGGAAATCTCGTCGAAGTACCGCCGGTGCTCGATCATCGGCTCGTTGAGGTGCGCGCCGCAGGCCGTCGCGGGGCTGGGGCCCCGCCGCCTGAGGCGCGACTATGAGGGAGGATATCACGCGCGTACGCCGAGCTCCTTTCGGACCAACGCGGCGCCGGCGGCGAGCGCCCGGAGCTTGCCCCGGGCGACGTCGCGGGTGAGCGGCACCATGCCGCAGTTGGTGCACGGGTAGAGGCGCTCGGGCGGGACGAACGGCAAGACACTCCGGATGGTCGCCGCGACCTGCTCCGGCGTCTCGATCGCGTCCGTCGCGACGTCGACCGCACCGACCAGCACGTCCTTTCCTTTCAGAAGACCCAGGAGAGAGAGGGGGACCCGCGAGTTGGCGCACTCGACCGAGACCTGGTCGATGCGGCTCGCCGCGAGCACCGGGAACGTCTGCTCGTATTGCCGCCACTCGCCGCCGAGCGTCGCCTTCCAGTCCACGTTCGCCTTGATCCCATACCCGTAGCAGATATGCACGGCCGTCCGGCACCGGAGCCCCTGGATCGCGCGGTCGAGCGCCTGGATTCCCCACGTCCTGACGTCGTCCATGTAGACGTTGAACGCGGGCTCGTCGAGCTGGAGCACGTCGAGGCCGAGCGCGGCAAGCTCCCGGGCCTCCTCGTTGATGAGTCGAGCGAACTCCATCGCCAGCCGCGCCCGGTCGCGATAGTGCTCGTCCGCGAGCGTGTCCACGATCGTCATCGGTCCCGGGATCGTGAACTTGAGCTTCCTCGTCGTGTGGGCCCGCGCGAACCTCACCTCGTCGGCATGGACGGCCCGGCGGCGGACGAGCGGGCCCGTCACCGTCGGCACCTCGGCCTTGTAGCGGTCGGCCCGGATGCCGATCGTGACGCGCCGGGCGAAGTCGACCCCCTCGATCGCCTCGAGGAACCCGTGGACGAAGTGCTGGCGCGATTGCTCGCCGTCGGTCACGATGTCGATCCCGGCCGCCTCCTGCTCCAGCAAGGCCAGCCGCACGGCGTCACGCTTGCCCTCCGCGAGCACCGCGTCCGAGAGACTCCACGGGGCCCACAATACCCGCGGCTTCGCGAGCCACGAGGGCTTGGGTAGGCTGCCGGCGATCGTCGTCAGGAGCACAGAGCGTTTCTAGCAGACCCGCGCGCGCCTGTCCACGCCGCCTGATTCTGTGCGCTCGTGTTCGACGCCGCTCGTTGACCTCCCGTAACCGCCATGCTATAGCTGGTCGCCGCCGTCATCCCCTCGCCCAGGAGCCCGATGCTCCGAGAGCTCGCCCGGAAGATCGACGGATTTCAGGATTGGTTCGGCCGGGGCGTGTCCTGGATCATGCTGCTGATGGTCCTCGTCGTCTTCCTCGACGTCGTCATGCGCTATGCGTTCAACACGAGCAGCGTGTTCGCGCAGGAGCTCGAGTGGCACCTGTTCGGGCTCGTCTACCTGCTCGGCGCCGGCTACACGATGCTCTACAACGAGCACGTGCGCGTGGACATCCTGTACTCGCGCTGGTCGCCGCGCAAGAAGGCGTGGTTCGATTTCGTCTGCTACCTGATCTTCTACTATCCGTCGGCCGCCATGGTGATGATCACGAGCTGGCCCTTCGTCAGGAACTCCTACCGGGCCCTCGAGGGCTCACCCGACCCCGGCGGCATCCCGCTACGCTTTCTGCTCAAGTCGGTGATCATCGTCGGCTTCGCGCTCCTCACGCTGCAAGCCTTCTCGCAGAGCATCAAGAACTTCTATTGGGCCATGGGCTGGGAGCAGCCCGAAGCACGGGTGGCCGAGATCCACTGATGCCGCCGGAACAGATCATTGCGGCGCTCATGTTCGCCGGCATGATCGCATTCCTGTTCTTCGGCTTTCCGGTGGCCTTCAGCCTGACCTTCACCGGCCTCTTCTTCGGCCTGCTCGGCGTCGGCCTCGGGTATCTCAACGTCACCTTCTTCGACATCCTCCCCCTGCGCATCTGGGGGACCATGACGAATTTCACGCTGCTGGCGGTGCCCCTCTTCGTCTTCATGGGCGTCGCGCTGGAGAAATCCGGCCTCGCGGAGGAGCTCCTCGAGACCATGGCGCTCCTCTTCGGCAAGCTCAAAGGCGGGATCGCCATCTCGGTGGTGGTGGTCGGCGCGATTCTCGCCGCGTCGACCGGCATCGTGGGCGCGAGCGTGATCACCATGGGGCTCATCTCGCTCCCGACCATGCTCCGCCGCGGCTACAACAAGGAGCTCATCTGCGGCACCATCTGCGCCTCCGGGACTTTGGGGCAGATCATCCCGCCCAGCGTGATCCTCATTCTGCTGGGCGACATCATGGGCGTCTCGGTGGGCGACCTCTACATCGGCGCCGTCATCCCGGGCCTCGTGCTGGTCGCGCTCTACATCGTCTACCTCCTGATCCTCTCGCGCTGGAAGCCGCATCTCGCGCCGCCCATCCCGGCCCAGGAGCTGGCGGCCTTCCGCGGGGACGCCGTCAAGCGGGTCATCATCGCCCTGATTCCGGCGTTCGTGCTGATCGTCGGCGTGCTGGGCTCCATCTTCGCCGGGATCGCCTCGCCCACCGAGGCCGCCTCCGTCGGCGCGGCCGGCGGGCTGATCCTCACGATACTCAAGGGTCGGTTCTCGATGGCGATGCTCCGGTCCGTGATGCAGGCGACCACCCGGATCACGAGCCTGGCCTTCATCATCCTCGTGGGCGCAAACTGCTTCGGGCTGGTCTTCCGGGGGCTCAACGGTGACCATCTGATCCAGGACTTCCTCAAGGGTCTGCCCTTCGGGGCCTACGGGGTCCTGGCCGTCGTGATGTTCGTGATCTTCCTGCTCGGCTTCTTCATCGACTTCTTCGAGATCTGCTTCATCCACGTGCCGATCCTGACGCCGGTCCTGGTGACGCACTTCGGCTTCGATCCGGTCTGGCTCGGGGTGGTGATCGGCGTAAACCTCCAGACGTCCTTCTTGACGCCGCCCTTCGGGTTCGCGCTCTTCTACCTGCGGGGCGTGGCGCCGCCCGAGATCACGACGCCCCACATCTATCGCGGTGTGGTGCCGTTCGTCGCGCTGCAGCTGATCGGCCTCACCCTGGTGATCGCCTTCCCGGATCTCGCCTCCTGGTTGATCCGGGCCCTCCGCTAGACGGGCCATCCAAAACAGAACGGGGGCGGAGCCGAACGGCCCTGCCCCGCCGTGTTCCCGTGACGGTGCGGCTACGCGCTCGCGACCTGCGCGTGGTAGGCCGCTTCGGAGATGAGGCGCCAGTCGTTGAGCGTCGCCTCGAACTTCTTGACCGATGCGTACGCCTTCCTGGCCTGCGGGCTCTTCTCGGACTCTTCCTTGATGACGGCGTCGGCGAGCTTCTTCAGCTCCTTCAGGGTCGGCTGCGACAGCGGCAGGACCTCGACCTTACTCTTGAACTCGGTCTTGAGCTTCTGCAGGGCGATGGTGTTCTTGTATTCGTACTCCATCAGCGTGTGGACCTGGGTCGCCTGGCAGGCGTAGTCCACCACCGCCTTGAGATCGGCCGGCAGCAAATCATAGGCCTTCTTGTTGAAGCCGAACTCCGCCGTCGTGCCGGGTTCGTGCCAGCCCGGGTAGTAGTAGTGACGAGCCGCGTTGTGGAGGCCGAGCTTCATGTCGTCGTGAGGCCCGACCCATTCGGTCGAGTCGATGACGCCCCGCTCGAGGGCCGTGTAGATCTCGCCGCCCGGGGTCAGGACGACCGTGCCGCCGGCCGCGGCGACGATCTTCCCGCCGAGACCGGGGATGCGCATCTTGAGGCCCTTGTAGTCGGAGATGCTGTTGATCTTCTTCCTGAACCATCCCGCCATCTGCACGCCCGTGGACGGGCCGGGGCGCGGGACGAGATTGAAGGTCGCGTAGGTCTCTTCCCACAGCTTGAGACCGTCGCCGTGGAGATACCAGGCCATCATGCCCTGAGGGTTGAGGCTGAAGGGCACGGCCGAGAACCACTGCATGCCCGGCTCCTTGCCGGCCCAGTAGTAGGGCGCGCCCATGAAACACTCGGTCGTGCCCTGGGATGCAGCGTCGAAGCAGCCGAACGCCGGCATCAGCTCGCCGGCCGCGAACACCTGGATCTTGAGCCGCCCGCCGCTCATCTCGTCGATGATCTTGCCCAGGTGCTGGGCCGAGCCCTGCAAGACGTCGAGCGCGGGTGTCCACGTCGTCGACATCCGCCACTGGAACTTCGGCTGGGCGATGACGCTCGGTGCGTCGACCGCCGCCGTTGCGCCGGCGACCACGAGCAGCCCGCCTGCCTTCACGATGAATCTGCGTCGTTCCATACCCATCCTCCAGTCGAAATGGGAGAGGTCGCTCCTCCCAAATACGCTGGAGAATAGCACTCTCGCATCGCCCCACGGCAGGGAAAACCTCGACGTCGTCTCGAGCGCTGGATATAATTCGACCGACACTTCGATCTGCGGGTTCGAGTTTCCGACATCGCAGCGTGGAGGGATCGAACTGCACTTCACCGACGCGCGGTTGAGTTCTGTCTGGGACAAGGTCCAGGCCGGCCGGCGTCTGAGCCGCGAGGACGGTCTCCTGCTCTTCGAGACCGACGACCTGCTCGGTCTCGGGCGCATGGCCGACCACGCCAAGTCCGCGCGCGAGGGCGATCGCGTCTACTTCGTCCTCAACCGCTACATCTCGCCGACGAACGTCTGCGTGCTCTCCTGCTCCTTCTGCGGCTTCGCGCGGAAGAAGGGCGAGGCCGGGGCCTTCGAGTACACCGTCGAGGACATCGTGGGGATGGTGAGCGACGAGATCCGCGAGGTCCACATCGTTGGCGGCCACCACCCGGACTGGCCGTTCGAGTACTACGAGCGGGTGATCGCCGGGCTCCACGCCGCCCGCCCCACGGTCCAGATCAAGGCCTTCACCGCCGCCGAGATCGACTACCTCTGGCGGCGCTGGAAGATCGAGCCCAGGGAGGCGTTGACGCGCCTCAAGGCCGCGGGGCTCGAGACCATGCCCGGCGGCGGCGCCGAGATCTTTTCTTCACGCGTGGCGAAGCTTCTCCGCTACGCGGGCAAGGCCGACGGCGACCGCTGGTGCGAGATCCACGGCATCGCCCATTCGCTCGGCATCCGGACGAACGCGACGATGCTCTACGGCCACATCGAGACGCTCGCCGAGCGGGTCGATCACCTGCTGCGGCTCAGAGCCCAGCAGGACGCGTCCGGCGGGTTCCTGACCTTCATCGCGCTGCCGTACCAGGTGGGGACGACGAAGCTCGTCCCTCGGTCCACGCCGCCCGCCGACAATCTCCGCACCATCGCCGCCGCGCGCCTGCTGCTCGATAACTTCCCGCACGTCGAGGCGTACTGGGTGCTCCTGGGCGAGGAGACGGCGTCGGTCGCCCTCCACTTCGGCGCCGACGACGTGAACGGGACGCTCGAGGACGAGCGCGTGCAGCACATGGCGGGCGCCGAGACGCCGGCGGGCCTCGCGCGCGAGCAGCTCTTCCGCATCATCCGCGACGCCGGCAAGATTCCGGTCGAGCGCGACGCGCTCTACAACGTGGTGCGGGTCTGGGACCGCGAGGGCGTCGCGGCGTGATCACGTGATCGAATCCATTCGCGAGAAGCTCCTCGACGGCACGCGGCTCGACCGCGTCGAGGGCCGCTGGCTCCTCACCGAGGCGCCGCTGCTCGAGCTGGGCGCGCTCGCGGCCGAGGCGCGGTTCGCGCGCTTCCCCCAAAAAGTCGTCACGTTCGTCATCGACTCGAACCCCAACTACACCAACGTCTGCATCACCGACTGCCAGTTCTGCGCCTTCTACCGGAAGCCGGGCGATCCGGAGGCGTACACGCTGACGGTCGAGGAGGTGCTGGCCAAGATCGAGCTCGCGGCGTCCAGGGGCGCCACGACGGTGCTGCTGCAGGGCGGCCACAACCCGGCGCTAACCCTCGACTACTACACGACCCTCGTGCGCGAGACGCGCCGGCGCTTTCCCCAGGTGACGCCGCACTTCTTCACCGCCTCCGAGATCCGAACCGTCGCCCAGGTCAGCGGGCTCGGCGTCGGCGATGTGCTCGACCGGCTCTGGGACGCCGGCCAGCGGACGCTGCCCGGCGGCGGCGCCGAGGTTCTGTCCGAGCGAGTCCGCAAGCGGATCGAGCCCAAGAAGGGTGGACCGGACACCTGGCTCGAGGTTCATCGCGAAGCCCATCGACGCGGATTCAAGTCGACGGCGACGATGATGTACGGTCACGTCGAGGACGTCGACGATCTGCTCGAGCACCTCGACGCGATCCGTCAGCTCCAGGACGTGTTCGGCGGCTTCACGGCGTTCGTGCCCTGGTCCTTCAAGCCGGGCAACACCCTGCTCGAGAAGTGGATCAAGCATCCGAAGGGCCCCAACATGTACCTCCGGATGCTCGCCGTCTCGCGCCTCTACCTCGACAACTTCCCCCACGTCCAGGCGTCGTGGTTCTCGGAGGGCAAGCGGACTGGCCAGATCGCACTTCACTTCGGCGCCGACGATTGGGGCGGCACGCTCCTCGAGGAGAACGTGCACAAGGCCGCGGATTTCGTGAATACGATCGGCATCGAGGAGATCGTGACGCTGATCCGCGAGGCCGGCTTCACCCCGGCCCAGCGCACCACCGAATACGAGATCCTGAAGCGGTATTAGGAGCGTCGGGAATCCAGGAGCGCCACGGGTTCCCCGGGGCGCTTCCGAGGCACCATCGGGGGTATGGGGGGTTGGGGGGCCATGTCGGGGCCCCCATGGACTGTCGGGAAGTCGAGGGGCGCCCCGGCTCTTGCCGGGGCGTCTCCGAGCGCGGGGGGCTTGGGGCCCTTCGAGGCCCCCCATCTAATCAATCGTCGCTAGCGCTGTCGGGGATCTCGCGGACGGGCGGGCGACGCCAAGCGCGAAGCAGTCGGTGGCGCCAGGCGCGGCGCTCACCCTGACGGACGAGACGGCGCCACGGCGCCAGCGAGGGCGTGGACAGCCGGAGCGCTCGGGCGGCGTCCTCGAAGAGCGAGTAGGCGACCGGCGTCACCAGCAACGTCAGGAGCAGGCAGAGCGTCTGGCCGCCGATGACGACGACGGCGATGGCGCGGCGCTCCTCGGAGCCCGGCCCGGTGCCGACCCACAGGGGCAGCATTCCCGCCACCAGAGCCAGCGTGGTCATCAAGATGGGCCGGAGCCGGTCGCGGTTGCCCTGCATGATGGCGGCCGCGCGGTCCATGCCGTGGGCGCGCAGGTTGTTCATGTGGTCGATCTGCAAGATGGCGTTCTTCTTGACGACGCCGAACAACACCAGGATGCCGAGCGCGGAATACAGATTGAGCGTGTTGCCCGTGTACCACAAGGAGAACAAGGCGAACGGCACCGAGAGCGGCAGCGACAGCAAGATCGTCAGCGGGTGGATCAGGCTCTCGAACTGCGAGGCCAGGATCATGTACATGAACACCACCGAGAGCAGGAAGACCCACAGGAACTCGGTGAAGGTCTTCTCCATCTCCCTGGCCTTGCCGGTGACGAACGTCTGGTAGGCCGCCGGCATGTTCATCCCGGCCACGGCCCTCTTCAGCGCCTCGATCCGGTCGGCCTGACCGTAGCCCGGTGCGATGCCGGCCCGCAACCGCGTCTCGCGCTGGCGGTCGGTGCGGTCGATGCGCGAGGCGGTGGCCGTCCGCTCGATCTTCACGACGTTGTCGAGCCGCACGAGGCCGCCGCCCGGCGCCAGGTTGACCTGGGCCGGCGCGCCCGTCGCTGCGTTGGTCGAGGTCGTGTCGCGAGAGACGTACAGCCGCGAGATCGTGCCCAGGTTGCCGCGGAACTCGGGCATCAGTCGGATCTGCACGTCGTAGTCGTCGTTGACGACGGGATCATGGAAGCGCGAGACCTGGTCGTCGCCGCCCACCATGAGGCGCAGCGCGGTGGCGATCTGCTGGGTATCCACGCGCAGGTCGGCCGCCCGCTGGCGGTCGATCGCCACCCGGAGCTCCGGCTTGTCGAGTCGGAGCGTGGTGTCCACGTCCACGATCCCGCCCAGCTCACGGGCCTTCAGCTTGAGGGCTTCGCCGTATTCGGCGAGCTTCTCCAGCTCGGGCCCGCGCAGCGCCAGATCGACCTCGAAGGTGCCGCCGCCGATGTTGAAGCCGGCGATGTTGCGGACCTGCGTGCGCATGTCCGTGAATTTGCGGAAGCGCTGCCGGAGGGCCATTATCACTTCGCGCTGCTTGTAGTTGCCCCGGAACGCCTCCAGCGGCCGGCCGTGGATCAGCCCCTTCCAGAGACGCGCGGGCGTCAGCGTGCGCTCCTCGTGCGACACGGTGCGCACGTACATGTAGCCCTGGTTCACCTTGCTCAGGAAGTTCCCGCCGCCCGACGCCAGCGTCAGCGCCACACCCTTCGTCTCGCGCGCCTCCTTGGCCAGCGCTTGCATCGCCTCATCCATGGCGGCGAGGCTCATGTTCTCGGGACCGAAGACGAGCACCTCGAACTCCGACTCGTCGACGTCGCTCGGGATGTACTCCTGCTTGACCTGGCGGTAGATCGGCACCGAGGCGAGCAAGGTGAGCACGCTCACGATCACGATGACCCAGCGGTGGCGCATGGTCAGGGCCAGGCTCCAGGAGTAACCACGGTCGAGCCAGGCGTAGAAGCCGCCGCGCGAGCCGGCGGCGTGCCCGCCCTCGGCGGCGTGCCCGCTGGCGGCGTCCTCCGTCCGCAGCAGCCGGGCGCACATCATCGGCGTCAGGGAGAAGGATACGAGGAGGCTGACCAGCACCGACACTGCGGCGGTGAGCCCGAACTGGTAGAGGAATCGCCCGGAGATCGAGGACATGAACGAGACCGGCACGAAGATGACGACCAGCGAGAACGTGGTGGCCATGACGGCCAGCCCGATGTCCGCGGTCGCCTCGCGGGCGGCCTCGAACGGCCGCATCTTCTTCTCCTCGACGAAGCGGAACACGTTCTCGAGGACGACGATGGCGTCGTCGATGACGATGCCGACCATGAGCACCAGCGCCAGCATCGTCACGCTGTTCAGCGTGAAGTTCAGCGCCCACATCATCCCGAACGCCGAGACGACCGAGGTCGGGATGGCCACCGCGGCGATGAACGTGGAGCGCCACGAGCGCATGAACGCCAGCACCACCAGCGAGGCCAGGATGGAGCCGAGCACCAGGTGCAGGTTGATCTCGTGGAGGGCCGCGTAGATGTACCGCGACTGGTCGCGGATCACCTCCAGCCTGACGTCGGCTGGGACCTGGGCGCGCAGGCGCACCAGCTTTGCCTTCACGCCCTCGATCACCGCCACCGTGTTCTCGCCCGACTGCCGGCGCACCTCCATGATGACCGTGGGCACGCCGTTGAGGCGGGCCGCCGACCGCTGCTCCTTGGTCCCGTCTTCGGCGTAGCCGATGTCGCGCACGCGCACCGGTACCCCGTTGAGGGTGGCCACCACGAGGTCGTTGAAGGCGCGGGGCTCAGCGATGCGGCCCATCGTCCGCAGCGACGCCTCGTTGAGCCCGGCGGTCACGTTGCCCCCGGGCAGGTCGGCGTTCTGGCGAACAACGGCATCGCGCACGTTGGTGATCGGGATCTGGTAGGCGGCCAGCCGGTCGGGGTCAACCCACACATTGACCGCGCGGGCCAGGCCGCCCACGATGCGGACCTCGCCGACACCGGCCGAGCGCTCGAGCAAGGGGCGCGCGGTCTTGTCGGCGATCTCGGTCAGCTCGCGGAGCGAGCGCTCGCCGGAGAGCGCGATGGTGACGACCGGGGCCTGGTCGTTGTCGAACTTCGAGACGATCGGCGGCAAGATCTCGCGCGGCAAGTTGCGAACGGCGATGGCCACCTTGTCGCGCACGTCCTGGGCGGCCACGTCGATCTGGCGATTCAGATTGAACGTGACGATGACGATCACGGCGCCGGACCCGGAGATCGAGCGGAGCTCCTGGATTCCCTGGATGGTGTTGATCTGCTCCTCGAGCTTCTGCGCGACCTGGGTCTCGACCTCCTCGCTGGAGGCGCCCGGCAGCTCGACGCGCACGTTGACGGTGGGCAGATCGACGGCCGGGAAGCGGTCGACGCCCAGCCGGAACCAGCTGGCGGCGCCGACGACCACGAAGGCCATGACCAGCATGGTCGCGAACACCGGACGCTTGATGCAGACCTCGGCGAGCCTTTGCATGGCGGCCTAGGGGGTGACCACGACGGGCTGGCCACCGACGAGGTTGCCCGGACGGGCCACCACGGCGTCGCCGCGCGTGAGGCCGTCGATGATCTCCACGTCCTCGCCGAGACGGCGACCGGTCGTGACCTTGACCTCCGCGGTCCGGCCCTGACGGACGACCAGCACTTTCTCGACGCCGGCGAAGACGATGATCGCGCTGGCAGGGACGGTCATCACCGGCTGGCTGACCTCGGTCATGATGTCGACCCGCGCGAAGGAGCCAGGCCGCAGGAATCCGCGCTCGTTCGGCACCTCCGCTTCCACGAGCAGCGTGCGGTTCTGTTCCTGCACGATCGGCGAGAGGCGCACGACGCGGCCCCGGTAGACGGTGGGATCGCCTTCCACCGTCAGCGTCACCGCGTGCCCGGCCCGCACACCGGCGCCCTCACGCTCGGGCACTGACACACGCAGCCGCAGCGGGTGCGTGCGCACCAGCGTCGCGATCGGCGTGCCCGCGGTCAGATATTCGCCCACCGAGGCCTGCTTGAGGCTCACAGCGCCGTCCAGCGGCGACAGCATCACAGTGTCGGCCAGTTGCTGACGCGCGAGGTCCAGCTCGGAACGCCGCTGCGCGATGATCGCCTGCCGGTTGCGGACCTCCTCCTGCGCGTCCTGATATCGCCCCTCGGCCACCTGCAGATTGGCCTCGACGGAATCGAGCTGCGCGCGGGCGATCAGATCCAGCTCCATGAGCTTGACGCTGCGGTCGCGCGTGAGCCGTGCATCGTCCAGCATTGCCCGGGCCTGGCGCACGATCGCGGTCTTTTCAGGGTCGATACGCTCGTCGGTGCCCGACGCCGCGAGCCCGAGCCGGACTCGCGCCTGCTGGAGCGAAGCTTCAGCCTGGTCCACCCGAAGCTTGAAGTCGCTCTGATCGAGCCGGCCGACCACCTGACCGCGTCGCACACGAGTACCGAGGTCGACCGTGATTTCCGCGAGCCGCCCGGCGACCTTGGTGCCGAGCACAACCTGCTCGTCGGCGGCCAGGGTGCCGGTTGCCGACACTGTCCGCGCCACCGTCCGCTCGGCGGCCGGCGTCACCTGCACCGCGCGCGGCGGCGGAGTCGAAGCTTTGCTCTTTGGCTCCTCGGCGCCGGCCGTGGGTCCGCCCTTGCAGCCGCTCAGAAGGAGGGTGAGACCGATCACTATGGCGGACAGTGCGGAGGCGGACATTCGCCTGATGATACCTCACAAATCTTCCGGAAACGCCGCGCGGTCATCCGTCTTGTCAAAGTCGTGTCGATCGTGTAAAGGGTAGCCGACGTGTTCAGGACCTAGACAGAGGAGTCCACACCATGTTCACTCGACGGCTCCCGACGCTCCTGCCGCTGACGCTGGTCACCATCGTGCTGATCGGAGGTTCCATCTCGCCCGCCGCCGCGCACGATGACTGTGATGACCGAGGCAACAAGGTCGAGCGGTTCGTCACCCTTCCCAAGCCCGGGCCCGGCTTTCCGGAGGGCATCGCCGCCGACGCCGATGGGAACATCTACGTCGCGACGTTCGACTTCACGCAGACCAACAACCTCTACGTCTTCCGGCGCGACGGCCGCCTGAAGACGACTATCCCGCTGCCCGGCGCCGCCCCGCTGGGCCTCGCCTTCAGCGCGGCCGGGGACCTGTACGTGGCCGACTTCGGCACCGGCAACGTGTTGAAATTCGTGCCGCCGTTCACGTCGAGCAGCACGCCGGCTGCGACCTTTCACGTCTGCGACGGTGCTGGGAGCGCCTGTGCGCTCAACGCGATCACGTTCGACGCCGCCGGGAGCCTCTACGTCTCCGACTCCTTCGGCGGCAAGGTGTCCAAGATCGCCCTGCCGGCCGGCGCCGTGTCGACGTTCTTGTCGCACGAAATGCTCAAACCGGGCAGCCACGGCTTCCCGCCGTTCGGCGCCAACGGTCTGGCCTTCAACGCCGCCGGGACGCATCTCTTCATCGCCAACACGGCGGATGACCGTATCTTGAAATTTGAGGTCGCGACCGGGAAGCTCACCACCTTCGCCGAGAGCGTCAACGGCGCCGACGGGATCGCGTTCGATCACCACGGGCGCCTCTGGGTCGCCGCCAACCAGGCCGACGAGGTCGTCGCGCTCAATAGCCGCGGGCGCGTCGTCGAGCGACGCGGGTCGTTCAAGGGCATCGACCACGACGGCGCGGTGAAGGGCCTGCTCTTCCCGGCCAGCCTCGTCATCAGCCGGGCTGATATCTACGTGACGAACCTCGCGCTGCCGCTGACCCCAGCCGAAGGCGACGAGCCCGAGGAAGACGTGACCACGTTCACGGTGTCGCGCATCGAGCTCGACTAAGGAGACAAGCATGCCGACGGTAGGAAAGGGTAAGTACACGTACGAGCTCGTCGAGCACTGGGCGTCGCTTCCACCCGGAGACACGTTCGGCAACGTGAGCGCGGTCGCGACCGACTCGCACGACCGGGTCTACGTGTTTCAGCGCAAGGACCCGCCGGTGATGGTCTTCGACCGCGACGGAACCTATCTGCGCTGCTGGGGCATCGGCGCCTTCGCCAATCCACACGGCATCTACATCGCGGACGACGTCGTGTATCTGACCGACCGGGATGACTCCGTGTGTCTCACCTACACCCTGGACGGCAAACCCCTTCAGATTTTGGGTCACCGCGGTGTCCATTCGGACACCGGCTGTGACAAGCCCGGCGACCTCGTCCCCCACGCGGCCGGCCCCTTCAACTATCCGACGGAGATGGTCCCGGCCCCATCGGGCGACCTCTACGTGACCGATGGCTACCGCAACGCCCGGGTGCACCGCTTCGCCGCCGACGGCGATCTACGCATGTCGTGGGGCCAGGGAGGCAAGACCGCGCCGAGCCACTTCCACTTGCCCCACAGCCTCATCGTCGATCGGGACAACCGTGTCTACGTCTGCGACCGGGAGAACAATCGCATCCAGGTCTTCTCCGCCGACGGGCAGTTCATCACGATGTGGACCGATTTGCGCCGCCCGCTCGACATTTCCATGGACCGCGACGGCATCCTCTATATCAGCGAAGGCGGCGTGGAAGGGCTGTCGCCCAGAATCAGCCTCATGGACCGGCAGGGCACCGTGGTCGCGCGCTGGGATTCGCTGTCGGCCCACGGGAGCTGGGTGGATGGTCGCGGCGACATCTACCTGGCGCTGGGAACGCGAAAGCGCGTGGACAAGTACGTGCGTCAGAGCTGAGCCGGCGCGACCGGGGTCATCGCCGGCACCACCTCGTCCACGAACAAGCGCATCGATCGCAGCGCCAGCGCGGTGTCCAGGCCCGGCAGCGCCATCAGCAGCATCACGCGCTGATACCCGGTCGCCTCGAGATACTGCTGGAGACTCTCGCGTACCTCGTCCGCCGTGCCGATCAGGGTCCAGCCGGTGGCGAGGTACTCCTCGAAGCGGCGCAAGCGCCGCCTCAGCAGTAGGGCAGCACGCGCTCGCCGAACAGCCGGATCGCGTCCATGATCTTCTCGTGCGGCGGCCCGCCCGAGTGGGCGTGGCGCAGGCGCAGCAGGAAGGTGCTCGCCCCCGTGGCCTTCTGCCAGCGCTGAAATTCCCGTACGCACGTCTCGGCGTCGCCGAGGATCAGGCGATCGGGCGCCAGATTTTCCAGCGTGAACGGCGTGTCGGCCGGCATGCTGCGAAACTCCGCCAGCCGGTGCTCCCAGTAGTAACGGTACGCCGCCATGACGTGCGGGCCGTACACCGCGTCGGCCTCGGCCCGCGTTCGGGCCACCCATGCATCGCGCATCTGAACGACCTCGGGCGTCCGCCCAGCCTGGCGAGCCGCATCCTTATATATGTCGGCCAGCTCCGTCGCGTTCTCCAAGCTCGTGCTGGGCGTGCCCACGAAGCCGTCGGCGAGCCGACCGGCCCGGCGCGCGGCCGCCGGCACGCTGGCGCCGAACCAGAGCGGCGGTCCCGGCCTCTGAAACGGCCGCGGCGTGATCTGCACGTCCTCGAGCGTGTAGTGCTTGCCGCGGAATGAAAACCGCTCGCCCGCCCAGCACAGGCGCAGGATCTCGACGCTCTCCTCGAAACGCGCCATGCGGTGCTCCATCGGTACGGCGAAAGCGCGGAAGTCGGCGGGCTGATAGCCGATGCCGACGCCGAGGACGACACGCCCCCTGGAGACCAGATCCAGCGTGATCGCGTCCTCGGCCACGTGCACGGGATGGTGGAGCGGTAGCAGGATGACCGAGGTGCCGACCCGGAGACGCTGCGTGCGCGCCGCCACGGCGGCGGCGACGATGAGCGGCGAGGGCAGGAAGCCGTCGCTATCCTGATGATGCTCGCCGAAAAAGCAGGAGTCGAAGCCACTCGCCTCGGCGAGCTGGGCTTCGGCGATGACGTCCTCGATACAGCGATCGAGGCGCTCGCCGCGTGGCGGACTGGCGATCGAGCTGTAGAGGCCGAATTTCATGGGTGACCTCACCGGCGAGCGCTCGCCGGTTGCCTTAGCCGCGCGGAGCGACTGCCCGCAGCGCCTGGAGGTACGCTTCTTTGTCCGGCTCGTTGAACACCAGCCGGATCTCCTGCACGCCCGCGTCGAAGAAGCGCTGCATCTGATCGCGACACTGCTTCGGCGCGCCCAGGATCGTCACCGCGTCGACCATCTCGTCGGTGACCAGCGTCGCCGCCCGGTCGCGCTCGCGCGCCTGGAAGGCCGCGCGCACGCGGTCGGCCTCGGCGCCGAAGCCGATGCGGCGCATGTACTCGTGATAGAACACGCCCATGCCACCGATGTAGAAGGCGATGTGCGGGCGCTCGCGGTCGCGGGCGGCTGCGACGTCATCGGTGACGTAGATCGACACCTGGGGCGAGATGACGATGTCGCGCAGCGTCCGGCCGGCGGCCTCGGCTCCCGCCTTCAGCTCGACCACCGCCGCCGCCATCCGTGAGGGCGCCAGGAAGATCGGCAGCCACCCATCCGCCACCTCGCCGGTGAGCCGCAGGCTCGGCGGGCTCAGGGCGGCGATGTAGATGGGCAGGCTCGTTCGGTAGGGCGTGAACCGGAGCTGGAAGCGCTTGGTGTGGAAGAACTCGCCGTCGTGATCGAGCCGCTCGCCGCGCGCCGCCTTGCGGATGATGTCGATGTACTCACGCATGCGCGTCAGCGGCTTGGCGAACTTCTCGCCGTGGAAGTCCTCGATCACGAGCCGGCCGCTGGTGCCGAGGCCCAGGAAGAAACGCCCCTGGGTCATGCGGTCCATGTTGAGCGCGGTCATGGCCAGGTTGGCGGGCGAGCGCGCGAAGACCGGTACGATGCTCGTGCCGATGCGGATGCGCGAGGTCACGGCCGCGAGCTGCGCCAGCGACGTCAGCGCGTCCTCGCCCCACGACTCCCCCATCGTGATGCAGCTGTAGCCGAGCTCTTCGGCCAGGACGGCGGCATCGCGCATCTCGCGCCACGACATGCCGGGCACGTGCATGCCCATGAGGCCCACATCGCCCATCACTCGGCTCCTCTGCCTTCGGGTTCTTCGCCTCCGAGATGCTAGCCTAAGCGTACCGTTTCCGGAGCACAATTGCCGTGGTGCACGACGATGCCCACTGCATAGGGCGATGCGGCTCCCTGCGCGCCTCTGCCCGAAGCCCCGCATTCTGTTCGTCGGGATCAACCCGAGCCTGACCTCAGCCCGGGTCGGCCATCACTTCGCGGGGCCGGGCAATCCGTTCTACCGTCTGCTGCACGCCGCCGGCTTCGTACCCCAGCCGCTGACGTTTGTGGACGATGCTCGCCTTCCCGAGTACGGACTGGCGCTCACCAACATCGCAGCACGAGCGACTCGCGAAGCAGCGGAGCTCACCGCCGCGGATTACTCGCGTGGTCGCAAGCAGCTGGCCCGGACCATTGCGACGATTCGGCCGGCGGTGGTGGCGTTCGTCGGTGGAACCGCGTACCGACAGTTCTTCGGTCCGTCCGCGAGCAGCGGGCCTGGGGCAAAACCGGAACGGGTTTGCGGTGCCACGGTCTTCGTAGTGCCCAACCCCAGCGGCCGCAACGCGGCCTATCCAGGTTTCGTGGACAAGCTCGTCTGGTACCGGCGCCTCAAGCGACGGATCGATCGTCTGGAGGCCCGCGTGGCGCGGAGTCGGAATCCTGGCGACCGCCGCCGACCGGGTGTGGCCCCTTTCACCTCCTGAACTGCCGGGGTAGCATGTAGCGCGCCCAGGCCCGACCCGTGCAGGAGGTGCTGGTGATGCTCGACGTCCCGTTCCGCTCCGCCAAACAGCTCGCCGCCGACATCAGGAAGAAGACGATCGGCTGCCTCGAGCTGCTCGATCTCTATCTGGCGCGCATCGAGAAACACGACGGCGCTCTGAACGCCGTCGTCGTCCGCGACTTCGACCGGGCGCGCACACGCGCCCGCGCGGCTGATCGGGCCCTGTCCAAGCGTAAGGCGTGGGGCCCGCTGCACGGCGTACCCATGACCATCAAGGAGTCGTACGACGTCGCGGGCCTGCCGACGACGTGGGGCGTGCCGGCCTACAAGGACAAGATCGCCGCGAAGAACGCGGTCGCCGTCGACCGCCTGCTCGGCGCCGGCGTCGTGCTCTTCGGCAAGACGAACGTGCCGCTCTATCTTGCCGACTGGCAGAGCTACAACGCGATCTACGGCACGACCAACAACCCCTGGGACGTCTCGCGCGCGCCCGGGGGATCGTCGGGCGGCTCCGCGACGGCGCTCGCGGCCGGCCTCACCGCGCTGGAGGCCGGCAGCGACATCGGGTCCTCGATTCGCAACCCCGCGCACTTCTGCGGCGTCTACGGCCACAAGCCGACGTGGGGCATCGTGCCCCGCACCGGCCAGGCGCTCCCCTGGCAGAAGGCGGCGCCGGTCGACATCGACGTCGTCGGGCCGCTCGCGCGCAGCGCCGACGATCTCGCCATCGCCCTCTTGGCCATGGCGGGGCCGGACGCGATCGAGGCGGCGGGATGGCAGCTGCGGCTGCGGCCCCCGCGACAGAAGCGCCTGCGCGACTTCAAGGTGGCGCTGATGCTCGACGCGCAGGAGATCCCCGTGGATCGCGAGGTGAAGGATCGACTCCAGGCGCTCGCCGATTTCCTGGGCCGGCAGAAGGCGAAGGTCGACGATCGGGCGCGCCCGGCCATCGACACGGGCGAGGCGTTTCGCATCTACGTCCGGCTCCTGCGCGCCGCGACGTCGGACCGCCAGAGCGACGCGGACTTCGACAAGAACGTGGGGATCGCGCGGGCGCTTTCGCCCGCCGACGAGAGCTATAACGCGCGTGCCATGCGCGCCGCGGTGCTGCCGCACCGCGACTGGCTCGCCGCGAACGAGACCCGCCATCGCATGCGCCTGGCGTGGGCCGAGTTCTTCACGAAGTACGACCTGCTGCTCTGCCCCGTCGCGGGCACCGCAGCCTTTCCGCACGACCAGAAGGGCGAGCGCCACGAGCGCACGCTGACGGTCAACGGCAAGCGGGTGCCAGTGACCGACCATCTGTTCTGGGCAGGCTACACCGGGGCGTCGTATCTTCCGTCGACCGCCGCCCCGTGCGGCTTCACGCCGGGCGGGCTGCCGGTCGGCGTGCAGATCGTCGGGCCGCAGTACGGCGACCTGACCTGCCTCGCGTTCGCGCAGCTGCTCGAGCGCGAGTTCCAGGCCTTCGTGCCGCCGCCCGGCTACGCGTGAGATACGCAACGCAGAGGTGCTGGGTGAGGTGCTGGGCCTCACGACGGACGAGGTGGAGAAGCTTCGAGCGCAGGGGGTGCTGGGCTAGCGCGCGGTCCGGACGGAATGCGCCTCTCGCGGGCTCAGGCGGCGAGCGGCGGACGCCGGCGGCCGAACCCGGTCGCCTGCTCGAAGGCGTGCGCGAGCTGGAGCACGCCCCACTCATCCTGATGGCGCCCGACGATCTGCAGGCCCACGGGCAGGCCGTCGTCCGTGAAGCCAGCGGGGACCGAGATGGCCGGCAACCCCGTCACCGTGATGTCCGAGCAGACGCGCATCCAGTCGATATACGTCGGCAGGTGCACGCCGTCGATCTCCGTGACGTACGGCTGGGTGACGTCGAAGGGCGGCACCTGGGCGGCGGGCAGCAGCAGAAACTCGTGGCGCTCCATGAACTCGCGCACGCGGTGATAGAGCCGCGTGCGCTGCACGTCGACCTCACCGATCTCCCGCGCGGTGAGCTTGAGCCCCTCTTCCGTATTCCAGATGACCGTGTCCTTCATCTGGTGGCGGTGTTTCGCGAGCAGCGGCCCGTAGCGGGTCGCGAAGTTCAACGCGCGCAGTACCTGGAAGATCTGCCGGGCCTCGGCGAAGTCGGGCTGCCCGTCCTCCACGTGGCAGCCCAGTCCCTCGAGGGTGGCGCGCTGCGCGTCGAGCACCTTCGTGACGCGCCGGTCCACCGGCAGCCCGCCGAGATCGCGGCTCCAGGCGATGCGCACGCCCTTGAAGTCGCGGCCGAGAGGGGCGCGGAAGCGGTCGCCCGGGTCGGCGATGGCGATCGGCGAGCGCCGGTCGGGACCCGCCATCGCGCTCAGCATCAGGGCCACGTCCGCGACCGTGCGCGCCATGGGCCCGGGCACGTGGAGGGTCGCCCACGCCGTGTCCGTCGGCCACGGCGGCACGCGGCCGACCGCGCCGCGCAAGCCGACCACGTTGCAGAAGCTCGCCGGATTGCGAAGAGAGCCGCCGGTGTCGCTACCGTCGGCGATCGGCACCATGCCACACGCCAGCGCCACGGCGGCGCCGCCGCTGGAGCCGCCGCACGTCTTCGTCAGATCGTACGGGTTGAGCGTGCGCCCGAAGACCTCGTTGAAGGTCTGCGAGCCGGCCCCGAACTCCGGCGTGTTGGTCTTGCCGATGGTGACGGCGCCGGCCGCCCGAAGCCGCTCGACGAGGAGCGCGTCCTGCTCGGGGATGTAATCACGGTAGATCGGCGACCCGAAGGTCGTACGGATCCCCTTCGTCGGCACCAGGTCCTTGTGCGCGACGGGCAGACCGAATAGCGGCCCCGCCGCCTCCCCGCGCGCGAGTGCCGCATCTTTCGCCCGCGCCTCGGCGAGCGCGCGCTCGGCCGTGAGCGTGACGATCGCATTGACTTTTGGATTGACCCGCTCGATCTGGGCCAGATGCGCCTGGACGACGTCGGTGACGGAGACATCGCGGGCGCGGATGCGACGCGCCAGCTCGGTCGCCGTCAAGAAGCAGAGTTCGCTGCCCACCGGTCGTCTCCGGCGCCAGTATAGCGCGAGCGCGAAGGCCCCCCGGCCCATCGCTGGGAGTAAAATGACGGCGATGGCGAGCCGCAGCGGCGATTCCCCCACACCCCGATCGTTCGGGTCGCCGGGTCAGTACGACGAGAGTGGTGTAGACCTCTCCCTGATCCGTGCCAACATGCGGGTCACGCCGACGGAGCGGGCGCGCCGCGCGGAGCGCGCACGGCGGGCCGCGCTGAGGGTGCAGGAGATTGGACGAGCCGCGCGATCAAAGCCCGCTTGAACGCTTCTGCGCCGTGCTGACCGCGCACAGCGTGGAGTTCATCGTGGTCGGCGGGCAAGCCGAGGCGCTGATGGGCAGCGCTCGCGTCACCTATGACGTCGACCTCTGCTACCGGCGCACTCCCGACAACCTCGAGCGCCTGGCGACAGCCTTGGGGACGCTGAAGCTGACCCTACGTGGCGCGCCTCCGGAGTTGAAGTTCCGGCTCGACGCACAGGCGCTCGCGCTGGGCCAGAACTACACCTTCGAGGTCGACGGCGAATACCCTCTCGATTTCCTCGGCTACCTCGAGCCAATCGGGACATACGAGGATCTGCTGCCACGCGCGGAGATCGTCTCCATCGGCGGCCACGCGACACGAGTGATCGGCCTCGACGACCTCATCCGCATCAAGCGCTACCTCGGCCGACCGAAAGATAAGGAATCGCTGCTTCAGCTGGAGGCAGTCAAGCGCCTGCGCGAGCAGGAAGGCTTGCGCTGAAGAGATCGGCGCCGACCAAGGAGCCATGAACGAGACTCGGACGCTGGCCCGCTTCGTGGCGCAGACCAAGTTCACCGACCTGCCGCGCCGCCTGGTCGACAACTGCAAGATCGCCGTCCTCGACACCTTCGGCGCCGCCTTCGTGGGCTCAGTCCAGCCATGGGCCCAGCGCATCCTGGCGGTGGTCCAGGCCCTCGGCGGCACGCCCGAAGCGGCCGTCATCAGCCAGGGCTGGCACACGGACGTCTCCCGTGCCGCCCTGGCCAACGGGGTCCTCATCGGCGCGTTCGAATGCGAGCCGCTGACCGGGTCGCACGCGAGCGGCACCGTGCTCCCGGCGGCGCTGGCGGTGTGCCAGCGGGAGCACTTCGACGGCGCCGCGTTTCTCACCGCGCTGGCCCTGGGCTTCGAGGTGTCCGCGCGCATCGCCCGCACGGCCGTGGGGCTGGAGACCGTGCGCGGCTTTCACAACCCGGGCACGCAGGGGCCGTTCGGCGCGGCCGCGGCGGTGGGCAAGCTCTACGGCTTCGACGAGGAGCGACTGACCAATGCGCTGGGGATCGCGGGCTCGTCGAGCGCGGGCCTGCTCGAGTTCGCGTGGAGCGGCGGCGACACCAAGCGGCTTCATCTCGGGCGCGCCAGCCAGCTCGGGCTGGAGAGCGCCTTGCTCGCGCGGCAGGGCGTGCGCGGCCCGGCGACGGTGCTCGAGGGCCGCTACGGTTACTTCAACGCCTTCTCCACGCCGCCGCGGATGGAGAGGCTCGTGGAGGGCCTGGGCACCGAGTGGGCCATCGAGCCGCCGTCCCTGAAGTCGTACGCGACCCACGTGACTCATCAGGCCGTGGTCGAGGCGATCCAGAGCTTCAAGCGCGAGCATCCGCTGGATCCCAAAGCCATCACCCGCGTCGTGATCAGCGGGGCCCCGCGGATCATGGAAGAGCGGCACGCCGAGCGCGAGCCTACGGACGTGCTGGGCGGGCAGTACAGCCTGCCCTTCACGACCGCGGTCGCGTTGACCCGCGACATGGCCAACCCGCTGGTCTACAACACCGACGCGGTGGCGGACCCGATTGTGCGCGATCTGGCGCGCCGCATCGAGCTGGTGCCGCTGGAGAACACGCCGCACGAGGCGCCCGGCGTCTGGCCGGCCGAGATTCTCCTCGAGTGCGCGGGGCAGCGCCATACGCTGCGCACCCACCCCCACAAGGGCTCGCCGTCCAACCCCTTCACTTGGAAGGAGGTGTGCGAGAAGTTCGGGCGCTACACAGCGCCGGTCCTCGACGCGAAGCATTCGACCGCCATCATCGACGCGGTTGGCGGGTATGAGCAGGTGGCCGATATGGCCAGCGTCGCCAGGCTGCTGGCGTTGCCCTGACCGGTCGGTGGCTTCGGCAGCCCGGCGCGAACGGCGAGGTCGATGCCGCCTCGGGCAACATCCTTGCGCGTGGCGGCGACGAGGCGGCCCTGCTTGATCAGGTCGTCGGCGACCGTCGCCGTCATGATGGCGACGTCGAACGGCTCGCCAGCCTCGATCTCCCGCTTGAGGACATTGGCAGTACCGAACTTGATACTCAGCTTGTGGCCGGTCGTGCGCTCGAATTGGGGCGCCAGCTCTTCGACGAACGATTTCACGCCGATGGTGCTGAGGACTTTGAGATCCGCTGCCTGGACTGCGATGGCCTGGGCGAGCACGAGGAGCACGAGCGCTCCGAGAGCCATGGTGGGCTTCACACGAGCAGTGTCAGCGGCTCCTCGATGAGGTCGGCGACCGCGCCGATGAACTGCGCGCCACGTGCGCCGTCGAGGGCACGGTGATCGCAGGACAGCGTCAGCACCATCGTGGGCCGAACCGCTGGCTGGCCGTCGACCGCGACGACGCGATCGGCGATGCGGCCGACGGCGAGGATGGCGGCCTGCGGCGGATTGACGATGGCGTTGAAGGCGTCGACGCCGTACATCCCGAGGTTGCTGATGGTGAAGCCGCCGCCCTGGATATCGGCGGGCCGCAGCTTGCCGGCCTGCGCGCGGCTCACCACGTCTTCGCGGCGCGCGGCGATCTCTGCCAGGCGCAGCGTGTCGGCACGATGGATGACCGGGACGACGAGGCCATCGTCGATGGCGACGGCCAGGCCGATGTTGATGTCGGCGTTCTGCACGATCGTCGCGTCCTTCCACGAGGCATTCGCGCGCGGGTGCTGTGACAGCGCTGCCGCCACGAGCTTGACCAGCAGATCCGTGTAGGTGATGTGGGCGCCGGTCTGCCGGCGCGCCGTGTCCAGCCAGGAGACCAGGCGGCTCACGTTGACCTCGCGGACGAGATAGAAGTGGGGCGCGGTGGTCCAGCTCGTCGTCATGCGCTCGGCCATGATTCGCCAGACGGTGCCGACGCTGGCGGCTCCCACTCGAGGCGTGCTCGCAGGAGCCGCCGCGACCGCGGGGCGTGCTGCCGCAGGAACATCCAC
>Ga0209056_10000643_pt1 | contig 38637 bp, 40 predicted proteins | sample GraSoiAngelo_114_FD_185876 | JGI IMG/M metagenome (GOLD analysis project Ga0209056, IMG submission 185876) | Grasslands soil microbial communities from the Angelo Coastal Reserve, California, USA - 14_0903_13_40cm (SPAdes) (version 2) | ecosystem: Environmental > Terrestrial > Soil > Grasslands... | reverse complement strand
AACACCGGCCCCATTTCGCGCAGCAGCGTGAGCATCACCAAGTCCGGAATGTACATCTGCGCCCCGAGGCTTTCGAGAGAATGTGCGGCCTGCATCGCCAGAGTGACTCCTACGCTGAATGCCGTCAGCGCCACCATCGGCGCCGCGCGAACACCGACGAATACCATCTGCCGGAAGATCGGCGCGATTTTGAAAAATTGCCCGGTAAACGGCGCAATCAAAATCCAGTAGAGCAAACTAAGATTAAGCTGGAGATAGTTTTTCACTTGCCGCTTGAGCGCGCAGAATGCCAAGACGCCCACAACGAAGAAAGCTGAAAGTTTGGTGGGTGGCTAAAGCGGCGAATCCCAGATTCCGGGTAGCGCATGCGTCTCGCGTGCTGGTGTAGCCTGCCCTGAGCGAAGTCGAAGGGGCGTCGCGCCGAAACAGGCTTTCTTTGAATTGGTGCCTCCAGCGTCGTGGGGAACTGATAAGAAAGTTCGCGATTGCGAGGACGCGCTCGCCAACATGCGAGAGGCGTGCGCTACCCAATCAAACCGCGCTTTCGAAAATCGCCGAGATTGTTGCCTGCGGAGCGTTCGACCATGTCGATTGTAAATTTGAGCAGGCAGACTTCCCACGCGTCGTCCACGCCCTGAATGATCGCGCTGAGTGGTTCGTTTGCGCTCTCGACGCGTCGCTTTGTGCGATTGATCACCGCGTCGATTGAGTCGCGAAGGGTCTGTTCGCTCAGATCGGTTTTGCGGAACTGAAATCCGTAACGAAGCACTGCGACATTCCGGGCGTGCTCGCGCAGTTGCTCAACGTATCGCTCTGCCTTTTCGCCGAACCCCTCCAGCAATAGCCGGGTATAATGCTCCGGCGTCAGAATCCGCGGACGTTCGGCGTGGATTTTCCCGTTGCGAACCCGGACCTGATCGACACGGTCCATGAACTCCGAGATCAGATAAAAGTTGAAACTGGTGTTGCCAAACGTCTCGATCTGCCGCTGCGGCGCGACGATCACGTGCGTGTTTTCAATTGCGTAATCGAAATCGTCCCTGGTCATGATCAGCGAAATAAGTTAGCGCGGCGGATATGAGAGTTCAAAACGAGTCAGGTCCGTTTTCGCCTGAACGACTCCGGCATCCCGTCGATGCAGGGCACACGTGCGGCGGTCGCGAATGCGGGAGGCGCGCGCACCTGACGGTTTTCCCTGTTAACTCTGCGGCTGCTGGCTGCTCTGTTGTGACTGGAAGAGCGAGAGATACTGGCCGTAGCCTTCCTCCTTCATTTTCTCAACCGGGATAAAACGTAGCGCAGCGGAATTCACGCAAAAGCGTTCTCCGGTCGGCGCTGGACCGTCGTCGAAAACGTGGCCGACATGTGAATCGCTCGATTTTGAGCGGACCTCCGTGCGCTCCATTCCAAATGAAGAATCCCGTTTTTCCACAACGTTGTCCGGCGCGATCGGCTTGGTAAAACTGGGCCAGCCCGTGCCGCTGTCGAATTTGTCGGTCGAACTGAAGAGCGGTTCGCCAGTAATGACATCGACGTAAATCCCGGGCTTTTTATTGTCCCAGTAGGCATTGTGAAACGGCGTTTCGGTGCCGCCTTCCCGGACAATGTGGTACTGTTCCTTGGTCAGTTGCCTTTGCAATTCAGCCTCGCTGGGAACGGGTTTTGTCGGATTCATTGCTTTCTCGGCTTCTTTTTTCTGTGTTTGAGCATAGCCAAATAAGATCGAGCCGACAACCACAATGAGTGCACCGGCCAGACCAAACCACAGAGTTTTGTGCGAATGTTTGTAGGTTAATCGCATCGTGTTCATCCCTGATTTGTCGCGTGAGAAGCGCCCCTTTTAGCAGAGCTTTATTGTACGCGCAATGGTCGTCTCCGGCAAATGCGCGAAGCTTTCCTCCTCTGGTTAAGATTCGAATAAAAGACGCAAAATGGCTGGGCAGGGTTTTCAATTCGCAGCGCAAGTTCGATTCAGAAATTCTATATTTGGCGTTCGATTTGGGATCTCTGGCGTTTCGCGGTAGTTCAATCCTGCCGGCCGGCTTCGGGAACGCGAATGTAGCGACGGAGTGCAACCAATCCCACCGGAGCAACTGACGCGGCCAGCGCGAAGATCAGCCACATCGTGGCGGGATGCCGCGGGCCGTGCTCCGGACAGAACGCAGCCAGCAGCCAGCCGCCTGTGCCGACAAGCAGTTTACCTACGAGAAATGGAAGATAGGCGAGCGAGCCGTACGAGGCTTCTTGTCCTGGCGGGGCAATCGCCGCGGCATACTCGTATACGCGCGGTGAATAGAAAGCTTCCCCGATCGAGAAAACGAAAAGGTAAAGCGCAGCCATGATGTAATAGGGGTGAATGCTTCCGTGCAATCCCAGATACCCGTATCCCAGCCAGCGTCCTGGCAGGCTGTTGGCAGCAGACTGAAACCATTGCGTCGGCAGCGCCATGATGAATACTCCTGCGGCACAGATCGCTGCGCCGATTACCACCATCCGATATGCCGCGGACTTTTGCGTCAGCGCGCCCACGACCGGCACTAGGAGAATGATGATGATCGCGTTGATCGCGGCAAGTTTCCCCACAGGCGCGTTTACTCCGAGTTCGCGAATTCCGAATTTTGGAAAGACATAATCCATCTGTAAAAAGATGGCTTTGAGAAATCCGATTAAGAGGAAGAAAACAAGCAGGCGGTAGAAACCGGATTGACCAATCAGCCGCCCGAAAATGCGGGCCGTGGCGATCGCGCTTTGTCGCACGGTCTCTACAATTCTTTTCCAGAAACCAGACGCAGTCCCGGGGTCGCGAGAAGATTTTTCGATCACGGGGCCTCCATTGCGGGCTTCCGCTCCTCGCCGGATAAAATAGATCACCGGGAACAGCACGATCTCGAACGCGAGGCTGACCGCGAACAGTTGCTGGTACGAGCTTGGCTCAAATCCGAAGAGACTGACGCGCAAGTGCAGTTGGCGCACATAATCGAATATCCATCCCGCGGCGATGTAGCCGACGTTCATTATCATGTAGATGATTGAGAATGAGATGGACCGCTGAGCTGTTGTGGAATAGCGCCGCGTTGCCGCGAGCAGCACCGGTGTCCCGAGAGCTTCGCCGACTGCCAACGGAAGAACGCCGCACGCGAATGCCAGCGACGGAATCGTGGTGACGACCATGACGCTGCGCGCGACCGTGCAGATGGCGACGCCCAGAAAAAAAGTGCGGCGCAATCCGATCGCATCGGTGATCGAGCCGGCCAGCAATGTGAAAATTGTCATCGCCGGCGCCCACACCCAGCCAACCAATGCGCCCGCGGCTTGATCGCTAAAGCCGAGGTCCTTCGACAGCCACAGCACCATGGTCTTGTTCGTGACTGAGTACGCCGTGTAAATGAGGAACTTGATCAGGAACGTCAGCCACAACTCGCGTTGCGCGCCTTTGAGCACGGTGAATTTCGCGATGAAACCGCCAAGGCCTGTCGCTACCACCGCAGGCACAGTTTCTTCCGGCGCGACTGTTGCTTTGATTGCTTGGGCCACGCTGTTTGGAATTATTCCGTCATTCCGAACGAAGTCGAGGAATCCCGTGGAATTACTTTACGGCAGCGCCACGGGATCTTTTGAATTCGCTTCGCTCCGCTCAAGATGACGATCATCACAACAAATTGTCGAGATACGTCTGCCTGTCGAACGGCGCGAAATCTTCAAGCTGTTCACCGGTGCCGACGAATCGCGTGGGAATTCCAAGCTCATCCTCAATCGCAACGACGATGCCGCCCTTGCCGCTGCCATCGAGTTTTGTAACGATGAGGCCGGTGAGTCCAAGCGCGTTGTGGAATTCGCGCGCCTGACTGAGCGCGTTGCTGCCGGTGGTCGCATCGACGACGAGCAACGTCTCGTGCGGCGCGGTTGGATCCAGCTTGCCAAGGGCGCGTTTTACCTTTTGCAGTTCAGCCATCAGGTTCGTTTTGGTATGTTGGCGACCAGCCGTATCGCAGAGCAAAAAGTCAATGTCGCCCTTGGCGGCCACCTGATACGCTTCGTAGCAAAGCGCAGCCGGATCGGCGCCGTATTTGCCGCGGACTATTTCAACGCCGAGTCTTTTGGCCCAAATATCAAGCTGCTCAATCGCCGCTGCGCGAAAAGTGTCCGCTGCCGCCAGCATCACGCGGGTAGCGCTCGCTTCCAGCGGGCTGCGTTCGGCATCCTGCCGAACGCCGAATGTTCGCGGCAAGACGCCGCGAACTGCACGGTGGAAGCGCGCGCTACCCAAATAATGCGCGAACTTTGCCGTGGATGTTGTCTTGCCGGTCCCGTTCACGCCGACGATCAAAATCACTGTTGGTTTTCCAATCGCTCGTCGGATGGGCGCTGGATCATGCGGCAAAATTCGCGCAATCTCCGTGCGCACCGCTTTGATCACATCGCCAATCCCAAGCAAAGCCCAAGCTTCGCGTTCCTGGAGCGTTTTGATGATTCGCATTGTCATCGGCACGCCGAGATCGGCACGGATGAGCGCTTCTTCCAGCTCATCCCAATCGATGGGTTTGCCAGCAAATTGTTGCGCGAGGGATTGAAGGAAATTCATGTTGCAGGATCAACCAAGCTGAAGAGTTAAAGCGTTTCAAAACATGTCATTCCGAGCAAAGTCGAGGAATCCCGTAATGAAACCAAAACGTGACGCCACGGGGTCCTTCGACTCCGCTTCGCTCCGCTCAGGATGACTCTGCTTCAACGAATCAACGCTTCAACAAATCACGACTCCTTCTTCACCGCTTCGCGCGCGGGCCGGTCCAAATCTTTGCGCACCCGGTCGAGAATTCCGTTTACAAACCGGCCCGATTCGGCGCCGCCGTATATTTTGGCCAGTTCGATCGCTTCATTGATCGAAACCACCGGCGGAATATCGTCGCGATAAAGCATTTCATAGATGGCAAGGCGCAGAATATTGCGATCGACCGCAGAGATGCGCCGGAATTCGTAATTCTCGCAATAGCGTGTGATGCGTTCGTCTATCTCCGGAAGATGCGCCATCATCCCTTCGATGAGCGGCTGTCCAAACTCGCGCACGCGCGGCTTGGCCGGACAAAATTCCCAGAAATCCTCGATCTTCTCCGGTCCTTCGCCGCGCTGGAGATCGCGCCAGAAATGGTATTGGATTGCTGCTTCGCGAGCGCGCCGTCGCTTGCCCATAAGCATTACCCTCCACGAAGCTGCGACAAAACACTGGCGATTTCCACCGCTGCGCGTGCGGCTTCGGTGCCACGGTTAATCTTGTTTTCAAGACAGCGCTCGCGCGCTTGAGTTTCGTTGTCAAAACTGAGCACCACGTTGATCACTGGCACGGCGTGATCGACTGCGATCCGTTGCAGCGCGTCCGTGACGGAGCGGCTTAGATTTTGTGCATGATTGGTTTCACCCTGCATAATCACGCCGCAGGCAATGATGGCATCGGCTTTCTCCTTGTGCGCCAACTCGCGCACAACCACGGGAATTTCGAATGAACCTGGCACGCGGTGGACAGAAATCGTCGCGTCCGGTGCAAGGGCACGCAGCTCTTGCGTGGCGTGATTAACGAGTCCGTCCACGTATTGCGCATTAAATCGGCTCGCAACGATACAGAACGTGCGCCGTGCGCCTGGTTTTGGTGATTGGCGGACGACGCGGCGATTCCTTCGTCATTCGTCATTCGTCACTCGGATTTCGGCATTCGCAAACGCCCTAAAGCATGTGGCCCAGCTTGTTCCTCTTTGTCTCGAGATATTTGGCGTTATGCGGATTGGCTTGGGTACGGATCGGCACTTGCTCGATCATTTCGAGACCGTATCCCTCCAGGCCGACCACTTTCTTCGGGTTATTTGTCAGAAACCGGAACTGGCGCACGCCGAGATCGAACAGAATCTGCGCGCCAAGACCGTAATCGCGCAGATCGCTCGGGTAACCGAGCCTCGCATTTGCCTCTACCGTGTCGAGCCCTTCCTCTTGCAACTTGTAAGCGTGGATTTTCGCCGCGAGCCCGATACCGCGTCCTTCCTGGCGCATATAAACCAAAACGCCGTTGCCTTCCTCTGCGATTTGCCGCAGCGCGGCGTGCAACTGATTTCCGCAGTCGCATCGGCGCGAGCCGAAAACATCGCCCGTAAGACATTGGCTGTGCACGCGGACGAGCGTCGGCCTGCTTTTGTCGATCTTGCCTTTCACGAGCGCGAGATGATGTTGGCCGTCGAGCTTCGAGCGATACAAGTGCAAATCGAAATCGCCGTATTCTGTCGGCATTTTCACGATCTGTTCCAGCTCCACCAGCTTTTCGCGAACACGCCGATAGGCGATCAAACTTTGGATCGTGCAAATGCGCAAGCTGTGTTTTTTGCGAAACTCCATCAGTTCCGGCAACCGCGCCATGGTGCCGTCGTCGTGTAAAATTTCGCAAAGCACACCGGCCGGTTGGAGCCCCGCCATTCTCGCCAGATCGACCGCGGCTTCGGTGTGACCCGCACGGCGCAGCACACCGCCGTCTTTCGCGCGCAGCGGGAATACGTGCCCCGGCTGGTTCAGGTCTTCCGGCGATGATTTCGGGTTGGCAATTGCCAGGATGGTTGTGGCCCGATCATAAGCGCTGACACCCGTGGTCACGCCGCGGGCCGCGTCCACGGAAACGGTGAAATCGGTCCGCTGCTTCTCGCGGTTTTGCGCGACCATCCGTTGCAGACCGAGCTGCTCAGCGCGCTCGTTCGGAATCGGCACGCAAATCAAGCCGCGCCCATGCGTGGCCATGAAATTAACCGCTTCCGGCGTTACCTTTTCGGCTGCCATCACCAGATCGCCTTCGTTCTCGCGATCCGCGTCGTCGGTCACGATCACCATGCGCCCTTTGGCGATATCGCTCAGCACATCGTCGATGGTATCGAACTGAAATGTCTCGGCCGGTTTTGCAATCATCAGCATAATACCATTACGTCCGGCGCCGCTCTCAGCAACTCTTACTCTTGCTCATGCTCGTATCCGTAATCGAAATCAGAATGTCGAGCACGAGCAGGATTACGAGCAGGAGCACGAGTTAAATTACTTCCCGCTGGTCGCCACAATCGCCTCGGGCCGGTACATGTCCTGGTTGCTTGCCTGAAATTCCGCTTTCAGCTTTACTCTGAACTGCGAAAGATCGACAAGATCCCAGCGCGTGAATTTCGACACCGCCTTCCCCGCCTCCGCACTGCTACGGCATGCCAGGGAAGGACGCGATCCACCTTCGCACGGTTTATCCTTCGCTTCGCTCAGGACAACGAAGGAAAAGCAAAGCCAAACTTGTACAGACACTGCGCCCTTGATCTTGCCTGTTCGACGAATCGTGACTACAGTGACTACATGACGACAACGCTTCGCGAAGCTAAAGCCCGACTTTCTGAAATGGTGAAGCACGCCAGCCGCGGCGAAGAAGTGGTGATCACCGTCCACGGAAAGGAAACAGCCAAGCTTGTCGCGGTGCCGACGCGCAGAAAAAAACGCGACAAGGAAAAGTGGTTGGCTGAACTGGATGAGCTGCGCCGGAAATACAGCACGGGCAGAATCGGCATAAGCGCGCAACAAATCCAGGACTGGGACCGCGAGGATCGTTTCTAAGCCGATGCGTTTCTGGGACAGCTCTGCGCTGGTCAAACTGTACGTCGCGGAACCAGACTCGACGACATTTAAGCGGTTCGCCGATGATCCCGAGGTGCCCCTGATTTCAAGTTTCACAATACATGAGGTGCAGTGTGCATTTTGGCGAAAGGAAATCTCGGGCGGAGTAAAGCGGGGTGCGGCCGAGATCCTGTTTCAAAGTTTCCTGCGGCAAATCGAGAGGGGGAATTTTAAGCTGATTCCTTACGATCCCAGGGTGAAAAGCCGCGCGATTGGAGTGGTGCGCCATTGCTACGGTGCATCAAGGCCAGTCATGATTCGCAGCCTCGACGCACTTCAAATCGCGAGCGCACTGGAGGGCGGAGCAACCGAAATGGTGTCGGCCGATTCCCGGATGCGAGGTAGTGGAATTCTTTTTGGACTACGAATGATGCCCGAGTGAACCTCATGAATAAATCCGACAAGATTTTCGTTGCCGGTCATAGGGGGATGGTCGGCAGCGCGTTGCTTCGGCGGCTCAAATCAGAAGAGTTCAAGAATTTGCTGACGCGCGACCGAGCGCAGCTTGATCTTTCAGATGAAAATGCGGTGGCGAATTTTTTTGCGCAAGAGACACCACCCATCGTGGTCGTCGCGGCGGCGAAGGTCGGCGGAATCAAAGCCAACAACGATTATCCCGTCGAATTTCTCCTCGAGAATCTGCGGATTCAAAACAACGTCATCCGCGCGGCGTACGAGAATTGCGCGCGCAAACTGCTTTTTCTCGGAAGCTCCTGCATTTACCCGAAGTTTGCGCCGCAACCCATCTCTGAAAGCGCGTTGCTCAGCGGGCCGCTGGAGCCAACGAACGAAGCGTACGCAATTGCCAAGATCGCCGGCATCAAGCTTTGCCAGGCGTACGCTCGCGAACACGGTGCGAATTTCATCTCGGCGATGCCGACGAATCTTTACGGCCCGAACGACAATTTCGATCTTGAAACCTCGCACGTGCTGGCTGCGCTCCTGCGCAAAGCACACGAAGCAAAAACACGGAGGGACCCAAAGTTAGTCGTGTGGGGAACTGGCAAGCCGCGCCGTGAATTTTTGCACGTGGACGATCTCGCTGCGGCCTGCGTTTTACTGCTGGAGAAATACGATTCCCCCGAAATCATCAACGTCGGTTGCGGCGAGGACATTTCGATCCACGAACTGGCCGAGCTAATCTGTGAGGTTGTGGGTTTCGACGGCGAACTTGCCTGGGACACCACTAAACCCGATGGCACACCGCGAAAGCTTTTGGACGTGACCAAGCTTCGCGTTCTTGGTTGGAAGCCGATGATTCCGCTACGCGAGGGCATCGCACAAACATACCAATGGTTTCTTGCGAATTATGCGGAAGGGTAGGGACGCCGCGCCGCGGCGTGCGGTCGGCGCAGCACGCCGACCCTACCGTTGGCAACCATGTCATTTGACCCCGAAAACTTTCGCGCGTTGACTGGTCTTAAGGGATGAAAAATTTGCGCGTAGGTGTTGCCGGGGTTGGCCATATCGGAAGCAATCATGCGCGCCTGTATGCGGAGACGCCGTCGGTTGAGTTCACTGCAGTCTATGACGCGGATCCCATTATAAACCGGACAATTGCGACCAAGTTCCGCGCGACCCCTGCCAGGTCTCTCGATGAATTCATTGGGATGGTTGACGCCGCTTCCGTAGCCACGCCCACTAACACGCACTACGAGGTTGCAAGGTCTCTTCTTGCAAAGGGTAAACATGTGCTGGTAGAAAAGCCGATCACTGACAACACTGCGCACGCTGCTGCACTGGCGGATTTGGCCGCGCGCAACGGTCTGATTTTGCAGGTCGGCCACGTAGAACGTTTCAACCCAGTCTTGGGCGCTCTCGAAAAACATCTGACGCATCCGCGGTTCATCGAAGCGCATCGACTCAGACCCTATTCCGAACGCGGTACCGACATCGGTGTCGTTCTCGATTTGATGATCCATGATCTGGAAGTCATTTTGCATTTCGTGCGTTCGCCTCTGTGGAGTATTGACGCAGTGGGCGTGCCCGTGCTTAGCCGGAGTGAAGACATCGCCAATGTGCGACTGCATTTCGAAGACGGATGCGTGGCAAACGTGACCGCAAGCCGCATCAGTCCCGAGCGCATGCGCAAGATTCGGATTTTTCAGGAGGACGCCTACATCTCGCTTGATTATCAAAATCAAACCGGCGAAATCTATCGGCGTGTCGGAAAGCACATTTGGCGTGACCGAGTCAGCGTTGAACACGAAGAACCGCTGAAACTTCAACTCACTTCGTTTATCGAATGCGCAAGCACGGGACGCCAGCCGCGCGTTTCGGGTTCGCAAGCCACAGTGGCTCTGGAGTTGGCGGTCAAAATCACCAAGCAAATCGCTGGGAGTGCTTAGGACAATCTCACCTGGCAAGTCTTACTGTAGAGGCAGGCGTGTCGCCTGCGTGGCGCTCGACTTCGCAGCCGGCACGCCCGCCACGGCAGAAGAATGATCATCTATTTCGTAGCCGGGGAGGTAAGCGCCGACAATCACGGGGCGGCATTGATGCGCGCGCTGCGCGAGTTGGATCCCGGGCTGAAGTTCACGGGGCGCGGCGGTCCGCAAATGCAGCAGGTCGCCGGCAAACAACTCAAAAATTGGATTGGCGATGCCGCAGTTCTCGGTTTGTGGGAAGTGATCAGAAAGTACGGTTATTTTCGGGAACAATTTCGCGAAACGCTCAAAGAAATTCTCGAGCGCAAGCCCGACGCGGTCGTCCTGATCGATTACCCGGGATTCAATTTGCGCCTTGCCCGGGCACTCCAAATGCAATCACAGCGGCAAAAGATAATCTACTACATCAGCCCGCAGGTGTGGGCATGGAACCGTGGTCGGATCAAAAGCATGGCGCACTCGATTGATCTGGTGCTCTGCATTTTTCCGTTTGAAACCGATCTCTACTACCAATCGGGCCTGCGCGCGGTGTTTGTCGGGCATCCGATGATCGAAAGATTACAGGCCCAAAAGATCGATGTTGAGCGTGATCCCAATTTGATGGGACTTTTCCCAGGCAGTCGTTCGCGCGAAGTACGAAAAATTTTTCCGGTAATGATCGAGACAGCGCACCTACTTTTAAAAGCCAGGCCCACGTCGCAGTTTCAAGTCGCGGCCGCATCCGAGACGCTGGCGCAGGAACTGACCAAAATGCTGACCCGGCAGGATCGACAGGTCATTCAAATTGCAATGGGCCAGACAGCAAACATCATGCAGCGGGCTTGGGCGGGAATTATTGCATCGGGAAGCGCCACGCTGGAAGCTGCTTATTTCCGCCTGCCGTTTGTGCTCGTTTACAAGGTGGCTTGGCCGACGTACCTCGCAGGACGACTCGTCGTGAACGTGGAATATCTTGGCATGCCTAATCTGCTTGGCGACAAAGAAGTGGTTCCGGAATTTATTCAGCACAAGGCCAAACCAAATGTGATCGTCAAGGCTGTGCGGCTATTACTCGAAGATGCAAACGCACGCGAACGGATGCTCTCCGCATTCAACGCTATCATTAATGAATTGGGCAGCGGCGGAGCCAGTGAAAAAGCAGCGCAAGCAATTATTCAAGAACTCAAGGAGCGGCGGTCTTGAGATTGCTTTAATGAACACCACAGGATTCAACTGAGCACACGATGAAAATTTGGGATATTTCACGAACACTTTCGAATGACTTCGCGGAATGGCCCGGTGACGAGCCGTTTCATTATCGCCTAACGAGAGAGATCGCCAAAGGCGCGAGCCTAAATCTGGGCGCCGTCACGATGAGCGTGCACAACGGCACCCACGCTGATGCGCGATTTCATTTCGACTCGAAGGGCGAATCGATCGAGAACGCGCCGCTCGACATTTATTTCGGCTGCGCAACCGTGGTCGATCTCGCACTGGCTTTTTCGCGCTCCAAGCAAAAGCATCTGATCACGCTAGAAGATCTCCAGCCGCACGCCGAGCAAATCGCTGCGACCTCGCGCCTGCTCGTCAAGACCGGTCGCTGGAGCGACTCGACAATTTTTCCAAATCAGATTCCTGTGATCGCGGCCGATGTCCCCGCGTGGTTGCAAAAAAATGGCGTGAAGCTGCTCGGCGTTGACCTGCCATCGGCGGATGAAATCGATTCCAAATCGTTGCAGAACCATCACGCGCTCGCTCGCGCCGGCGTTGCCATCGTTGAATCGCTGGATCTCAGCGATGTTCCGCCTGGGATTTATAATTTCGCTGCGCTTCCTCTGAAAATCGCCGGCGCCGATGGCGCGCCCATGCGCGCGATACTCTGGCGCGATTGAGACCATATGAGTGTCATTCCGAGCGGAGCGCAGCGTAGTCGAGGAATCTCTGGACCCTGACAATTGGAGATGTCTCCAGCCCTTCGCATAAAGCTACGGCTTGGCAGGCGACTTCGCTCGACATGACAAAAAATGACGTGCTGCAAGACCGGCGCACCTTGTGGATCGTCGTGGCGACGACGTTCCTGCTTTTCGCAATCGCGAATTTGCCGTGGCATCTGGATGATTACGATCAGGCCAAGCAAGCGTTCACCTCCTTCGAAATGGTCAAGGAGGGTCACTGGCTTTACCAGCACACGCCACATGAGCGTATAGCAACCAAACCGCCGCTCATTGGATGGGTGTCGGCTGCGCTTTTTGCATTGACGCGATCATGGGATGTGGCGTGGCGGTTACCATCGTTTCTCGCTGCCGTTGTCCTCGCGCTGTTGTTGTGTCGCGCTGCGAGCTCTGCTTGTGGATCATTCGTCGGCTTAATTGCCATGAGCGCATTTGGATTAAATCTGCTGAGCCCGCGCTTGGCCGCGCTCGTGCGTACAGATATGCCGCTCGCATTCGTGATTTTTCTGATCGGGTTGCTGATTTGGAAGAAAACCCGGGAACGGACGGAGTGGCAATCGCGTGATCGAATTTGCCTCTTTGCGTTGCTCACAGTAGCGATGCTAATCAAGGGGCCGATAGTCTATGCGTTCTTGCTGCCTGGAATTGCGTTGTTTCAATGGCGGCGTGGTAGGGCGCGACCGCCGGGCGCGCCGCTCGGAAACGGTTATGCCGCCTGGTCTGGCTGGTGGCCGTGGATCGCGTCTCTCGCAATTTTTCTCGTATGGGTAATCGGTGGGACCGTGTTTCAACCCGGGTTTTTTGATGAAGTTGTGATGCGCGAATTTGTTGGGCGATTTGGCGAAACAATTCATCGGCCGCAGCCGCTGTATTTTTATTTGCCGCATCTGTTGCACAAATTTGCCCCTTGGAGCGTGCTGATAATAGCTCTAGGCGTTTTTGATCTTGCGTCGCGTCGATGGAGGATCGGCGCTGCATTTCGCGAAATGCCGCCGGAAACTTTCTGGCTGATTTGCTGGAGCATCGGCGGGCTGATCGTGATGTCACTGATTCCATCCAAACGGGTTGACCGGATTTTCCCGATTATTCCGCCGCTCTGTTTGCTGCTCGCGGCTCAAGTCGCGAACCGCAGTTCCTGTAGCCACGGCTCTGTGAGCCGTGCCGCGGCTAGCGGAAATGGTGATCTGACCGGCCACACGCCGGTGGCTACAACGAAGCAAAAGACGCGTGCCAGCATTGATAAATGGAGCGCTGTTGCGCTCATCATCGCAATCCTTTTCACCGGTGGCTACACAGTTTTCAAAGTCCTCTCCGGCTTTCGCGATCATCGCGACGCTCTCGTCGTCTTTGGACGAGAGGTTCGCCGCGAAGCCGAGGCGCATCGCTGGCGTTACGAAGTCGTTTCCACGAAAGATGAAGGGCTGCTTCTTTACCTGCGCAAAACGCACTTCATCGAGCCGAACCGCGCTGTCGCCGAATGGAACGACGGAAATCTCGACGCGCTGGTTGCGTCAACGGGCAAAGCGCCAGGCCTGCTGCGCCAGCTTCGAGGTGCTGCGCTCTCTAACTTGAAATCCGCTGCAAGAAAAGGAGAAGCGGAAAATGGCTACGTTTTGATCGCGCGATGAGAGCCAGCTCGACTTTGCCAAACATACCCGATTTTAGTCTCGTCGAAGTTCGCATGTTAGTCGTCTAACGAGAAAAAGCTCAGCTGCGCCTAGCGAGAGCGAGCTTTGCTAACCGTGGAAGTGTTGTAATCATGAAAAAGGAAGGAATCGCGCCGGCTAGGCGTCGGCTGCAGCGCTTGGTTAGACCTCAGTGGCTGAACTCCAGCACGGCACGTTCTTCTTGGAACTCTCCTGACGCCACAATCCTTTTGACGAGCTTGGCATTCCGTATGACAAAGGTCGCGGTGTAGCCGGCCGCTGCATCTGAGGCCGATAGAAAAAGGTGCAGGTCGCCATCGTGCTGCTCCAAACGCAATTGCGGGGGATAAAGCATGTCGCCAAGGTCTTCGTATGCTTGTAGCGGAAATGCGACGGAAGCCCTCCAATCTTAAACGAAATCCGTTTGACGAGCAGCGGCGGTTTGGGCCCGTCGGCACCCCACCATCTCTTAACGGAAGCGCGCTGGTTCGCCAACTCTTGCGCCGGCACTTCCTCCACAATGAATTCGAAAGCGTCGGCAGCCTTTGCATCGTAAGTCTCGCGAGCCGCAACGTTCCCGTACAGCCGTGCGACACCCCAGCCATCGATAATTCGGATCGGTTCCTTTTCTGCGGCCAACGCGGGGATCGTCGTGAAGACGCAACCTAGAATGACGAACATGCGGCGCATTAGGTCTAACTATGATTCGACGAAAGATTGTTTCGCCTATTTCGGCTTTTACTTAGGAGAAAGTCTCGATAAGGCGAACCATCCGTTCTCCATTATCACCTGGTTACTCCTTCTTCTTCCGCTCCCAGACTTGAAGGATGTAGCCGCTTCCGGGGTTGGAGACGAATTCGCTCGGGCGTGGCTTACCGGTCGGGGCGAAGCAGACCTTGTAATTGTCGCCGTTCAGTTCGTAGATGCCGAGCATGACTTCTCCCTTGGTCGAGATGGCATCCATGTGCTTCGGTTGTTTCGTGGCGTCGATCTTGACCGTTCCAGATCTGCTGGTGGCGTACTCGGCTGACTCGGGGAAGCGGAAGGTGTCATGCTTAAAGACGATGGTAGTTTTCTTCACCTTGTCGTCGGGCAACGCCTTACCGTCTTGCGTCGCCGAAACCAGCTTCCAAGTCCCCTGTAGCCCCTCCAGATCCTTTGCGGATGCCGGGTCCTGAGGCTTGACCGCCCCGAGCAACAGGCCGAGGGCCGCGATCATCAGTAATCGCGATATACGCGCAATCATGCGTACGGTGTATCTGTCGTCGCGACTAAGAGCAAGCCAAAAAGAAACTGCTCGATCGGGTCGTTCGTGACATCCGCGGAAGCCGTGGTGGTCGGACTTGGAATGTTTTTGGGACAGCACAGAAATGGTGGCTCGACTTTGGGACGGATGAAATTACCCTCGGTAAAGCGGGAAGCTGACAGCTTCCCGTACAGAAGAAACGAATTCTGAACATCCATGGAAGAATTTCCGAAGAAAGACTTGGAGGCGCTCTGGGCGCCGTGGCGCGTGCAGTATTTCGAGAAGGAACCGCGTGACCGCGATTTTCTCGAGGCGGCGGCCCGGGCGAGCGATGACGCCGAGCACTTGGTGATCACCCGGCGAAAAAACGCGTTTCTGATGATGAATCGATATCCCTACGCGGTTGGGCACTTAATGGTGGTGCCGTATCGCAAGGTTGCTGAACTTTCCGCTCTAGGCGACAACGAGATCTTTGAGCTTTGGAATTTGGTGGTGCACGCGCAGGCGCTTTTGCGCGCTGCGACAAAGGCGCAGGGATTCAACATCGGCATCAACCTCAGCGAATGCGCGGGCGCGGGTGTGCCCGATCATTTGCATATCCACATCGTCCCGCGCTGGAGTGGCGACACGAACTTCATGCCGATGCTCGCAGGCACGCGCGTGCTCTCGGAGGGATTGCGCGCGCTTTATGACAAGTTGATGGAAGCGCAGGCGAAAATGGCTTCGCCACGTTAAATAGTTAAAAAGAGTTACAAGGGTTACAAGAGAACCAATGTAACGGTGTAACGTTGTAACGAAGTAACGAATCGCTCTCTTTGATGAACACCTGGGTCGAGGCGCCGCCAAAAAGGAAAGGCTTGGGTTGTTTCGCGCGAGGCTGCCTTATCCTGGTCGTGTTTGCAATCGTGCTGGCGATTGCTTGTTTCGCGGGTGTGTATTGGGGACTGCATCGCTACTCGGCGCTTTTCTATGGTAGCTATTGGGTAGCCAAAACGCATTCGATCGCGGAAGCGCCAGTGCCGTTGCCTGAATCCAGCGCTTCGGACCAACAAATTCAGGCTGCGCTGGAACGGTGGCATGATTTCGAACAGAAGACGCGCGCTGCTCAACCTGCGGAGATCGAGCTGACCACGGATGACGTCAACAGTTTGATTGCCACAAACCCCGAAAGCATTCGGGGCAAAGTCTTCGTGTCGATCGAGGGCAACCAACTCCGTCTTCAGACGAGTGTTCCTCTTGGAGAACTTCTCGGCCGGCCGGGTTATTATTTTAACGGCGATATCACGCTCGAATTCAAAGGCGCGCAATCGCTGGATAATCCGCAGCTGGACAAGATCGTTGTGAACGGAGAACAAGTGCCGCGCGATCTGTTGAATTGGAAATACCGTTCGCGGCGATTGCGCGATTATCTCGCCGATTTTCAAGCCACTCACAACATCGGCACGATCGAAGTGCGCGACGGCAAAGTGATTCTCCGGTCGCGCACCGAGTAAGCTGCGCAGCTATACGCTTGGTGACGCATCAGCCGCCGGAGACGTGGGCAGCTCACTTGTAGGCGCCGCCGGGGCTGTAGCATCCAGATTATCGTTCCAGAGATACTGGCGTGTTTCCGCGACAATGACTCCACTAAGCACGATGAGAGAAATAAGATTGGGAATTGCCATGAGACCGTTAGTGACATCTGCAAACGACCAGACCGTGGGCAGAGAAAGGACGGAGCCGACGATGACCGCCGCAACCCATAGCCAGCGGTAGGGCTTGATCACTTTTGGTCCGAGAAGATATTCGGCGGCTTTTTCCCCGTAGTACGACCATCCAAGAATCGTGGAAAAAACAAAGGTCAATAAACCGACAGTCAGAATGATCCAGCCCACGATACCGAGATCGAGGAACGCGGCCTTGGTGAGTGCCGCTCCTTTGAGACCTTTCGCCCATTCCCCGGAGTTGACCAACACAAGTCCCGTCATCGCGCAAACAACTACCGTGTCCCAAAACGTTCCCGTAGAAGAAACCAGCGCCTGGCGGACGGGATTTTTTGTTTGTGCAGCGGCGGCGACAATCGGCGCGCTGCCTAGCCCGGATTCGTTTGAAAAAAGCCCGCGCGCCACGCCGAAGCGGATTGCTTCCTTCATCGTTGCACCGGCGAAGCCTCCCAGCATTGAATGACCGGTAAAGGCACTTTTGAAAATGAGTTCAAGCGTTGCCGGGACCGTCGAAGCATTCATGATCAGAAGGACGATGCACCCGCCCACATAGAAAATTGCCATGAACGGCACCAGCCCTTCGCAGACCCTCGCTATCGACTTAATTCCGCCGAGAATCACGAAGGCTGTCAGCACAGCCATCACGATGCCTGTGATCCACGGAGTGATGCGGAATGTTTCGTTCACCATCGAGGAAATGGAGTTTGCCTGCACCATGTTCCCAATGCCGAACGCGGAGACGGCGGTGAGTATGGCGAAGATGACGCCGAGCCATTTCTGTTTCATGCCGCGCTCGAGGACATACATCGGCCCGCCTGCCATTCGCCCTCTTTCCGTTTTGATGCGGTACTTCACCGAAAGAAGCGCTTCGGAATATTTGGTGGCGATGCCAAAGACTCCTGTCAGCCACATCCAGAGCACAGCTCCCGGACCGCCGGCGGCGATAGCCGTCGCGACACCAACGATGTTGCCGGTGCCGATGGTGGCGGCCAACGCAGTGGTCAGCGCCCCGAATTGACTGATGTCACCTCGTCCCTCGGGTGATTTCTGAACGGACAACTTGATCGCCTTCCCGAGGTATCGTTGGATAAAACGAAGGCGGAACGTGAGGAAAATGTGGGTGCCCAAAAGAAGAATCAGCAATGGCGGGCCCCAGACGAAATCGCTGAGCTGTCCTATGAGTTTTTCAAATTCTTGCATGCAGTTCCTTTGCAAAAAACAAGGCAATTAGAGATTCGTTTTGGAGAAAGCGAGAGAAAACAAAATCTGGTAGGGCGCGACCGCCGGGCGCGCCGCACCCAGCCGGATGGCCTTGCGCACTACGGGATTTCTACACGCATCCGTTAATTCGGTTGCATGATCTCACGCACAAAAACGTTCAGCTGTCCATCGTCGTCTTTGCGCACTTCCGTGATTTCGTAAGGCCGCATTTCATCCCGGCTTACCGTCGCGCCTTGGGGTGGAGGAGTGTACCCGCGCGGAAATTCCACAATGATGCGCGTAGATGAACCGCCGCCGAAGTGCAGCACTTTGTCCGTCAGTTTTGTGCGGGGACGCAGCACCGCCTTGTTCGCGTCGGAAAAATTCACTACGAATTGTCCCTTCAAATAGACGCGTTCGCCAGCGAGTCCGTGCTCGGCGACGTCTCGCAGATCGCCTGTTCCGATAAGCCGTCCGAGCGGCATCCTGCCGGGTGGAAATGTTTTCCAACTGCCGCCGCCTGCGTTCGATGCAAGCGCTACATTGGAACCCTCAGCTGGAGCGGGCTGGGCCGGAAGAACCGGTACGGGCGTAGCGGTTGGAACAGACAGAGCCTGGGCGACGGCTGGAGGTTCGGCGCCCGAAGGCTTTGAGACTGGCGCCGGCGTTGCAGCAGGAAGATTCGGAAACCTCGACGGACTAGGTGCGGACGCTACTGCAAACGGTGTAGCTGTCGGCGCGGCTTGCTTCTGAGCGACGACTGGCTGTGCAGGGGTCGATGCCGGCACGGGAGATTCAAGTCTTTGCTTTTTTCCTTTTTTACCTTTGGGCAACGGCGTGGGCTTGGCGAGCTTCTCATTCTTTACCAACGCTCGTGGCGGCAGGGCAACTGGTTCAACAGGTTTGGCTTGTTCGACGCGCACCAACTGGTTCTGGGCAGGCGGCGGAGTCGCGCTTTGGCTCACTCCAGGTATGGAGACCTGACTGCCCTGGGCTGTTGCCATCTTCTCCCGGTAATCGGCCACGTGTTGCTCAATAGCAGCGCGTTCCTCTGCTTTAAACAACGGCCATCCTGCGGGCAGGTTCAGAGCAAGCGGCGGCTCAAGACGAAACGTGCCCAGGCCACGCGTGACCGTGTAGCTTCCGTAAAGAAGCGGAACAGCCGTGATCATGATCCGGCCATCAGCCAATCGCTCTGCGTGGATCACGGCAGAAATGTCGTGTGTGCGCTCCAGTTTGATTTCCAATCCAACCGTGAGCGTCTGTTTCATTAAAGGCAGGGCTTCCGGAGGCGCAGGATAAACATGCTCCATGAGCAGCTCGCCGTTGTCGATGGCAGTAGTGAGTGCTACCACGCCGGAGGTAAACACATCTCCGGGACCGAGCTGGCGCGTGGCAACGATGCTGTAGCGGCCCACGACATAAGGCACCAGGCCGCGCACCTGTTGATAATTTCGGATGTAATTGCGGACCAGTTCAGCGTTCGCCCGGGCAAGTTCGGCAGCGCCCATCCCTACGTAGCGCTCGTACAGCTGTTGCGGGTTTAGAAATTCGCCTGCCGGCGCGGCGGTCAGCTCAAAACGCTTCGGCGGTTCAATCTTGTGCAGTTTTTGTAAGATCCGGTAGCTGTCAGGCCGTTCCGGTTGATCGAAGATATAAAAACTGCCCAGCCACGCTGCCAGCGCAAAACCGGTCAACAGCAAAATCGCAACTGTCCAAGCAAAATGATTGATGCGCCGCCGTGGTCGGACATACGGCTCGTCGTACGGATAAGTTCCATAGTCCATCACTGCAGCGTGCGAAGATTCTCTGGTTTCAAGCTGACTGCGGTGCTTCAAATGACGAACCGCATCCGCATGTTCGCGACGCGTTTGGATTAACGATTCGGAAACCGGCGGCGGTCAAACCGTCGCTGAAATCCAGGGTCGCGCCACGCAGGTAGGGGACGCTCTCGTCATCGATAAAAAATTGCATCCCATCGCGCTCCACTACTGCGTCGCCGTCTTTTCTTTCGTCGAGCGTCATTTCATAATGCAGACCTGAGCAGCCGCCCTTCGCGACCTGCACCCGCAGGCCTTTGCGCGAATTTTCCGTCCGCTGTGAAAGCAAGATCTGAAGCTGTCGAACCGCGTTGTCCGTGACGTTAATCATCGATAAAAAATACGGCTACTGCGCATCAAGTCAAAATGCGCCGATCGCGTTTCCGCTACCCTTCGTGGAACTCCTAGATTCGTGGTAAGGCTCACTTTTTAGCTGTGATCAGCATCAAAATCGGAATGACGAGAATTCAAAGCAAACCGAAAATCCGCTTCGCGAAGGATTGAGCATTTCGATTTTTCAATTTCGCGCTTGTTTCGGATTTCGATATTCGGATTTCGAATTTCCTTCAGTGTTGTTTTTTCAAATCCGAATCCAGAATGTTCTGGATTTTGCAAGCGGGACGCATGCACTACCTTGTTCGTAAATGGGCCGGATTCGATTGTTATCGGAGACTGTGGCCAGCCAGGTGGCGGCGGGCGAAGTGGTGGAACGCCCCGCATCGGTGGTGAAAGAACTAATCGAAAACAGCATCGACGCAGGCGCGCGCAAAATCGACATCATAATTCGTCGCGGGGGAATTTCCATCGTTCGGGTAATCGATGATGGCTGCGGCATGGATCGAGATGACGCGCTGCTTTCGCTGGAGCGACATGCCACTAGCAAGATTCGCTCGACCGCCGATCTTCAAGCAGTCGCCACGCTGGGATTTCGGGGTGAAGCTCTGCCGAGCATCGCCAGCGTGTCGCGATTCCGCCTGACCACACGCGAGGCGCGCGCTTTCGCAGGAACCGAGATCATTGTCAATGGCGGCAAGCTCGAAGTTGTGCGCGATGGAGGTGAAGCTCCTGGAACGCAAGTCGAGGTGCGCTCGCTTTTTTATAACCTGCCCGCGCGTCGCAAATTTCTTCGTTCTGAAAACACCGAGAGCCGCAACATCGAACACCAGATTCATTTGCAAGCCATCAGCCATCCTCAGATCGGCTTCTCCTTGTTGCGAGATGACCGCATGTTATTTCAGTTACCAGCGGCGGCAACGCTCAGTGATCGTATTCGAGATTTGTATGGCGTTGAGCTGTTGCAGCGACTCGTTGAGGTAAACGGCACTGCTTCGCGCAAGATTCGAATCAGCGGCTTTATCGGGCAGGCAGGTCTGAGCCGGCAAGCGCGGACGCAACAGCTCGTTTTTGTAAACGGCCGGGCGATTGAAAGCGGTCTCATCACAGCCGCTCTCCGCGAAGGCTACCATACCGCTCTCATGAAAGGGCAGTATCCGGTTACGTTCCTTTTTCTTGAGCTTGATCCCGCGGCGGTGGATGTAAATGTCCACCCGGCAAAGCGCGAAGTGCGTTTCCGCGATCCGAACGGAGTCCGTGAAGCGCTCGTTCGCTGCATTCAACAGACATTGGAAGGCAGCCGGGCCGCGTGGCAGGAAAAATTTCGCGCGCCGATCAATTTGCCCGCCGCTGTTTCGGGAAAAGCGGCTCCCGACCCGAGACTGCGGCCCGAGGTATCCACTCCCGAGGAATCACATCGCGAGTTACCACACTTTGGTACGACTGTAGCCGGGGTCGGCCTGTCCGCCGTAGCCTTGCCGAAGGCGGATGACCCTGGCAGGGCAACACAATCGCAGGCTGTAGGGCAGGCGCATCGCCTGCCAAATACGCGCGCCGATTCGGCAGGCGATGCGCCTGCCCTACAACAACGGCATGCTAACAAAGCTGCTCAACAAGAATTCCAGATCATCGGCGTCCTAAGCAAACTTTATGTGCTGATGGAAAGTGCGTGCGGTCTTGTGCTGGTTGATCAGCACGCGGCGCACGAGCGGATTCTCTTCGAAGAATTGCGGCGAAGAATGGAAGAGCAGGGAGTCCCAACGCAAAAGCTGCTGCTTCCGCAGATGTTCGATGTGCCGCCGCGGGATGCTGACTGGATTGAGCGCAACATGTCGATTCTGCAACGGATGGGAATCGGGATTGAGAGTTTCGGGCCAGACACGTTCAAAATCGACAGTCTCCCCAGTTTTTTGAATGTGTCCGACCCGGCGCAGTTCATGCGCAAAGTGATCGATGATCTAAAGAGCGCTGGCAACAGCGCTTCAACGATGCGACTGGGTGAAGAGATGATCGCCAAGAGCGTTTGTCGTCACGCCGTCAAAGCCAATGATCCGTTGCGTTATCCCGAAGTAGAAAAACTGATTCGCGATTTGCTCGATTGCGACTTGCCCTATTGCTGCCCTCATGGCCGGCCAACCATGATCCAGATTTCGCTGGCCGAACTGGAAAAAAAATTCGGACGCAAAATCTGATGCCGAAAGGAAGCACGGCTTGCCATTTGGGACGCCGGTTTTAGTTTGGGCGCGATGAAGAAGATCGAGGCCGTCGTGAAGCCGTTCAAATCCGAGCCTGTGAGAGAAGCGCTGATGGCCGCAGGCGTGGAAGGAATGACTCTCAGCGAGGTGAAAGGATTTGGCCGGCAGAAGGGGCACAGCGAAATTTATCGTGGTACCGAGTACACGGTGGATTTTCTTCCAAAAGTTAAATTTGAGATCGTGATCGCGGACGACCGCGCACAGCGGGCGGTAGAAGCAATTCTTGAATCGGCGAAGACGGGAAAAATTGGCGATGGCAAGATCTTTGTAACCGAAGTGGAAGAAGCAGTGCGCATCCGGACTGGTGAACGCGGAATGGAGGCGCTATGAATCAGAGGTCAGAAGTCAGAAATCGGACGTCAGCTTAGTCTCTTCAACGCTTTAACGCGTCAACCCGATAACCGATGCACGATTATTTGCTGTCGCTCTTTCTCGGCGTCGTCGAAGGACTGACCGAATTTCTCCCGGTAAGCTCGACCGCGCATTTACGCATCTGCGAAGGGCTGCTGCATATCAATCTTCAAGACGGGTTTTGGAAAATGTACACGATCGTTATCCAACTCGGCGCCATTCTGGCGTTGCCGGTTTATTTTCGAGAGCGCATCCTCAAGTTCCTTCGCACGTTCCCGAGAGGCGAACGCGGCAACCGCAACATCTTTACGCATCCGCTGAGTCTCACGCTCATTGCGTTTGTTGTGACCGCGGTTCCAGCGTGGCTCTTAACGAAACAGATCGGCAAAAACCTGGAGAATCTCTGGGTTATGGCGCTGGCGCTCCTCATCGGGGGAATCATCATGTGGATCGTTGATGCCGTTTTTCGGCGATCGCGCACTACGCACATGGAAGAGATGACCCTGCCGCAGGCGGTCTGGATCGGCGCGGCGCAAATTCTTTCCGCTGTTTTTCCCGGCACTTCGCGCTCGATGTCCACCATTGCCGCAGGAGAGATCGCCGGCATGTCGCGTCCGGCCGCGCTTGAGTTTTCTTTTTTCCTTTCGATGCCGACGATGTTCGTGGCGACCGCATACGATTTTCTGAAGACAGCGATGCCGCGTCATCACCAAGCGGAGATTGCACCGCTAACGATGAATCCCCATAAATGGATCGTGCTCGCGATCGGGTTTGTGGTTTCATTTTTCGTGGCGCTGGTCGTGGTCGCATGGTTTATGAACTGGGTGCGCTCGCGCGGATTTGCACCGTTTGCTCTTTACCGGATTGTGCTTGGCATTGGATTATTGATGGTGCTGGTGCGCGGCGTGATGTGATCGATTACCGATGGAAACAGACGTGATTCTTCCCGATCTTCAAAGCGCCGTTCTTTGCGAGGACGTCCGCTGCGAAGTCAATGGGATGCAGACACTGGTGGGCGTGCTCAGTGTGATCCCGGCGCCATCGCTGCCGATTAATTACATGCGGCTGTGCATTTGGGCGCGTTGGTGCAGTGGCGCTGGAAAATTTCGGCAAAGATCGCGCATCATAGACGTAGATGAACAGCACGTAGTCGCGCAAGCAGATGTCGAGTTTGTGCTGAAGGAGATGGAGAGCCACGCGACCAACGTGCATTATTTTGGCGGTGTGCAGTTTCAGCAATATGGATTGCATCACGTGGAAATCTATCTGGAAAACGAATTGCGCCTGCGCTTTCCGTTGCCGGTAATCCAAGTTCCCCGCCCAACTGGCTGAACTCGGCAAGGTCCAATGAGTGAGGGCTTGCCAATGGATCGGTTTTGCTTATCGGGATGCTTTGTGCTGAAGGGCTTTTTTGGGGTGCTACTTTGCAGTGTTGTCCTTGCGGGGCAAATGCACGCGCAGGAAGTCATCGTTGCGCGTGAAACCAAGCCCGCGGCTACCAAGCAACCAGAGGCGCCTTCCGAGCAAGTTCCTTCGGAATCGCCTACACCGGCGCCAGCGAAACCCAAATCGCGCACGAAGAAATCCGCTTCCGAGGCGCCCACGATTGAGCAAATGCGAGAGGCGGGAGCGCTTGCTGCCGAGGGATTGGAGAACCGAGGTCCTTCACACCCGGCGAGAACACGCGTATCTGATGCGCAGCCCACGGCAACTGAAACCCCGCATGTACTTGAAACTGCCAAGCCGGTGAAAAGGGAAACACTGATAGAGCAAAGAAGCACGCCGCGCCCCTCGAAGCCACGAGGTACAAAGCTGGAGGCGATCGGCCCGGTCCGGCCGACCATGATTGAATCTGGAAGAGAGCAGCCCAGCGCTACGCCCTCGGCAAAGGGAGTGGGAGCTCGCTTCGAGCAAACTCCCGCGCCGTAATTTCCTCAATTCTTTCTCGTGCTCTTCCTTTACGACCGTTCTCAAGAGTAAGAGCATGAGCAAGAACAAGAGCAAAAGGGGGCCGGGCTGCGCAAAATTTCTTGCGCGGCGGCGTTGCAAACGTATCATCTATAGGCAGTCCCGACTGTGTCCTGCCGGATGCATCGGGAAAATTTTTTGCCCATTTCTGATTTCAATGGCGAACACAATTTTGATCGGGATGCAGTGGGGCGACGAAGGCAAGGGTAAGATCATCGACGTGCTTACCGCCAAGAGCGACATCGTTGTCCGCAGCCAGGGCGGCAACAACGCCGGGCACACGGTCTTCCATCGCGGCGTCAAATACGTGCTCCATCTAATCCCGTCTGGAATTCTCCGGCGCGGCAAAATGTGCGTCATTGGAAACGGCGTTGTGATCGATCCAGTCGCGCTGGTCGCCGAGGTGGACGGTTTGCGCCAATTGGGAATCAAAATCGACAAGAAACTGCTCATAAGCGATTGCGCTCATCTTGTCCTGCCTTATCACCGCATCCTCGATGAGCAGCGCGAGCTGCGCCGAGGCCGGATTGGAACGACCAAGCGCGGGATCGGGCCGGCTTATGGCGACAAAGCGGCGCGCACGGGCCTGCGCATGTCCGATCTGATGCAGCCGATTGTGTTCTCGAAAAAACTGCAGGCGAAGATTATTGAAAATAACAGAATCCTTCAGGCGCTCGGTGCAAAGTCGATCAGTTTTCGCGAGGTCAACGAGAGTTATCTGGCAGCCGGCGAAAAATTGCGCCCATACGTGGCGAACACGGTGGTCTATCTCCATCGCGCCATGGAGCGAGGCAAAAAAATATTGTTCGAAGGTGCGCAGGGAACATTCCTCGATATCGACCACGGCACGTATCCGTATGTGACTTCTTCCAATACGACCGCAGGCGGTGCATGCACTGGCACCGGCGTGCCGCCCCATCGGATGGATCGCGTGGTGGGCGTGATGAAGGCGTATTCGACGCGCGTAGGCGATGGAGCGTTGCCTACGGAAGACGCGCACTTGGCACAAATGCTTCATAATCTCGGACGCGAATTTGGCGCGACTACCGGACGCAAACGCCGGTGCGGCTGGTTTGATGCCGTGGCGTCGCGTTACGCTGGGATGATCAACGGGATCGACGAGATCGCCATCACCAATCTCGATGGACTTGATCACGTCGATCCCATTCGAGTTTGTGTTGCTTATCGGCTATATGGGAAACACCTGGACGTTCCGCCGTGCGACGCCACTCAGCTGGCCAATTGCGAACCGGTCTATGAAGAAGTGTCCGGCTGGAACACGTCTATTCATGCGGTGCGAAAATTTTCGCAGCTTCCTGCGGCAGCGAGGAAATACGTCAGATACATCTCCGAATTAACGGGCGGAAAGTTGTCCATGGTTAGCGTCGGCCCCGCACGCGGTGAGACGATCGTTCTCTCGCGCACCGGTTAGATGCTGCAAGAATGAATCAAAATACGGGTATCGAAGCAGATTCAACGCGCGAAAATGACGAAGCACGAATGTTGAATGACGAAAGAAGTACGAAGCCCGAATGACGAAGAAGCGACGGACGAGTCCTTCGTCGTTTAACTTTTCGTCATTCCTTCGAGCTTCGGCATTCGGATTTTGTTATTCCGCCTTTCGAAATCGACGGCGATCTCTCTCTCGCGCCGTTTGCCTCCTCAAGAAAAATTCCAGAAGTTAAGTGGATGTCTGCGAACATCAAAACTGTTCCCCGTCACATTGCGATTATCATGGATGGCAATGGCCGGTGGGCGAAGGCGCGTGGACTGCCGCGCATTAAGGGTCACGAAGCCGGCGCCAAAGCGGTACGCGAATGCGTAGAAGGCTGTGGCGAATTAAAGGTAGAATATCTGACGCTCTACGCGTTCTCCGCCGAAAACTGGCAGCGCCCGAAAAGCGAAGTCATCGCGCTGATGCGTTTGCTGCAAAAGTTTTTGAAGGAGAAAACGCCGGAATTGATCGAGAAAAACGTGCGTCTTCAGGCGATTGGGCGATTGACTGATTTACCCGAGAGCTCGCAGCAACAGCTGCACAAGACTATCGAGCAAACTGCTGGCAATACGGGACTCACCCTCATCCTTGCCCTGAGCTACGGCGGGCGGCTCGAAATCATCGACGGCATCAAGAGCTTGCTGCGCGCGATCGAGTTGGGTCATATCGATAAGGCCATGATCGACGTGGCGATGTTCAGCAAGCATCTTTACACCCGCTACTATCCCGATCCAGACCTGCTTATTCGCACTTCAGGCGAAATGCGTCTGTCTAACTTCCTGCTCTGGCAAACGTCTTACACCGAACTGTACGTCACGCCAAAGCTCTGGCCCGACTTCACCAAGAAAGATCTCTTTGCCGCTGTGGAAGAATTCGGCCGCCGCCAGCGCCGTTACGGAGCTGTGGAGTAAGTTGAAACATCAAATCTCAAAATCGTCCACTCGGCATGATCCCAACGGATGCGATCGCGATTGCCACGGTGATTTATATCATATCGGTACCTTGGAAAGCGTCGCAGCAGCGACGCACTCCAAAACGCAAAGCGCGTGATGCGTGAAAGCATTCAGGGTCGCGCTTTCTTCCTCCTCGAAACCTTTAGCATAGTTGGTCCGCCCCGAAAAGGCTGCCCTCGACACACCGCGAGGTGAATCGCTATTGTTCAGGCAACAGTCGGAAGTTATATGAGATTTGAAGGTCAAGTTGCCATCGTCACCGGAGCGGGACGGGGAATTGGACGTGCAATCGCTGTGCGCCTTGCAGGCGAAGGCGCGCGTGTGGCGTGCGTGAGTCGCACAGAAGCCAACGCGAAAACGACCGCTGACGAAATCAATATCATTCGCGCGAATGCAGCGAGGCCCTACGCGGTGGACGTGGCCGATCACGCTGCGGTGCTGAAAGTCGGCGCGCGCATTCTCGAGGAATTCGTCAAGATCGATATCCTAGTTAACAACGCTGGCGTAGCGCGCGATGCGATCGCCATGCGGATGTCGCTGGAAGACTGGGATGCGGTCATTAACACGAACTTGCGCGGCGCGTTTAGTTTTACCCAGGCAATTGTTCGAGCCATGACCAAGCAACGCAGTGGCCGCATCATCAACATCAGCTCGGTGATCGGCCTCATGGGCAATGCCGGGCAAACAAATTATGCGGCGAGCAAGGCAGGCTTAATTGGGTTCACCAAGTCGCTCGCGCGCGAGCTGGCAAGCCGTAACATCACTGTAAACGCAGTGGCGCCGGGCTTCGTTATGACCGATATGACCGCGGGGCTTTCCGATGAAATCAAGAACACCATTCACGCTAAAATCCCGCTAGCCAGAACTGGGACGCCGGAAGAGATCGCCAGCGCGGTGGCATTTCTCGCGTCCGCGGAAGCCGCATATATCACCGGGCAGGTGCTGTGCGTTGATGGCGGAATCGTAATGTGAGGGGTTCTGTAGCGGCGGTCTATGACCGCCGATGGAGCAGCGCGATGCTGCGGGAATGTTTTCGGCGCTCACAGAGCGCCGCTACAGTTATCACGTGCGTTGCATGATGGTAACGCGCCCCTCGGCGATAAGAAAATCATCTGCCGAGACGCGAAATTTATACACGGTGTTGGCGTGATCGCCGAAGAGGTGATTCGCGCAGATCACCAGTGGCGTTGCAATGTCATCCAGGCGCGCGACGTGCAGGCGCGCGTCGCGCAGCGCGGCCAGGTACCCCGGTGGCGCGGTCGCGCCCGCCGCGCGCGCTCGCAATCCGCCATGCACAGCGGCGGCTTGTGCACCGTATTCAAAAGCGTGCACGGCGGACAAATGTCCGTTGCGCCGCAATGGATTAGCCGGATCGCGATGAGTGTGTGTGGTGCAGACAATCGATTGATCATCCCATTGAGTGACTTCGTCCAACAGGCACATCGAACCGGAGTGGGGGATCAACGTGCGAATCTCAGCTTTGTTAATCTGTATGGCGTTAGCCATCGGGTTGGGTGTCGCTCCTGCTCCTGCTCGTACTCTTCATTATGTCCTTTTAAAGTGGGTCTTCGAATCATGAGCATGAGCACGAGCATGAGTAAGAAAGAATGCATTGAGCCAGAGCTTTGCTCGTCCGCCATTCGTGCTTCGTCATTTTCTCGCCGTGCGAAGCCTAATCCCAAAAGGAATAGAAGTTAAACCAGTTGTAAGGAGCAAACTGTGCATAATGCTCGAGGCGCTCAGCGTAGCGCTGCATCCAGAGCTGGATGTCCTCAGCGCGACGACCGCGATCCAAGACGATCTCATCGGCAAAAGGTTCGAAGTAAATTTCGTAGCGATTTCCGCCGCGGTAGAGTCCAAAAAACAATATCACCGGGCAACGCGTCATGGCGGCAAGCAAGACAGGGCCGCCTGGGAACGTGGCCGGCGTGCCGAGGAACTGACATTGCGTTGTCTTGTCGCCGCTGGAGACGCGGTCGCCTAACATGCCGATGAAACAGCCGGCATCCAAACTCTCCTTGACCCTTATCAGTGTATCCGGTTGGTCGGGCGCGATCACCGTGCTGGCAATCCTAGGATTAAGCGCGTCAAAAAAGCGTGTGATGTTTTGGTTGTGCACGACATCCATCAACACATTCAGCGGAAATTTTTTCTGCATTACTCCCAACGCGCGTAAGACTTCGAAGCTGCCCAGGTGCGAGCCTAACAAGAGACTGCCTTTGCCAGTTTCAATCTGGCAGTCCAGGATTTCCTTTCCATAAACCGTCACGTCAAAGCGCTCGAATTCACCGCGCAACAGGTAAACGCGATCCAGAATTGTCGCAGCGAAACAATGAAAATGCCGCAAGACGTGCCACCAGCGGGCTGACTCACCCCGCACACGCTTCAAGTATTGGTAAGATGTTCGACGCGCAGCGCGCGCAGTGATGACAAAATAAAGTGTGATCGGATACAGCAACAGGCTTGCTGCCCGGCGCCCGATGTGCAGCGCGATCCACGCGATTACTTGCAGTGACGCAGGCGTGCCGCGTTCCGGCAGCTGTGCCCAGTGGTCTGTCTCCGCGCCTTTAGCTCCCAGGACTTTCGCGGTCATTTGTCAATTGCGTCGTTTTGTCCACAAATGGCGCCGGTGAAAAAATGCGGATAGATCTCGCGAATACTGTAGATGTCCGGCACTACTTTGGCGTGCCTGAGACCTGCGCGCAAAAAAGCGCGGCACCACTGCTCTGCAGTGAGAAAGCCAGGATTCGGACGAAATTCCGGGTCTGTTTGGATGTTTGTAAAGCTATCCAGAATCTGGAACATCAACTCCGGGTAGATTGGTTGATTATCGTAAGGCCGCAGGCATTCGCCGATCACAAGCCAGCCATCGCTAGTGAGGGCCGCGCGCGCCTCATTCAAGCTAAACAAAAGATTCTTGGAGATATGCATTACGTTCACGCCATATACGAGATCGAACTGCCCTGCCCTAACGCCTTGCTTGTCCCATGGCAAATCGAGGTCCAGCGGGGCCCATTCCAGCGGCAAATTTGGATGTCGCCCTGCCAGTTTGCGTTGGCTGTGGCGCCGGAAGTAGGCGTTCGGCTCTGTAATGAGGTAGCGCTTGACTCGTGGCAACAGCCCGCGTTCGGCAAGCACCTGTAGCAAAACTTCAGTGGCGCTGCCGCTACCCGCGCCAACTTCCAAAATCCGGAACGTCTGCTGTGCGGAAAGATGATCGGCAGCTAATATTGCGCCCACCCAATTATTCACCGCGTAGGTCAGGTTATCGTTGTGAAAATAATTCAGCCACAGCGGCACGCCTTCCGTTCCGAGCAGATTCTGATCACCGCTTTGCTGGCCGTTGGCAACGCCCGGATAAACGCTTGCAGCGTGATCTAGCAAATCCAGTGTCGCCGCGTTGGCGGGATCAATAGCCAGACCCGCGGCGCGCAATCGTTTGAGATCAGGCGGCCACGGTGGGCGCCGCAGATGATAGGAGCGCGCCTGGCCGTCAGTCCGCGCCTCTGCGCAGCCGCTTTCGACCATACGTTCCAAGATCCAGGATAAAGCAAGCTTGAAACGCGGCTGAAAAGACAGCATGCGACAAAGTTCATCTGCCGATCGCCACTCACCGAGTTGATCCACCAGATTTAACTGGCGGCAAAGATCAACGGCCAGTTCGATGCTGTATCGTTCCAGCAGTTCAATGCTTTGATACAGGCGTTCGCTGAATACCGCTGGCGGGAATTGCTGGAGCCATTGCGCTAGACGCGGGTCGCGCGGCCGGATTTCAAACTTGGGCGCGTCAGATGATGGCGCGTTCACGAAATCACTTTGTCCTTGCAACAAACTTGAAGATGCCCTTCAACTAGTACGCGGCCTCCGGTGCGACAGCAAAAATTGACTTCGCCCGCGGCGTCACCGTTCGCGGAAAAACATATCGTGAACGTCTGCTCAGGCTTTAGCGGCGCGAGAAACTTTACCGTTCGGATGCCGGTAAGCTGACACTCTTTGCGCCACTCAAGCAACGCCGCGGCCACTTCGTCGAGGATAACCACTCCCGGAACGATCGGCGCGCCGGGAAAATGTCCGGCCAAGCTCGGGTGATTGGCAGGAATGGTGCGCCGCGCTTCAAAATTCATATGGCGTAGTTTCACTCATCTGCTTGGCGCAGCAACACCATAAGCCGCCATTGGCCGAAGTGTTTGCCAGGTTTCGGCTGTAGCGTACGCTGTCCTCAGCACAGCGGGAGTTGGCGCAGCAATGGGAATCCGTTGAGACAGCGGACGCTACAGCCCTTCTTTTCAAGTGGTCAGGTTCGATGTCGAAGAACCTGGTTATCTGCGCACGCGGTTATTTCCCAACTGTGTTGTTTACCGCAGTGACTGCGATTGCATCGAGAACTCGCTGCGGCGCGTGCGGCGCGCCTTCATCTGGCAATGAAAAACCAAAACGCAGGCAGTAGGACGTGAACGCCCCGAGCACTTGATCGGGAGCAGCACCAAAGTCCGCCAGTTGATAGTGATGATTGCCACGTCCGTTCCCCGCGCGGCTTGCCATTAAAGCGCGCATGCGCCGCTCTGCCTGTGGCGACAACGACCAGCCAAAACGATCGTAGATTCGCCCGACCGCGGCGATGGGGTTCCGGCAGATCTGGTCATAATCGATGTCGCAGATGCGTCCGTTGAGCAGCCGGTCCCGGTCTTCCAGAAATTTCTCCATCGTTTTTGACCAGTACTGGACTGATTCGCGGCAGACGACGACCGGGTCAACGCCGTCGCTAAACGCGCTGCGAAGGATCGTGATAAGACTTGCTACCGAAGCCATGGCTTCGACCGGCGTCCGGTGCATCTGCACGAACAATGCGTCCGGATAAACTGAAAGCAGAGCTGGCAATGCAAACATGTGGGTAGGGGCTTTGAGGACCCACCGGCGACCGGCGCGCCGGAACTGGAGATGTTGAAGGAAACGGCGGTGATATTCGTATGCCGGCCGCAAATCTTGGCGAAAAAACCAGTCGCGATACGACGGCACGTAATACATCGTATCAAACTGGTCGCTCATAAACGTGGGGCTCATTAACCCAACACATTCCTGAGGAACTTTCGCATCGACAGGGTGCACATGGCGAAAAGTAGGGGCGAGCCAGTTAAACCACTTGCAACTCCGCGTCGCGCGCTGAATTCGCCGCTTTTCATCGTTCGAAGTTGGCGGAGACGGGGTCATCACTTCCCACATGAGCGGCGAGCGGTGTTCCGGGTCCGCAGCGAGCAAACTATGAAGCACGGTGGTGCCGCTGCGGGGCAGACCGATGATAAAGAGCGGTTCGCGAATTTCCTGGTGCGAGATCTCGGGATATAGTTGCCGGTCCCGTTCTATCAACAGGCGCGTGCGCAGTATGTGCAACACGTCGAACCGAAGAGCGATTTTGCCGATCAGATTCAGCTGCGCCTCGGTCTGGCAGGATTCCAGCAAACGCGAGAGCGCCTCAAAAAAATCGCCGTCGCCAAAATCATCGAGGCCGCAGCGTCGCCTCGCGGTCTCGATCAAATCAACCGCTTGCACCCGGACAGATGGACTTCGCTTTTTTTTCAGTAGCGCGCCGCATCTATTAAGGAGCCGCACGGGCAGGATCGGACGAGTCTGCCGAAGAGTAGTGGGAGAGGCGTTCATTTGGTTAGGGCGTTCAATGTGGCGCAAGTCACCATGGATCGCTATTGGACTTTCGGGCTGTGCAAATGAGGCGCATGGCCGCAAGTCAAGCAGCGAATGAACAAACCCTGGTTGCGCATCACGCGCAATCGCATCATCATCTTCACATGCAAACGGAGAAAGCCACATTCGGCGCGGGTTGTTTCTGGGGAGTGGAAGAAACTTTCCGCAATTTGAAGGGCGTCTTGTCCACGTCCGTCGGGTACGCAGGCGGAACGAAAGAGAATCCGACGTATCAAGATGTTTGTACGGATAGGACTGGACACGCCGAGGTGGTGGAGGTGGAGTTCGATCCGTCGCAGATCAGCTATGACGAACTTTTGAATGTTTTCTGGTCGAACCATAACCCGACCACCTTGAACCGGCAGGGCCCCGACGTGGGAACGCAATATCGCTCGGTGATTTTTTATCATTCGCAAGAACAAGAGGCGACCGCCAGGACTTCAAAGGAAAAGCTGGAAAAGAGCGGCCGCTTCAATCGGGCAATCGTGACGCAAATTGAACCTGCGCTGAAGTTCTGGCGCGCAGAAGAATATCATCAGCGTTACCTGCAAAAGCGCGGCCAGTCGCATTGCGAGATCTGATGCCGGCCGTTTCAGCAGTTTGCATGATTCCGCCTCTCTCCTTGCGAAGGGGACAGGATCGAGGTGAGGGGATGTTAGGCGGCGGCATTTTGCCGATATTAAATCCTCACCCTGCCCTCTCCCCCGGGAAGGGAGAAGCGTAAGACGCGTGCTTATGAATCGCGAAATCAATCGAACAACAAATTTCGTCGCCGACGCCGCTGATTTCATTCTTGAACAGGCGCACAAGACGATCGGCGAACGCAATGAATTCCGGATTGCGCTCTCCGGGGGGAACACTCCGGCGCCAGTGTACGCCCGGCTTGCGACGATCGCGCACGATCTGCCGTGGGAGTTGGTTCATATCACCTTCGGCGACGAGCGTTGCGTTCCACCTGATGATCAACAGAGCAACTTCAGGATGGCTCGTGAAACTCTGCTGGCGCCTGCCGCCGTTCCCGAAAAATCAATCATGCGCATGCGGGGCGAAATCGATCCGCAAATCGCGGCACAGGAATACCAGGATCACCTCGATCTGATGGCCACTCAGCGCGGCGAACCGATCTATCGGCATGACCTGATTCTGCTCGGCCTCGGCGATGACGGTCATACGGCATCGCTTTTTCCCGGGACCGCCGCATTGGAAGAAATAACGCGTCGCGTCGCGGCAAATTTCGTTCCCAAGTTGAACGCCTGGCGATTGACTTTCACCTTTTCGCTCATCAATCACGCGCGCCACATATTGTTCCTCGTGGGCGTCTCGAAAAGTCCGGAGTTAATCGAGCGCGTGTTAGAAGGCGACCAGCAGTTGCCTGTCGCGCGAGTGAATCCAACGGCAGGAGAACTGACATGGATGATCGAGGAGTAGCACAGCCTGCGCTACTATAATATGATGCGCACGATCATTGTCACAGGTTCTGCGGGTCTGATCGGATCGGAGACCGTGAGGCGCTTCGCAAACGAAGGGGCGCGCGTCATCGGAATGGATAACGACATGCGCGCGGAATTTTTCGGCACCGAAGCTTCCACGAAAAGAACGCGCGACGATTTAATCGCGAACGTTGGCGGTTACGAACATCACGACATGGATATTCGAGACGCCGCTGCGGTGATGGACCTGTTCAAACAGTATCGCGGCGCGATCGAAGCGATCGTGCACACCGCCTCGCAACCGTCACACGACTGGGCCGCTCGCGATCCGCAAACCGATTTCACCGTAAACGCCAACGGCACGCTGAATCTGCTCGAAGCCGCGCGAAAGTTTTCTCCCGAAGCGCCGTTCATTTTTACTTCCACCAACAAAGTCTATGGCGACACGCCGAATCGTTTGCCGCTCCGCGAACTGGAGAAACGCTGGGAAATCGAGCCAGGCCACGAATACGAGCCGGGCATCTCGGAAACGATGAGCATTGATTACACGAAACATTCGCTCTTTGGCGCGTCCAAGGCCGCCGCGGACATTCTCGTTCAGGAATACGGGCGCTATTTCGGAATGCCCACAGTCTCTTTCCGTGGCGGTTGTCTGACGGGGCCTGCACACGCGGGGACCGAGCTACACGGTTTCCTTTCTTATCTGATGATTTGCGCCGTCAGCGGCAGGCGTTACCGCGTCTTTGGTTACAAAGGCAAACAGGTGCGCGACAACATCCACAGTTTCGACCTCGTCGAAGCGTTCGCGGAATTTATTCGGGCGCCGCGCGCCGGCGCTGTCTATAACATCGGCGGCAGCCGGCACAGCAACTGTTCCATGCTCGAAGCCATCGAGATGTGTGAGGAAATCAGCGGCAAAAAAATAAACTGGACCTACGAGGAAACCCACCGCGTCGGCGACCACATCTGGTGGATCAGCGACGTGCGCAGGTTTCAAGCGCATTATCCGAACTGGAAATTTCGCTACGGCATGCGCGAAATTCTCGACGAAATTCATCGCGCTGTCGCGGGATCGTGATTGGATAGCGCACTGCCCGCCCGTGTGCGGGCGTCTCGCGTGCTGGCCAAGACGTTGTGTCTGCTTAGCGCCAAAGGCGCTGTCTCATCTTAGCTTGGGGCACCGCCCCAGGAATCCTTCAATCGCGTGGATGTTTTCAATCCAATGGCACAGGTAATGGTCGAACGCGTTCGGTGAAGTGAATCGCAGGCTACGGGTGAATGCTGCGCCTTTGGCGCGAATCACATACCTCGCATCACACGAGGATCCGGCGGCAACCCTTCAACTGTTCAAGCGTTTAACCGCTAATCGTTAACCGTTAGCCGTCAGCGCTCTCAATACTCCTCCCCCTCATCCGGTCTCAGCGGCGCGACGCGATCAACCACCGCGTACGCATGCAGCATCACTGCAGCGAGGTAAAAGAAAAACAGGCCCAGCCCCCATCCGGCAGAGGCGAATGCGGCCAGCACCACAAAGATGCCCACAGGAATTGCGCCGGCCATCCAGAGAAAGCCCGCTAGGATATGTCCCTTGTAAATGTGTCCTAACCCCGGGATGATACTGAACAGAACCGCCACTGCGTCGCTCGCTTTACCCTCGGCAGTTTGCGTCGCAGGGCGCGTCCAATCGCACTGGTCACAGCGTTCCGCGTCCTTTGGCAGGAGATGTCCGCAGTATGGGCAGGGCATTTTATCTCCCGCGCTCGGTTCAGGCCGAGTTGCCGGCGCATCGGTGTACTCCACGTTCGTTGCCATCGTTTCATCTGAAGGTCACAAGACGCGCGGAATTCGTCAAGCTTTTGTAGGCCGTTCGCCGAGGCGAACGCCAACCCGCAATCCCTGCGAAAATTTTCTTCCATAGCGGTACGGATTCGTGGATGAAAAGCATTCCTTCTTCCTAATCCGTGCCATCCGCGTTATGCGTGGTTCATCAACCTTGAATATTTGGAATGATATCGCTTTCTGAAATTGTCGCTTACACGGACAAATATCTGCGCATCCGCGAGGTGGGCGACTGGGACAACGCGCTCAACGGTCTGCAAATTGAAAACTCAGGGCGCGTTACGCGGGTTGGCGCGGCGGTGGATGTTTCGACGCGCGTTTTCACCGAGGCCGCTAGGAAGAAGATCGATCTTTTGATCGTGCACCACGGCTTGTTCTGGCCCGGCTTGCAACCGGTGAGAAGCGCCTTGCGTAGGCAATTGCAAATCGCCTTTGCAAACGACATCGCGCTTTACAGCGCGCACCTCCCTCTGGATATCCATCGCAAGGTCGGCAATAACGCAGAGCTTGCCCGCGCGCTTGGTCTGCCTCTTGGAGTGCGCGGACATGTCCGCGCTTTCAAAAGCGGCGACATGTCGCCGCAGTCCAAATCGGCGCGGCCGTTTCTGGAAGAAAAAGGCCAGCCGATCGGACTCAAAGTGGACGCGTCAATGCCGCGCAGCGAACTTGTTCGTAAATTGCGAATAGCATTGAACGGCCCGGTAAAAGTTTTCGATTCCGGCCCGAAACGAACACGCCTGGTCGGCATTGTGACCGGTGGTGGTGGCTCGGAAATCTACCGGGTCGCACAGGAAAACATCGATACCTTCATCACCGGCGAAGCGCCGCACTGGGCCGCCGTTGCCGCTGAAGAGCTCGGCATGAATCTTCTGCTTGGCGGCCATTACGCCACGGAAGTGTTCGGCGTAAAAGCGCTGGCCGCGCATTTGTCCAAACGATTCAAAATCCCGTGGACATTCATTAATCGCCCAACGGGATTGTAAGGGGAGGCGGACGGAGGCCACCACGGATTACGCGGATTTGACGGATGTTGTAGCAACCGTGTTTAGCTGGCTCGCAAAAAAGAAGGATTTCGGAGCAGTTGGTTCAAGAGGATGGTGAGTTTTCTGATGACCGCGACCAGGGTGACTTCGGGTGGTTTGTTGCGCTGACGCAGTTGCCGGTAAAAGCCGCGCAAGGTTGGGTTTGAGCGGATGGCGCTGATGGCGGCCATGTGCAGGGCACGGCGTAATTTGGGGCGGCCGCCTGCGATATGGCGCCAGCTTCTACGCGCTCCGCTATCGTCGTCGTAGGGAGCCACGCCGACCAGAGCTGCTGTTTGGCGTCTGGAGAGTAAGCCGAGCTCTGGACAGAGAGCGACGCAGGTGACAGCGGTGATCAAGCCGACGCCTTTGACTTGTTGCATGCGCTCTACTTTTTGCTTCAGCGCAGATTGTTCTTCCAAGATGGAGTCGATGCCAGCTTCAGTTGTGTGATGTGCCGCTGGAGCAGTTAAGTCAGGCGCGATCGAGTCTGCGCACGATGCTGCTCAGGTGCTGAGCCTTCTGTTGCCAGGCTGTCTTTACACACATCCACAGCAAAATAGATTTTTTCCGACATAAAAATTGGATTTAACTCTGCCTTGTTCGTTGCGAGCTCGCGCCGCGGCGGCAAAACCGCGACGTGGCTCTGGCGACTGTTCGAGTTACCCAAATGGCATGCCAAGGATCCAGCTACACTCGGACTGCAAAGCGGTCCTTGGGCGTCTACGATCTCATCGCTGCCGGGGAGGGGCGGGAGTTAACTTCTCGCTACTCAGCCCTCGAGCAGAGCGACCGCACCCACGGCCCATCCACCCAAGCAAGCCAACACTACACCAACCCGAATAAACAAGGGCGCCTGCCGCGGCGGATGCCACGGTCATTTGATCGGCGTTTCACAGAAACGCCCTACAATAACCGCCACAAATTTTGTAGAGCATCTGTGTCAGACGCCAATCCTCTGGTGGGATCAGCGAGATAGAAGGTAGAGCGGCGAGCGAGTTGGGAAAGGAGCAAGTTTCAAATCCGTGGTTTCTCAGGTTCGTGTCCATTGGGCTGCCACGCCATAACCGCCTGCTCCGCTGAAGCCGTGCGAAGGGATTGGCGAAGGCGGGACACCTTCGCCAACACGCGCGACGCGTATGTCCCTCTCCGAGAAAATGCGTGATTTTTTGCTTTACATTTAATTTGCGGCGAACGAAAAAACAGCGCGCGATGGGAAGCACCGATGCGCGAACGGCCTAACCAATTTACAGACGGATACTTCTTGACCTACGCGATCCTTTCCTGATGGAGACGCCCAAAACACACGCCTCAGCGAAAATCTCGCCCGCACGACACATCGCGAAAAAGCGCGTCCTGGTGTTGGAAGAGCACCCGCTGCTTCGCTACGGGATCGCAGATTGCCTCAATTCGCAGCCGGACTTGATGGTGTGCGGCGAAACCGACTGCATGCGGGATGCGCGCCATAAGATCGCTGAGTGCAAACCACATTTGCTGCTGACCGCGCTCCGGCTCGGGTCCGGCGACAGCCTGGAATTTGTTAAGTGCCTCAAGAAAGAACGGCCTACTCTGCTGGTCCTGGTGTATTCGGCCTTTGAGGAAATCCTGTTTGCAGAGCGCGCCCTCCGCGCGGGCGCGGACGGGTACGTGATGAAAAAAGCGCCCAAGGAAGAATTGTTAGCCGCCATTC
>Ga0209056_10000639_pt1 | contig 38794 bp, 31 predicted proteins | sample GraSoiAngelo_114_FD_185876 | JGI IMG/M metagenome (GOLD analysis project Ga0209056, IMG submission 185876) | Grasslands soil microbial communities from the Angelo Coastal Reserve, California, USA - 14_0903_13_40cm (SPAdes) (version 2) | ecosystem: Environmental > Terrestrial > Soil > Grasslands... | reverse complement strand
ATTCCGGACTTGGTGATGCTCACGCTGCTGCGTGAAATGGGGCCGGTGTTGATCGCGGTGATTGTGATTGGACGCAGCGGCTCTGCTGTTGCAGCTGAGTTGGGCACGATGAAAGTGTCCGAAGAAATCGAGGCACTGGAAGTGATGGCGATCAATCCGGTTCAATATCTGGTGGTGCCGCGTTTCCTGGCCATGATGGTGATGTTGCCGGCGCTCACCATCTTTGGAAATTACATCGGCATTGTCGGCGGGTGGGCTGTGTGCCGCTTCGCTCTGAATTTCAACACCGCAGGCTATATAATGCGTGCGCTGGAAAGCGCGGACACCTGGGATTTGTATTCAGGAATGATTAAGAGCGCGGTTTTTGCCTGGATTATTATCACAATCTCGTGCAACGCCGGGCTGAACGTCGAAGGTGGCGCCGAGGGCGTCGGCCAGGCGACTACGGCGTCGGTCGTGCAAGCTTTGCTTGCAATGCTTGTCATGAACGCGGTGCTTACTGGAATCTTCTTCTTTGCGGGATGATACGAATGACGAAGCTCGAATGACGAAGGAATGATATGAATGACAAAGCCCGAATGTCGAATGACGAAGGAATGACGAAATCCGAAAGGAAGACCTACGATTCTGAGGAAGCGTTCTGGGATGACGGCAACGCGCCGATGATTCGCGAAGAGGCAAGCGAGAACCGTGTTTACGATTTAGAAGAACGCACGGCGCGATTTGGAGAAGCGGTTATTGATTTTGCAAAAGCAATTCCGCAAGATTCGGTGACAAACCGTATCATTAGCCCACTCGTCGGCGCTGCAACAAGCGTCGGCGCCAACTACGTCGAAGCCGACGACGCAGTTTCCAAAAAGGAATTTCTGAAAATCATTGGAACGTGCCGGAAGGAAGCGCGCGAAACCAAGCATTTCCTTCGGATGATTGTGAAGGCAGTGCCCGAATTAAAACCACGGGCTCGGACGCTCTGGCTTGAAGCCAAGGAACCGCATCTGATCTTCTCCAAGATCTGGAGAAATAAGTAAAGGTTGACCCCATGCGAAGCTCTATACGTCTGCGTAGCCGACGCTTTCGTCATTCGGGCTTCGTCATTCTTTCGTCATTCGTCATTAGGATTTCGTCATTTTTTGGACACTCGTTCGTTCGTCATTTCAACCATGTCCACTGACTCAACCATCATCGAGGTAAACAACCTCGTCCGGAGATTCGGCGATCGCGCGGTGCTCGACGATATCTCATTCAACGTCCATCGAGGCGAGACCCTGGTGATCATGGGGGGCAGCGGTTGCGGCAAAAGCACTCTGCTGCGGCACATGATCGGGTCAATGAAACCGACTTCAGGGTCAGTAAGGATTTTTGGCGAAGAGATTACAGCAATGAAGGAACGTCAGGTCGAACGGGTGCGTTTGCGACTCGGGATGCTGTTCCAATCCGGCGCGCTACTGGCGTCTCTTACGGTGGGCGAAAATGTTGCGCTGCCATTGGTGCAACACACTAAAAAGTCGCCGGACGAGATCGAACAAATCGTAAAACGAAAGCTTGAGATGGTTGGGCTGACCGGGTTTGAAGACCTTAAACCAGATGAAATTAGCGGAGGAATGAAGAAGCGCGTAGGACTTGCCCGCGCGCTGGCTCTCGACCCGGAATTGCTATTTAGCGACGAGCCGACCTCAGGTCTCGATCCAATCATGACCGCCGTGGTGGACCAGCTAACGCTGAAGTTGGCTCAAGGCACCCACATGACCGCAGTCGTCGTATCGCACGATATGACCAGCGCCTTCCGCATCGCCACGCGCATGATTATGCTTGGACATGGCTCGATTGTGGCGCAAGGCACGCCGGACGAAATTCGGAACAGTTCAAATCCCGAAGTCCAGCAATTTATCCACGGCGAACCCGACGGCCCGATTCCGTTGAACCTTTCGCAGGAAGAGCATAAAGACCATCAGCATGTTCGGCCCCGCCCGTTCCTAGGCGCGCGGTTCCGTTTTCATCACAAGCGTCCATGAAGCGCAATCTCTCCGATTACCTCGTCGCACTTTTTGTAATCGCGTGCAGCATTGTCCTGCTGGCCGCGCTTACTTTCGCGCTCTCAGGATATCACCTCAAGAAGCCGACGCGCACCCTGCAGATCAACTACGAAGATGTGACCGGGATCAAAGTGCACTCGGAAGTACGTTACGCAGGCGCACCCGCTGGGCGCGTGATCGCGATGCGGCATCTCACCGCGCAAGAGCGTGAAGGTTGCGTAAACAAGAAGGACGCCGTTCGCGTGACGGTCAGCTTGGATGAAAGCATTCCGCGGTTGCCCGCAGATGTCACGGCCACACTCAGCTCCGACACATTGCTCTCGCCAAAGTTTGTGGCGCTCTCCGCGGGGACACCCGGCAGTGAGACGCTGGCAAACAACGCAGCGATCGAAGGCCATCCCGCGTACGGGCTCGAGCAAATCACCGCGGCGGCCGGCCCGTTGTTCGATAACGCAAATAAATTACTCGATAATCTCAATGTCACTGTCACGGGTTTGAAGAAAGACCTCGACCAGTTCACGCCAAAACTCGGGCCATTGGCCGACTCGCTTAAGGCAGATGTGGACAATTTACAAAACGTGGTCACAAACTTGGACAGTCTTGCCAAAGGTGCAGACTCAGTGCTCGGAACAGCCGACCACTTCATCAGTACGACAGACAAGCAGCTTCAGGAACAACTGAAACAGCTGCACGTTACGCTCTTGAACCTCAAGGTGGTCACCACATACGCCAAGGCGCTGGTCGAAACACTCGCCGAAAAACCGAACCGCGTTATTTTCAGCGGCAAACCGGCCAAGCTGACACCCGAGGCCGAAATTCTGAAAAGCTCAAAGCCTCTGCCCGCAAAAAAACCGTGACGTTATCTGGCCGTATTAGCACCAAAGGCACATCGCTGATCTGAGCCTTGGGGACGCGCCAACGTTCGTTCGTTGGAACGCGACCCAGCTAGCATAGCGCAGATGGAAAGACGTGCCGAGCTAAAATTGATAGCTACTCTATCTTCTTACCCGCCGCTAAAACGTCACCGTAACCTGATTGGAGCAGTTCTGCGTTCCTGCTTCGCACACCTTATATGTGAAGGTGGCGTGGCCCCTTTGGCCTGTGCTATCGGTATAGCTGCTCGGCGTATTGGGGACTGTCGCAATGATCACCCCATTGCGGTAAATATCGACATTCGCCGAAGTCGCCCCGCTCCAGGAGAGATTCACTGTGTCAATACCGTGCACCTTGCGGCCGGACGCCGTGAGCGTGATCTGACTCGGCGTAGGAGTCGCCGTCGGCGTAGCTGTTGGCGTTGGGGTAGCTGTTGGTGTCGGGGTCGGCGTGCCTTGGATCAGCGGCACGAAGTTGACGAAGACATCTTGTTGTGAGTTACCGCTGATGATCACCCGCCCGTCGGTCCAAGCGCCGATGGCCGTCGTCCCGAAGGAGCTGTGGTAGTCGTAGTCGCCCTCGTAAGTTGCCTGCACCGCCGAATCGGGCTGGGCCGGCAACGGGCTTAGTGCCCGCCCGACTTGGTCATCGGTCTGCCAAGTCGCGCCGTTGTCCAGCGAGACCCGCCCCCAGCGCCGATAGCAGGGCTGCGAGGACGAACCGACCGTGCAGTTCAGGTCGGCTCCGCCGTTCGCTTCGCGCTCGTCGTACCAGCTGGCGAAGAGCGCCCCGCCTTGCGTCGCCGTGAGCGAGGGCTGCCACTGCATGGCGGTGCCTGTGTCGGTGTTCAACTTTACCGGGGTGCCCCAAGTTAGGCCGGCATCGGTCGACCGGATGTAGTAGACATTGCCGTGGTCGGTCGCGCCGCTGCAAACGACGTTCTGACCGCAGGCCGCGTAGTCGAGGCTGACCACGCTGCCGCTGGCCGCTGGCTCGCCCCAGCCCATGTGCCGCCAGATGGTCGAAAAGACCAGCGCGAAATAGCCGCTGGTGGACCGCCCCGGCCCTTGGAAGCTCGGCCCGGCGTTGACGCTCGTCCAAGTAACACCGCCATCCGTCGAGCGGTACATGACGTTCTGCCGGGTGGTTAGGCCGCCGCCACCCTCGTTCATCGTCGCCACGTAAACCCGGCCACTGCCTTGCAAGTCGCCAGTGACCTGGATGTCGCGGATGAAGCCGGGATTGAGTTGCACCTGCGTCCATGCGGTGCCGTTATCGGAGTAGGTGACGTAGAGAGCGCCGCCCCCAATGTTGAAGTCGTTATAGGAGATATACATCCGCCCGTAGAAGGGGCTGACCGGGTTGTTATCGACCCACATGCTCTCGCGGTCATCACTGCCGCCGTTATGCGCGCACGCCCCGGTGGTCCAAGTGATGCCGTTGGCGGAGGTCCAGAGGCCGATGCCTTGCCCGCCACAGCCAGTCGCCAGATCGCCGGCGAACCACATGCCCAAGCGCGCGTTGTGCACCACGATCGGGTCGCCGTAGTTGGTGCCGTGGCCGGAGCAGAGGGGCTGGCCAGCGTGCCAGGTCGCGCCGTTATCGGTCGAATAAGAAAGACCGGCGTAGCAGCCGCTCGATGTGCGGCTGTCGTTGTAGTTGACGACCCAGGTGTTGTTCGGGCCTCCCCATTCCATGGTCTCCGACTGGGTCACTTTGGGATAGCTGCCGTCCGGGAGGATGACATCAACGTCGGAGCCGCCGATGAACAAGGGTGCCGGCAGCAGATTGTTGATCAATCTGGAGAATGTGGTGCTGCCTAATGTGCCGCCAACGGAAGCTGAACCCCCTTCTGCGACGCCGCACGCGATCATGATCGCCCCGGCCCGCATGTTCTCCTGCTTGTCGATGCCCAGTTCTTGAATCTTGGAACAGTCAAATCCGGGAGGTAAGAGCGGATCGATGGACTGGCTGATACTGTAATTTTGCTGCGCTTGTGCGTTGCTCACAGCGGAGAACGCGCCAAAGCCCAGCAGCGCCAGAAGAACACCGGTCAGGAAAACAAAGAGACCGATTAAGACCCGAACATTAAAAAACCCACCTTCGCAAAAGCTACGGCGGGCAGATGACGACTGAGAAGTAGATTTTGTTTTCATGGGATGAAGCTTGGAAGAATTCCTTTCAAACCTGAAAACGCAGAATCACGGCTAGGCGGCCCTATTTTTTTAACTCTTGGCTTTTATTTTTGGATTGTAGAAGGAGCCGCGATTTGCAGGGATCATGTCAGCTGCCAATGGCTCGATAGCGCCACATCAATTTGAAAAAGCGAAGCGCGTCGCGCACGGGACGAATCTTGCTCACTTGATCGGTGTAAACAGTCGTGATTGGGAGTGAGTCGATCCGGTAACCTTTGCGGCTGGCAATGATGAGCACTTCAGTTTCGTAATCGAAACCCCGAACGCTTTCGGGCCTAAGCAACTCTGGAATCAGCTGTCGAGGCAACATGCGGAAACCGCACTGCGTGTCGGGAATTGTTTGTCCGCAAAGGCGACTAATCCGCCTACTCATACAGCGGTTGACGACGCGCCGGATAAACGGCATTCCGGCAAGATTGTTCATTCGATTGCCGATAAAAAACGCGGGCTGCGTCGCAGACATCGCCGCTACCAGGAAGGAATCGATCTCTTCGGGAAGATGTTGGCCGTCGGAATCGAGAAGAATCACCCACGCAACTTCTCGACCCAATCCGTCGCTGGACGAATTCGCCATGGCGAACCAGTGCCCAAGCCCTGTCTTGATCGCTTCGCCCTTACCGCGGTTTTGACCATGAACAACAACTTCCGCGCCGGCTTCCCGCGCGCGTTGTGCGGTTTGATCGGTCGAGCCATCATCAACCACCAGAACGCGATCGAGTCGTTCACGCGTTCGGCGAACGATATCCCCGATATGTTTTTCGTCCTGATACGCAGGAATGACAGCGGCGGTTTGCGATCTAATTTCCATTTCTGTCATGCCGAGCGCAGTCGAGACATCTCAAATTTGAATCCAGAGATTCCTCGACTTCGCTCGGAATGACAAGAACTAGAAGCGAACCCGCAGCAGCGCGCATGCGTTCGTCATCGCCGTACGACCGGATGAAAGTCGGCCGCGTGATACGAGCTGCGAACCAGCGGACCGGAGGCGATGTAGAGAAAACCCTTTCGACGCGCGATGTCGCTGTAGTAATTGAATTGCTCAGGCGTGATGTATTCAACGACCGGCAAATGTTTCGGACTTGGCCGCAGATACTGGCCCATGGTCAGCACTTCACAACCGACCTCGCGCAAATCGTCCATCGTCTGAAAAAGTTCGGTTTCCTTCTCGCCGAGCCCGAGCATCACGCCGCTTTTGGTCACAACATTGGGCCCTAGTTCTTTTGCCCGACGCAAAACTTGCAACGACGTCCGGTATTTGGCGCGCGAGCGTACCAGCGGCGTGAGGCGCTCCACCGTTTCCATGTTGTGATTGTAAATGTCCGGTCCGGCGTCGAGCACAATCTGGATGCACCAATCCTGCGCGTGAAAATCGGGAACCAGCGCTTCGACGATGATCGAAGGATCCATTTCGCGTATCGCTGTGATCGTGCGCGCGAAATGCTTCGCGCCGCCGTCCTTGAGATCGTCGCGCGCAACTGCCGTAATCACGACATGTTTTAGTTTCATGCGTTGCACCGCTTCGGCGACACGCTGCGGTTCGTCTTCTTCCAGCGCAAAAGGTTTTGCCGTTGTCACGGCGCAAAATCCGCACGCGCGCGTGCAACGGTCTCCTGCGATCATGAACGTGGCTGTACCGTGGCTCCAGCATTCCCACCGGTTCGGGCACTGCGCGCTCTCGCAGACCGTGTGCAACCGTAAATCCGAAATGAGCACCTTTGTTGAAAAGAAAACCGGATTCGACGGCAGCCGCACCTTGATCCAAGGCGGCTTGTGCGCCTGGTGCAGGGCGGGATCAATCTTCGCGCAGGACATGAGAGAAAGTTTTAAGTCTTAAGCTCTAAGTTTTGAGCGCTCATTGCTCAAATCTGCCCTTAAAACTTAACACTTAAAACTTAAAACTCGATTACAGCTTCGTCCTGCCTGACAGCGCGGCTGCGAGCGTCAATTCATCGGCCGATTCAAGGCCGCCGCCGGCTGGAATACCGCGGGCGATGCGCGTGAGCGCGACCGGTTTGCTCTTCAACAGATCGACAATGTAATTTGTTGTCGCCTCGCCTTCCACGTCGGCGGGTAGCGCGAAAATGATCTCCGAGATTTTTTCTCGATCGACGCGATCCAACAATTCTTTGATGCGCAAATCTTCGGGGCCTACATGATCCAGCGGCGAAATTTTCCCGCCAAGCGAATGGTATCGGCCGCGAAAGGCACCGGTTTTTTCCAAGGGGAGAATATCGGTCGGCTGTTCTACAAGGCAAAGCAAGTCTGTAGCGCGCGAGGAGTCGACGCATATTTCGCAGATTTCGCTCGCTGCAAAAAATCCGCAAAGATTGCAGGCGCGAATAGACCGGCGCGTGTCCGCGATCGCGCGCGCAATTTGCTCCGGCTGGCCGTTGCGCGCCCGCACCATCCAGAGCGCGATTCGCTCCGCCGAGCGAGGGCCGACTCCCGGCATTTGCCGCAGTTGCGCAATCAGATTCCGGATGGCTGCCGGATATTCCGTCCGTTTCAACACGCGCTCAGATTGATTCGAAGGGCGGCTCCGTCAACTGCAGGACAAGCGGCTCCAGCCTGCGCAAATAAAATTCCAATGGAGGATCATCTTCATCCCCAGGACCGCGCGCCTTCTGAAATTCATTGTACGCTTCCGCCCATCGCCTTTCCCGGTAGAGGACTACTCCGCTCCAGAACGAATCTCGGCGCGCGATGTGTTCCGGCGTGGCATCTGCGGCGAGCCAGAGCGGCTCGTAAATTTCAAGCTGATCGTGCGAATTCAGCCCACTCACAAAATCAATCGGGCGCGCGACAACTGCCTCACTCACTCGATCAAAAGTCTGCGTGTCCATCAATGCTTTGGATCCATAGAAATGATTTAAGGCGCAGAACCTGCGGGCCAGCTCAATGGGTTCACCGCTGGCCAGGAGCAGAGGCCGGCGTCCGTCTTTCAGTGCACCGGCAATGATCATGCCGGAACTAATCCCCGCGCACAGGTCCAAGTCGCCAAGCGCTTCTTCGCTGTCTCTCCGGCGCTCGCGAGAATTCTTTATCATGTCGAGGATAACACGCACTGCTTTTTGCGCGTGCTCGGGGTCCGACGCGGGAAACCCGAAAATGCCAACGACACCTTCACCATCAGCAGCCTGCAAGTAAGCGCCTTCATCGGTCAGACGCGCAGCGGTCTCGCGAATAAATTTTGCTGCAGCTTCAGCGAACGCCGCAGGCTCCGAACCTTTTGCGAAGGCAAGTCCGCCACTGCGGATTCGTCCCGTGGCGAACTTGTTACCGATATCGCACACCACCACGCTTACTTCGTACGCTTTCGGGTGCGCATCGAACGAAGTTGTGGCGTCCTTTAGACGGCGAAATTCCTTTTTCGAAAGACGATCAGCAAAGAACGTTCGCACCATATGCGAGCGATCTCTCCGTAAAAAAGCCGACCAGCCCTCGGCTGCTCCAAATGCGAATACCAAGGCAAGAGCCGAGGGAATCGGCTGAAAGAACACCCGGTAAAGCGAGCAAACCCATGAAAGGCCGAACAGCTCCAGCAACAAGAGACTAAATAGCAGACGGCTACCCCACCGTGGGACGTTGCTCAGGCTGAGCCACGAGACACCAAGCGCGATCAGCAGAACAAAGACGTATTGCCATTTTTCACTGATGATGCGCGCCGCGCCGGCATAGTCGGAGACAAGCTGCGCAGCGGCCGCTTCGAAACCTGCCAGGAACTTGCTCGCGTGCAGCGCGCCGACGCCAACAGCGACCGCGATTCCAATTACGAGCGTTGTGATCAACAATCGCTTCATCAACGATCAGGCTTTTTGTGTCATTGCAGCCGGGTAATAGGATTGCACCACAAGTTCGCTCAGGAATTTGTCCGGTGCATCGATTGCCGCGGCGTTCAGAACAAACTTCGTCTGGCCCGTATTTTTTTTGATCAGGTTCAACCCGAACTGGTAATCCTTAAATAAATGAGCGCACAGATCGCTCATGTTCATCCGCTCAGTCTGCGCGCGCTCGACCAGGCGCCGAATCGCGCTCTCATCGAAAACAATTTCCAGCTCATGCTCGTTGCTGAATTTTTCGGCAAACTGACGCGCGTCGGCTTCGAGCATTTGCGCCTCTAGCTTGTGTCCCTCCACCATTAACCGATCAAGCACACGCTGCGGCTCGCGCACCAGCGCCGCAGTGACACGCAACTGTGTCAGGCCTGATCCGGCGAGATAATATTTATAATCGCGGAACAACTTTTCAAACACCGTGAGCAATCCACGCGCGCCGGTCTTTTCCTTCGCAGCAGCTTCTGCCAGCAGCCGCAGCGCTTGGTCCTCGAAACTGATCTCAATCCCGTAGGCGCGAAAGGCGCGCTCGTATTGCCGGAGCAAACTGCCCTCGGAATACTTCATGATGTTGAAAAGATCATCGGCGTCCAGGTCCTCACAAACCACGCGCACAGGCAAGCGGCCGATGAATTCCGGCTCGAACCCGTATTCGATAAAATCCTGGGTCGTGACGTGCCGGAACAATTCGTTGTCCATTACGTGAACCGGTTGCGCGCTAAACCCGATCTGTCCCTGCCGGACGCGCCGCGCCACCTGTTCCTTCAACTTCTCAAATGCGCCGCTCACCACAAAGAGAATGTGGCGTGTGTTAATCGTCTCGCGTTTCGCCTTGCCGCGTCGTTGAAATTCGAACGCGGCCTGTAATTGCGCCTGGAGATCGTTCATGCTGCGCACCGGCACTTCTGTTTCCTCCATTAACTTCAGCAGCGTGGTCTGCACGCCGCGCCCGCTCACATCCCGGCCGATCAAATTTCCCGCCGAAGCGATCTTGTCGATCTCATCAATGTAAATGATTCCGAACTGCGCGAGGTTCACGTCGCCATCGGCTTTGTGCACCAGTTCGCGCACCAAATCTTCCACGTCGCCGCCGACGTAACCGGTCTCGCTGAACTTCGTCGCGTCCGCTTTTACAAACGGCACTTTGATCAGGTCGGCGATGTGTTTGATGAGATAAGTTTTACCCACGCCGGTCGGCCCGACCAAAATTACGTTTTGCTTGATGTACTCGATCTCTTGGGCGCGCCTGGCATCTTCTTTTTCAAGTCGGCGCAGGTAATTGGCATGGTTGTAATGATCGCAAACGGCAATCGCGAGGACCTTCTTTGCTTCTTCTTGTTTGATTACGAATCGGTCGAGATGCGCTTTGATATCGCGCGGAAGTAGGTTGAATTCGAATTCCTCGTGCTCGGCTTTTTCCGCCTTTTCATCCTCCTCTGCAACCGCCGGCTCGGGCTCGGTAATGGTCGCGACCGAGACCCGATCGCCGAAGTTCTGTTTCATGAACTCGGTGATCTTGGCCTTCAGCTCTTCCGGTGACGGAAATGGCGGTGGCGGTGGTGGTGGGTTTTGTTGTGCCATGTGCAGGAAAAACATCGCGCCAAAGAAGCTCCCTGGCAACGATTCGTCTAAAATCTGACTCTCAGCTGCGAGATTCGTTCATCCTCGGTTTGTTCCCTGCTCTTACTCTTGCTCATATTCATGCTCTGATCTATTTCGAAACATTGAAAAATTCGACGCCGATCGAGTTTGTCGTGTCAGAAAACGACGCGAAGCTGCGCCTTGATCAGTTTCTGGCGAAGCGACTTCCGGAATTTTCCCGGTCGCGGCTTCAGCAATTGATCCGTGGCGGGTTTGTTCGGCTCAATGAGCAAACCACCCGGCCGCGGCAGATTGTCCGAGGCGGTGACAAGATTGATGTCATCGAGCCCTCGCCGGAGAAGATCGAGATCCGGCCAGAACCGATTCCGCTCGAGATTCTTTTTGAAGACGACGATCTCATCGTTATTAACAAGCCGCCCGGACTAACCGTTCACCCTGGCGCCGGTCAACGCGAACACACCTTGGTCAACGCCCTGCTCAGTCACTGCACTACATTGTCAGGCATCGGCGGGAAAGAACGCCCCGGCATCGTTCACCGTCTCGATAAGGAAACAAGCGGCTGCCTCGTGGTCGCTAAAAATGATCTGGCGCATCGGGAATTATCCAAACAGTTCGCCGCGCGCACAGTGGAAAAGATTTATCTCGCGCTGGTCGCCGGAAAATTGCGCAAAGCGGCTGGCGTAATTGAAGAGCAGATCGGACGGCATCCAGTCCATCGCCATCGAATGCGGGTGACTTCCCTCCGTGGGCGCGCAGCCAAAACCGAATACCGCGTTACTCGCTCGAGCGATCAGGCCAGCTTAATTGAGTGCCGGCTGCATAGCGGGCGAACTCATCAAATTCGCGTGCATCTGCATCATCTCGGTCACCCGGTGCTCGGCGATAAAGTCTATGCGCCGCGCCTTGCAAAAAATTTCACGCGCCAAATGTTGCACGCGTGGAAGCTTGGCTTCCGGCATCCGCGCACCGGCGAATGGAAAAGCTTTGAGGCCCCTTTGCCCGACGATTTCGCAACCGCAATAAAACTGACAATCGAATCTCAAAAGTCATGATGGCCTTGTCATTTCGAGCGGAGCGCAGTGAAGTCGAGAATGGAGCGACTGGGAAAGCCGCAACATGGACGGGAAACCGGAGGTTGAGCAAACGGGAAGTGAGCAAATCAAGTCTCTCGCTAATAAGACCAGAGATGTCTCGACTTCGCTCGACATGACAAAAACCCGCGGCATTTTAAGGCGAGCCTTTGATCCTCTTCCGTTATTATGAAACAGCGAAAACTTGGACGCGGCGGGCCGATTGTCTCTGCGATGGGGCTCGGTTGCATGGGAATGTCGGACTTTTATGGCGACCGCGACGATCACGAATCCATCGCCACCATTCATCGCGCACTGGAACTCGGCGTCACATTTTTCGATACAGCGGACATGTATGGGCCGCATACAAATGAACAGTTAGTCGGCCGGGCAATGCGCGGCTATCGCGAGCAGGTCACTATCGCAACGAAATTTGGTGTCGTGCGCGATCCGGCCAGGCCGGAGCATCGCGGTATTAGCGGCAAACCCGATTACATTCGCAAAGCCTGCGATGGAAGTCTGCGCAGGCTCGGCGTCGAGGTGATCGATCTCTATTATCAGCACCGCGTCGATCCAGACACGCCGATCGAAGAAACAGTGGGAGCGATGGCGGACCTGGTGCGCAAAGGCAAGGTGCGCTTTCTCGGATTATCGGAAGCCGGCGCGGAGACAATCCGGCGCGCGCACGCCGTGCATCCCATCACCGCGGTGCAATCGGAATATTCACTCTGGACGCGCGATCCTGAGAAGGAAGTGCTCGGGGTTTGTCGCGAGCTTGGCATTGGTTTCGTCCCCTACAGTCCGCTCGGGCGCGGCTTCCTCACGGGAAAAATCAAGCGCTTTGAAGATTTGCCGGTAGATGATTACCGGCGCACGTCGCCTCGGTTCCAAGGCGAGAATTTCCAGCGCAATCTCGATTTGGTTAAGCGCGTCGAAAAAATCGCGCGCGAGAAAAAATGCGCACCTGCGCAACTGGCACTCGCTTGGGTGCTGGCGCAAGGCAACGACATCGTGCCGATGCCCGGCACAAAACGGCGCAAATATTTGCAGGAAAACATCGGCGCGCTGGATGTGAATCTTACCAGCAACGATCTCGCAAACATCGACGAGCTCGCCCCGCATGAAGCCGTCGCCGGGGCGCGCTACCCCGATTGGGCCATGGCGATGGTGAACCGCTAGGCGCAAAGCGCACAGAGGAAAGCGCAAAGCTCGCAAGGCGCATCCCCGTCAGAGTTTGCGAGAGAAGCTGGTGATTTTGCGGCTCTCTTCGTCACAGTCCCAGAGCAGTTCATCAACTTCTGTGCTTTCGAGCAAGCCGAGCCTTTCAAACACCAGCAGCATCCATGCATCCTCGAACAACGATCGTCTGGTGATATTTAGGAATTGGATGAATTCCTGTTTGTGTATGCTGCCTGATCCTTCCGCTATGTTGTTGGAAATCGACAGGCCTGCCGCACGCAGTTGTTCGGCATAGCGGTAAAGCCGACGTCTATCGAGGCGTTCAGCAATTCGATGGAACTTAACCGCGAGGTCTGCCGCCTTGTTCCAGATTTCCAAGTCCTCAAAACGCCAGTGCGGTCGCCGCTGTCGCGTGCGACCCATGTCTTGGCCCTTCGCTTTTTGCTCTTTGCTGTTGTCTTTCATGTAGTTTCTCATAGTTTGTCCGACGTTGCCTCAAGAAACGCGCGGCGCAAAGCGCTCTTTCCTCTCCTCTTCCCGCTTAGCTCTTTGCGCTTAAGCTCCTTGCCGTCAGCCGCGCCGCGGCACCATGACGCTGGCCAGCATGGTTTGCACAATTTCGCCGCGCTGATTTTTCGTCACCTCCCGCACGCGAATGATCCCGTATTTGGGCCTTGAGCGTGACGGCCGCAGATGGACAATCTTAGTCTCAACCGTGAGCACATCGCCCGGCCGCACCACATTAGGCCAGCGCAGTTTGTCAATGCCCAGACCGATGGCGCCCTCGGCGAGATTCAATGTTTGCACAAACAAGTGCATCGTCATTGCCGCTGTATGCCAACCGCTCGCAATCAAACCTTTAAAAATTGTTCGCTCGGCGCTTCTGCGATTGAGATGAAACATCTGCGGATCAAATTTGTGGGCGAACTCGATTACCTGCTTCTCTGTCACTCTAAGCGGCTCGGATTTGAAGCGATCACGCACTTTAAAATCATCGAAGTAACGTTCTTTCATTCTTGAGAATGGCGGAACCACATTCATGCGCCATCACTAAGAATTGAGCAATGCGGAAGTGACTTTACAGCCCACCCATCCTGAACGCTCACGTACTACGAAAGGGACCGCTTTTCGGCCTGCTCCGCCGCCATATGCGGCACATCCAGATGCCTAGCCCAATCCGAAGTCTCTGTGCTTTGAGATCAGAGACAGTGCCAAACGGACACTTCGCACCGGCGGTAGAAGCAATGAAATGGCCGAAGCTTAACTTATTCAGTCGAGGTTGGATTGAACACAGCTTCAAAACTCTCGTCGATCGCAAGATTCGCGAACAGCGGCGAGAGGAACGGCGGCTCGTCGAGCAGCGGACCACAAAGCATCGGCTCCAGGCCAGAAAGTCATGCATTGCTGATGCGCGAAATTATCGCGTCGCTCGGCCGCTGCCCGTACTCGCCGCCGCATTCGGCTGGAAACATTGATGGCGGTGGAGCGGCTCGGCTTCAAGTTCCAGCACGGCATTTAAGCTTCCAGGCAACGCGCGACGAAATGCTATCTGTCGCCACAATGCGGAAGAACACACCTTCGCATTGTCGCTCGAGCACGGGAAAGATGCTTTGTTTGACTGATCACCGTTCACCAATCACTTATCATTTCCCGAGACGGGCGGTTAGCTCAGCGGTAGAGCGTCTCGTTTACACCGAGAGGGTCGGAGGTTCGAACCCTTCACCGCCCATTTTTGTTTAGTGAGAAGTGATTGGTGAATGGTGAATCGTGAGTGCTGATCATTTCTTAGCCACAAGTATCGGCAAGGCGGATTCGCGTAATTCGCGTCATTCGGGGGCGAATCTGGTTTGTCTTCGTGTTGATTCGTGTTGATTACTGTTTGTTGCTGGTGAGGGCTTCGCTCACGAGAGCATTTCAGTTACTGCCGCTTCGACGTGAATCTTTGTCGTATCAAGAAACGGAATCCCGTCGTGCTCGGGACCGCGCAGAAGCAGCGGCAGTTCTGTTCCGGCCAGAATCACACCGTCGATGTCGTTCTTTGCTTTCATCCGATCTACGATGGCAAGCAAACCAGCGCGCGTCTCCGGCAAGAATTTTCCCGGCACAAGTTCGCTAAAGTATTTCTCATGGAGGTAATCCTGGTCCTCGCGCTCGGGCACCAGAAGCTCGATTTGTTCGCGCGAGAAAACTTTTGGATAAAAATTCGCCTGCATGGTGTAGCGCGTCCCAAACAAAGCGAGCCGTCTTAGATTCCGCGTTTTGGCAGCCGCGCATGTCGCTTCTACGATGCTGATCAGTGGAATTGGTGAGACGGACGCGACCTCATCAAAAACAATATGAGGAGTGTTTGCCGAAATCAGACCGAAATCGGCGCCTGCACGCGCAAGTTTGCTGATTCCCTTGAGCAAGTAATCAGCCATGCCGCTCAGATTGTTTGCGTCCATGAAGTCGAGTCCCTTGCGCAAATTAACGCTGTTGATGATAAACTCCGGATAACTGCCGTCGCCAGTGCGCTCGCGATAAAGCGCAATGATCTTTTGATAATAGTCAACCGTGCTTTCCGGTCCGAGACCACCGATGATCCCCAGAGTCTTCATCTTTTAACCACGAATAGACACGAATGAACACGAACTATTACGATGATGAAATCCGAATGACGAATCGGTTGTGGCTGTGGCCATTTTTTCCATCGTTCTTCAGCTTGCCGGTCGCTGTTCTTTTCATCGCCAATAAGCAGCGTTAAACGTCTCATGGATCCGTACGCAAAATCAAAAGAACGAAAGGTCGGCGCTCGACGACCGAAAATCCGCCACGTGTCGCATTCTGTCGAACCACGGACACGTCGAGAACGCCAGGCGGAAAAGCAAGCAGTAGCAGCAGAGCGACGCGCGATAAAAAAGGCAGCGCGCCACCATCTGAAACAACAACTGCTCGACGAACTGGAAGAGAACGAATGAAGGCCATGAACACGCTGCTGTTGTTGTAGCCGCTTCGCTCGTGCGAAGCGCCGCCCGCAGGGCGGCGGCTACGGGACGAGCTTTGCAGCTTTCCCAATTGACATAGTCACATTACGATTGGGCGGGTGAAGCCAGCCGATCTTTTCCTCGTTGCATTGCTGTTGGGTGCACCAGCCATCGCCATCGCGCAGTCACCTTCTCAACGTAACCCAGATGTTTCGAACAAGGCGTTGATCACAAAATCAACGCCCAGCATTAATGCAGACACTTTTAAAAATCAAAGCGTGAACGCGGCAACAATCGTGCTGCACAAACTGGCGGACGATTATTACGCCTGGCGAAATGAAAACTATCCTGTCCGCAGCAGCGACATTGGGCTTCACACATGGGACGATCGGCTCACCGATTATTCGCCCGCAAAAATCGCTGAGCGCGCGCAGCATGTCCATTCCCTTCTGGAAAAAGTGCGCGCGATGAAGACCGACAACTGGCCGAAGGATGAGCGTATCGATTGGATTCTCTTTCGAGCGCAGCTTGAGAACGTCGAGTTCGGTGATCGCGTCCTGAAATTCGAGCGCACAAATCCGCAGGTTTACACGGGCGAATGCACGAACGCCATCTTCTCTCTGCTAAAGAAAGATTATGATACTCCACGGAAACGGGCGCTAGCCGCTACTGCGCGCCTCAAACAAATGCCGGCCTTGTTAAAGCAGGGCCTGAGCAATTTGCAAAGCCCCGTAAAACTTTATGCGCAACTTGCGATCCAGTCGGCGCGCTCGATCGATCCGCTGTTGAACAAGAGCTTAATGGCGCTCGACGTCGGTCTCGCGCCTAACGAGCACGATGACCTGACCAAAGCGCGCGATTCAGCGTTAGCTGGCTTGCACAGCTACGCCGATGAACTGGAAAAACGCCTGGCCAAAATGGTCGATTTCGCGCCGATGGGCGAAGCGAACTACAATTACTATCTCAAGCACATCTTGCTTCTGCCGCTTAACGCCACGGAGGTGGATATGATTGGCCGCGCTGAGCTCGCGCGTTACCGCGCGCTGGAAGCGCTTCTTCCCGATCCGAAACTAGCTGATCCCAACCCGAAACGCGCAGCGCATATTCCGCCCGATCAGGAATCCTTCCTGAAAGCATACGAAAGCCGCGAAGCAGAAATAATTAGCTTCTTGAAGGGACACAATCTTGTGACCCTGCCGGATTATCTTGGTCGCTTTGAAATTCGACAGTTGCCTGAAGCGTTCAAACCTACTAGCCCCGGCGGCTTCATGAATCCGCCCGGCGTCTATGACAAGGACCCAACCGGTTTCTATTTCATTCCGACTTACAATCCGGAGTCGAAAAATTTTTATATTCGCGCGGCGATTGAAGACCCGCGGCCGATTCTCGGACACGAAGGCATTCCCGGGCATTTTCTTCAGCTCTCAATTGCAAATCACCTAAGCGACGAAATCTGGCGGCAGCACGAGGACACCGTGTTTGTCGAAGGCTGGGCCCTCTATGGCGAAGAGATGCTGCTGCGAACCGGGCTTTATCCGAACAACTCGCCAGCGCAGGGACAAATCCTGCGATTGTCGCGCTACCGCGCGGCGCGAATCGGCGTCGATGTAAACCTTCACACTGGCCGATGGAGTTTCGAGCAAGCAGTAAAATATTTCATGGACGCCGGCGGGCTCGATCGCGAGGCCGCTCAAGGCGAAGCGGCAGGGGCAGCATCAAGTCCCACGCAAAAAATCAGCTACATTATCGGCAAATGGCAGATCATGAATTTGCTCGGTCGTTACAAGGATCGAGCAGGCGACAATTTCCGACTCGGACAATTCCACGACGATCTGATTAAGAGCGGCAGCCTGCCGGTTTCGGTCATCGAATGGATTCTGCTAGATGACCCGGACTCGCTCCAGCAGGCAACGAGATGACATATAGCGCCTCCATTTCAGACGCCTTCACCGGAAACGCTTCATAATTTCGCGCAACCGATCGTGCGGAAGCGCTTCTACGTGATGATTATCGCGCCCGGTCATCGAGTGATTATCGACCAGCGCATTCACCACCGCTTCTTCGGTGGCTTGCACGACGCCGGCGAAGAGCGGATCCAGCAAATCATTGGGAATTGTTTGCACCTCATGCGTGATTTGGTCTGGATTCGCAGCGTTCGGATTCGCAGTCGAAAACGCGATAAACAAATCGCCGGAACCATTTCCGGAAATGGTTCCCGTGCGCGCGAGGCCGAGGGAGACCCGGCGGGCAAGTCGCTTTAATTGAGTTGGCAGCAGGGGCGCATCGGTCGCAACGACTGCAATGCAGGAGCCGCTCTCTTCCTTGTAAACTTCACCGGGAATCGCTTTGCCTACCGGTACGCCAGCAATTGTGAGCTGCGAGCGGCGACCGAAATTTGCCTGTAGAAACACGCCGATAGTGTACGTGCGCGATGTCTTCTGCCCGCCGGGGTCACCGCCCCCGGCTACAGCTACAGAAACGACGCGCGAGGCAGTTCCGTTTCCGCCTTTGAACTCGTAACAGATTATGCCAGTGCCGCCGCCGACGCTTCCTTCTTCAATTGCGCCGCCATGCGCCGAATCGAGCGCATGCCAGACATCTTCCGGCTTAACGTGAAAACCGTTGATGTCATTTAGCCAGCCGTCCCACGTCTCTGCGACAACCGGTAAGCTCCACCAATACCCAGTCTTGTCGGCGGGGCCGTGATTGATCCGCCACGCGATGACCGCGTCACGCGCCACTCCGACGCTATGCGTGTTTGTAATGACGATCGGACCTTCAAGAAAGCCGCTTTCCTCGACCCACGCTGTACCGGTCATTTCACCGTTGCCATTCAGACTAAAGAATCCGGCGTAAACTGGATCATTCAGTGACGCACTGCCGCGCGGAATAATCGCGGTCACGCCGGTGCGCACCGGGCCTTTGCCAACCACCAGTTTTCCTTCGCCACTGATCAAGGTTGTGTAGCCGACTTCGACGCCGACGACATCTGTGATCGAGTTCAGTTTTCCCGGCGTTCCTTCAAACGGGATGCCAAGATCGCGCGCGCGAACCGTTTTCGTTTGCGTCGTCGAAATTCGCGGCGGCGGAGATTTCTGCGGCTCACGCCCAGACAAATCGAGCACCATTACGAGCACGACCAGGAACATGGAGCCCGTAAGGCGTTTCGATCTCATTGCTCATCCATCAACTATCAGCTATCAACCATCAACTTTTTCATTAGATTAATCGCGTGAGCTACGAGGTTTTCGCGCGGAAATATCGACCGCAGACCTTTGACGATCTGGTGGGGCAAACGCATGTCTCTCGCACGCTCAAAAATGCGGTAGCACAGAACCGTCTGGCGCACGCGTATCTATTTGTCGGGCCGCGTGGTGTTGGGAAAACATCGACCGCGCGCATCCTCGCGAAGTCGCTCAATTGCGTCAAAGGCCCGACTGTTACGCCATGCGGCGTGTGCGACAACTGCCGCGAGATTGCCGCGGGGAACAGTCTCGATGTCATCGAGATCGACGGCGCCAGCAACAACAGCGTGGAAGACGTGCGCCAGTTGCGCGAGAACGCCCGCTACGCTCCGGCCAAAGGGCGTTACAAAATTTATCTGATCGACGAGGTGCACATGCTCTCGGCTGCAGCGTTCAACGCGCTTTTGAAAACGCTGGAGGAACCGCCCGAGCATGTGAAATTTATTTTCGCGACGACCGAGCCGCAGAAAGTTTTGCCAACCATCCTGAGTCGCTGCCAGCGGTTCGATCTCCATCGCATCCCGGCAAACCTGATCGCGAAGCACCTTCAATTGATCGCCGGAAAAGAGAAGATCACGCTCGAACCCGCGGCTGCGCATGCAATCGCGCGTGGCGCGGAAGGCGGCTTACGTGACGCAGAATCGATGCTCGATCAGCTCGTCGCGTTTTGCGGAGACAAGATCGGCGAGAGCGACGTCCTTAGCGTTTTTGGATTCACCAGCGAACAAACGGTGGCCGATGTCACGGAGCGAATTTTGCGCGAAAAAACACCGGAGGCGATCGATCTGCTGCATCAGCAAAGCGAAAGCGGAAAAGACATGATGCGGCTCATGTCGGACCTGATCGCGTACCTGCGGGATCTGCTTGTGTTCAAAGCCAAACCCGACGCGCTCAAGGAGGACGTTGATCCTGACGCGCAAAAGTCGCTGGCTGCGCATGCGGAGCTGATCGCCACCGATCGGCTGCTCGAACTGATCGATCAATTCGCCGCCGCCGAGGGCCGCATGAAATGGGCGCCAAACAAGAAGTTGCATTTCGAAGTGGCGATCATCAAGGCAATCCAGAGCCTCGGACAGGCAACGCTCGATGAAGTAATCGAAAGACTCGGCGAGCTTCGCGATGGTGATAGGACGCGACCGCCGGGCGCGCCGTCCGTGCAACCTGTAGCCACGGGCGCTGACCGCGTCGAGGGCGAACCGGCGCGTAAGGCCGGGATCAGCGATCCCGGCTACAGCAAGGCACGCGTCGAGGAGACGGCTGCGAGCGTTGATCCTGAAAAACTGTGGCGACAGGTTCTGGGCAAAATTCCGGCGAAAAGCTTTTTGCGAACGTTGTGCGAACTGGTTCGCCCGGTCGGAACTGACGGCCGCAATTTCCTGCTGGGTCATTCGCCGGACGACAAATCAAAGATTGAAGCGGTCGCAAGCGTAAGCAATCGCCGGCAATTGGAGTCGCTTTTGCAGGAAGTAAGCGGACGTGATTGGTCGGTGAAGTTTGTCGCAAAAGATGGAATGCGCTCTGGTGATGTCGCTGTCTCAGAAGGTAAGAAACCAGCGGAATCATTTAAGGACGATCCTCTAATCCGGGAAGCGATCGAGCTGTTCAACGCGCAAGTGAGGCCTTGATTTCGCGATGAGACCGTTTGTCATTTTGAGCGGCGCGGTGGTGAAACTCACCCGCAAATCTGTAGCCGCCGCCCTGTGGGCGGCGTATCGTGCGCGGTGAACTCATTCTGAGCCGGCGCTTCGCACAGCGAAGCGGCTACAGCTCGCTGGCAGTTTCCAGGATAATTTCCCACGCCTTGCGCAGATGTTCCTCGGTCGTGAGCACGTTACCCAAACCGATTCGCATCACCGTTCGGCCGCGCAATTTCGTCTGCGTAAGGTACGCGCGGCCGCTTGCATTGATGCGTTCCACGATCTCGCTGTTCAACTGGTCGAGCCTTTCTTCTGTAGCCGGGGTCGGTGACCCCGGCCCGGCATCACCCCGACGTGTCGGGACGACAGCGCGCACAAACCGAAAGCACACCACGCCCATACTGACCGGCGCAACGAGCTTGAAGCGGTTATCGCTTTTGATCCAATCCGCCAAAACCTGCGCGAGCCGGACCGATTCACGCAGCCGCGACGCTATTCCCTCCCGGCCGAGGCTACGGAAAATGACCCACGCTTTGAGCGCGCGGAATCGCCTGCCGAGTTGAATGCCGTAGTCCATGTAGTTTCTCGCGGCTTCCATGGTGTCGCCGCGCAAAACGTCCGGCGGCGCGAGAGTGAAGACGCGGCGCAACCGTTCAAGATCGCGCACGTAAAGCACGCTGAAATCGAGCGGCACAAAAAGGCTTTTGTGCGGGTTGATGATGACTGAATCGGCGTCGCTCCAACCTTCTGCGATCCATTTGAACTCCGGCAGAATTGCGAACCCGCCGCCGTATGCAGCGTCGATGTGCAGCCACATTTCTTCTTCGCGGCAGAGGCGCGCTAACTCGGGGATAGGATCGACGCTCGCAGTCGAAGTCGTCCCGGCTGTGGCGACGACGGCAATCGGCTTAAAACCTGATTGCCGATCCTCCGTGATCGCTTTGCGCAATATCGACATCTCCATTTGAAATTCGCCGTCGCTGGGAACGCGGCGCACGTTGTCCTTGCCAATGCCGAGCGCGATCGCTGCTTTCTCAGCCGCATTGTGCGCTTGATCGGAAGTGTAAACTCGAAAACGCGGGAGATCGCGATCGATCAGTCCATCTTTTCTCGTGGATGGTGAGGCTTCTTCGCGCGCCACCGCGAGGGCGTGCATGATCCCGACCGAAGCCGTGTCGTACACCACGCCATCAAAATCTCTCGGCAGACCCACCCATTGCCGGATCCAATTAATCACGACGCTTTCCAGTTCCGTCGCAGCCGGGCACGTGCGCCACGTCATTGCGTTAACATTCAGGGGTGCACTGATGATCTCGCCTAGAATTCCCGGCGCGGTAGTGGTCCAGCCGAAATAGCCGAGAAACATCGGATGACTCCAGTGCGCCATGCCCGGAATAATCAGCCGATTGATGTCGTCGAGAATTTTCCCGAACGGCTCGCCTTCTTCTGGCGCCTGCGCCGGAAGCTGCGCACTAATGGCGCCGGGCTTGTCGTCAGGCGCGACGCGCAGCTCTTCGATGTGTTCGCGAAAATCTGCAATCCAATCCGCAAGCTCATGCAACTGTTTGCGGAATTCCTCCGGTGGCGTGTCACCAACCGATTGTGAATCTTTCATCGTCTTTGTAGCCGACGCCCTGTGGGCGACGCCGACCTAGTCATGATTAACATATCAGTGCCACGCTTCGCACAGGGAAGCGGCTACAGCTAAAACGCAAAGCCAAAACTGAAATGGAACGCGCCGAAATCTTCGTCCGGGCGCGGATCGGGATTGATTCCATAATCGAGCCGAATCGGACCGACCGGCAGCTTGTAGCGCAAGCCCGCTCCGATCGCATACCGCATATCGCTGAGACCAATGTCCTCGGAAGTCGGCAAAAGATTGCCCGCATCAGTGAATATCGCGCCCTGCAATTCTCCCAGAATCGGAAAAGTGTATTCAATATTAAACACGGTGAAAAATTCGCCGCCGACGGGATGACCGTGATTGTCGTGCGGGCCGAGCTCGCGTTCGCCGAAACTGCGCACGGTTGTGGCGCCGCCATTGAAGAAACGTTCGTCGATGGGAAGGGCAGTCGCTTCGTCGGCGCCGCTGCTTGTGAGCGAATGGATGATGCCCCCGCGCCCGCCAAATGCGATCGAGGACTGCCGGAACCAGCGCTGCAACGGCGTTCCAGAACGCTCAACGCCGACTACACCAGGCGTCAGCGGCTTGGGTCCAAAAGGTAGATAGTAACCGACTCGCATTGTGCTTCGGATAAATTGGATATCGCTCCCGAACGCATTCGAAGCTACATCCACGGTGTTGTTGATCAGGAAACCGCGCGGCGTCACGTACGGACTCTCGCGCATATCGAGTGTGTTCGTCAGGCCGACGGTGTTTACAAGATAATCGCTTGTCCCGAGGAGAAAATCCGGCTTGATCTGGGAGTCGATGATTTTGACATGCCTGATTGCGACGGCCAGGCCGACCTCATCCTGTTTGGTGATTTTGCGGGTGAAATCGAAGTGTCCGCCCAATTCAAATTTTGTGTAGCCATCGTAATCAAAAGTAAATGCGCTCGCGCGCGCTCGGAAGAAGATGTCTGTGTCGAGAAAGAACGGATCCTCGTAGAGAATTTCGCCTCGATAGCTACGTTGCGAGACCTCGATCAGTGCAGACCCTGCACGGCCAGTGCCGAACAAATCGCGATCGCCGACCTGCACACCGGCGAGTGCGCCTTCGTAAGTATCGAATCCACCCCAAAAACCAAATTCCTTGCTCTTGGCTTCCTCAGCTGAAATATCCAGCCGCAACAAATGTCCATCCACAGGCACCGGCTTGATCTGCAACAGATTGAAGAGGCCCGTCTTCATCAGGGTGCGAAATCGCTCATCGAGAACATCGGGGCTGTAGGTTTTTCCACGCAATCTCGTGAATCGTTTTGTCACAAAACTGGGATGCAGCCGCTGCAAGCCGCTCACCGTCACGCCGTCGAAATGGTAAACCGCGCCTGGTGAGATCGAGATTTCAACTGGCACACGGCCGTTAACTGCTTCCTCGAGTGCGCCATTGGCATCGACGTTCACATCGTAATAGCCGCGTCTTTTAAAGTACTCCTGGAGCCGCCGCGGAATGTCCTCCACGCGCGCGTCGGTGTAAGGCTGCTGAAGCAGATCGGATATCTGTCCCCGAAGTGCGTCCGCGCCGTACACAGTCTGCCCGATGAAGGAGATGCTGCCGAAGAAATATTGCCGGCCTTCGTGAATCGGAACGACAACATCGACGTCACTGCTTTGCGCCTGAAACTTGTAACGCGGCGGATCGACTGCCACGTCCAAAAAACCTTCCGCCAGATAAAATCGCTGCACCAGATGGGTGCCTTCCTCCATGTCGGCCGCCACAAACGGCAATTGTTTCTCCAGACTCGAATATCGCTCGCGAGTCGGTCCCACCATGTAATCGAAAAGTTTGTCCGCAGGCTCGTGGACATTTCCGTCGAAGAGCACCGTGCGCAGCATGAAGCGCGGGCCCTCGGTGATGTCCAGACGCAACCGACTCGATGATTCGATCAGATAGTGCACGTCCACTTTCGCGTAGCCATGTTTTCGGTAGAAAACTTCGAGGAAAAATGCGAGATCGTCTGCGCGCGCGGGGCTCAACCCGAAATCCTCGATGGTGGTGATCTCTTCCTTCAGCGCGGTGCGCAATTCCTTCTCCTTGAACGCCTGCTCACCGCGAAATTCGACGATGCTTGTCTGCTTCGCGCGTTTCTCCTTTTCCTTTGCGACTGCTCGCTGCGCTTTCTGACGCTCCTCAGGTCGCACCACATCCACAGCACCCCGCGCCGTAAGCTGAAATACAAGGGCGACGCTGCCAAGAGTGAAAATGACTCTGCATCGCATCTCAGGCTCCTAGCGAAATCGAATCAGATATTTCAGTCTGCCCCGGAAATCGCCTCGAACACCAACGTCGCCAGTAAGCACAAGGTGATCGTCAATCTTAAATCGCACCGTGGCTTGCTGCTGACCAGTTCGTGGATCAACCGTCCCCAAAACCAGATCCAACCGATTGAAAACGGTGTTGCTCTGAGTCGGCTCGCCCTTTTTGACAATTTTTCGGTAAAGCTGTTGCACCAGCAACATGGCGGCCCGCCCAGCCAGAACGTTGCCGGTCGAAAGTTCCTGTCTCGTTGCACCAGTGGCGATCAACGAAATGATTTCCTCCTGCGCCAGAGGCGGTTCACTGGTGAAAACCGCTTCTGGTGAATCCACGGTTCCGTAAACGTAAACGCGCACTGTGTAATCGCGGATGACCGACGTACCCTGGAGATTGATTCGCGGGTTCATCGGATCGCTCGGCTCGAAAGTGAGCAAGCCGTTGGCAACCTGAAGCCGGCTGAACGGCAAAGTGGCCTCCACATTTTTCATCTGCACCACGCCCTGCAACTGCGGATGCAGCCCCGTTCCCGTCAACTTCAGATCGCCGGTCGCGCCGCCGGTCGCCAGGTTGCCGCGAATGAGCACTGGGTCTTTGGTCTTGATTGCGACCTCAAATTTCCAGTCGCGCAACGGCGGCGTAGTTACAGAAATTTCGGGACGCGCCGATGGAGGCTGCGGCGCGGGCCGGCCCGGCAAGCCGATCGGGATCAAATCAATGTTCTTCAAAATCTGACTGTTCGTCATTGCCACGTTTCCGGTGACTGTCGCCGTCGCGAATGGGCCCGCGATCCTGAGGTCTGCATCCGCACGCGCAGTGAGCGTATCGTTTCGCGCAACGAGCACGCTCTCGGCTTTCAGTTGCAAATCCAGAGTCGGCTCCGTGAGCTTGGGAAACGTGATTCGGCCACTCATTCTGAAGGGGCCACCGGCAAGATCGCCTGCGAATCGATCCAGACTCAGCGCGTTCTGCGCGAACACCAGGCGCGCATTAAAATTCTGAAGCGCGGGAAGCGTCGCATTTGTAAAACGCGCCACGTTCACTGTCATATCCCCTGCCCCGCTCAAGAGGGGATGACCGAGCGTCCCGCTGACATCGACGTCCAGCCCAAGGTTCCCGTCCAGTTGCTCGAGCTCCGGAACGAATTGGCGAACAAAATTCACAGAGGTTCGCGGGATACGCGCCTTCGCACTGATTGGCGTATCGTCGGGCATTTTTCGAGCGCGAATGATCTTTGGCAGATCAAACGGCATACTCGCGTTCAACTCCGCCGGCTGAATCCGCGCCTGCTGCAATTTGCCCGATGCCGTCAGCCGATTCTGCGTCGCCTGGGCGCTTAGCTCGAAAGTCGCCGGCTCCATCTTCGGCCATTGGTCATTTCGCAAATTTATCGCTTGCACGTCGAGCCGCGCGTTCAAGTCGGCGATTGTTCCGTCCGCGTTGAGCCTCGCATTCACGATGCCGGCCATCGCCGGTTTCACCCCGAGATCATCGGACAGTCTTTTAAGATCGAGATTCTCAGACTGAATGATCGCAGATACTTTTCCGGATGACGGAATAACTGCGGTCTTCGTCCCGAGATTTCTCCACACAAATGGAATGGAAACGTAACCGTAGGCATAGTTCGAACGTTCCGCGGGCGAGGCGCGCTCGCCGGGCGCGCCGGTGCGAGCAGCCTCGCCCGGTTGCGGGACGCCTAACTGATTAAGTTGGATCTTGTCGATCTCGAGCGTGTCGTCTTTCGTACGCGCGATGGCATGAAAATCCATGTTGCCGGTGGCAAAGAAAATGATCGGCACATCGAGGCCGTCAGGCGAATAGGACGCATCGATGTTTGCCTGGACCGATTGCAAATTTCCATAGCGCCCTTTTTGCAACACGAAATTTAGTTTTCCCGAGTTCTCCCAAGGAGCGACCCCGAAAGCTTTCGGGGTCGATTTCGAGCTTGACGGCTGGGAAGCCGTCACTCCTTGTCCCTCCCCTTCCCAGTTCAATGTGACCGAGCCTGTGAGTTCATTCTGATTGCCAGCGGCCCGAAGCAACGGCCGGAGTGTGGATAGATTCGCCACGCTCGCGGAGAGTTTGCCGCCGTAGTGATAGGGACGCCGCAAGTTCAGCCTGCCGGTCGCGTTGATGAAGTCGGTATCGTTCAGCGTTGCGCTACAATCATTGAGATAGATCACGTTGTTCGAAATCGCGCACTGACTACTAAGCTGTCGGAAAACCAAATCGCGCATCCTGAGATTTGAGCCGAAGACCCACATCTGGCCGTTGGCGATCTGCTGTTTCCATTGAAGTTGGCCCGCCAGTTGCAAAGGACCGCTGATTCTGTTTGGAGAATTGGCAACCCAGAAGTCGCCCGCCTCAGGCGCATTCAAAGCGACGTCCACCTCCGCGGATTGCGAAGAAAATTTGCCGACCTCTGCCGGCAGCAGGTACCGGCCGCGAACATTCAGTTCATTTTGATTTCGCCGCAGATTCAACCGATCGAATCCGAGAACATCATCGCTTCCGTTAAGCGATCCTTCTGCCGAATCAACGATGTAGTCCCGGTAGCGTATGCCGGTTAAATTGAACTCCATTGCTGTGCGAAGGTCCGCGAACCACGGTCGTTTAGTATCGCCGCGCGCAATGCCTTTGGACGCGCGAAGCGTACAGTTTAGTTTGTCGATGATTCCATCCTGAAAGCCGACCGCAGCTGCACTCACACCGAAGGTTGCCCGTACCGTCGCATCGGCAATATCGAGCTTTCCAGTGAACTGGGCCGAGCCGGTCAAGCCCACAGTGATTCCCGCTGTCAATCGTTCCAATTCTGGAGCAGTGCCTGAAATATCCAGAGTCGTCGGTGAGCGGCCGAACTCCTGAAATGTCGCAGGCAGCTCGATAGATCCGCGAACATGAAACTCGTTCACATCTTGAGCGATGTCGGCTGAGCGCAAAGTCGCTCTCCCCTGCGCTGCGGACATTTCTACCACGCCGCGATCGAAATGGATTTCCGGCCGACCCACATGGCTGACCTGCAACGACATTGTCCCGTCCCAAGTGCGCGGCGCGTCGACGACGCCCGTAGCGTCGAGTGCGAGCCGCTCAATTTCGCCTGAGAGATAATTCTCAGGAAGAATGAGGAATTTGTTCAATGATTCGGACGCAACTTTCTCAGCAGCCACTTTTATTTTCGCGTCCAGCGAAGACTGTGTTTCCGTTAAGCCAGCAGACGCCGATAATTGGCCGCCGCCGACCGTGAAATTGAGATTAATCGCAAGCGCATTGCTGTCGATTCGCGACGCATCAATGTTCAGAAGATGCAGTTGCTCCTGATCACTCAAGACGAAGTCTCGCAGAACAAGGTCCTTGTTGACGTAAGAAGTTTGCCCAGAAATCCTCGACCAACTGTCGCCGGACGGGAGCTGGAACGTTTCAATCCGCAGGTCGCCGGGATGCCGCGGATTCAACTCGAGGTCGGCGTGCTCAACCACGAAATCGTTTGGCCGGTTTCTGACGGTCAAGGTGGCGTCCGTAAGGCGGACTTTTTCTGGGAAAAGCCTGGGCAATTTCAGTCGCGGTTTTGGCGGGCGCGGCCGCAGCGGCGCTTTGGAGGGGTTCAAGACAATGCGAGCCGAGCGCGCTTGCACAGCGTTGAACAGGTGTGGCAGACCATGCCGCGCAAAACCCAACAGATCATAATCGAGATAGAGATAGTCGATGTCGATCGATTCAATTCCTGAAGGACCAACCGCAAACGCGTGCAGGTTGTGGATCGTTACGTGGTTGAACGGATTTCCTTCAACCCGAAAATCGGCTTTCAAATTTTGCTTTGCGGCGTAGCGCAGCGCGATCTGCCGCCCGATTGCCAGCAAAATTGGCCGGTGCAAAAGGAGCATGAGCACTGCGCATATACCAACTCCGGCCGCCACGCGACGCCAGACCCGCCCACGGCGGCGCACCTTCGGCTGATCGTCTTCGGCCACAGCACGACTCTATTGCCCCCCTGCTCTTGAGCAAAGAGCAAATGGCAGAGTCAGGCGCGGGCCCAACACTCCAGCGTTGCACCCAACGAGCTCTCGCATCACGCTGTCTTAAGCACGGACCGATGAATCCAGACAAGCTTTTTGATTATCTCGAAGGCCGATTATCGCCGGCTGAGCGCGCTGCTTTGGAAGAACGATTGATCTATGACAGGCAATTGCAGCGTGAACTGGCGGTGGCGCGACAGATTCACGCGGGTATGCGGGGCGATTCTCGCGAAGTTGTGTTGCCAGCACGACCGGATGTAACGGAGCAGGGCCGCAAAATGGCGCTACGAGTGGGCGTGGCGTTCATCATTCTCATGGCTGTCAATGTGGGATTCGGTCTTTGGCTGATCGCCAGACACGAAACCAGGAACCCGAATCGCGCGCTGCTTGAGAAGCAAATGCGAGAGCAGATCGCCAAATCGATCGAGCATGCGGCGGCCACGTTTACGCCACCTCCGAATATCTTCGGAGTAAGCGAAATCATAATCGGAGCCGCCAAGGGCAAACTGGACGCGGTAGCAGATGAAGTGGTCACGATCGCTTCTCGGCTGGGCGGTTCCGCTACAAAAGGTCTTCAAGACCGCGGCCGGCTCAGCGTGCTTGTCGATCTTCCATCCAACCGGGAATCGGAATTTCGCTCGGCGATTGCGGCGATAGGCGGAGGTCCGGCGTCACCGCCGCCAGCTACAGCAACGATCCCGGCGACAGCAGAGAAGAAGAGCTTTGTTGTGCAGATCGTGGAGGAAGCAGCAAAGTCAGATTGATGACAAGAACCCTCGTGAATGTGCCGCCTCTCCCTTTCGCAAAAGAGAGAGGACTCAGGTAAGGGGCTTCTGGCGTAGGCGATGATTGCAGTCACCTTTGCTTTGCCGGCGGAAAGCTCGGAATTTTTGCACTACCTGACTAACAAATCCCGCGCTGATCGCAATGGCATCCGCACAATTCGCGGCACGATCGGCAGTCACGACATTGAAGTGTTTCACACCGGTGTTGGAGAAAAAGCTTGCCGGGAGGACGTCGCAAAATTTTTCCAGGATCGGCAATTCGACCTGCTGATCAGCACCGGATTTGCAGGCGCTCTTAACGATCAGCTGCAAGTCGGCGACCTCCTGCTGGCGCAAAATTTTTCGACCATCGACCTGGGCGCGAAACGCTCATCGCTTTCAAACTTGCCGATCCATATTGGGGATATATTGACCGTTCCGGGATTGATCGATTCCAGTGATAAGCGACGCACGCTTGCGCGCACGTCGGGCGCGGCCGCAGTGGACATGGAAACGGAATTCGTTGCGCGTGCCTGCGCAGAACATGGCATTCCGCTGCTCTCGCTACGCGTGATCAGCGACACACTGGAAGAACCGTTCCCTGCTCCCACCAAAGTTTTATTCGACATCGAACAGCAGCGAACTCGCTTGCCAACGTTGGCAACCTTCTTCCTTGCGCATCCGAATCGCGTCCCGCGCCTGATTCAGTTTGCAAGGAGAATTGCGCGCGCGCGAAAGATTCTCGCAACCGCGCTGGTTACTGTAGTGCGCAGCATCGAGCCGTAGCTGCTTCGGCAAACGTGTCATTACGCGGCGCTTTACTCACGGGACCTATACCCTCGGCCGAATCAGGTTCTTGTTTCGTGTGCAAAGGAACGAAGTTTGCGCTGGGCATACGCTCCACAGCTTGCTACAAAAGTCCCACCTAACGTGCCAGTTTCTTCCACGATTTTCTTGAGCTACGCGCGCGCGGATTCCGAAATCGCGCTTAAGTTGACACGTGATTTAAAGGCCGCAGGGGTGCCGATCTGGCTCGATCAGCTGGACATTCCTCCTGGAGAACGTTGGGACCGAGCCGTGGAAGCGGCCTTGGAAAGCAGTAAATGTCTGCTGGTGATCCTATCACCAAACTCTATGTCTTCAGAGAACGTCATGGACGAGGCGTCTTATGCGATGGACGAGAAAAAGGAAATCGTGCCGGTGATTGTCCAGCAGTGCAAACTTCCTCTGCGAATGCGGCGGCTTCAGTTCATCGACTTTACACGTGATTACAACGCTTCGCTGAAGCAACTTCTCACTGTCCTCGGCAACGACACCGATCAAAAAGCGCCGCCGGCCCAGAAAGACGACGCCGTTACCCCTTCTGAGGCATTACCGCTGGCAACAGCGGAGCCCGGCGACGCTCGTGTGTCGAGCGGACCCAACGTGGACAGGCTCGCCTTTGCCGGTAAAGCGGTCGTTGACAGTCTGCGTTCGATGTACAAGAAGGTCATCTCGTGCAATGGCCACACGATCGAAATCCGTCATTTCGGCAGAATTAAAGTAAGCGTTTTCTATGACGGAAAAGAGATCGCCTTGGAAGGGAAGCCGAAGCCTTCCAAATTGCCTGCCATGTTCTCCACGACCGCCGCATACACGTTTCAAGTGGTCGAGGCGGGAAGTCCGATTGTGTACGAAATTGCTTGGGGACCTCGCTGGCATGGCTGGGAGTACTGGCATGAGGTACGCAGAAACGGCGAAGCTGTGTTCAACGACCGTTAGGGAATCGGCGAAGCGAAGCTAGTAAAAGGCGGAGTCCGCACAAAGGATCACCTCGCCGGCTCGATGTGCACCAGCACATCGGCAACACGCGAATCGCTTTGCTGGATTGCCGCTTTCACTCGGTGCGCGATCTCGTGTCCTTCGTGCACGGAAATATTCCCGTCCACTCCCACGTGAAGATCGACGTAAAAATCCAGTCCCATTTTGCGAGCGCGACATTTTTCGACTGTAACAACGCCGGGGACAGAGTTGGCCACGCGGCGAATGGACCTGACGATTTTGCCGCCGGGCGCGGTATCCATAATTTCGTAAAACGCCGGCCGCGCCAGACGAACGCCGTTAGCGGCAATGAGCACGCAGGCAACAAGCGCGGCCCAGTCATCGGCGCTTTGCCACTTCTTCCCGCCAATCAGTGCCAGCGAGATTCCGATAAACGCCGCAGCCGAAGTCATTGCATCGAAGCGATGATGCCATGCGTCCGTTTTGACAGCTGTGCTTTCTATCTTTTGTCCAAACCGAATCACATAGCGAAATAAAGTTTCCTTCACGACCACGGTCACGACGAGAACGGCCAAAGTCCAAGGCGCAGGCCCATGATGTGGTAGAAAAATCTCGCGCACGCTTTGAATCGCCAGACCCACTGCGGCGGCAAAAACCCCAACTGCAACGATCACGGCGGCGATTGGCTCGGCCTTGCCGTGACCGTACGGGTGCGTCTTGTCCGGCGGCCGCGCCGCGAAAGTGAGTCCTCCCCAAATCACGATTGAGCCGCCGACGTCCAGCGCGGATTCAATTCCATCGGCGATCAAGACGTAGGCGTGACCGATGGCGCCAGCCAGGATTTTTATTGCCGCTAACAGGACATTGATGATCAAGCCGAACAGAGCGAACCGCGCGCCAGTTCGCGAGATTGAAGAACTCGGGGGCATGGTGGATAACGCAGTTTGCACATTCTGGTCAGACGCGTCAGCTTGCGATGACATCAATGAGCAAAAATATAAACGCAGTCGTTTACAAAAAGCACGGAAATCCCGCGGACGTTCTGCACGTCAAATCGCGGCCATGGCCCACGCCGACGTCAGGCGAAGCTGTTGTAAAAATGTGCGCCGCGCCGATTAACCCCGCTGACTTGAATCAGATCGAAGGAAAATATCCGGTGCGACCAGAGCTGCCAGCCACGCCTGGCTTCGAAGGCGCTGGAGTCGTTGTCGATCTCGGAGCGGGTGTGAAAGGCCTAACGAGTGGCGCGCTGGTAATTTTGCCGCACAACATCGGCACGTGGCGAGATGCGCTTGCAGTGAAGGCCGAAGACCTGGTCGTTGTCCCTGAGGAGATCGAGCCTGTGCACGCGGCAATGTTGAAAATCAATCCGATGACGGCGTGGCGTCTGCTGCATGATTATGTCGATTTGGAACAAGAAGATTGGCTCATTCAAAATGCAGCGAACTCCGCGGTAGGCCGCGCAGTGATTCAAATCGCGCGCGAGCCGGGCTACAGAACGGTGAATGTCGTTAGGCGATCCGAATTGATTGACGAATTGCGTGCAGAAGGCGGCAATGCAGTGATAGTCGATGGAGAGAATCTTCGCGACGAAGTCAAAAACGCGACAGGTGGCGCGCCAATTCGCCTGGGTTTGAACGCCGTGGGCGGCGAGAGCGCGTTACGCCTGGCAAACTGTCTCGCTTTCGGCGGAACCCTGGTGAGCTTTGGAGCGATGAGCTTGCAGCCGTTGAAAATTCCGACCGGCCTTCTCATTTTCAAAGACCTGCGTTTCCGCGGCATCTGGATCAACAAATGGTACGACAACGCGACGCCGGCCCAGCGAATGGACGCGTTTCAGTCATTATTCGAAATGGCAAAGCGCGGGCTGTTGAAAACGAAAGTCGAAAAGGCGTATCCGCTGAGTGAAGCCAAGGCCGCCGTCGCACACGCCGCGCAAGGCAAGCGCAGTGGTAAAATCATTTTCGAATTCGGCGAATAAATTAAGGGACAGCTAAACCGCGAAAGAAGCAAAAGCAGGATGGGTTTCACGCCGCCGTTTGCCGTCATTGCTCTGGTTCTGATTCTCGCGCGCACCATCGCTGAACTGTGGCTAAACCAACTAAACCAGCGTCACATCCGCGCTAACCAGAACGAAGTGCCGCCAGCATTTCGCGAAATGATTGACGAGGCGACGTATCGTCGTTCGATCGAGTATACGTTGGCCAGAAGCCACTTCGGAGATGTCACCAACGTGTTCGACGCCATGGTGCTGATCGCTGTGCTGTTCAGCGGCGTGTTGCCATGGTGGTTTGCAAGATTCAGCGCGAGCTTCGGGACCTCGATCTGGGCGATGGCTGGTTTCCTCTTCGTTACAGGCATCGCGTTGAGCGTCCTCGCGCTGCCGTTCGCTTGGTATGCGCAGTTCAAACTCGAAGAGCAATTCGGGTTCAACACCACGACCATAAAGACGTGGGGGCTCGATCGTGTGAAAGGACTGCTGCTCGCGATCCTACTCGGCTACCCATTGCTTGCGCTGGTGTTGAAAATAATCGAGTGGACTGGCGCAAACTGGTGGGTTTGGGCGGCGGCGATGGTCGTCGCGTTTCAACTCCTCCTGATGCTTGTCGCCCCGGCGATTATTATGCCGCTCTTCAACAGGTTCACACCGCTGCCGGAGGGCGGGTTGCGCGAGCGGCTCTTTGCACTGGCGCAGCGCACCGATTTTCCCACGCGCAGCATCGAGGTGATGGATGGCAGCAAACGCTCGCGCCACTCCAACGCCTTCTTCACCGGGTTCGGTCGTTTTCGAAAAATCGTGCTGTTCGACACGCTCATCGGGCAGCTCACCGATCCGGAACTGGAATCCGTGCTGGTGCATGAAATTGGTCATTACAAAAAGCGCCACGTATGGAAGCTGCTCGGTGTTTCCATCGCCGGCGTGTTTGTGGCGTTCGCCGCGATCGCGTGGCTGGCGCGCCAGCAATGGTTTTATCACGCGTTTGGTTTCGAGCATCACGCAGGCTTTGCTGCCGCCAACGTTGTCCCTGCGATGCCGCTGTTTGGATTGCTCGCCGGAACGATTAGTTTCTGGCTTTCGCCGCTCGTTCACATCTGGTCGCGTCGTTTCGAGTACGAGGCGGACGCATTTGCGCGAGCGACAATGGGCGAGGCGCAGTCACTCATCCACGCGTTGCGCAAACTGAGCGAAAAAAACCTGAGCAACCTCACGCCCCACCCGCTCTATAGCGGTTTTTATTACTCGCATCCGACGCTGCTCGAACGGGAACGCGCGCTGGGAACTGCGCCTTGAACGCACGTCTTCACTTCGCGAAATAAAAAACCTCGGGGTTGACACAAACGCCGCTACAACGTCGGCTTATTCAACGTGCAAAATGATCAAGCGAGTCGCACGGCAGTGCTCATCGCCGCGAGCCTCGTTCTTCTGCATCGCGATCCAAAGCATTCGGGGCTTGTCTCCAAAACTTCCGCAGACCTGTGCGCTGGTATGCTGGAGACACATTCATCGCAGACGCGTTTCTTTTTGAAGATTGTGCAACAGGGCTGGTTCAGGCCGGTCGCGAGGCTGATCGAGGGGATTACGATCCCGGGAATTTTGCTGCATTACGCCTTACGAAAGAAGTGCATCGCCGCGCTCGCGTGCTCAGCGCTTAATGATGGAACTACACAGGTCGTCACCATCGGCGCCGGGTTTGATCCTCTCACGTTCGAATTGCATCATGATTTCCCAAGCGTCCGATTTTGGGAGATTGATCATCCGACGACGCAACGTCACAAACTGCGCGCCCTCCCTAGAGTCAGCCCTGACCGACTGCATTTTGTGGCGGCAGACCTGAACGCCACAGCTCTCGACAAAGAACCACTAATCGCGAACGGTTTCGATCCCACTCGACGCACCTTCTGGATCGCCGAAGGTCTCTTGATGTATCTCCGGGCAGACATGGTTGCGTCGCTGATCAGGACCTTGAACAGCCTGAGCGCTTCAAGAAGCCAGTTCGTGTTTACGTTCATGGAAAAGAATGGCGACGGCGGGATTCGTTTCGATTCGCAAAGCAAGCTCGTTGATCGGTGGTTGCGCAGCCGCGGCGAACCATTTCTCTGGGGTGCAACGCGAAGTGAACTCGTCGGCCTTGTAGGCCCATGGCGCGTGATTCGATTTTTGGATCACAACGATTTGCGCCGACTGGAATCCCGACTGGCAGACGAATCTATTGCAAAAGGCGAGGTGATTTGCCTCGCTCAGATTTAGCTGGGTCAATTAAGCTCCGGCATGCTAACACGGCGCGAATTCATACGCACCGCGGCGCTTTTTGCGCTCGCGCCGCGGCTTTTCGCGGAGCGCGAGCGAGAGATTTGGGTTAATGACGTTCACTCGCAGCTCAATCGCACTCGAGTCTACGAACTTCTAAGACCGCGTACCGGAGATGAACTTGCTGAGATTGTGCATTCTGCGTCGCGAAAAGGCTTGCCCATCTCGATTTCCGGCTGCCGGCATTCGATGGGGAGTCAGCAATTTGCCACCGACAGCATTTGCATCGATACGCGTGGCCTCGATCGCGTGATTTCTTTCGATCGAGAACGTGGTTTGATCGAAGCCGAAGCCGGCATCCAATGGCCGAAATTGATTCACAGTTATCTGGAAGCTCAAGGCAACAGCGTAAAGCAATGGGGTATCGCTCAAAAACAAACCGGCGCCGATACATTCACGCTGGGTGGAAGTCTGTCGTCGAACGTGCACGGACGTGGATTGGCAATGAAGCCGCTCATTTCCAATGTCGAATCATTCACTCTGATCAACGCAGATGGGAAATCGATCCGCTGCTCGCGCGACGAAAACGACGAACTATTCCGAGTTGCGATCGGCGGCTACGGTCTTTTTGGCTTGATCGACAGTGTAACGCTTCGGCTTGTTCCCCGGCAAAAACTGCGACGTGTGGTGGAGATCATTCACGCAGACGAGCTACCAAAACGTTTTGAACCACGAATAGCGCAAAAATATCTTTACGGCGATTTTCAATTTTCCGTTTATGAAAAATCGCCGGACTTTCTCCAGCGGGGCGTGTTTTCCTGCTACGAGGCGATCGACGTGGGCGAGCCGATTGTTGCCAAAAAAGAGTTACGCGATGATGACTGGTTACAGCTGCTGCGCCTTGCTTACACGGACCGGGAAAAGGCTTTCAAGCGTTACAGCGCTTATTATTTGTCCACGAACGGGCAGACTTACTGGTCCGACACAAATCAACTCAGCGCGTATCTGCCCAATTACGCGCAGAAGATCCGAGAGCAAATCGGAGGCGAAGAATCGAGCCTCATCATCACCGAAATTTACGTCCCGCGCACGAAGCTTCCTGATTTCCTGGCGCAGGCAGCGGAACTGTTGCGCTCGAATCGCACGACCGTCATTTACGGCACAGTGCGGCTCATTGAAAAAGACGATGAGAGTTTCCTGGCCTGGGCGAAAGAATCTTACGCGTGCATCATCTTCAATCTGCTCACATTTCACACACCTGCCGGCGTTGAAGCGTCGGCCCGTTCCTTTCGTGGCTTGATCGATCTGGCCACGCCTGACAGAGGAAGTTACTATCTGGCTTACCATAAATTCGCGAAACCCGAGCAGGTGCTGACCTGCTATCCGCAGTTCAAACAATTTCTCGCTTTGAAAAGAACATACGACCCCAACGAGCGCTTTCAGAGCGATTGGTATCGCTACTATCGAAAGCTCTTCGCGAGCTGATTTCGAAAGATGGCAACTGTGATCGTTGTCGGCGCGGGAGTTAACGGTGCTACTGCCGCGATCGAATTGAAAAAACGTCGGCACAAAGTCGCGCTCGTCGACCCCGGTCCGCTGCCGCATCCACTGGCGGCATCCACCGACGTCAGCAAAGCAGTGCGCGCGGCTTACGGCGCAGATGAGGAATACACCGAATTAGCTGAGCGCGCGATCAAGCTCTGGCGCAAGTGGAACAAAGAATTTGGCCTCCAGTTCTATCGCGAAGTCGGAGTGATGTTCGTTTGCCAGCGGGAAATGAAGCCGGGCGATTTTGAATACGAAAGCTTCAAGATGCTGGAGAACCGCGGACACAAGATCGAGCGCATGAACTCGGCGCAGGTATGGAAACGGTTTCCGGCATGGAATCCGGAGCTCTATCGCGATGGCGTTCTCGAATGGGAAGCCGGCTATGCGGAAAGCGAGCGCGCCGTCGCAAAATTGATCGAGCGCGCGAAATCGCTGGGTGTGGAACTGCATGAGGGCACACGCTTTTCGCAGTTGGATGAGAGCGACGATCGTGTGAAGGGAATCGTGTTAGATAATGGGCAACAGATCGCTGGTCATCTTGTCGTAATCGCGGCCGGTGCGTGGACGCCCTATCTGCTGCCCTTCACGAAAAATTTCTTTCGCGCCACCGGTCAACCGGTATTTCACCTGAAACCCCAGCAGCCTGAGCTCTTTGCAGCGGAGCGTTTTCCGGTTTTCGGCGCAGACATTACGACGACCGGTTACTATGGATTCCCACTGAATCGTGATGGGGTGGTGAAGATCGCCAATCATGGTCCTGGTCGGGAAATGTCGCCCGATTCGCCAGAGCGACTCGTCACTCGACAGGAAGAACAGAATCTGCGTGAGTTCTTGTCATCGACTTTTCCGGTATTAGCGGACGCGCCGATTGTTTACTCGCGCGTGTGCATGTATTGCGACACGCACGATGGACACTTCTGGATCGCGCGCGACCCGGACCGCGAAGGATTAATAATTGCTGCGGGGGACAGCGGACATGGATTCAAGTTCGCGCCGGTGCTTGGCGAAATCATCGCAGATGCAGTGGAAGAACGGCAAAATCCGTTACTGCAAAAATTCCGGTGGCGACCGGAAGTGCGCGCGGGCAGCGGGACAGACGTCGCGCGCGCGAAGGAAAACCTGTAGCGGCGGCACGTGCCCGGCGCGCCCGGCGGTCACGCCCTACCCTTTTGGGCTGTCTCTCTCTTTGGCTGGCGCTTAATTAGAGTGATTTGCTTGATGCGCGCGGAATCGGACGGACTCCACGTCGCAACCTCGGGATCGTCTTTGAAAGCATTGTGAACCAGGCGCCGCTCGTAGGAGTTCATCGGCTCAAGCTGAAGCGAACGGCCCGTGATGCGCACACGATCGGCTAATTCCCGCACCCGTTGCACAATGCGATCTTCGCGCATGGAACGGTAATGTTCGCAATCGACGATGACTTTCGGAGCGTCTTTGTCTTTGGCTTGAAGCAGCCGGTTAAGCAAAAACTGGATCGCCTCGAGAGTTTCGCCATTGCGCCCAATGAGGCGTCGGCTTTCCTCGGTATAAATCTGGAGCGTCGGGTTGCCGCCTTCGTTGGTGGTCTCGTCGATTTGCACCACGAAACCGAGATAGCCGAGCATGGTGTCGAGCAGATCCTTTGGCGTCATCATCGTTTTCGTTTTCCGGCGGGCGCAACTTTTTCCAGCGTCGGCATGGGTTGTCGTTTGTTCTGATAAAATTGCAGGATACTGAAAAGATTCTGCGCAGTGTAATACAATGCCAGTGCTGCCGCAAAATTGTAGCAGATAAACAGAAAGATCAGCGGCATGAACATCATCACGCGGCGCTGCGTGGGATCACCCGTCTTCGGCGTCATCGCCATGAGCCAGATCTGCGTGGCGGCCATGCACAGCGGGATGATGTTGATGGGCAGACCGAGCAACGGCAGA
>Ga0209056_10000638_pt1 | contig 38808 bp, 30 predicted proteins | sample GraSoiAngelo_114_FD_185876 | JGI IMG/M metagenome (GOLD analysis project Ga0209056, IMG submission 185876) | Grasslands soil microbial communities from the Angelo Coastal Reserve, California, USA - 14_0903_13_40cm (SPAdes) (version 2) | ecosystem: Environmental > Terrestrial > Soil > Grasslands... | reverse complement strand
GAGCTTGCCCTGGGCCGGTATCGCGCCGAGGCCACCGAGCTGGCGCGGCGGTTGTCGCAATCGGGAGCACTGACCGGCGTGAGCGACGCCGTGCGCGAGGGCGTCGCCGCCTACAGCGCGCTGTTCCCCAGGGCGCTGGCGACGATCCCGGCGCGCTATCACGACATGCCGTACCGTGTGCTATTTCGCCTGATCGCGGCGCGGCTCGAGGCGACCCGGCGCGATGCACCGCCGCCCGAAGGCTACGGCGCCGCCGCGGAGCTGGAGCGGGATCTCGGTCTGGTGATCGCGAGCCTCCGCACGCACCGGGGAGAGCATGCCGGACTGTTCGGTGTGCAGCGCCTGCTGCGCCGCGTCGAGACGTTCGGCTTCCACCTGGCCACGATCGACCTGCGACAGCACGCTCATGTCCATCGCGCGGTGCTCGCGACCCTCCTGAAAGACCCGGACTGGAACGACCGCCCCGCCCCAGACCGGCTCGCCCGGCTGCGCCGCGTGCTCGAGCAGGGAGAACAGCCGGCAGGCGCACCTGACGCGCATGCGACCCGCACGCTCGAGGTCTTCAAGGCGATCGCCGACAGCCGCGCGCGCTTTGGGCCGGACGCCGTAGGTCCCTACATCATCAGCATGGCGCAAGGCGCGGACGACGTCTTCGCCGTTCTGGTGCTCGCGCGCTGGGGTGGGCTCGCTGGATCGGGCGGGGGTGGGGGTGGGGTTCATGTGCCGCTGGACGTCGCGCCGCTCTTCGAGACTGTGGCCGATCTCGGCGCCGCGCCCGGCGTGATGCGTGAGTTGCTGGCCGATCCGTACTACCGTGCGCACCTCGCCGCGCGCCGCATGCATCAGATGGTGATGATCGGCTACTCCGACAGCAACAAGGACGCGGGGATCGGCGCGTCGCGCTGGGGGCTGCAGCACGCGCAGGCAGCGCTCGTGGAGACGACCGAGAAGTCGGGAGTCGATCTCACATTCTTTCACGGCCGCGGCGGCACCGTCAGCCGGGGCGGCGGCAAGATCACGAACGCCATTCTGAGCGCGCCGCGGGGCTCGATCCGGGGACACTTCCGAATGACGGAACAGGGCGAGGCCATCGACGCGCGGTACGGGCTGCGCGGCATCGCCATGCGGACGCTCGCACAGACGGTGAACGCCGTGGCGCTCGCGACCGCCCTTCCCCGCGCGCCCGATGTCCGTGAGTCAGTCTGGACCACTATCATGGACACCATCGCACAGGGCAGCCGGACGGCCTATCGCGCGCTCGTGTACGACGACTCGCAGTTCGTGGAGTATTTCCGCCTGGCGACGCCGATCGACGTCATCCAGCGCATGGAAATCGGCAGCCGCCCTGCGTCACGCCCCAGCACCGAGCAAAGCGAAATCGAACAACTGCGCGCGATTCCGTGGGTGTTTGCGTGGACGCAGAGCCGTCATGTGCTGCCCGGCTGGTACGGTCTGGGCACGGCGCTGGATGGCGCGACCCGGCGCTACGGTGCGGACGCGCTGGGGGAGATGGCGCGCGAATGGCCGTTCCTGAAGGCCCTGCTCGACGACGTGGAGATGGTGCTCGCGACGGCCGATCTCGCCATCGCGGCGCGCTATGCGCGGCTCGCCGGGAAGCTGGGCGATCGTTACTTCCCGTTGATTCGAGCGGAGTTCGATCGCACGGTTGCCCACGTGCTCGCATTGAAACGCGCCACGGCGTTGCTCGATTCCGATCCCGCGCTCCAGCGGTCGATTCTGTTGCGCAATCCATACGTGGACCCGATGAGCTTCCTGCAGATCGATCTGCTGGAGCGGTGGCGCGCCGCGGGGCGGCCGGACAACGAACTGTTCCGGGCGCTGCTGGCGAGCGTGCGCGGCATCGCGCAAGGGTTGCAGAGCACGGGTTGAAAGGTTTAACGTCGTGCCATGACACAAGCGACGACACTCGGTGAGCTGAAGAAAACGGAGTGGGCCAGTCCGGCCCGACGCCAGCGCACCGTCAAAGATGAAATGCGCGAGAATCTCATCTGTTTGCTCGAGAACGGCTCGCCGCTGTTCCCGGGCATCGTGGGATACGAAGAGACGGTGCTCCCGCAGCTCGTAAACGCCATTCTCTCGCGCCACAACTTCATTCTGCTGGGGCTGCGCGGTCAGGCCAAAAGCCGGATCCTGCGCCAGCTCGTCACGCTGCTCGATGAAGAGATTCCGATCATCGGGGGCAGCGAGGTCAACGACGATCCGTTCGATCCGATTTCCAAATACGGACGCGAGCTCATCGCCGAACGCGGCGACGCCACACCGATCGCCTGGCTATCGCGCGAGCTGCGGTTCGTCGAAAAGCTTGCGACCCCGGATGTCACGATCGCCGACATCATCGGCGACGTCGATCCGATCAAGGCGGCGCGCGGCGGGCATCTCCTGTCGGACGAGCTCACGATGCATTTCGGCCTGCTGCCGCGCGCCAATCGCGGGATTTTCGCGATCAACGAGCTGCCGGACCTGGCGGGCAAGATTCAGGTGGGTCTCTTCAACATCATGCAGGAAGGCGACGTCCAGATCAAAGGTTACCCCGTCCGGCTGAACCTCGACGTCGCGCTGGTCTTTACCGCGAACCCCGAGGACTACACGGCGCGGGGCAAGATCATCACGCCGCTGAAAGACCGCATCGGTTCGGAGGTCACGACGCACTACCCGCTCAGCGTGGAGCTCGGCTCGACGATCACGCAGCAAGAGGCGTGGGTCGAGCGGAACGGCGCGCGATCCGTCCGCGTCCCCGATTTCATGGCCGAGTTGATCGAGCGGATCGCGTTCGAAGCGCGCGAGGACAAGCGGGTGGATCGTCGCAGTGGTGTGTCACAGCGCCTGCCGATCAGCGTGCTCGACAACGTCGTGTCGAACGCCGAGCGGCGCACGATTCTCACCAAAGAAAAAACCGTCGTGCCGAGGATCTCGGACGTCTATGCGGCGTTGCCCGCGATCACCGGCAAGCTCGAGCTCGAGTACGAGGGCGAGTTGCAGGGCTCCGAGACGATCGCGAAGGACCTCATCCGGCGTGCCGCCGGCCGCACGTTCGAAGGCCGCGTGGGCGGCGCCAACGTGGACGACATCGTGCACTGGTTCGATGAGGGCGGCGCGCTCAAGATCACGCCCGACGAGCGGTCCGAGGCGTTGCTCAAGGGCTTTACCGTCGTACCCGGCCTCCTCGCGCTGATCGATCAGGTCGGGCTGGCGGGCAAGAAAGATCCGGCCACGATGGTGTCGGCGTGTGAGCTCGTGCTCGAGGGGCTCGTCGCCGAGAAGCGGATCGCGCGCAGCGAGGAGCTGGGGTACGTGCGGGCGCGTGCAGAGCAGAAACCGCCGTTCGGCAAAGGACCGATGGGGACCGGCGGGGGACCTGGCACAGGACCCAACCTCTTTACGTAATCCGCAGCATCCCTTTCACATCCGGGAGTCGCCATGGGCAAGCTCGTCTTTGGTTTCGCACTCCTCGCGGTCGCCTTCTTCCTCCGCCTCGGCGCTGCCACCGTCCGCAGCGAAAGTGCGGCGGGGCGGCCGATCGGCGGCACACTACGCATTCTCAGCTATGTCGCCCTGGTCGTCGGCGTGATCATCGTGCTCGGATCGACGACCGTAGTCATCAACGCCGGCGAAGTGGGCGTGCGGCATGCCTTCGGCACCGTCGATCCCAAACCGCTGCTGCCGGGGATCAGGCTGGTCACTCCGTGGTCCTCGGTCGAGCGCTTCACGACGCGTGAAGAGCAATACCCGTTCTCGGGTGAGCAGGTCGAAGAAATCGCAGCGCTGTCGAGCGAGCAGATGGGCATGACGGTGGACGTGGGACTGCGGTGGCAGATCGATCCGCAGCAGGCGTCACGCATCTACACCGAAATCGGCATCGAAGATCAGATCCACAGTGCGGTCCGCAACGCCATTCGCAAGGGCGTCCGTGACGGCATGGTGCAGTACTCGATCAACGACATCTCCAAGCGCACCCAAATTGCCAGAACGATGGAGGCGCTCGTGGATTCGGCGCTCGTCACCCAGCCGCGCGCCGGCGGGCCGCCGTTCCGCATCGCGACCGTGACGGCGTTCTTCCTGCGGGATTTGCAGCCGCCCGCGCAGGTGGTCCAGGCCATCAACAACAAGATCGCGCAGGAGCAGCAGGTAGAGACCGAGCGCCACCGCGTCGAGGTCGCGCGGCTTCAGGCGGAGCAGCAGCGGCTGCTCAATACGACGCTGACGCCGGAAGCGCTCACGCGGCAGTATCTCGAGGTCCTGCGCGACATGAAGACGGGCAACAACCTCGTGATCCTGGTGCCGACCCAGGGCGGCATTCCGATCCTCAACATCGGAGATCTCCGACGCAATCTGCGCCAGCAGTAAGGCCGCTCGTCACCATCACGCGCCAATACGCCTCGGGCGGGTCGGAGATCGCGCGGCGGGTCGTCGAACGCCTCGACGCGGGCTGGATGCTGGTCGACAACGAGTTCGTCGATCAGGTCGCGCGCCTCGCCGGGCTCCCGCGCGAGGAGGTGGCGCGCCACGAGGAGCGGGCACCTGGCCTGCTGGAGCGATTGGCGCGCACCCTGGCCGTCGCGTCGCCGGAGATGTTCATCACGACCGGTGAGACACGGGTGCCTGTCGAGACCGAAGAAGAGCTGGTCGCCCAGATGACCGAGCGCGTGATCGCCGAGGCGGCAGCAGAGGGCCGCGTGGTACTCGTCGGGCGGGGCGCGCAGGCCGTCCTCGCGACGCGGCCGAATGCGCTGCACGTCTATGTCGTCGCGTCCAAACCGTTCCGGCGGAAAGTCGCGATCGAGCGACTCGGCGTCGATCCGGCGAAGGTCGATAAGGTGATCGACGAGACCGATCAGCACCGCGACCAGTACGTCAAGACGCACTACGGGCGCGACCGGCAGGACCTCACGCAGTACGATCTGGTGCTGAATGCGGAACGGCTGGGGTTTGAAGGGGCGGCGGAACTGATTGTCGCGGAGATCAAGCGTCGGAAATGGATGTAGAAGAAGCAGGTCCTTCGCGCCTACGGCGCTCAGGATGACAGCTTCACTTACTTTTTTAAAAGAAGAAAACAAGAGCGGCTTGTCATCCTGAGCGAAGCGCGCGGAAACGCGCGCGGAGCGAAGGATCTAAGCCGTTCGGATCTCCGGCGCCAACCACGCCGCAATCGTCACCGCCAGCATGACGATCGCCCCACCCGCCGCGAGCGTGGTCGGCACGCCGATGTGCTCCGCTACGACGCCGAACAGAAACGCACCGAACGGCGCCATTCCCACGAAGACGAACGAATAGAACCCCATGATGCGCCCCCGCAGGTGATCGGGTGCGCTCGTCTGCAGCAGCGTGTTGGTAATCGAGTTGTTCACGATCATCGCGCAGCCGGTGAGCGCGAGCAGCACCATCGAGAGCGGCAGCACGCGAGACGTCGAGAAAAGAATCAGCAGCAGACCAAACACAGTGCCGCCCAGGAGCATGAGACGGCCGCGCCGCCGGATGCGCGCCGAGGTGAGCGCGATGGCGAGGGCCCCGATGACCGCACCGATCCCGATCGATGACGTCAGGGCCCCATACCCGGCGGCTCCGCGGTGCAGGACATCGCGCGCGAATACCGGCATCATCGCGATATAGGGAAACCCAAACACGCTGATGATGGCCGTCAGAGTCATGAGCACGCGCGAACGCCGGTCGCCGCGCAGATACGCCAACACCTCGCGGAAACCGGTCCACGCGGACGTGGTCTTGGCCGGGCGCGGGTTGCTCGGGAGCCGCATCATCAGCAGGCCCGCAATCACCGCGATGTAGCTCACGCCATTCAGGAAATAGCACCACGCGATGCCGAGGGCGCCGATCAGGAAGCCCGCGATCGCCGGGCCGAGCACGCGCGCGGCGTTGAACAGCGACGAGTTCAGCGCGATCGCGTTCATCAAGTCGTCTTTGCCGACCATCTCGACGATGAACGCCTGGCGCATCGGAATGTCGAACGCGCTGGCGAGGCCGAGGATGGTGGCGAGCACGAGGACCTGCCAGACTGCCACCACGCCGGTCCACACCAGAATCGAGACGGTGAACGCCTCGAGCATGAAGGCGACCTGCATGAAAATGATCACGCGCCGCTTGTCCACGCGGTCGGCGATGACGCCGGCATACAGGCTGAACAAGAGAACGCCAAGTGAGCTGAGGGCAGCGGTCAGGCCGACGTAGAATGGCGAGTTGGTCAGCGTGAGGATCAGCCACCCCTCGCCGACATTTTGCAGCCACGTACCGACGAGGGAGATGCCTTGACCGACGAAGAAGAGGCGGAAGTTGCGGTGGGCGAGTGCCCCAAATCCGTAGCGTCGCGCAGCTTCGGTCATTGCGTGAAAGGTCGCGAGCGCACGACATTGTGGGTAGACACATGAAATACACGACCTACAGCCGTTACGTCCCCGGGCTGCTCGAGACGCTCAACCTGCAAGCGTTGCTCGATCAGCTCGCCGACTTCCTGCTCCAATCCGGATTCGCGGGAGGCCCGTACTCGCATCCGTTCTGGGGCGAATTCGGCGAGGAGGATCCCGACCGCTCACTCGATGCGCTGCGCCAGGCGATTCTCCAGGCGTTGATGGACTCGGGCCAGCTCACGCCCGACATGCTCAACGTCTTGCGCGGCGAATCGACCGGCGACACGCAGAAGGACCAGGAGCTGCAGAAGCAGCTTGCCGATCTGCTCGATCAGATCGTGCAGAAACTGATCGACGAGGGCTACCTGAATCTCCAGCAGGCGCCCAAGATGCCCGGCGCGCAGCAGCCCGTCCTCGGCCCGGGGGGCATGGCCAAAGAAGCGGCGCAGCAGGTGCAGTTCAATCTCACCGACAAGGGCATCGATTTTCTCGGCTTTCGAACGCTCAAGCACCTCCTGGGGAGTATCGGGAAGTCGAGCTTTGGCGCGCACGAGACGGAGCACCTGGCGACCGGCGTCGAGGCCGAATCCGCGAGCAAGCGCTACGAGTACGGCGACACGCTCAATCTCGACGTCAACGCCACGTTGTCGCACGCGCTGAAGCGCGAGGGCCTCGGCGTCCCGATCAACCTCGAGTACGACGACCTAATGGTGCATCAGGCCGAGTATCGCTCGTCATCGGCGACGGTGCTGATGCTCGACTGCTCGCATTCGATGATTCTGTACGGCGAGGATCGGTTCACGCCGGCCAAGAAAGTCGCGCTCGCGCTGACGCACTTGATTCGCACGCAATTTCCGGGAGACACGCTGCGCGTCGTGCTGTTTCACGACACGGCGGAGGAGATCCCGCTGGCGCAGCTCGCGCATGCGCAGGTGGGGCCGTATCACACGAACACGACGGAAGGGCTGAAGCTCGCGCGCCGCATCCTGATGGGGCAGCGCAAGGACATGCGGCAGATCATCATGATCACGGACGGGAAGCCGTCCGCGCTGACGCAGCCGGACGGCCGGATCTACGTGAATTCGATGGGACTCGACCCGCACATTCTGCAGGCGACCTACCGCGAAGTCGCGCTGTGCCGCCGCAGCGGCATCCTGATCAACACGTTCATGCTGGCGCGCGACCGCAGCCTGGTCGAGTTCGTGAAGAAGGTCTCCGCGATTTGCCGCGGCAAAGCCTACTTCACCAACACGATGACGCTCGGCCAGTTCATCCTCATGGACTTCATGAGAAGGAAGACTCGGCGCGTCAGCTAGTAGCGCGGCGTCAGCACTGAGCTGCCCGAGGCATCGGCGGCAATCGCGAACCGCGCCACGCTTCGTCCCAACGCTTGGCCGGCTTCGATGTCGAACCGGTAATGAATGCCGGCGTACATGCGCGACAACCCCGCCTCAATGACCATCGCGTCGAGCTGCTCGCGCTCTTCAGGGAAGAACGCGCTCAGCACTGCCGCCGTTGAAGCAGACACGCAGCTGTGACCCGAGGGATAAGACGGGTGGTTGGGCATCCCGACTGCGGGGACGACCGTGATCCCCGGATCCGCCTTCCACGGCCGGATCAACCAGTAGGTCAACTTCGCGTCCCAGCAACCGATCTGGGCGTCCGCCATCGTCGCACTGACGAGCGCGAAGACGTGTGTCGCCTCGCGCTCGGATAGGCCGTGCTGGAGAACGTCCTGCGACGCGAGTTCCATCCAGAACCCCGACCCAGTGATTGTGCCGGCGTTCAACGCCCAGAACGTGGCGATCCGCACCTGCTCGGCCGTGCGGGTGTCCGAGATCTGCCGGATCTCGGCGAGCGCGGTCCCGAAGTCCGCGGAGCCGAACGCAGGCGGGGGCGCGGGGCGGAACTGGCTCGCGGAGGTCAGGAACCAGGGGAGCACTCCCGGTAGTTGCCCGCCGTTGACCCGCTGAGGGGGGATCGCACTGCTGGTCCAGAAGCCGGGTCCCACCCGTGGCGTCGCGGTGTTGGGATTGGTGAACCCGTCGGTAATCGCCCGCGCGACGATCTCGGCGCCGACAGCGCGACCGATCGCCTCGCCTGCCACGAACGCGGGGTGCGGCTGCCCAGGACCCGCAGCCGCTTGCGCCGTCACCGAGTCCTCGAGGGCCTGCGCCTGGCCGGGGAACAGGTAGCTCAACACCACGACCGACGCGCCTGCGACGGCGCCGCGATCGGTCTCGAGCAGTGCGCGGCCACCGACAGGGTCTGCGTCCTCGGCCCGCTGTACCGCCAGATACTGAGCGACGCCGAGGAGCGGGTACGCATGGGCTGCGGGGATCGGCCCGAGCCTCGCCTGCACGACGAGGTTGCGTGCGGTCAGTTGCCAGCCGGGGCTCGACAAGCCTTCAGCAAATGGGACGCCTTCGCGCGATGCGGACAGCGCGGGAGTGTTCGGCCCGAGTGGCCGGCCGTCGGGCTCGCACGCGAGCGCCAGGGTGACAAAGGTCGCGAGCCCGAATCGCCAGGTGTGGGTGTTCATCGTCCGCCTCCAGAGAGTGTGCGTGAGTTGCGTTCTCTGATTGAACGGATGGAGGCGGAGGCATTGATGCGCTGCCGCATCGTGACGTACAGATCTCTCTTGCCGAGGCCACCGGCACGCTCGGAGAAGAAGTACAGCGTCGTGCCGTCGAAGGAGAGCGCAGGGGCGCCGTCGAACGCCGTGCTGTTGACTGTGGCGCCGAGGTTGACCGGCGTCGACCAGGGATCGAGCGTGCTTGCGCGCGTCGACACCCAGATGTCCTGACTGCCGATGCCGCCGACCCGACCAGATCCATCGGACGACAGGAACATCTCGAGCCCATCGCGACGGATTGCGGTTCGCGTATCGCGACCCGGCGCGGAGAGCTCCGCGACGAGTACGGCCGGCCCGAACTCGCCATCGTCGCCCACCCGCGTGCTCGCGTAAATATCGTAGTCCCCGGGTCCGCCGAGCCGGGTGCTGGTGAAGTAGAGCGTGGTGATCCCCGTGGTCTCGTCCTCGAAATACGTGGGCCCGTTGTCGTTGGCCGGACCATTCACCACGCAACCGAGGTTCTCGGCGGGCTCCCAACCGAAGTCGTCCCGCTTGTCGTGACGCCGCGCCACGTACAGGTCCGCGAGACCACAGAACCCCGGCCTTGTGCTGTGGAAGTACATGCGGTGCCCGTCAGGCGTGAACGTGGGCGACCCCGTGTTGCTGCCGACGATGTTGATGGCCGGTCCGAGATTCACTGGCTGTCCCCACTCGGCGTCCAGACTGGGGCGCCGTGAGACCCAGATCTCTTCTGCCTGAAGGGCGTTGACACCGTTGACGCCTCCCGGGCGACCCGAGGTGATATACAGGCTGAGGCCATCTTTCGAGATCGCGGGGTGGTTGTCGTTGAATGTCGAATTGACGCCCGGGCCCAGATTGACCGGCGCGGACCAGGCGGACCAGACTGGGGCGTCGCTGCCCTCCGCATCAGCCATCAGCCCACCAACGGTCGGCCCAGCGGGGCCAGGGCGTTCGGCGGGATCGCAGGCGATCGCCAGAGCACACAGCAAAAGGATTGCGTTCTGAGATTTCGTGGCGTTCACGGTCAGTCTCCTTGACGAGGCCTCACGGCCTCCACGTCGGATCGATATCCAGCCCGGTAGAGGTGCCGAGGAGCTGCATCATGGCGGAGCCATCGGCATTCATCACGTAAATGCTGGTGAAGTCCCAGCAGTCGTAGTCGTCACATCCGAATACGTTCTTTGTAAAGGCGATCTTAGAGCCGTCCGACGACCACGCCGGGTGCCAGTCGGAGTCGTAGTTGTTGCTCAGCCTGGTCACGCCCGATCCGTCGGCGTTCATGACGTAGATCTGGGGATTGCCGTCGCGCATGCTCGAGAACGCGATCCGGAGACCGTCTGGCGACCACGCGGGGTCGGCATCAGCGGCCTGATTGTTGGTAATCCGAGTGACCCCGGAGCCGTCGGCGTTCATCACGTAGATCTCGTCTTGGCCGTCGCGCTCGCTCTGGAACGCGATCTTGGTCCCATCTGGCGACCACGCCGGCTCCCCGTCGAAGGCCGGGTTGTCGGTGAGCCGTACGACGCCCGAGCCGTCGGCGTTCATCACGTAGACTTCAATGTTGCCGTCGCGGCCGCTCTGGAACGCGAGCTTGGTCCCATCAGGCGACCAGGCCGGCCTCCCATCGAAGGCCGGGTTGTTGGTCAACCGGCTGACGCCGGAGCCGTCGGCGCTCATGACGTAGATCTCGGCATTGCCAATGCCGTCGCGCTCGCTCTTGAAGGCGATCCGCGTTCCGTCGGGAGACCAGGCGGCCTGACCGTACGACGCAGAGGCCGAATTGGAGGTCAGCCGTGCGGCGCTCTGCCCGTCGGCGTTCATCACGTAGATGCCGTCATAGTACGAGGAAGTGAACGCGATGCGTTGTGTGCGAACGCACGCGACATCGAATGTCACCGGAATCGTGTCGCCACCCATGACGCTAATCGTCACTGGGTTCGGCCCGCTGACCGTGCAGTTGCTCGCCACCTGGCCCAGCACGATGCTGCGACTTCCGGGCACGATCCTGGTGAGCTTTACCGTCCCATTGATCCCGACCGGCTGTGACCCGTCCCAGCGGCCGTCCACGTAGGCGCGATAGCCATCGAGATCGACATCGACCCCGGAAGTGGCCACGGTGACGCGCGCGACACCCGCCCGCTGCACGATGACGTGCGCCGAGCCGCTCGCGCCGGCCGCGGTGGCGGTGATCGTCGCCGTCCCCGCGGAACCGGTGGTGACCTTCCCCGAGTCGGAGACAATCGCCACCCCCGGCTGGTCGCTCGCCCACGCGATCGTCCGGAACACGCGATGCCCTGCCGCGTCGCGCAGCTGGACCGCGAGCTGCACCGTGGCGCCTTCCAGCAGGGTGTCCTGGAGCGGCGTGACGGCGACGGCGGCGACGGGCTGACCACGCACCGCTTCCCAGGTGCCGGTCGAGGCGCCGCAGGTCGTCGTGCCGCTCAGATGATCAGGCGGCGCTCCCGTGATCGTCGCCGTGTAGAAGCAGAACGGGCCGTTCCCAACTTGGAAGGTGATCGTGCTCCCCGCGACTTGGCCAGCGCTGACGCGATCACCGGACGTCGTGTTGTCCCGAGTTCCGTCGGACGTCTGGCAGATACCGACCTGGTCGGAGCGGCCCGCGAAAGTCGTTCCGCTTTGCGTGAAGACGTACGTCCCCGTGTCGTGGCAGACCGGATTGACGTACTGCTCCGTCCAGTCCCAGATCCCGGCGATGTCCACCCGGACGATCGCGGCACAGTTCACCGTGAAGCTCACCTGCGTCGTTTCGTTTGTCCCGACCTCGATGTCGCGGGGATTCGTTCCCGCGACGGTGCAATTCGGGGCCAGGCCCGTCAGCAGCGCGCTGTGGCGTCCGGTAGACAGGCCGGAAATCGTGCGGCTGCCGTTCACCGCAACGGCCATTCCCGCACCGCCATCGAGGGCGACCGTGTAGCCGTCGGGATCCAGGTCCGCGCCAGCGGTGACGACCGTGACTCGGACGTCACCGATGCGCGGCCCCGATGGCTCGCTGCACGCGACAGCCATTGACCCTAGTACCAGAACCGCGACGGCCCCGATTCGCATGTTGTCTCCTCCGTGTGGACACGTCAGCCACGCAACGCCGACGTGTTATGAAACGGAGCGAGGCGGAGCGATTTGCGCAGTGGAGAGGGAGTAGTTGTGACCGGTTCGCTAACAAAATGCGGCCCCGCGCAGGTCTTACTTGCGCCGAGGCCGCGCTCGCCGACTGATCCCTACGCTACGGCTGGCCGCCCACCTTTACCGGTATGGTGCGATTGATAGTCGTGCCGTCGCCGAGTTCGCCAAACTGGTTATCCCCCCAACAGTAGGCGACGCCACCCGTGGTGATGCCACACGTCTGCGTCCCCTTGGACCACAATGACGCGAACGTCAGGCCTCCTACGACAGGGACTGGAGTGCTGCGCGATATCGTCGAGCCGTCACCGAGTTGGCCGACTGAGTTGGCGCCCCAGCAATAGGCGCTGCCACTGGGGGTGAGGCCGCAAGTGTGGTCGCCCCCAGTCAGCGACGTAAACGTCAGACCACCCGCGACCTTAACCGGCACGGCGCTGTTCGCGCTGGAGCCGTTGCCGAGCTGGCCGAAGCCGTTGTAGCCCCAGCAGTAGGCCTCGCCGGCGGCAGTGAGCGCGCACGTCGCGTACTCAGCATTGATTGCCGTGAAGCTGAGTCCCCCAACGACGGCGACCGGCACGAGGCGGTCGACAAAGGTCCCGTCACCAAGTGAGCCGAGGCCGTTGGCCCCCCAGCAATACGCTTGCCCGCCTCCCGTGAGGCCGCAGGTCTGATTGGCGCCGGCATCGATCGCCGTGAACGTGAGACCACCGGCAACGGCGACCGGGACTGGGCTGTTGCTCATCGTGCCGTTACCGAGCTGGCCCTGATCATTCGTTCCCCAGCAATAGGCTGCGCCTGCCGCGGTGAGCCCGCAGGTGTGGTACTCGCCGCCCGTCAGCGTTGTGAACACCAGGCCACCGGAGACCGCTTGCGGCACCGAGCTATTCGCGAAGGCCCCGTCCCCGAGTTGCCCCGATCCGTTCGCACCCCAGCAATAGGCGGAGCCTGCGCTCGTGAGACCGCAGCTGTGCAGGAAGTGGGCGGCGACAGATGCGAAGCTGATCCCACCAGTGACGCCCAGGGGCCACCGGCTCGAGGGCACCCAGGCGTTGCCGAGCTCACCGTACCCGTTGTAGCCCCAGCAATACGCTGTCCCAGCAGCGGTGAGGCCGCAGGTGCTCCAGTAACCGCCGCGCACCGAGGTGAATTGCGTTGGAGGAGCCACCGTGATCGCCGACGCAGCGCTCACCGGGTCCGCGGCCGCGGTAATTGTGGCCGTCCCGACCGAGGTTCCTGAGACCACCCCGGAGGAAGTCACCGCGGCGATGGCTCCGTTATCACTCGTCCAGGTGACTGGATGCGTGTACAGGGTATTGCCCGCTGCATCCCGGACTACAGCGGTCAATTGCAGCGTGGTTCCGCCGAGGATCGTCGCGGCGTCAGGCGTCACCGTGATGCTGGCGGGCGGTGCGGCCCGGACGGCCTGGATCGAGGCGGTCGACCCGTCGGTGCACGACGCTCCACCATTCAGGCTGTCCGGAGCAGTCGTGAGCGTGACGTAATACTGGCACACTCCGGTGAAGAAGCTCACCGACTGATCCGAGATGACGCCGTCAGCGATCGGTCTTGGCGCCTCGGTGGCGCAATCGCCGGTCTGCCCCGCGCTCCCGTCGAACGTGAAACCGGTCTGGTTCAGGACGAACGATCCTGCATCGTTGCACAGCGGGACCAGGTTCCCAAAATCGTCGTACACGGTGAACTGCTCGACGAACGTCCACTCCCCGGCGACGTTGCCGGCGACTCTCGTAGAGACAGTGAGCCGTGCGCGTCCGGTCACCCCTTCACTGGTGGCCATGATCGTCGTCACACCGCCCGCCGACCCCCCCGACGCCAGTCCGGTGCCCCCGAGGGAGGCAGCTGTGGGGTTGGTGCTGGACCAGGTCACAGCGCGACCGGTGAGTGGGTTCCCTGCCGCGTCCCTCGGCGTTGCTGTGAACTGCACGCTCGCGCCCGGTGCGATTGTGTCGGTCGGGGGAGTCACAGTCACCGACGCTATAGGGACGAGAACGGACACGGCCGCCGAGCCGCTCTTCCCCCCGGAGCTAGCCGTGACGGTGGCGGACCCCGGCACCACCGCAGTGACCAGACCAGACGTCGAAACGGTGGCGACGCCTGGCTTATCGCTCGACCACACCACCGGCCGGAAGAACAGGCGATTCCCCTGCGCATCGCTCACCGCGGCAACAAGTTGCGTAGTGGCGTTGGGTAGCAGGTTGACCGACGCCGGGCTGACCGTCACGGACGCGATGGGTTCTTGCCGTACCGCACTCCAACTTCCGGTCGAGCCGTCGCCGCAGGAGAGGGGGCCGCTCAGGCTCGAAGCAGGGGTTCCGGTCGCATGACCGGTGTAGTTGCACGTGCTCCCTCCAGAGCCTACTCCGAAAGTGATGTCGTTCCCGTTGATGAGTCCGGTGGTGACGGGATCGGTATGAACGTTGTCGCCGGGCGTGCGACAGGTGCCAACCTGCTGAGATTGGCCTGTGAAATTCACGCCGACCTGAGTGAACGCGTAGGACCCGGTGTCGTTGCAGGTGTACGAGCTGCCGATGATCTGCTCGGTCCAGTCCCACACACCGTCGATGATCAGACTCGTCGGCGGAACCACCTGGATGATCGATTGCCCCGAGACACCGTTCACCGTGGCTCGGATGGTGGTCTGGCCCTGACCAACGGCGGTCACGAGGCCGGTCGCCGATACGGCAGCCACGCTCGGATTGCTGGAGACCCACGAAGCCGGACCTCCGCGGACGGCGTCGCCCGGCGCGGTCGTATCGGTGGCCGATCTCGTGACCGGGGTGGCGGTGAGTTGAATCGATCCGCCCACCACGATCCCCGCGGAAGTCGGCGTGACGATGACGAAATTCACCGATCCGACGAACGTCCCGGTCGAGAACGTGGACACCTCAGCCTGCCCCAGCGGCTGCCCCTTGAGGCTCTTGACGGCCGTCGTGACAACGAGCGTGTAGGTCGACTGGGGATCGAGCTGCACGTCAGGGATGAAGTCGACGCGGAGCCCACCAGGTTGCAGCACGGGCTGCCCCGGCACGAGCTGACCGTTCTTCACCAGCTGGACCGTTTGTTTGGAGATCGTCCGAGGGTCCACCGGCTCGCTGAAGACGAACGCCAGCACACTGTTCATCGGCACGTCCGTCTTCTTTCTGCCCGGGTGGCCGCGGATGACGATCGGTGCCGTGGCGCTGGATACTGGAACTCTGACCGTCCTCGTGACTCCGCCAGCAGTGGTCGTTACGACCGTGACCGTGTCCCCGGGCTTGGCGCCGACCGGCACGGGGTCGAGCCCGCCGTCATTCATGGCCGCGGTGACGAGAGACCCGGTGGCGGGATTGAACGCTTGCGCTGTGAGTCCGTCGAGCACTGTGCCTGGGGGAATGGCCACGTATGTCACACTGTCTTCCGCCGCGCTGCCCGCTTGCGCGACTCCAGGCGCCCGAGAGGTCGGTGATCCGACGGGGGCCTGCGGCGTCGGCTTCGGCGCGAGATCTGACACCAGTATGCCAGGACCAGACGGTTGCGCGTGACGTCGGACATCGAGAACCGCGATGCCGGTCTGGCCACCGCTGGTGGCTGTAATCGTGTCGCGTCCAGAATCGACTGCCGTCACCAGCCCTGTCCCCGAGACGGTGGCGACCGACGGGTCGCGCGTGGCCCACGTGACGACCTGAGAGCGCAACTCCTTCCCGTTAGCGTCCCAAACCGTGGCGGTGAGCTGGGCGGACTGACCTGTTAGGATCGTAAGCGTATCCGGAGAGATCTTGACGACTGCAGGGATCGAGGGGACCCCCTCGGGATTGGTGCAGCCACCGAACCAGCTGAGCAGGAAGACCAGCGCAACGGTGACGACCGCCCAGCGCCTACGACCTCGCATGTTAGCGACCCCCATTGAGCGTGAACCCCGCCCAATAAAACGGATCGGCAGTCGCAGAATTGCGCAGGCTGAGCCGCTGCGCGATGGCCAACGCTTCGCCCTCCGGCCGTCCCGCGGCGAGCTCCGTGTAGAAGCGCTCGATTAGGCCCGCAGTCGCCCGGTCTTCGACCGGCCACAACGTCGCCATCACGTTGGCGGAGCCCGCGTACAGGAATCCCTCGACGAGCCCTACCCAGTCGTCGCCCGCCGGGACATCGGCCAGCGAGCCGGCGCCGAGCGCCGTCTGACACGCGGAAAGCACCACCAGCCGCGCGTGCAAATCGAGGTTGAACACTTCGTGCACTTCCAGCCGACCGTCCTCACCGGGCTGCGGCGCGAGCTCCACGAACGAGAACAGCGGATTGTGCTTGTTGAGAACGCCGTACGTGGCGAAATGAATTATCCGTTGCTCCGACGCGGTGGCTCGGAGGGCGCGCTTCGTCGCCCGCGCCCCCAGGAGCACGCGCGTGCGCGACCCGTAGAGGCGGGCGATGGATCCGACCTCGATCCGCGTGCCAGGCAGCACGTCCACCCGCGGGGCCAACGCCAGCACGCCGGCCCCCGGCGCCGGATCGCCCCGCTCGCGCAGCCGTAGCCACACCGACGCGGAAGGCACCGTCGTCACGACGTATCGCTCGATGAGAAACGGGGCTGATGCCCCTGCCCTCCGCAGCGCGCCGAACGGCAGGTAATGCAATTCGGCGTGCGGCGCGATGACCAACGCGCGCTTGCCCTGCAGCAGGCCCGCCGCCTCGATCGGCTCGATGAGAAACCGATCGAGCCGCTCGAGCGGCGCCCGCCACGAGGGGCCATCCGCCGCGGCGCCGTGCGCCGGCCGCGTCAGGGCGCCACGCGTGAAGTCCACGAGCGACGCCAGCGCGTGCCGCCCGACCCCGAGATCGACGACCACGGCCGTGTCCGATGTCACCACAAACACCAGCGCTGTCGAATCGGTGACGAGGTACTCCAACAGCGCCTCGTCGGGCGCCAGCCGATTTGCCACCTCCCGCAGCGTTGCGCCCTTGCCTTCCACCAGATGGGCGTACTCGGGCTTCGTTTCCTGTACCGCGGCGAGAAGCTCGGCGTACGCGGTCTGCGCTCGGGCCAGGGCCTCTCGAACAGCGGCCGCCTCCGCCACCACTGGCTCGCGCAACCCGCCGTCCGATGGAGGGTCTTCGAGCCGGCGCGTGAGGTCGGAAATGCGCAGTCGCAGGTCCTGCTCCCGAGAGCGCAGCGAGTCCTCACCGCCGGCCGTCCAGATGATGCGCCCACGGGCCAGCAGGTCGAGCATCTGCCGGGCACGCAGGCGCTCGCTCGCGGCGAACGCGGCCTCGATTCGTCCGCGCGCCCGCTCCGCGAGCGCGAGCTCTGCGTATACATCCCACTTGTCGGCGAGGTAGGACGCGCGCCGCTGCTCGAGCGGCAGACGGGCGGCCACTCGCTCGACGTCACTGGCAGCCGCTTCTAACTCCGTCACGGCATCGGGCAGCGCTCCGCGACTCCGCAACGCCGCGCCGAGACCAGCGTGCAACGGCCAGGACACCCTCGGCGCCGGTGCGGGCCCGAGCCGATCCAGTCCACGGCGATACAGGGACTCGGCAGTCAGGCCGGTCCCGGCGCGCACGGCCAGATCCCCTAACGCCCCGAGGGCAGCCGCTTCACCTGCCGCGTCGCCCACCCCGCGTAGAGTGTCGAGCGCCGTCGTCACTGCTCGACGGGCGCCCCCCGTGTCGCCGCTCTGGCGGAGCGCGTATCCGACCAGCAGCCGCGTCAACGCCCGGCTGCGCGGATCCGACGACTCTTGTCCGCGGAGCGCCTGCTCGAGCACGTCACGGGCTTGGGCGTAGTCCTCGCGCAACAGGAACAGATACCCCCGACCTTGGAGGGCCTCTGCTTCGCCGGCGCCATCGTTGGCGCGGTGATACACCTGCTGCGCCTGCGCGTACGCGCGGTCCGCATCGGCGGGCACATTGAGCAGCACCGCGAGGTCCCCGCGCGTGAGTGCGAGCCGAGCGCGCAGTCCGGCATCAGCGTCGCCCGTCTGCTGGATCGCTGTCTCGGCGCGCTGCAGCTCGCGGAGCGCGCCCTGGAGGTCGCCGATCGCCGCGCGCACGTCGGCGACATCGCGACGCACGCTCGCGATCTCGGCCGGGGGGCCCGTGACCTCGTAGATTCGCAGCGCTGCCAGGAGCGCGGCGGTGGCGCCCGCGTAGTCACCCCGAGTCAGACGCAGCAGCCCGATGTCGTGCCACGTCTCGGCGACACCGACACGATTGTCCGCCGCGCGGTAGGCGGTCAGCGCCTCGCGATACCGGATGCCGGCGGCGTCGTAATCCCCCGAGAGGACCGCGAGGTTGCCGAGGTTGATGAGGTTCACCGCCTCGGGCTCTCGCCGGCCGGTCCGACGGTTGGCGGCCAACGCCATCTCGAACGCGCGCCGCGCCCCGGCGAAATCGCCGAGGGTCTGCGCGATCAAGCCGCGGTTGTTCTCATCCGCGGCGAGTCCACGCCCGTCGCCCGAACGGCTGCGGATCGCTCCCGCCCGGACGTAGAGCGATTCCGCCTGCCGCAGGTCGCCGCGATCCTTCTTGACGCTCGCCAGATTGCCGACTGCGTTACCGGCGGTGCGGAGGTCGCCGATGCGCTCTGCGAGGTCCGCCGAGCGCTTCCAGTAGCCTTCCGCGCTGTCCAGCTCGCTCTCCTCGTAGAACCCGCGCCCGATGTTGCCGAGCGCGGCCGCCATCGCCGAGGTGTCGCCGATTCCGGCGGCGCGTCGCGCGCTCTCACGCCACAGCCGTGCGGCAGCGACGACGCCGTTACGACCAAGGGCTTCGTTGCCGGCGAGGCGCAGGCTGTCCGCCATCGCTTTGACACGCCGGTCCGCAGGCGACCACCGTCGGAATCGGGAGACTTGATGAAGCAGGAAGGAATCGCGCCAAGCGACGGCATAAGCGGAGGCGAGTCGATCGGCCGCAGCGAGAGGAAGCGCGGCGGTACTGTCAACCGCTGCTGCCGCCGCCAGCGTCAACAGCTGGCGCAAGGCGTCCCGCACGTCGTCGGGATGATCCCGCACCTCTTGGATCAGGACGGCTTGCGGGCCGTCGCGCGCCAGCACGCGCAGCCGCTCGGGCCCGCCGACCACCTGCGCCTGCGCGAGCGCGGCGAGGAGCGACAGCACCGACAGCGCACCGTTCATCTTTGCGGCGGCGCGCGACTGAGCGTGAACGACGTGAGGTCGGAGGCGACCCACCGGCCCGGCTCCGTGCGGGCGGCGACCTTCCAGTAGTGCGGCACGCCGACAACGATGCGGAGGCTGGGGGGCACCACCGCCGTGGTGTCCGCAGTCTGAGTCTCCCAGAGCACTGAGCCATCCGCATCGAAGAGGGTCACCTTGTAGCGATCTGCAAGCGGCACCCTGGACCATGTGAGCGACGGCAGCGCCGTCACAGCGCCGTGCGGAGCAATGGGAGTCGGGGCCACGATCGTCGTGACGCCGGGCTCGCGTAACACTGGGGCAGTCGAATCGGAGGGGCCCTGCCACGGAGCGATGTATAGCACCAACGCGGCGGCCGCAGCGAGCGGAACGAGGGCCATCCAGCGTCGCCGGCCCGTTCTGGCCAGCCGTGCCACTGCAATCACCTCGCCGCGGCATTCATCGCATTCGGCAACATGGCTTCGCACACGCGCGCGCGCGGCGGCTTCGAGGCCGTTGTCGACGTAGGCGGCGACTTCCATCGCCGTCAGGTGGGCTTCGATCTTTTCACCAGGCATGCGAGTGCCTCCGCAGCATTGAACGGATCGTCCGCCTCGGTTTGCGCCTCACGGCTCGGCCCCGTGGATGCCGCGCTCCCGTAGCGCCCCGCGTAACTCGCCAAACAGGAACGTCAGGCGGCGGTACACGTGGAACGGCGTGGAAAGACCCAGCAGGCGAGCGATTTCCGGGGCTGACAACTCGTCGTCGAACCGCAGCTTGAGCAGGAGGCGATCGTCCGCGTGGAGTCGGCTCGTCAGCTGCGTCAGCGTCCGACTGACCTCGGCGGCGTTCAGGGAGTGAGTCGGGTCCCCGCCCGGGGCCGCGATGTCGTCTGGATCGCCTCCCGCCACGAGATCGACGAGCCGCCGCCTCGCCGCCCGCTGGACGGCGGGATCCCTTCCCGCCGACGCCGGAGGCGACCGACCATAGCGACGGCGCAGCAGGTCGAGGCACAGACGGCGGGCGACGACTACCAGCCACGTCGTGAACTTCGTGCGGCCATCGGGCGCGTAGTCCCTCAGCCGACGGCAGTCGTCGGCGCGGAGTCGCTCGAGCACGTAGGCGTAGGCGTCCATGACGGTATCGTGATCGGGATTGATTGATCGCGCGACGCGAATGATCAGGCGGCTATGTGCGGCTACGAAACTGCCCCACACTTCGTCCCGCTTCACGCCAGCGGGGGCGTCGAACAAACGGGAGAGTTCAGGAGGAACTGCGGCCCCCATCAGCGCCTGCCTCTGTGCGCGTACAGGACGAGACGAGCGCCTCGAACCTACAGTCGGAGCGACGTGGCGCAACCAGCGAAACGGTGCAAGAGGCTACCGGTGGGCTAGCGATCCTCCGGCGACCCTGAGGGGCGAAGGTTGGCTAGCCGGGGCCTGCGTCACGCTTCGTCGGCGGCGCGCAACGCCGCCCGCTGCACCTCGTTCGCGTTCACCGCCGTCAGCGCGTCGTTGTTTTGCTCGCCCGTCCGGATCCGGATCACGCGCTCGATCGGCTGCACGAAGATCTTGCCGTCGCCCACTTCTCCGGTGCGGGCCGACGACAGGATCGCGTCGATGCAGGGCTGCACGAACGGCTCCGAACAGACCATCTCGATTTTCACTTTTTCATGGAATTCCATGACGACGGTCGTGGCGCGGTACTGGCTCACGATTTCATGCTCCCCGCCGTGGCCGCTCACGCGGCTCAGCGTGATGCCGGTGATGCCCGCCCGAAACAGCGCCGCCTTGACCTCCGGCAGCACCTCCGGGCGTACGATCGTCGTGATCAGTTTCATCGTCACCTCCGAGCGTCGAACACGAGCCGCGATATGTCGCGTACCAGTGCGTGGGAGTCTGCGTCCTTCTGAATGCCACCCGTCAACACCACGAGGACGTAGCGGCCGCGCCCAGCCGGCTCCACCAGCGCCGCGTCGTGGTAGACCACCTGCCCGATCCAGCCGGTCTTGTGATAGACCTGCGTGCCCGGCGGCAGGCCAGCGGGAATCCCCTCGTTGAACTGCTGCCGGCCGAGAATGGCGAGCATTTCCCGGCACGATGCCGCCGATGCCGCCGTCCCGTTCGCGATCGCCGCCAGGAGCATGCCGAGATCGCGCGCGGTCGTCGTGTTGTTCAAGCCCGCGCGATAGGCTTTGCCGTCTTCGACCCCGCGCAGCACCAGAATCGAATCGGCGCCGAGCGCGTGTGCAGTCGCATTGGCGCGCGTTGCGTTCACCTTCGCGATCAGCAGGTTGGTCGCGAGATTGCTCGACACCGTTTCCATCAGCTCGATCAACTCGCGAATCGAGGCACGCTGCCCGAGTCGCTTGTACAGCGACGAATCGGAGTCGTCCGTGACGTCGAGTAGATAGGGCGAGCTGTCCGCGATCGAGCGAAACGTGTTGGTGATGGTGATCGAGTCGTCGAGTGACAGCACTCCGGCGTCGCGATCGCGGTACAGCTGAATCATGACCGGGATCTTCATGGTGCTCGCGGCGTGGAACCGCACGCCAGAGCCGACGGTTAGGGAGTCGCCGGTTGCCAGATCGCGGTAGTAGACACCGACCGCACGCGCGGGCGCCCGGGCGATGCGCGCTTCAACCTGGGATCGAAGAGAGGCATTGGGAGCTTGGGTTTGCAGCAGGATCAGCATAAGGGAGAGCGATGGCATCCTGTCTCATAAGATACCTTATAGATTCCATCCCGTGAGCGAATTCGCTTTCGGCACCTACGACGCCGCCTTCGTACAAGCCATGTACGAGGAATACCTCCGCGATCCTGCCTCTGTGGGATCCGAGTGGCGGGAGCTGTTTGAGAACGGGAAGCTCGCGGAGCTCCCGGTGATCCCGGTAGAGCGTGCGCCGTCCGCCGTGAGCCGGACGCCGGCAAGCGCTGCGACGCCAAGTCTTCCGGCGCACGGCGCACCGCTCACGGCGCACGCAGTTCCAGCGAATGCCGTTCCCATCGCCGGCCCCGCCGCTCGGTTAGTCGCGAACATGACCGAGTCGCTGACCGTCCCCACGGCGACCTCCTTCCGCGACATCCAGGCGACCACCCTCGACGCGCGGCGCAAAGCGCTCAACTCCCAGCTCGCCGCGAGTGGTAAGAAGGTGTCGTTCACGCACCTGATCGGGTACGGAATCGTCCAGGCTGCCAAGCGCTTCCCGATCATGACGCACCACTTCCAGGACGTCGACGGCAAACCCTACCGCGTCGATCCTGGCGCCATTGGCCTCGGGCTCGCGGTGGACGTCGAGAAGAAGGACGGCAGCCGGGCGCTGGTCGTGCCCGTCATCAAGCACGCCGAAACGATGGATTTCGCCGCTTTCCACGCGGCGTACGAGGCGTTGGTCGAGAAGGCGCGGACCAACCGCCTGATGCCCGACGACTTTGCGGGCGGCACTATCCAGCTGACCAATCCCGGCACCCTCGGCACCGTCGCGTCCGTACCGCGCCTCATGAAGGGCCAGGGCTCGATCATCGCCACGGGGACGATTCGCGAGATCGCCGGCGCGAAGATCGTCACGATCACGAGCACCTACGATCACCGGATCATCCAGGGCGCGGAGTCCGGGATGTTTCTCCGGCACCTGGATTCCCTCTTCCAGGGAGAGGAACGGTTTTATGAGGGAGTGACGGAGAGCCTTGGTAAAGCGGGAAACGAGAAACGGGAAACGGGAAACGTGGTGGCACCTGAACCTCCCGCTGCACCCACGTTTCCCGTTTCTCCTGTCCCGTTTCCCGACGATCTCAAATACGTGGCGGCGGCCTACGCCCTCGTTCGAGCGCACCGCAACTTCGGCCACCTCGCCGCCCATCTCGACCCGCTCGGCAGCGAGCCGCCCGGCGATCCGTCGCTCGACCCCGGCCGTCTGGGACTTACGCCGGACATCATGGCGCGCATCCCGGCGGAAGTGCTGCGCATCTACGTGCCCGGGCAGACGCTCGCCGAGGCGCTGCCGAATCTGCGCGCGACCTACTGCGGCACGATCGCCTACGAAGTCGAACACATCGGCAGCCACGAGGAGCGACTCTGGCTGCGGCACGTGATCGAATCGGGGCAGCATCGCCGGCCGCTGTCGGCCGAAGGGAAGAAGCAGCTGCTGTCGCGTCTCATCGCCGTCGACGCGCTCGAGCGCTTCCTGCACAAGGCCTACCTTGGCCAGAAGCGGTTTTCGATCGAAGGCCTGGACATGACCGTGCCGATGCTCGACTTCACGATCGAGCTGGCCGCCGCGCATCGGACGCGTATGACGATCATCGGGATGGCGCACCGCGGCCGGCTCAACGTGCTGGCGCACGTCGTGAACGTCCCGTATGAAACGATCCTGGCCGAGTTCGAAGGTGGGCGCAAAGAGGAGACGCCGGAAAACGAAGGCGCGACCGCCGGGACCGGCGACGTGAAGTACCACCACGGCGCGGAGGGCGTCTATCGTACGGCGACCGGCGTCGACATGGCCGTCAAGCTGTCGCCCAATCCCAGCCACCTCGAATCGGTGAATCCGGTGGTCGAGGGCCGCACCCGCGCGGACCAGACCGATCGGACCGGCCCTACCGCGAACCATGACATCGACGTCGCATTGCCGGTCTTGTTGCACGGCGACGCCGCGTTCGCGGGCCAGGGCGTTGTCGCCGAGACATTCAACCTCGCGCGGCTGCGCGGGTACACAACCGGCGGCACACTGCACCTGATTCTGAACAACCAGATCGGCTTCACGACGGACCCGCGCGAGGGCCGCTCCACCGACTACTCGAGCGATCTCGCCAAAGGCTTCGACGTGCCGATCGTCCACGTCAACGCCGACGATCCCGAGGCGTGCCTGGCCGCCGTGCGGCTCGCGATGATGTACCGCGAGAAATTCCACGGCGACGTCGTGATCGATCTGGTGGGCTACCGCCGCTACGGGCACAACGAAGCCGACGAGCCCGCCTACACGCAGCCGACGATGTACGAGCGCATCAAGCAGACGCCGCCGGTGCGCGAGAAATACGCGGCGCAGCTCGTCAAGGAAGGGGTCGTCGAGCAGGCGCAGATAGACGCCGAAGCGGAGGCCGCCTATCAGCGCCTCGCCGCCGTCCAGCAGGCGGTCAAGTCGGGCCAGCGGGCCGAAGAACCGCAGCGCATTACGCGGCAGACCGCACCGGAGCCCGCCACCGCCGTCACCGCCGATCTGCTCAAGAAGCTCAATGGGGAGCTCCTCGCTTTTCCGGACGGCTTCGCGGTGCACCCCAAGCTGCTGAAGCAGCTCGAGCGCCGGCGCGACTCGCTCACGTCGGCCGAGGGGATCGAGTGGGCGCACGCCGAAGCGCTCGCGTTTGCATCGTTGCTGGTGGAAGGCACGCCGATTCGCCTGACCGGCCAGGACACCGAGCGCGGCACGTTCAGCCAGCGGCATCTCGTGCTGCACGACATTCACACCGGCAACCGCTACGCGCCGATCCAGCACCTGCCCGACGCGAAGAGTCCCTTCGAGCTCTATAACAGTCCGCTCTCGGAATACGCGTGCCTGGGATTCGAGTACGGCTACGCCGTCGAGGCACAGAACGCGCTGGTGCTGTGGGAGGCACAATTCGGGGACTTCGCGAACGGCGCCGAAGTGATCATCGATCAGTTCCTGATCGCCGGACTGGCGAAATGGGGCGAGACGTCGCGCCTGGCGCTGCTCCTGCCCCATGGCTATGAAGGTCAAGGACCCGAGCACTCCAGCGCCCGGCTCGAGCGGTTCCTCGCCCTCGGCGCCGAGGGCAACATCCGGGTGGCGAACTGCACGACGCCGGCGCAGTACTTCCATCTGCTGCGGCGCCAGGCGCTGCACACCGAGATCCGTCCGCTGGTCGTGATGACGCCGAAGAGCCTGCTGCGGCTGCCCGCCGCGAACTCACAGCTCGACGATCTCGTGCTCGGCAAGTTCCGGTCGGTGGTGTGGGATCGGGATCGCACGTGGCCCGAGAAGGTGACGCGCCTGATCCTGTGCAGTGGGAAGATCTACTACGACATCATCGCGTCGCCGCGCCGCGCCCAGGCGCCGCACGTCAAGATCGGTCGCGTCGAGCTGCTATACCCGTTCCCGGGTGCGGAGATCGGCGAGTACGCGCGCCGTTATCCGAACCTCAAGGAAGTCGTTTGGGTACAGGAAGAGCCGCGCAACATGGGGGCGCGGAAGTTCGTGATGCCGAAGATTCGGGACGTGCTAGCGCCCGGAGTCACGCTGCTGGACGACTCTCGACCGGAGCGCTCGAGCCCTGCCGAAGGCTATCCCGCGGCGCACAAAGCTGAACAGGAGCGGATCGTCGCCGCTGCGTACGGCTCTTAAGCAGAGCATGCCCGAATCTCACGCAGGCCTCCGCTACGCCGTATTGGGTCTCGTCGTCCTCGCCGCCATCATTGCACTCGGCTCGTGGTTGGTTCGGACACGTCGAGTCTCCCCCTTTGGCATGCTCGGTCGAACCCTGCGGTCTACTACCGATCCGATCATCCGGCCCGTCGAGCGGCGGCTGGTGCGGATGGGAGGCAATCCCACACACGCCGGCGGCTGGCTCGTGGTACTCACGGCGGTCGCCGGAATCCTCCTGTTGTCACTGGCCGGCTGGCTCGTCGGGACATTTGAGACGGCGCGCGCCACCGCGAGTGGCGGCCCCCGCGGCACGGTCATCCTGATCGTTGACCTGGCTTATCGCATCCTGTTTGCGGCGCTGATCGTGCGCGTGATCGCATCCTGGTTCGGCATGTTCCGCTACTCCAAGTGGATCCGGCCCTTCTACATCCTCACCGATTGGATCGTCGAGCCGATCCGCCGGATCGTGCCGGCGCTCGGCGCCATCGATCTCAGCCCGCTCGTGGCGATGATCGTGCTGAGCGTCGCGCGCCAAATCCTCCTCTCTATGCTGAGGCCCGGATGAGACTGCTCAAAACACTCGTCAGCTTCATCGTCGGCACGATCGCCGGCGCCGTCGGTAGCAAGCTCATCGGTCCGTTCGGCGCCGTACTCGGCTTTATTGCGGGGGCATTGGCGGCGTGGTGGGTGGCACAGCGAATGGCCCTCTTCGAATGATCAGTGATCATTGGACATTCTTTAGCCGCTCGTTGATGCGCGCTTGCATATCGGGATAAGCGTTGCCCAGTCGCTCCAGCACCACCCGCGCGGAGTCCGGCTTCCCCACCGCGGCGTACGCGTCGGCCTTCAGAAACCCGACGCGGAGCTGCAGCCGCCGATCGTCCGGGCGCATCGGAAACCGCGCCAGCGCGGTCAACGCCGCGCGCGCATTGTCCCGGTCGCGCATCAGCGATTCGATCGCGAGCAACCGCACGTTCGTATCGGTGGGGAACTCGCGCTCCAACTGCCCGAACAGGGCGGCCGCGCGCGCGCTGTCGTGCTGAGCCCGCGCCTGCTGTGCCGCCTGATACACGCCGGCCAGATACAGCCGGTTTACGTCCGCCGTGTCACCCGTGCGAATGCCGACGCCGCCGGCGTATTCGTAGACGAGATCGCCGCCCTTGTCAGCAGCTTTGAGTATGGCCGCGAAGCCGAAGATGCCCACCACGGCGGAGCCCCATAGCGCGACGCGCGCGACGTGCACGCTGCGCTTTTTGGCGACAAGGGCACCGATTTCCAGCAGTGCGACGACCAGGAACACGTTGCGTGCCCAGTGCCCCGCGTCCTCATGATCCATGACCGCCTGGCGGACTCCCGGAATGCGCTCGACCGGCCCGTGCGCGTCCGTTCCTGAGTGCACGGCCAGGAATGCGGCGGCGGCGCCGAGGAGCAAACAGGTCGCGGCAGCGGGGCCCGTGAAGGGCGCGCGGCCGGTGAGGGAGACCCAGCGAAAGACCACCCCGAGGGTGAGCAGCGCGATCGCGAAATGGACGATGATGGGGTGGTAGGCGCCGATGTTTGGCATGGGCGCAAAACTACCCAGCGGTACGGAACGACGCTATCTCGGTCTTACCGCGTCCCGAATAATGTCATCGACCGCAAACTTGATGAACTCCGCACGCTTGTCGAGCCGTCGCTGCGTCTCCGCACGAACCTCACTCAGGCGCCGCTCGATATCCTTGATTTCGAAGAGGCGCAGCTGGTTCTCGTAGTCAAAATGCGCGGCAATCACCTTCTCGATCTGACTCCGGATCTGCTCGCGCTGCGTGTCTGCAGCAGCGCGGTAGGCGCGCTGCAGCGTGCGGGCCATGTACTCGAGGCCGAACAGCTGCGTAACGAGCGCCGCTCGTGTGCTGTCGCGCCGCACGAGATTCTGGACCACGTCGAACTGCACCGTGAGCTGCGCCACCTCCTGCCAGTATGCTCCCAGGTCGTTGGCTTTCAGCGACTCGAGCCAGGCGACGTTTGTTTCCACCGAGCCCTGACCCCGCTGCATCGAAATCAGGTTCAGGAACGCGCGTGCCGCAGCCTCGGCTTCGCGGGGACGCTGCTCCGCGATCCGCTGCACCTGCATCTGCATCGCCTGAGGGTTGGGCATCGTCTGCCCAGGGTCCTGGGCGCCCGCCCGCGTAGCGGCGAAAACGACGAGGGCGAGAGCCAGGCCAACGTTACGGGCGACCATAGGGCCACTCCTGTTCGAGTCGAGTGAGTCGGGCGTCGATATCCACCATCGCGTCTCCTCCGGCGACGTAGCCTGCAGTTGCTGACCACATCGTCGTCGGATTCCAGCCCCGCGCGGCCGCCTGGCCGGGCGGGTTGTTCCGGGTGAGCAACACGCCGGCGACAACCGCAGCCGCGGCGAGGCCGCCCAGCGCGGCCCAGCGGGCGACTGGTCGCCCCTGTTTGGGCCGCGCCACGTCGAGCGCAACCCGCGCGCGCTCGAAATGCGCCAGCTTGTCTCCGCACGTCGCGCACGCAGCGACATGGGACTCGATTTCGCTCGTGTCCGCACTTGGAAGCTCTCCGTAGGCAAGGAGCAGCAACTGATCGTCGGTCGGATGATTCATCGATAGTTCTCCAATGCCGCGCTGATACGAGCGAGCGCGGCGCGCATTTGCGTGAGCACCGTGCCGAGCGGCCTGCCGAGCCGGTCGGCGATCGCCTGGAAGGTGACGCCGCGGTGCCGGAGCTCGACGACCTCGCGTTGCGCGGGTGGGAGCGCGTCTACCGCGCTGCGGACGGCGGCGCGCAGCTCACGCTCCAGGAGGCGCGCGTCGGCCGCGTCAGCCAAGCGCGGCTCTCCCGATTCCAGTACGACCGCTGCGCGACGCCGCACGAGCTCACGCCGCAAGTGGTCGCGCCAGACATTTGCGGCGATGCGAAACAGGTACGCCCGTGCGTTGCCATTCAACGAGAGCCGCGGGGTCGCCGTCACCAGGCGCGCAGCCACTTCCTGCAGCATTTCCGCGGTCAAATCGTCGTTCCGGCAGCGCGCGCCGAGGAAGTTGCGCAGCGCCGGCGTGTACTCTGCCAGGAGTTGCTCGGCCGCGATGTGGCTCATGGTCACCTAAGAGTACGCGCAAAGGGGGTTATTATTTTCCCCTGTGACTACCACCTTCCGATCCCTCCTGGCCGACGGCCGCGTCCATGTTTTCGACGGGGCCATGGGCACGATGCTCTACGGCAAAGGCTTCTTCCTGAACGTCTGCTACGACGAGCTGAACCTGAAGCAGCCGCGGCTCGTGCAGGAAGTGCACGCGGAATACGTGCGCGCCGGCGCGGAGATCCTGGAGACGAACACCTTCGGGGCCAACCCGCTCAAGCTCAACAGCTACGGGCTGGCGGACGAGACGGAGAAGATCAACCGCACCGCCGCGGAGCTGGCGCGCACGGCGTCCGGTGGCAAGGCGAGCGTTGTGGGCGCGATCGGACCGCTCGGCATCCGCATCGAACCGTTCGGTCCCACCTCCAAGCTCGAGGCGCAGGCGCTGTTCGCCCGCCAGGTCCAGGGCCTGCTCGGCGGCGGGGTGGACGGATTCATCCTTGAGACGTTCAGCGACCTGGACGAGATGCATGCCGCGCTGCTGGCGGTGCGCGCCGCGACGGACCTGCCCGTCGTCTGCCAGATGACCGTCGGCACCGACGGCCTGACCTATTACGGCACCGACCCCGATACGTTCACCAAGCAGCTCGCGGGGTGGGGCGCGGATGTGATCGGCGTGAACTGCTCCGTCGGGCCGGCGGGCGTGCTCGAAGCCGTCGAGCAGATGGTCAAGACGACGGAAAAGCCCGTCTCCGCACAGCCGAACGCCGGCCTGCCCAAAGACGTCGGGGACCGCAAGATCTATCTCGCGTCGCCCGAATACATGGCGAGCTACGCCCGGCGCATGATCGAGGCCGGTGCGCGCTTCGTCGGCGGCTGCTGCGGCTCGACGCCGGAGCACATCAAGAAGATTCGCGACTACGTCGCTAGCGTCGTGCCGCGCCAGCCGAGTGTCGTCGTCTCCCGCGCGCAGGTGCAAGCGCCGCCCGACATCACACCGGTGCCGCTCGCCGAGAAGTCGCGCTGGGGCGCGAAGCTCGCGCGCGGTGAGCTCGTCACGAGCGTCGAGATCGTGCCACCCAAGGGCGTGGATCCGAAACCGATGCTCGAGCAGGTCCGGGCGCTGAAGGCCGCTGGCGTGGACGCCGTCAACGTGCCCGACGGGCCGCGCGCGCAGAGCCGCATGGGCGTGCTGCCGTCGGCGCTCCTGATCGAGCGCGAAGTCGGAATGGAGACGGTGATCCATTATTGCTGCCGCGACCGCAACCTGCTCGGCATGCTCTCCGACATCATCGGGGCGCATGCGGCGGGGTTGCGCAACATCTTGATCATCACCGGCGATCCGCCCAAGATGGGGCCGTATCCCGAAGCGACGGCGGTCTTCGACATCGATTCGATCGGGTTGACGAATCTCGTCTACCGCTTGAATCAGGGCCTCGACCCCGGCAACAACCCGCTGGGCGGCGCGACCCGGTGGGCGATCGGCGTGGGCGTGAACCCCGGCGCCAGCGATCAGGACCGCGAGCTGTCGCGCTTTGCCTGGAAGGTGGATGCGGGAGCGGAGTTCGCGGTCACGCAGCCGGTGTTCGACGCGCGGCAGCTCGAGGCGTTTCTGAAGCGCGTCGAGCAGTTCAAGACGCCGATCGTCGCCGGGATCTGGCCGCTCATCTCCCTCCGCAACGCCGAGTTCCTCGCGAACGAGGTGCCTGGTGTGTCGGTCCCGGAGGATGTGCTGCAGCGGATGCGGAAGGCGCAGGAAAAAGGCAAGGAAGCCGCGCTGGCCGAGGGTGTGTCGATCGCGCGGGAGATGTTCACGCGCGTCAAAGAAATGGTGCAGGGTGTACAAGTGAGCGCGCCGTTCGGGCGGGTGGAAGTCGCACTCCAGGTGTTCGCCTAAGGACTCCTATGCGTTGCCGTCTGATCATCCTCGCGCTGTGCGGCGCGATCGCCCTCGGTCTGCCGGCGCACGCGCCGGCGCAGCAATCCTCGTCCCCCGAGCGCGTGTTGCGCCGCGGGACCCTGGACAACGGGCTCGAGGTGATCGTGGTGGAGAACGCCGCGGTCCCGCTGGCCACGGCCCTCGTCGCCGTGCATAACGGCGCGTTCACGCAGGACACCGACGAAGCAGGCCTCGCGCACCTCTACGAGCACCTGCTGTTCCACTCCTTCCGCCACAACCCCTCGGCCTTCGGCATCGAAACCACCAAGCTGAAGGGCGTCTACAACGGCGCGACGTCGAACGAGGTCGTCAACTACTTCGTGACGGTGCCTTCGAATAACATCGAGTCCGCCATCGGATTGCTCGCAGATCTCCTGATGAAGGCCGGGTTCTCGAACGGTGACCTGAAATCCGAGCGCCTGGTCGTGCTGGACGAGCTGCAACGCAACGAATCGGACCCGGATCAGGCGCTCGAACGGCAGGTCGAGCGCGCGCTCTGGGGCACGGCGTGGCACCGCAAGGATGTCGGGGGGGACTCGAGCTCGCTGCAGGGCATTTCGCTCGACCGTCTCAAGGCGACGTACGCCCGCTACTACGTCCCGAACAATGCGGCGCTCATTGTAACCGGCGACGTCCAGGCTGACCGCATTATCGAGGTGGTGCGGCGGAAATTCGGCGAGTGGAAAGCTGCCCCGAACCCGTTCGCGGACCGCGCGATCCCTGCGATCACGCCGCTCGAAAAGACGACGGCCGTCATGGTGGCGAAAGACGTGCTCGACGTCACGATCGTGGTCGCGATGTACGGGCCGAGCGTCCGGACCGACCCGGGTGCGACCTACGCCGCCGACGTGTTCTTCGACGTGTTCAACGATCCAACCTCTGCGTTCCAGCGCCGGCTCGTCGACGGCGGACCGTTCGTATCAATCTCCGGTAGCTATCTCACGCTCGACCACACCGGGCCGATCGAAATCCACGGCAAGACCACGCCGGAGCACGCACAGCAGGCCATCCTCAGCCTCCTCTTCGAGCTGCACGACGTCGATTTGCTCCAGGGGGTCACCGATGACGACCTTGCGATCGCCCGCAAGCGCCGTCAGGTCGGGGGTGCCCTCGCCCGCGAGCGCACGGCGTCATTGGCACCCGGTCTGGCTTTCTGGTGGAGCGCCGCGGGGATGGATTATTACCTGGGCTACAACGACCACATGGCAACCCAGACGGCGGACTCGCTGCGTCGCTTCGCTCGTGAGTACCTGACCGCGGCGCCGCGTGTGATCGGCGTGCTGGGTACACCTGCGGTCACCGCAAAAATCGCCGACTGGCTGCGCACGCTGGGCCGCACACCGGCCGCCACGGCGGCCCCAACGCCTCCACCTCCTCCGCCGTCTCCCTCCACACGACCATGAGATGGCTGGCGCTGGGATTCGTGGCGCTGCTCGGCGCGAGCGGAGGTGGCCGCGGGGGCGCGCCGCGCGCGCGCCAGTCAGGGCCGGGGCCGGACACGCTGACGGTGGCTTACGCTGTTGCAGGGCTGCATGTCATTCAGCGCGTCAACCGGGGCACGGACATCGTGGCCGCGCGGCTCTATCTGCTGGGTGGAACGCGCCAGCTCACCGAGGGCACCGCTGGGATCGAAGCCCTCCTCCTGAACGCGTCGAGTTATGGGACCGCGCGCTATCCCGGCGACGAGGCGCGCCGCGCGATGGCGCGGACCGGCAGCGTGGTCCAGCTCGAGGTGGGCGCTGATTGGTCGGAATTCGGATTCACCGGGCTGGCGCAGGACTTCGACGCGGCGTGGGACGTGCTCGCCGAGCGCGTGGCGAAACCATCGCTCACGGCGCAGGCGGTTGGGCAGGCGCGCAGCAGGCTCGTGACCCGCGCGCATCTGCGCTATACCGATCCCGACGAGCGCATCCGGGTGATCGCCAATCGCGCGATGTTTCCCGATCACCCGTACTCGCTCGATCCTGAGGGGACCGAGGAATCGCTCAATGGCATCACCGTGGACCAGGTGCGGGCGTACGCGCGCGACCAGATGATCACGTCGCGGATGCTGCTGGTGATCGTGGGCAACGTCGAACGGGCGCACGCGGAGTCGCTGGTCACGGCGACGTTGGGCCAGCTGCCGCACGGCGACTATCACTGGGTCCTTCCGCCTCCGGCACCCAAGATCCCGGCGCGCTGGCTCGTGGAGCATCGCCTGATCCCCACCAACTACATTCTGGCCTACTTCACCGGGCCACCACCCACGGAGCGCAGCTACTGGTCGTTCCGTGTCGCGACCGCGCTGCTGTCCTCGCAGCTCCACTACGTCATCCGCACGCAGCGCAGCCTGTCGTACGCCGCCTATGCGCCGTTCATCGATCAGGCGCTTCCCATTGGCGGCGCGTATGCGAGCACCGCTCGCCCGGATCAAGTGCTGCCGCTGATGCAAGACGCCGTACGCACCTTGCAAACCTCGGAAATCGAGTATTTCGCGTTGAGCCGCTTCCTGGACAGCTACACCTTCGACTATCTGGAGCAAAACGCGACCGCCGCGGATCAGGCGGACTTTCTGGCCCATGCCGAGCTGTACCTCGGCGGCTTTCGGCGCGGGGACGAGTTTATGAAGCGCATGCGCGGCGTGTCGCCGAACGATGTGATGACCGCCGCGAATCTGTATATGTCGAAGTTGCAATACGCGTACCTGGGCGACACCACGCGGATGAAGGGGCGCTGGTAGCGCAGGCATGCCGGAGCTCCCCGACATCACGATTTACCTCGAAGCATTGGCACCGCGCATCGTCGGCCAGCCGCTCGAGCGCGCCCGCATCGCCAGCCCGTCGCTGCTCCGCACCGTTGACCCGCCGCTGAGCGCGGCGGAAGGCCGCAAAGTCGTCCGATTGCGACGCCTGGGAAAGCGCATCGTGTGGGAGATGGAGGGGAACATCTTCCTCGTCTTCCATCTGATGATCGCCGGCCGGTTCAAGTGGAGGCCCGAAGGCACGAAGTCTCCAGCCAAGGTCGGCCTCGCCTCGTTCGACTTTCCCACCGGAACGCTGCTCCTCACCGAAGCAAGTTCGAAAAAGCGGGCATCGCTGTACGTCGTCGCGGGGGAGTCTGCACTGAAGCAACACGACCCCGGCGGTCTCGATGTGCTCAACTCCGACGTCTCAACGTTTGGGGAGCGGCTGCAATCCCAGTCGCACACGCTCAAGCGGGCGCTCACCGATCCCCATTTGTTCGATGGAATTGGCAACTGGCTGTCGGACGAGATTCTCCACGCGGCGAAGCTCTCGCCATTTCTGCTGACCGGGAAACTGAGCGACGCGGAGATCGGCCGTCTGCATGCGGCAACGCAACAGACCGTGCGCCTCTGGATCGACAAGCTGCGCGTCGAGGCCGGGGACAAATTCCCGGAGAAGGTGAGCGCGTTCAAGGAAGGAATGGCGGTGCACGGCCGCTACAAGCAGCCCTGCCCCGTCTGCGGTTCGCCGGTGCAACGCATTCGGTACGCGGATAATGAAGCCAATTACTGCGCGACCTGTCAGACGGGTGGGCGGGTGCTGGCCGACCGCTCGCTGTCACGCTTGCTCAAGGCCGACTGGCCGCGCTCGCTCGAAGAATGGGAAGCGAAGCTCGGGGGATGACGCTCCGGCGCGCGGGGAGCGGCGACGCCGAAACCGTCGGCCGCATCCACGTCGAATCGTGGAATGTCGCGTACCGCGGCATCATGCCGGACGACGTCATCGCGCGCACCGACCTGACCTATCGCACGGCGTTCTGGGCGGAGCGGATCGCCGATCCCGAATGGCCGGTCTATCTCATTGAGGAAGAGGGCCAGGGCGTCGCGTTTTGTCAGATGATCCCCACGAAGGATCCCGATGACGACCCCACGCGCGTCGGCCACATCACGTCGCTGCACGTCTTGCCGCACCTGCGCGGCCACGGCTACGGCCGCGCGCTCCTGGATCACGTACTCCACGAATTCCAGCGCCGCGGATTCGCCGAAGTGACGCTCTGGGTACTCGAAGAAAACCGGAATGCCCGGCGGTTTTATGAGAAGTCCGGGTTCCGTCTGGATGGCGGAAATCGAAGATACCCGCGGACAACTGTCCCCGAGGTACGGTATCGGATCGGTTTGAACCGCGGTTAACTTCCAATTCCCCTCATCCATCAATTGGGAGTTACACCGTGCGACGCGTTCTTACCGCCACAGCCGTCGTTGCCAGCTTCGTCACGACGACGGCAACCGCGCAGTTCCCTCAAGCCTCCGGCTTCGCGGTCGAGGATCCCGTCCTGCGCCGCATCTGGGCGATCGAAACCGACAGCTCGCAGCTCCCGCACCTCGCGCAGGTACTCTTCGACTCGCTCGGCCCGCGGCTGACGGCTTCGCCCGGCATGACCGCGGCGCAGAACTGGCTGCTCGCGACCTACGCCGCCTGGGGCATCACGGCGCGAAAGGAACAGTACGGGACGTGGCGCAGCTGGCGACGTGGCAAGACACACATCGATCTCGTCACGCCACGGCAGCGCACGCTCGAAGGCACGGCGCTCGCGTGGAGCCCTCCGACGCCGCGTGGCCGCCCGTTGCGCGCGGCGGTCGTCATCCTGCCCGACTTCGCCGACAGCAACGCGTTGGTCGCCTGGCTGCCACAGGTGAAGGGCAAATTCGTACTCATCTCATTTGCGCAGCCGACCTGCCGGCCCGACGACAGTTGGGAGAAGTGGGCGACCCAGACCACGGCCGATACGATGAAGGCGCGCCGCACCGCCGCGCAGCAGGCGTGGCTGCAGCGCCTGCAGCGCACCGGCTACTGGGGAACCGGCGTCGCGGCAGCGGCGGGCCTGTCTCGCCGCCTCGAGGCGGCCGGCGCTGCCGGCATCATCGGCAGCCTCTGGTCACAGGGCTGGGGCGTGCAGAAGATCTTCACGGCGTATACCGACCGCGCGCCCGTTCTCGACATTGCCTGTGAGGACTACGGGCTGTTGTACCGGCTCGCGGAGAACAGGCAAGGCCCGGTCATCGAATTGACCGTCGAGTCGCAGCCACTTGGTGAGGTGCCGGTCTTCAACGTGGTCGGCGAAATGAAGGGCACTCAGCTCCCCAACGAATACGTCATGCTCTCGGCGCACTTCGACTCGTGGGACGGCGGCTCAGGCGCGACCGACAACGGCACCGGTACGATCACGATGTTGGAGGCGATGCGGATCCTGAAACAGGTCTATCCGAATCCGCGGCGCACGATTCTCGTGGGCCACTGGAGCGGCGAAGAACAGGGACTGAATGGCTCACGGGGGTTCGTGAAGGATCATCCCGAGATCGTGAGCGGGCTCCAAGCATTGTTCAATCAGGACAATGGCACCGGAAGAATCGAGAACATGAGCGCATCGGGATTCCCGGATGCAGTATCGAGCCTGGCGCGCTATTTGGCGCGCGTCCCGGCGGACATAACACGCAACATCAAATTTGGCTTCCCCGGAAACCCGAGCGGTGGCGGGACGGATCACGCGTCCTTCGTCTCGTGCGGCGCGCCAGGCTTCGGCCTGGGGTCGGGCGACTGGGACTACGGCCGCTACACCTGGCACACGAATCGCGACACGTACGACAAAATCAGCTGGGACGACGTGACGAACAACGCAGCGCTCGCGGCGATGCTGGTCTATCTGGCGTCCGAAGACACTGTTCGGATGTCGCGCGAGAAGCGCACGGTGTTCTCGTTGACGCCGAGCGGCCAGCCGGGCGCGTGGCCGGAGTGCCGCGATGCGCAGCGGACGACACCGCCGCTCGTCCCGGCGCCCCCACCGCCCCCACCGCCCCCTGCGCCGCCGCCGCCTGCGGCTCGCCCACCGTCACGATGAGCTTCGCGGATCATTTTTCCGGCGTCTCGGCCGCCTACGCGGCGTTCCGGCCCCGCTACCCGGACGCCCTGTTCGAGTTCCTGTCACAGGTCGCGCCGGCGCGCGATGACGTGTGGGACGCGGGCACGGGTTCGGGCCAGGCCGCCGTCGGGTTGGCGCGGCATTTCAAGCGCGTCATCGCGACGGATGCCAGCGCGAACCAGATCGAGCACGCCACGCGCGATCCGCGAATTCAGTACCGGGTCTGCCCGGCGGAGGCCTGTGATTTGGGGGATGCATCCATGGATCTCGTCACCGCCGCGCAGGCGCTCCATTGGTTCGACCGCCCACGCTTCTGGACGGAGGCGCGGCGCATCCTCCGGCCCAACGGCGTGGTCGCGGTCTGGACCTACGTGATGCTTCAGATCGCGCCGCCGATCGACAAGATCGTGTACCGTTTTTACAAAGACGTCGTGGGTCCGTACTGGCCGCCGGAACGACGGATCACCGAGGAGCGTTACCAGACCATCGAGTTTCCATTCGCTGAATTCACCGCGCCCAACTTCGTGATCGAACAGGCTATGACGCTCGACGACCTCGCCGGCTACGTTCGCACCTGGTCGGCGACGCGCGCGTACCTCAAGCGACACGGCGAGGATCCGGTGGAACGTCTGGTGACCGAGCTCGCTCCCGTCTGGGGCGATCCGCAGCAATCACGACTGGGACGCTGGCCGGTGGCCATGCGCGTGGGGAGGATCGAATGAAAGACTGGATTACCACGGTCATCGTGCGCGAGCTGAAGGCGCTGCGCCGCGAGATCGAATCATACCCGAGCGAGGACGACCTGTGGGAGATTCCTGCCGGGATCGCAAATCCTGGCGGCAATCTCGCACTCCATCTCGCCGGGAATCTTCAGTACTTCCTCGGCAACGTGCTCGGCAAGAACGGCTACGTGCGCAATCGCGACGCCGAGTTCGGCAGCCGCGACGTGCCGCGCGCCGAGCTGTTACGCGAGATCGACAACGCGATCGCGGCCGTGGAATTGGGGATGAGCAAAATCAGCGAGGCGGATCTCGCCAAGCCCTTTCCCGAGAAGGTCGGCGGCGTCAGCTCGTCCACGGGCGCGTTTCTCGCGCACTTCGCGACCCATCTCGCCTACCATCTCGGCCAGGTGGACTACCACCGCCGCATCATGACGCGCGAAGGGAAGACCGTGAAAGCGATGACCCTCACGGAGCTCGAAGGGAAGTCGTGATGAATCAGCGCGAGGTCGGACGTCCCGAGCCCGACGAGGTTCCGTCACACTATGTCGGCTACATCAAGCGCGTTCCGGAGCTGGATCCGGTGATGGTCTGCGCCGCGCAGATCGAGGACACGGCCACCCTGTTGCGCCCGCTGTCCGAAACGGACGCGATGTATCGCTACGACCGCGGCAAGTGGAGCATCAAGGAGGTCGTGGGGCATCTCGCCGACGTCGAGCGCATCATGGCCTACCGGGCGCTGCGCATCGCTCGCGGCGACACGACGCCGCTGCCCGGATTCGACGAAAACGCCTACGTCCCGATCGCCAAGTTCGATACCCGCTCGCTCGCCGATCTCATCGGGGAGCTGCGCACGGCGCGGGCCGCGACGCTCGCGCTGCTGCGCACGTTCGACGCCGAAGCGTGGCGCCGCCGCGGCACGGCGAGCGGCAAGCCGGTGAGCGTGCGCGCACTCGCGTTCATGATTCCGGGGCACGAGCGCCACCATGTCGAGACCCTGAGAACGCGGTACGGCGTGGGAGGCGTGGCATCGTCGTGAAAGTCGGCATCCTGGGCACCGGACAAGTCGGGCAGTCGCTCGCCGCAGGTTTCACGAAGTACGGCCACGAGGTGAAGCTCGGTCACCGCGATCCGAAACAGTCGTTCGCCGATGCCGCGAAATTCGGTGAGGTCGTCCTTCTCTGCACGGCGTGGGCCGGAACCGAGAGTGCGATCAAGCTCACCGACCCGAAGAATCTCGCGGGCAAAGTCGTAATCGACGTCACGAACCCTCTCAAGCCTACGGCGACGGACCCATTCGCGCTCGCCCTCGGGTTTGAGGACTCGGGCGGCGAACAGGTGCAGCGGTGGCTACCACAGTCACGCGTGGTGAAAGCGTTCAACATCGTGGGTAACTCATTGATGGTCGATCCGAAACTCCCTGGCGGACCACCGGATATGTTCATCGCCGGCAACGACGCCGCCGCGAAGCAAACCGTCACGCGGATCTGCACGCAATTCGGCTGGCTTGTCGTGGACATAGGCGGGATCGAACGTTCACGAGTCCTTGAACCCCTGGCGGTGTTGTGGTGCGTCGTTGGTTCCAAGTTCGACTGGCGGGAACA